>Ga0187892_10002232_pt1 | contig 40087 bp, 35 predicted proteins | sample MA1701073metaG_FD_139345 | JGI IMG/M metagenome (GOLD analysis project Ga0187892, IMG submission 139345) | Bio-ooze microbial communities from a basaltic lava cave in the Kipuka Kanohina Cave System on the Island of Hawaii, USA - MA170107-3 metaG ... | reverse complement strand
GACGAACGGCCTCGCCCTTGAACTCAGGCTCGAACTTCCTTCGCTTCCCCATCGGGACTCCTTCCGTCGGAGCATCGTACTACGCTCCGAAAAGAGTCCACGAGAACAGGGCAACTCCAGTCCGTACCCGTCGCGTACGCGTAGTTCGTCGTCCCGCCGGGTGCGACCTGCTGGGTGCGGTTGCCGTTCGCGTCGTACGTGTACGTGAAGAGCGGCGTGCCGGAGAGGCTCGTGCTCTTCCAGAGCCGGTCGAGGGCGTCGTAGAAGTAGAAGCGGCTCTGGCTCCCGTCGCGGTGGTCGGTCACCTGGTCGAGGTTCGGACCGCCGTCCACGGGGCCTGGCGCCCCGCCGATGTAGCCGTACGTGAAGCTCTGGTCGAGGACGTCGCCGAGCGGCGAGGTCACCTCGAGCGCCGCGACCTGGCCGCGCAGGTTGTAGGTGCGCGTGCTGATCACCGTGTTCGCACCCGTCCCCGCGTCGTAGGGCGGGAGCTCGGCGCGCGTCCGCGGGCCGAAGGGCAGGAAGGCGAGGTTGCGGATCCCCTGCTGGCTGGCGCCGGCCGTCACGGTGACGGTCTTCGGGCGGCCCGCGGAGTAGGCGGTGGCGATCGTGACGCCGCCCGGCGTCTGGAGCGAGGTGAGGTTCCCGGCCGCGTCGTACGCGTAGCTCACCGCGTAGCTGCCGCCCCCGATCAGCGTGCGCTCGACCGCGAGCTCGCCGCGGTCGGTGTACTCGAGCTCGGTGGTGACCGTGCCGTTGCCGGCCGAGGAGAGCCGCCCCTTCTGGTTCAGCGCCGCGCTCCCGTCGTACGTGAAGAGCCAGTCGGCGTCGCTCGGGAAGTCGAAGCGCGCGAGGCGGTCGAGCCCGTCGTACTCGTAGAGCGTCGTGCGAGGCGTGCCCGTCGCGTCTTCCTTCTTGGCCACGAGGTTGCCGGCGAGGTCGTAGAGGTAGAGCGTGACGCCCGTGTTCGGCGACGTCAGCTTCACGAGCCGCCCGAGGTCGTCGAACTGGTAGTCGGTCGCCTTGCCCGCCGGGTCGGTGACCTGCTTCACGTTGCCGAGGGCGTCGTAGGCGTAGCCGGTGGCAAAGGTCGTGCCGCCGCGCACCTGCTGCACGCTCGTGAGGCGGTCGAGCGCGTCGTAGAGCAGGTTGTCGAGCTTGCCGTTCTCGTCCGAGCTGCTCGTCGGGTTGTCGTTGCCGTCGTGGCCGTACTGGGAGTAGATCGAGTTGTTGCTGAACAGCGGGTTGAAGGCCTTGAGCATCCTGCCCGCGGCGTCGTAGCTGAAGGTGGAGTCGCCCGCGAGCGTGCCGCGGTTCGAGAGGTCGACGAAGCCGCCGTAGAGGGCCTCGCGCGTGACGCGCCCGCCGGTGCGCTCGTAGACGATGGCGCTACCCGCAGAGTCGGCGAGGAAGGTGAGGCGGCTCTTCGTGTCGTAGCCCATCCGCACGAAGTAGGGCTGCCCGAACGAGTCGTTCGGGAAGTCGACGCGCACCAGGTTGCCGTCGACGTCGTAGGTGGAGGTGATCGTCGAGCCGCCGCCGGCGTAGGGCGGCGTCACGGTCTTCACGCGGCCGGCCGCGTCGTAGCTGAAGCTCGTGATGCGGCCGTTCGGGTCCGTCACGGTCTGCGGGTTCCCGCGCGCATCGAAGCTCGAGAAGCTGGTCTCGAGGTAGCTCGAGGAGGGGCCGTTCAGATAGCGCCGCGTCGCCGTGCGGTTGCCGGCCGCGTCGTAGAGGTGCTCGGTGTAGTTCTCGGCTCTCGGCCCGCTCTCGGAGGTCACGTGCCCGGCGGCGTCGTAGCTGAAGCGGGTCGTCGAGGTCACGGCGACGGCGGCCCCGCTCGCGTCGAGCGTGCTGCCCTGCTCGATGCGGCCGTGCATGCGGCTCGTCGGCTCCTCGTTCGGGACCGAGGGGTTGTCGCCCGGCGCGGCTTGGTCGTCGTAGTCGAAGGTGGTGACCTTCTCTGGCGCTCCGGGGATCGCCGACGCCTCGGTGATCGTGAGCGGCTCGCCCAGCACGGGGTGGTACGTGTACTCGCGCGAGCGGGCCCACGTGTCATCGACCGAGAAGACGCCCGGGGCGCCCGCGCCGTCGATCCAGCCCTCGACGATGCGCCGTGGATGCCCGTGCTCGTCGTAGTCCTCGTAGAGGGTCACGTTCCCGTTCTTGTCGGTCTTCGTCTCGAGCAGCCGACTCGGCGTGCCGGTGGTGGTCGCCGCGACGAACGGCACGGGCACGCCCGCGCCGCCGGGCAACGGCGCCATCGGCCCCGACGAGTTCGTGACCGAGGTGAGGATGCCCTTGGTCACCTCCGTGTCGCTCTCGAACACCGCGAGCGTCTGGCCCGAGGCGTTCGAGACCGTGCTGCGGAGGACGTTGGTCTGGGGCGTCGCGTAGGAGAACTGGAGCGCCTGTTCGAGCGCCGGCTCGTCCGCCGAGCTGACGCGGTTCTGGCCGCTCCACGTCCACGTGGCGAGCGTCGTCGTCCCCGCGCCCGAGCTTCGGTCGATGCGCGCGATGCGATTCGACGAACCCGCGGTGTACACGTAGCTCCAGGTGACCGTGTCCGTCGTGCTCGGTGTCGACGGATCGGGGCCGATCACGGTCGTCAGGTACTTGCCGCTGTTGTAGGCGTACGACCAGATCTCGCCGTTCGCGGCGACGCTCGCGACGAGACCCGCGCTCGCGTGGCCGGAGGGATAGACCGAGACGACGAGGGTCTGGCTGCCGTTCGAGAAGGTGGTCGAGTCCGTCCCGTACGAGACCGCGATCTCGGGCTCGCCGGGAGGGCGCAGCGCGACGAGCCGATTCAGGGTGTCGAAGTCGCCCTCGATGCCGGTGTCGCTCGTGTAGTGGACGACTCCGCTGCCGTCGACCGTGACGGACCCGCCGTTCAGAGCGCTCGTCACGTAGCCGTCGGATCCGTTCGTGGCGAAGGCGACCGCGGGACGGAGCGGCTCCTTGACGATCACGACCGGATACGGTCCGGCGGTCATGCGGAACAGCTTCCAGTCGAGGCTGTGCGCCCAGCTCTTGCCCAGCACCGACTGGACGGTGGTCTTGCTCGAGTAGTGACGGGCGAAGCGCAGGCCGCGGCCGAGGTCGACGTCGACGGGGTCGAGCGAGAGCGCTCCCGTCCGGAGGTCCACCGGATCCCCGACGAGCCCCGCGTTGCTCCTCCGCAGGTCGCTCGTGCTGCCGCCGGCCTTGCACGCGGGCGGATCGTCGTGGTTCTTCCCACACCCGTTGGCGATCAGGGGTCCGATGGTGACCTGCCCGGGCTCGTAGCAGCCCGGCGATTGACCCGGGATGCCATTGGCGACCGAGCCTCCGTCGTTGCAGCTCCCCGTCTGCGCACCGGTGTCGCAAGAGATGATCGCGTGGATGGATCGGGACAGGTGCCCGGTGTCGGGCGAGCAGTCCAGGGACCCGCCCGGGCCGAAGCTCCCGACGTAGATGCAGCCGCCGGAGGCGTGTGCGGGCCGAGCCGCTACGAGCAGGACGAGTCCCGCGAGCGCAGCAATGAAGCAGGAGCGCAGCACCCGAACATCCACCGCCCCCGTTCTACAGGCAGCCCCCGAACCGCCGCAATCCGGGAAACACCGGGTCGATCCAGCAACCCGCGTTCTACACCGCCGCGCGTTCGCGCAGCTGGCCGAGCGCCGACAGGAAGCTCGAGAGCTGGTCGAGCCATGCGGAGCGCAGCGAGTCGAGCGTAGAGCCGCAGCTCTGCGTCGCCCGACCCTGCTGCGACCTCCGGAACGGGAAGGCCGAGCGCGCGAAGCCGCGTGCGGGCGACGTCGATCAACGCAGCTTCCGGCGTGGCGCGTGAGCGAGGTGCTCGAGGCCACGGAGCACGAGGTCCGCCCCGAGTAGCTCAGCGAGGGGATCCGCCGCTGCGCTCATCGCACTACCTGCCCAGGTGGGCAGAGCTCCGCCAGGCGCTGCCGGAGCGCGAGCGCCGCGTGGAGCGCAGGGCAGGCGACGAGGCCCCGCGCGAGCATCGCGCGCACGTCCCCGACGTCCCGCTCGAATCCGCGCGCCAGCTTGGCGAGCGCCTGCGCGCGCAGGTCGGAGTGGCGCCTCGCATCGGGCAGATACTACTTGCCGCGCCTGCCGATGCGCTGCCCGCGCGCTGAGCAGCGCGAGCCTCCGCGGCGAGCAAGCCGCGGGAGGAGCCCGGCCCGACTGTGCCGGAATCGCACACCTCCCGACTGGCACGCGGCTTGAAGGTGGAAGCGGGTGTGAGCGTCCGCATCCCCAGAGCTCCCCGCCGCATGAGCGCCCGCGACGCGGGCTTCCTCTACCTCGAGCGCTCGCACACGCAGCTCCACATCGGCTGCGTGGCCATCCTCGACGGCACGCTCCGGCGTGAGGAGCTGATCGCGCGCATCGAGGAGCGGCTGCCGCGGCTGCGGCGCTACGGCCAGCGCGCGATGCGAGTGCCCTTCTCGCTGGGCCACCCGAGCTGGGAGGACGATCCGGAGTTTCGCATCGAGCACCACGTCTCGCGCTGGGGGCTGCCAGCGCCGGGCGGCGAGGGCGAGCTGCGCGAGGCGGTGGCGCGCCTCCTCGCGCAGCCCCTCGACCGTGAGCGCCCGCTCTGGGAGATGCACCTGCTCGAGGGCCTCGCCGACGGGCGCACCGCGCTGTTCCAGAAGGTCCACCACTGCATGATCGACGGCATGGCGGGCGCGCAGCTGCTCGAGACGTTGCTCGACCCCGAGCCGGTGCCGGCGCCGCGCGGCATCATCGGCCTGCGCTACGAGCCGGAGCTGCCCGACGCGCGCCAGCGCTTCGCGCGCGCGCTCGGCGAGGAGCTCGCGACGCGCGCGCGCGGCGTCGCCTCGGTCTGGCGCGCCGTGACGCGCCCGCGCGCCGCGTCGGACACGATGCGGCGGCTCCGCGACGCGGCGTTCTCCGCGCTCCAGCTCGCGACCCGCGAGCTGCCGACCCTGCCGTGGAACGCCCCGCTCGGGCCGCGCCGCGCCGTCGCCTTCACGCGGCTGCCGATGCGCGGCGTGCGCGCCATCCGCGCGCGGCACGGCGGCAGCGTGAACGACGTGGTGCTCGCGGTGCTGGCCGGCGGCCTCAAGCGCTTCCTCGAGGCGTACGGGCGCGACACGCGGGGGCTCGAGCTCACCGCGCTGGTGCCGGTGAGCCTCCGCACCGCCGACCAGGCCGCGCAGCTCGGCAACCGCATCTCCGCGATGCTCGTGCCGCTGGCGGTCGATCCCACGAGCGAGGTCGCGCGGCTCGCGGCCACGCGCGCCGCCACCGATCGGCTCAAGGGCGCGGGCGCGTGGACCGGCATCGACGCCCTGCTCGAGCTGGTGGACGGGCTGCCGGCCTCGCTGGTGGCGAGCGTCGGCCAGCGCCTCTCGCTCGGCCGGCTCGCGAACGTGATCGCCACCAACGTGCCGGGCCCGAAGCAGACGCGCTGGCTGTGCGGCGTGCGCGCGCTCGAGCTGCGGCCGCTCGTGCCGATCGCCGACGGCCTCGGGCTCGGCCTCGCGGTGTTCTCCTACGACGGCCAGCTCCACATCGGCCTCGCCGCCGACGCCGACCTCGTGCCCGACCTCGAGAAGCTCGAGCGCTCGCTCGAGGAGGCGTTCGCGGCGCTGCTCGGGAGCGCGAGCGGCCGAGCGCTCGCATGAGCACGGGCCCGGTGTCGCCGATCCAGCGCTACCTGGACGGGCTGCACCAGCGACACGCAGCGAAGCAGGGCGGTGAGGTGGCGACCTACATCCCGGAGCTCGCGCACGCCGACTCGGGCTGGTTCGGCATCTGCGTCGCCACCACCGACGGTCACGTGTACGAGGTGGGCGCCTCGCGCATCCCGTTCACGATCCAATCGATCTCGAAGCCGTTCGCCTACGGCCTCGCGCTCGGGGATCGCGGGCGGGCGCGGGTGCTCGACAAGGTCGGCGTCGAGCCCACGGGCGAGGCCTTCAACTCGATCCGGCTCGACGCCGGCAGCGGGCGGCCGCTGAACCCGATGGTGAATGCGGGCGCGATCGCCACCACCTCCCTCGTGGCCGGCGACTCGGCCGGCGACCGGCTCCACCGCCTGCTCGCGACGCTCTCGCTGTACGCCGGCCGGCGCCTCGAGCTCGACGTGGACGTCTATCGCTCGGAGTGCGAGACGGGGCACCGCAACCGCGCGATCGCGCACCTGCTCCGCAACTTCTCGATCCTCGAGGACGACCCCGAGGAGCCGCTCGACCTCTACTTCAAGCAGTGCTCCGTCTCGGTCACCTGCCTCGACCTCAGCCTGATGGCGGCGACCCTCGCGAACGGCGGCGTGAATCCGCTGACCCGCGAGCGCGCGATCCGGGGCGAGCTGGTGCCGAGCGTGCTCTCGGTGATGACGACCTGCGGCATGTACGACAACGCCGGCGAGTGGCTCTACGAGATCGGGCTGCCGGCCAAGAGCGGCGTCGCCGGCGGCGTGCTCGCGGTGCTGCCCGGACAGCTCGGCATCGGCGTGTTCTCGCCGCCGCTCGACGAGCGCGGCAACAGCGTGCGCGGCGTGGCGGTGTGCCGCGAGCTGTCGCGCGACTTCGGGCTCCACTTCCTGCGCGTGCCCCGGCCCGCGCGCGCCACGCTGCGGGCGAGCTACGACCTCGGCCGCGTGCGCTCGAAGCGGCAGCGCACTCCCGCCGAGGAGGCCGTGCTCGGGCAGGCGGGCGGCTGTGCGCAGGTCTACGAGCTCCAGGGCGACGTGGCCTTCGCCGCGGTCGAGTCGGTCACGCGCCGCGTGCTCGACGACGCGGCGACCGCGGAGATCACGATCGTGGACCTACGGCGCGTGACGCGCGTGGCGGGCGGCGCCGCCGCGCTGCTCGCCGGCCTGCTACGCGAGCTGGCCACGCACGGCCGCCGGCTCGTGCTGGTGGGCGCGCAGCGCCATCCGCGCCTCGCGCGGCTGCTCGAGGAGGAGGTGAGCCCCGAGCAGCACTGGCGCTTCGTCACGTTCCCGAGCCTCGACCCGGCGCTCGAGTGGGCGGAGGACCAGCTGCTCGCGCGGCTCGCGGCGCGGCCCGCCGAGGCGGGCCCGCTGCCGCTCGCGGACCATTCGATCTGCCGCGGGCTCGCGCCCGAGGCGGTCGAGAGCTTCGAGAAGCTGCTCGAGCCGATGCGCTTCGCCGCCGGCGAGACGATCGTCCGCAAGGGCGAGGCCGCGGACCGGGTCTACTTCCTCGTCGAGGGGCAGGTGAGCGTCGTGACGGAGCTCGCGAACGGCGAGCTCACGCGGCTCTCGACGCTGTCGCGGGGCATGACGTTCGGCGAGCTCGCCGCGGTGAGCCGCGCGAGGCGCTCCGCAGACGTGCGCGCGGACGAGGCGGCGGCCTGCTTCGCGCTCCCCATGGCGAGCTTCGAGCGGCTCGGCGAAACCCGGCCGGACATCAAGCTGGTGCTGCTCGAGAACCTGCTCGCCAACGCGTGCCAGACGGTCACGCGGCTCACCAACGAAGTGGCCGCGCTCGCGCAGTAGGCGCCGGAAGGAGGCTTCCATGCTGGGTCTCGTGCTCACGGCCGGTGGCGCGCGCGGCGCCTATCAGGCCGGCGTGCTGAAGCGGCTCGGCGAGCTGCGCGCGCTGCGCGACCGGCCCTCGCCGTTCCCCATCATCGCGGGCGCGTCCGCGGGCGCGATCAACGGCAGCCTGCTCGCGGCGCGCGGCGCGCGTTTCGGCGACGCCACGCGCGAGCTCGCCCGCGTCTGGTCGAACCTCCGGGTGGACGACGTCTTCCACAGCGATCTCTGCTCGCTCGCGCGCACCAGCGCGGGGCTCGCGTTCGACTTCGCGCTCGGCGGGCTGCTCGGCCGCACGCGCACGCACGGCCTGCTCGACACCGCGCCGCTCGCGCACCTGATCGAGCGCGTCTTCCCGCCGCGCGGCATCGCGGAGGGCATCCGCCGCGGCCACCTCTACGCCGTCGCGGTGAGCGCCACCAGCTACCACTCCGGGCGCTCCTTCACCTTCGTCGAGGGGCGGAGCGGGCATCCGGTCTGGCAGAAGAGCCGCCGCCTCGTGCTCCCCGTGACGCTCACCCCGCGGCACGTGATGGCGTCTTCGGCCATCCCCATCGTGTTCCCGCCGGTGCGCGTGGCCTCGCAGGCGGGCGACCTCTGGTTCGGCGACGGCGGGCTCCGGCTGGTGACGCCGCTCAGCCCCGCGATCCGCCTCGGCGCGACGCGCCTGCTCAGCGTCGGCGTGCGCTCGAGCCGCGCGGCGGACGCGCTCGCGCGGGAGGAGGCCGGCGCGGTGCCGTCGCCGGGCGAAGGCCCGCCGCGGCTGCCGAGCCCGCCGCTCGCGCAGGTGATCGGCGTGTTCCTGAACGCGATCTTCCTCGACCACCTCGACGCCGACCTCGACCATCTCGCGCGCATGAACGAGATCGTGGCGGGCGGGCAGCGCGGCGCCGGCGCCCGCGCGAGCGAGCCGATCCGGCCCGTCACCCCGCTCGCGCTCGCGCCATCCGAGGATCTCGCGCTCGTGGCGCAGCGTTTCGCGCATCGCATGCCGCGGCTCGTGCGCTACGCGCTCGAGGCGCTCGGTACGCCCGACGCGCAGAGCGCGGACCTGATGAGCTACCTGCTGTTCGACGCCGCCTACACGCGAACGCTCGTCGAGATCGGCTACGAGGACGCCGCGAAGCGCGCGCCCGAGCTCGAGGCGTTCGTGCGCGAGGCGGCGCCTCCGCCCGCGTTGGCTCCGCAACGCCCGGCCGCACGGCGCGCGGGCGCCGCACGGCCCGTCTCAGGCGCGAGCCTCTCGCCTCCCGCGCACTGACCAGAGCACGAGCGCGACGCCCGCGAGGGCGGTCACCACGCACAGGTATTGCGCGGGCGTCCAGCCGAAGTAGCGCGCGTCCTCGTTGCGGAGCGTGTCCAGCACGAAGCGTACGGGGCCGTAGACGGCGAAGAACAGGCCGAGGAAGAAGCCCGGCGGGCGCGGCTTGCGCCCCAGCGCGACGAACAGCAGCGAGACCGGGATCAGATAGAAGAACTCGAGCAGGCCGAGGTCGAAGCGCGGGCCGGTCGGGAAGCTCACGGCGAGGAAGTGCGTGGACGCGATGCCGAGGTGGTCGTGCTGGAGCCCGCAGCCGAGGCGTCCCACTGCGAGCGTGATGGGCAGGGCGTAGACCGCGAGATCGATGAAGCGCAGCACCCCCGTTGCCCCGAGGCCCCGGCGCCACGCGACGAACGCGAGCCCGGAAAGGCCGCCCACCATGCCGCCCCACGACGACAGGCTGCCCCAGACGCGGAACAGCTCGAGCGGATCGTCGCGCAGCTTCTCGGGGTAGTACGCGAGCACGTCGAACACGTGCGCGGAGATCATGCCGAGCACGGTGGCCCACGCGATCAACGACGAGGCGTCCTCGGAGCGGAAGCCGTGACGCGGCGCGCGCTTCACCACGATCGCGTACTCGACGACGATCGCGAGCAGCGCCAGCACGCGGAACGCCTGGAGCTGATACGAGCCGATCGCGAGCACCGGATGCTCGAGGTAGGGGATCACGCGCCCGCCTCCGCCCACGAGAGCATCCGTCCGGCCGCCGCGCCGTCGCGCCGGAAGGAGTGGAAGCGGGCGGCGTCGCAGCGCGTGCAGGCGCCGGCCACGAGCCCGACGCGCGGGGCCGCGAGCCCGGCGCCGAGCAGCGCCTCGCGCGCGAGCGCGGGCAGGTCGAGCCGCGCGTGGCCCGGCCGCGTAGCGTGCTGCGCGCCGTCGAGCGCCGCGCCGAAGCGCCGGCGCATGGCGTCGAGCACCGGCGCGTCCACCTCGTAGCAGCACGGCCCGATGCACGGGCCCACCGCAGCCACGAGGCTCGCGCCGGGGGCGGCCTTGCCGAGCGCCTCGACGGCGCTCGGGATCACGCCGGCGGCGAGGCCGCGCCAGCCTGCGTGCACGGCGGCCACGGCGCCGCCCGCCGCGATCAGCACGGGCACGCAGTCGGCGGTGACGATCCCGACGGCGACACCGGGACGTGTCGCGAGCGCGGCGTCCGCTTCCCCGAGCGCGTCTCCCGCGTCGGCGCACACGACCGCGGCGCCGTGCACCTGCACGGGCCGGCGGACGCCGTCCTTCGGCGGGCTCGTGCGCAGGCCGAAGCCGTGGCGCACGCCCGCCGCCGCGAGCAGGGGATGCTCTAGCCACGCGCTCACGCCGCGCCCTCCCGGAGCGCCGCCTCGAGGGCGAGCAGGTCGGGCGGCGGCGGTGCCTCGAAGCGGAGGCTCTCGCCGCCCGCCGGGTGGACGAAGCCGAGCGCGAGCGCATGGAGCGCCGGACGCGCGAGGGCGGACGCCGCCGGCAGGCCGGCTCGCGCGCGCCCGTAGACCGGATCGCCGAGGATCGGCAGGCCCTGCGAGGCGAGGTGCACGCGGATCTGGTGCGTGCGCCCGGTCTCGGGCCGCACCTCGAGCCGCGCGGCGCCGCTCTTCGGATAGCGCGCCAGCACCCGCCACGCGGTGCGCGCGTCGCGGCCCGTGCGCGCCGCCACCGACATGCGCTTCCGGTCCTGCGGGTGCCGCCCGATCGCGCGCTCGACGCGGCCGGCGTCGGCCCCGGGCGCGCCCCGCACCCACGCGTGGTAGACGCGCTCGATCGTGTGATCGCGGAACTGGCGCGAGAGCGCCTGGTGCGCGGCGTCGGTCTTCGCCACCACCATCACGCCCGAGGTGCCCGCGTCGAGACGGTGCACGATGCCCGGGCGCAGCACGCCGCCGACCCCGGCGAGGTCGCGACAGTGGTGCAGCAGCGCGTGCACCAGCGTGCCGCGCGGATGGCCGGGCGCGGGATGCACCACCAGGCCCGCGGGCTTGTCGAGCACGAGCAACGCCGCGTCTTCGTAGAGGATCGCGAGCGGGATCGGCTCGGGCTCGAGCGCGAGCGCCACCGGCTCGGGCGGCTCGGCGGCGAGCACGTCGCCCGCCTCGACGCGCTGGCTCGCGCGCGCCTTCGCATCGTTGCACGTCACCAGCCCCGCCTCGAGCCAGCGCTGCACCTGCGCGCGCGGCACGCCGGAGAGCTGGGCCAGCGCGCGGTCGAGTCGCTCCTCGGCCTCGCCCTCGCCGACGAGCCAGCGTGCGCTCACCAGATACGAGACCGCACGTGGCGGCTGCGGAACACGAGCACGTCCACGAGCGCCTGGTTCCAGGCGTTCAGAGCGCGCGCGACCTCCGCCTCGACGCGCGATTCGAAGTAGACCCGCGCCTCCTCCAGCTCCGGCCCGAGCCGCTCGAACAGGTCATCCGCCTCGATGCCCTCCCGCACCTGCTCCGCGTGATACAGCATCACGTCGGAGAGGATGGCCCGGGCGAGGCGCGCGACGCGCTCCGGGTCGTGGACCGCGCTCACCGGCGCTTCTTCTGCGGGCGCGCGGGACGCGCGGCCTGGAGGCGCTCGAGGTAGTCGTTCGCGACGCGCCCCGCGTCGAGCCCGAGGCAGCGCGCGTAGGCGGCGACGAAGCCGCGCACGTAGACGGCGGCCGGCAGCGCGTCGAAGCGCTCCTCCTCGATGCTGCGCAGATGGGTGGGGTTCACCTTGGTGATCGCGTGGATCTGGTCGAGCTCGAGCCCGCGCGCGAGCCGCGTGCGGCGCAGCGCGCCGCCGGTCCAGCGCCCGTCCTCCGGCCCCGACAGGTCCTCGAACGCCTCGATCTCGGCGGGCAGCTCGGCGGGGGCGAGATCCTCCTTCTCGTCCTCGTCGAAGCCGAGGTCGGGCTCCGCATCGATGGAGGCGCGGAGGCGGCCGAGCGCCGCGTCGTAGGCGCCGCGCGCGTCGGCGTCGGAGAGCACGCGGTAGGCGTGCTCGACGCGGTCGCGCAGCGAGCTGAGCTCGCCCTCGCTCGCGACCGAGTAGGGCGCGAGCGCGTCCTCCGCCCAGGTGGCGCACGCCAGCCGGTATGCGCGCTCGACGTCCTCGTGCGAGGCGTCGCGGTCCAGCTCGAGCAGCTCGTAGTGGTCGAGGTCCGGGATCGTCATCGGCTCCGCTTTTCCTTCGCAGCTTCGGCGAGCTTCCGTGCGATGCGTTGCAGATAGACCGCCGCGTCGCTCTTGGGCTTCACGTCGATCAACGGCCGCTTCGCGAGCACCGCTTCGCGCACGGCCGGGTCCCGATTCACGTAGCCGATGTAGTCCGCCTCGATCCCGAAGAACTTGCGGCACACGCTGCGGACGGAGAAGCCGAGCTTGATCTCTTCCGCGCTCTCGACCTCGTTCACCACGATGCGCGGGCGGAAGGCGCGCATGCTCTTGGCGAAGCGGCGGCCCTCCTCGGGGTCCATCGTCTCCACCTCGCGCAGCAGGTCGAGCGGCGTCTGGATGCCGCGCACGTTGCGCTGGTCCATCGCCTCGCGCACGCGCTCCCGCACGTCGTGCTTCTGCATCACGAGCTGCATGCGGCGGTAGAAGGCCGCGCGCAGGAAGGAGTAGGCGTTCTCGAGCGAGGTGGGCTCGGGGTGCACCACCAGCACGCCGTCGTCGCCCACCAGGAAGTAGTCGATGGTGGCTGCGTGCGCGCCCGCGCCGCAGTCCACGAACACGAAGTCGCAGGGCAGGCGGCGCAGGCGCTGGAGCAGCTCGATGCGGCGCGAAGGCTCGGGCTGCGAGGCGGCGAGGTTGCCGTGGGTGCCGGCGATCAGGCCCAGGTTCGGCGTCGGCGTCGCGATCACCAGGTCGAGCGGATCCTGCACGCGGCCGGCCACGAAGTCGGCGAGGCTCGCGCGCGGCGACGAGACGCCGAGCCAGGTGTGCAGGTTGGCGCCCTCGACGTCGGTGTCGACCGCGATCACGCGCGCGCCGGCGCGGGCGAGGATCGCCGACAGGTTCGCCGCCAGGAAGGTCTTCCCGACGCCGCCCTTGCCGCCGCCCAGCGCGATCAGGCGAGGCGCGCTCTCGGGGGGTGAGGCTGCCGTGGCTCGCTCCCTGGCTCGCTACTCCGCGAGCTCCACGTTCCAGTAGGACGCGTCCACCACGCTCAGGAACGGTCGCCACTCCTGATAGCGCACACTCGACCACATCAGGTTGGCCAGCGGGGTCCAGCGCGGCCGTTCGGGCCTCCGGAGCAGCTTCACGTGGGCCTGCCGGGGTGTACGCCCCCCCTTCTTCCGATTGCAGTCCACGCAGCTGGTCACGACGTTCTCCCACGTGCTGCGCCCCCCGAGCGAGCGGGGCACGACGTGGTCGAGGTTCAGCTCGGCCCGGTGCGGGCGACGGCCGCAGTACTGGCACTGGAAGTTGTCGCGGGCCATCAGGTTGATGCGGCTGAAGCGGACGTGGCGCTTCGGCAGGCGGTCGAAGGCGACCAGCACGATGACTCTTGGGATGCGGATCTTGCCGCCGGGCGTGCCGATCGCCTCGGCGTCGCGCGCCACGGCGAGCTGGCTCCAGGCCTCGAAGTCGAAGGTCTGGTACTGCTCGTTCACGACGCGGGCGATGCCCTGGTAGAGGAGCGTGAACGCACGCCGGGCCGAGGTCACGTGGACCGGCAGGTACGAGCGATTCAGTACGAGCACGCTCGAGTTCAGCATGGGCCGCCTCGGCCCGTGACCCTACCCGAAGGCCCCGGGGGCATCAATCGAAGCGGAGAGCGGCAAGGGCTGGAAGGGCGTGCGGGCCGCGTGAGTCACGTCCCGCGCAGCGAGCCGGAGGCGAGCGAAGCCACGGCAGCTTCCACGTCGCTCTCGTCGCCCGGCAGCAGCGTGCGCGCGTCGAGCAGCACGCGCGCGTCGCTGACGCGGCCGATGACCGGGACGGCCGCGCGCCGCAGCGCGCGCGCGAGCGCCTCGGCGCCGGCCGGCGCCGCGAGCGCGACCGCGGCGCTCGGCAGCTCGAAGCCGGGCAGCGAGCCGCCGCCGACGGGCGCGCGCGTCTCCTCGAGCGCGACGACCAGGCCGCGGGGCGCGGCCTTCTGGAGGCGCTCCGCCAGGGCCGCGGCGCGCTCCGCCACCGCCTCGGCCGGCTCCAGCAGCATCCGCAGCGTCGGCAGCTCACGCTCGCGGCCCGCGAGCAGCAGCCGCAGGGTCGCATCGAGCGCCGCGAGCGAGAGCTTGTCGAGGCGCAGCGCTCGCGCGAGCGGGCTCTGGCGCAGCGCGCGCACCCGCTCCGCCGCCCCGAGCACGATCCCGGCCTGCGGGCCGCCGAGCAGCTTGTCGCCGGAGAAGCAGACGAGGTCCACACCCGTCGCGAGGCGCGCGGGCGCGAACGACTCCGGCGGGAGCCCGTGCTCCCGCAGGTCCACGAGCGTGGCGCTGCCGAGGTCCTCGACGACGGGCACGCCCGCCGGTCGCGCGAGCGCTACGAGGGCCGGCAGCGGCGCCTCCGCCACGAAGCCGCGCAGCTCGAAGTTCGAGCGGTGCACCTTGAGGATGGCGCCCGTGCGCGGCCCGAGGGCGGCCGCGTAGTCGGAGAGGTGGGTGCGGTTCGTGGTGCCGACCTCGACCAGGCTCACGCCGGCCTCGCGCAGGATCTCGGGAACGCGGAAGGAGCCGCCGATCTCGACGAGCTCGCCGCGCGAGACGATCACCTCGCGGCCGCGGGCGAGGGCCGCGAGGGCGAGCAGCACGGCGGCGGCGCCGTTGTTCACGGCGAGCGCGGCCTCGGCGCCCGACAGCAGGCGCAGCAGCTCGGCGACGCCGGCGCCGCGCTCGCCCCGCGCGCCGCTCTCGAGGTCGAGCTCGAGGGCGGTGTAGGAGGCCGCGGCGGCGGCCACCGCCGCGGCGACCTCGCGCGGCAGCGCCGCGCGGCCGAGGTTCGTGTGCAGCACGACCCCGCTCGCGTTCACCACGCGGCGCGGCCGGGGCTCCGCGAGCGCGGCGGCGGCCGCGAGCCCGGCGGCGAGGGGGTCCGCCGGCGCGCCGCCGCGCGCGAGCGCCGCCCGCGCCTCGGCGAGGGCGCGCCGGGCGCCTTCGCGCACCGCCCAGGCGGGCAGCGCGGGCGCCGCCTCCGCGATGCGGCGCACGAGGCGGTCCACGGACGGCAGCTCGCGGCGGGGATCCTCGGTCACGGATCCCTCGGGGAGACGGGTGCCGCCCGATGTTTCACCGGCTTGACCAGCGTGACGTGATCGTGGATGTTTCGCGTCAGGTTTTCTCTCGGTCCGACCATGCGATCCCCGAGGGGCCTCCGAACTCCAGGCATTGTGCCGGAGAGGGGCCGGAGGGGTCCAGGGGAGTCGATCCAGTCGATCCAGAAAGGGGCCCGAGGCGCTGGCCTGCGGCGGGGTATACGCGGGGCGCTCGGGGGACGGATCCGGACCGCTAGCTGAAGGTTCTCCACTTGTTCGATGAACAGAGCGGTCGATCGTTCGGGACGTCCACCAGGGCGCCCGTCTCGTCGCGTCTCCCGTCGGGAGCCGTGGCGCCCGCCTGACCCCGCCCCGCCTACCCGGCGGCCCTTGCACCCTGGGACCCGAGCGCGAACGAGGCCACGGCCTCTCCGGCGCACCCCTGCGCCCGGCGGCCGTCGAAGGGCGGGCATGCAGAACGAGATCCTGATCAACGCGACGGCGGGCGAGACCCGGGTCGCGATCCTCGAGAAGAAGCAGTTCGTCGAGCTGCACATCGAGCGCGCCAAGAGCAAGAGCGTGGTCGGCAGCGTGGTGAAGGGCCGGGTGCTCCGGGTGCTGCCCGGCATGCAGGCGTCCTTCGTGGACATCGGCCTCGAGAAGGCGGCCTTCCTCTACGCCGGCGACTACGTCGAGGACATCGAGGACCTCGACGAGGGCGAGAACGGCGGCAACCGCGGGCGGCGCCGCCGCAACCGCGCCGTCCCGAACATCGAGAGCCTGCTCGCCGAGGGGCAGGAGATCATGGTCCAGATCGCGAAGGAGCCGATCGGCAGCAAGGGCGCGCGCATCACCTCGCACGTCTCGATCGCGGGGCGGCACCTGGTCCTCACGCCGTGGGCGCAGAAGGTGGGGGTGTCGCGCAAGATCGACTCCGACCGCGAGCGGCGGCGGCTGCGCGACATCGTGAACCGTGTGAAGCCCGCGGACCTCGGCTTCATCATCCGCACCGCCGGCGAGGGCACGCGCGACGCCGACCTCGAAGCCGACGTGAAGTACCTGACCACGGTCTGGGACGACATCCAGATCAAGAAGGACCGCGTGCGGGCGCCGGCGGTGCTCTACGAAGAGCCCGCCCTGCCGCTGCGCGTGATCCGCGACTTCGCCAACGGCGAGACCCGCCGCATCGTCGTCGACTCGCCCGAGGCCTACGAGCAGATGAAGACGTTCGTGGACCAGTTCGTGGCGGAGCCGAAGCCGCGGCTCGAGCACTACCAGGGCGCGGTCCCGCTCTTCGACGAGTTCGGCTGCGAGGCGCAGATCGACGCGAACCTCGGCCGCAAGGTCTGGCTCAAGTCGGGCGGCTACCTGATCGTGGACCAGAGCGAGGCGCTCACCGCGATCGACGTGAACACCGGTCGCTACGTCGGCAAGCGCGACCTCGAGGAGACGGTGCTGCGCACCAACCTCGAGGCGGTGCGCGAGGTGGTGAACCAGCTCCGCTTCCGCAACATCGGCGGCCTGATCATCGTCGATCTGATCGACATGGAGTCGGGCGAGAACCGCGACAAGGTGTATCGCGCGTTCCAGGAGGCGCTCCGCGGCGACAAGGCCAAGACGAACATCCTGAAGATCTCCGAGCTCGGCCTCGTGGAGATGACGCGCAAGCGCACGCGCGAGAACCTCGTGCAGACGCTGTGCGAGCCCTGCCCGTACTGCGAGCGCAAGGGCTACGTGCTCTCCGAGGAGAGCGTGGCGCACAAGGTGGTGCGCGAGATCCAGAAGGACCTGCCGCGCTTCGGCGGGCGGCAGGTGGCCGTGACCGTGAACCGGCGCGTGGCGGAGCAGCTGCTCGGTCCCGCGAAGCCCCTGCTCGAGGCGCTCGAGGCCCGGCTCGGCCGCGACATCGAGGTGCGGGCGCGCGCCGACCTGCACCAGGAGCAGTTCGAGGTCACCGCCCTCGGCGAGCCCTCCCCGATCTCCTTCCAGGTGCCCTGGCTCGGCGGCAACGGCAGCAAGCCCCGCGCTGCGGAGGCGCCGGAGCCGGCGCCGCCGGCCGCCGCCGCGGAGCCCGAGCCGGAGCCCGAAGCGGCGCCCGAGCTCGCCGCGGAACCGGTTGACGCAGAAGGCGAATCCCCGATACTCCGGCGCTTCGCGGAGGAGACCTGATGTACGCGGTCGTGCGCACGGGCGGCAAGCAGGTGCGGGTCGCGCCCGGCAAGGCGGTGCGGGTCGAGAACCTGCCCGGCGAGATCGGCGCGCGTGTCTCCTTCGACGAGGTGCTCGTGGTCGCGGGCGAGGGCGAGCCGCGCGTCGGCCGGCCGCTGGTCGCGGGCGCGCGCGTGGTGGGCACGATCCTCCGCCACGGCCGCGCGCGGAAGCTCATCATCTTCAAGAGCAAGCGGCGCAAGAACTACCGCCGCAAGCAGGGCCATCGCCAGGGCTTCACGGAAGTCCGGGTCGAGGCCATCGAAGGTTAGGAAAGGCCGCGCCGCAAGCGCCGCGTCCGCGGCGCGCGCAGCGAGCGGAGCGAGCGAAGGAACGAGTCTTGGCACACAAGAAGGGGCAGGGCAGCTCGCGCAACGGGCGCGACAGCAACGGGCAGCGCCGCGGCACGAAGCGCTACGCCGGGCAGCAGGTGCGCGCGGGCAACATCCTGGTGCGGCAGGTCGGCACGCGCATCCACCCGGGCGCCAACGTGGGGCTCGGCAAGGACTTCACGCTGTTCGCGACCGCCGACGGCATCGTGCACTACGGGCGCTCCAAGGGCCGCATCGTGGCCCGCGTCGAGCCCTCCTAGCAGCCCCCGCGCCGGGGGCGCGATGAGCGAGCAGTTCATCGACGAGGCGGTCGTGAGCGTCTTCGCGGGCGCGGGCGGCGACGGCGCCGTGGCGTGGCGCCGCGAGAAGTACGTGCCGCGCGGCGGGCCGGCCGGCGGCGACGGCGGCAAGGGCGGCGATGTCGTGTTCGTGGCCGATCCCGGCCTCGCCACGCTGCGCGATCAGAAGTACCAGCCCGAGATCCGCGCCGAGCGCGGAGGCACGGGCGGCGGCAACCAGCGCACCGGCGCCGACGGCCTCGACGCGGTGGTGCGCGTGCCGGTCGGCACGGTGCTGTTCGATCCGGACGCCGCCGAGGGCACGCCGCCGCTCGCCGACCTCGCAGCCGCCGGCGAGCGCCACGTCGCCGCGCACGGCGGACGCGGCGGGCGCGGCAACGCGCGCTTCGCGACGCCGACCCGCCAGACGCCCGACTTCGCCACGCCCGGCGAGCCCGGCGAGACGCGGCGCGTGCGCCTCTCGCTCAAGCTGCTCGCGGACGTGGGCCTGGTCGGCCTGCCGAACGCGGGCAAGTCCACGCTGCTGCGGCGCATCTCGGCGGCGCGCCCGCGCGTCGCCGACTACCCGTTCACGACGCTCTTCCCCCACCTCGGCGTGGTCTCGTTCGACGAGCGCCGCTTCGTGGTGGCGGACATCCCGGGCCTGATCGAAGGCGCGAGCGAGGGCGTCGGGCTCGGCGACCGCTTCCTGCGCCACGTCGAGCGCACCCGGCTGCTCGTCCACCTGCTCGACGGCGCTGCGCTGCTCGACCCCTCGCGCGACCTCGAGGAGGAGTACGAGGTGATCCGCCGCGAGCTCGCCGCGTACGACGCCGGGCTCGCCGCGCGGCGCGAGATCGTGCTGCTGAACAAGCTCGACCTCGTGCCCGACCGCGCTGCGTTCGAGCCGGTGGCGAAGGCGCTCGCGCTGCGCGGCTGCCAGGTGCTGCTCGGCTCCGGCGCGACCGGCGCGGGCATCCCCGAGCTGGTGCGCGCCATGGCGCTCGCGCTCCAGGAGACGGGCGAATGAGCGCCCGCAGCAGCGCGCAGCGTACCGAGACGAAGGGCGCCCGGCGCATCGTGGTCAAGGTGGGCAGCGGCGTGCTCACGCGCGCCGGCACGCTGCGCCCCGGCGTGATCGGCGGCATCGCCGCGGAGGCGGCTGCGCTGTTCGAAGCCGGCCGCGAGGTCGTGGTCGTCTCCTCCGGCGCCATCGCGATGGGCAGCCGCATCCTCGGCTGGGATCACCCGGGCCGCTCCATCCCGGAGAAGCAGGCCGCCGCGGCGGTGGGCCAGATCAGCCTCTCCGAGCTGTGGCGGAAGCGGCTGCGCGGCCACGGCCGCGAGGCGGCGCAGGTGCTCGTGACCCGCGTCGATCTCGACGACCGCGAGCGCTTCCTGAACGCGCGGCACACGCTGCTCGAGCTGCTGCGCCTCGGCGTCGTGCCCGTCGTGAACGAGAACGACACGGTCGCGACCGAGGAGATCCGCTTCGGCGACAACGACAACCTCTCCGCCACCGTCGTGAACCTGGTGGGCGCCGACCTGCTCGTGATCCTCACCGACGTGGACGGGCTCTACGCGGAGCCGCCCGGACCGCAGGGGCCCGCCGGCGAGCCGATCGACGTGGTGGACACGCTGACCCCCGAGGTCGAGAGCGCGGCGGCAGGCTCGGTCAGCGCGTTCGGCCGCGGCGGCATGATCACCAAGCTCGAGGCGGTGCGGTCCGCGGCCGCGTCGGGCGCCGCCATCGTGCTCGCGAACGGCCTGCGCAAGGGCACGCTCACGCGCGTGGCCGCGGGCGAGCGCGAAGGAACGCTGTTCCGCGGCGGCAACCGCATCGGCAGCCGCAAGCACTGGCTCGCCTTCACGGCGAAGCCGCGCGGCCGCCTGCTGCTCGACGCGGGCGCGGTACGCGCCGTGCGCGAGCGCGGACGCAGCCTGCTGCCGGCCGGCATCGTGACGGTGGAGGGACGCTTCGGCATCGGCGATGCGGTTGCGTGCGCCGACGACCAGGGCGTCGAGTTCGCGCGCGGTCTCGCCGCGTATGCGGCCGAAGACGTCCGGCGCATCAAGGGCTTGCCCACGAGCCAGATCGGTCGGGTGCTAGGCTACTCGAACGGCGACGAGGTGATCCATCGCGACGACCTCGTGCTGCTCGGCGACACCGCCTAGAGACGACGCGCATGGACCTCCGTGAACAGATCGAAGCCCTCGCCCGCGACGCGCGGCTCGCCTCGCGCCGCGTCGCGGACCTCGACACGCGCAGCAAGGACGCCTGGCTGCTGCGCTCCGCCGAGCGGCTCGAAGGCGCACGGGCGCGCATCCTCGAGGCGAACCGCGCGGACATGCGCGAGGCCGAGGCGCGGGGCGTCGAGCCGCCGCTCGTGCGGCGGCTCGACCTCGCGGGAGACAAGTGGAGCGCCATGCTGGACGGCCTGCGCCAGGTGGCCGCGCTGCCCGACCCGGTCGGCACGATCACGGAGACGCGCGTGCGCCCGAACGGGCTGCGCGTCGGCCGCATGCGCATTCCACTCGGCGTCATCGCCATCATCTACGAGTCGCGCCCGAACGTCACCGTGGACGCGGCGGCGCTGTGCCTGAAGGCCGGCAACGCCGTGATCCTGCGCGGCGGCTCGGAGGCGATCCGCAGCAACCTCGCGCTCGCCGAGGAGCTGCGCGCGGCCGCGGACGAGACGGGCGTGCCGAAGGACGCCGTCGCCGTCGTGCCCGTCACCGACCGAGCCGCGGTGGGCCACCTGCTCACGCTCGACCGCTACGTGGACCTGTTGATCCCGCGCGGTGGCTCGGCGTTGATCCGCAAGGTCGTGGCCGAATCCACCATCCCGGTGCTGAAGCACGACGCCGGCGTTTGTCACGTCTTCCTGGACGCGAGCGCCGACCCGGAGATGGCGCGCGCCATCGTGCTCGACTCGAAGCTGCGCCAGATGGCGGTGTGCAACGGGCTCGAGACGCTGCTCTGCCACGCGGCGGCGGCGCGCAGCGTGCTGCCCTTCGTGCTGAAGGCGCTGCACGAGCAGGGCGTCGAGCTGCGCGGCTGCGCGAAGACCTGCGAGGTGTTCGCCGAGGCCGTGCCCGCGAGCGACGCCGACTGGGGCACGGAATATCTCGACAAGATCCTGGCGGTTCGCGTCGTCGCCGATCTCGACGAGGCGATCGCGCACGTGCAGCGCTTCGGCACCGAGCACACCGACGTGATCGTGACCAACGACTACGCGAACGCGCAGACCTGGCAGCGCCGCGTGAACTCGTCCACGGTCGGCGTGAACTGCTCGACGGCGTTCGCCGACGGCCAGCGCCTCGGCCTCGGCGCCGAGATCGGCATCTCGACCTCGAAGCTGCACGCCTTCGGCCCGATGGGCCTCGAGGAGCTCACCACGCGCAAGTTCGTGCTCAGCGGAGACGGTCAGCTCCGCGAATGACGGCAATCGGCATCTTCGGTGGAACCTTCAATCCCATCCACCTCGGGCACCTGCACGCGGCCGAAGAGGTGAGGGAAGCGCTCGAGCTCGCGCGCGTGGTGTTCGTGCCGAGCGCCGACCCGCCGCTGAAGCGCGCGGGGCCGGACGTGATGGCGCCCGCCCGCGAGCGCCTCGCGTGGGTGGAGCTCGCGATCCGCGGCAATCCCGCCTTCTCCGTCGATGCGCTCGAGCTGGAGCGCCCCGGCCCGTCGTACACGGTCGACACGCTGCGCGTCTTCGCGGCGCGACTCGCACCCGAGCGCCCGGTGTTCATCGTGGGCTGCGACGCCTTCGCCGAGCTGGCCTCGTGGCGCGAGCCGAAGGCGCTGCTCGAGCTCGCCCACTTCGCGGTGCTGACGCGGCCGGGGGTGAAGCAGAGCTCGCTCGCGGACTGGATCCCGCCGGAGCTGGCGTCCGACCTCGCGCTCTCCACCGATCGCGAGGAGGCGCGCCACCGCAGCGCCGGCACGTGGCTGCGCCGCGTCCCGATCGCGGCGCTCGAGATCTCCTCCACCGACGTGCGCCACCGGCTCTCCGAGGGCCGCTCGGTTCGCTATCTCCTGCCGGATCCCGTGCTCGCTGCGGTCGCGCGGAGCGGGGTGTACGCGAGAGGGCGGCAGCGTTGACGGAATCGGCACGGGATTGCGCGCGGCGGCTGGCCGAGGCCGCGCTGGACCGCATGGCCGAGAACGTCGTGGCGCTCGCGGTGGGCGAGCTCACTTCGTTCGCGGACGCGTTCGTGATCGCGACGGCGGGCTCCGACCGCCAGGCGCGCGCCGTGGCCGACGCCGTGGTGGAGAGCGCGAAGAGCGCCGGCCACGCCGTGCTCGGCGTCGAGGGCTACGAGGACGGGCGTTGGATCCTGATCGACGCGGGCGACGTGGTGGTGCACGTGTTCGTGCGCGACGCGCGCGAGCACTACGACCTCGACCGGCTATGGGCCGACGCGCCGCGCATCCCGCTGCCCGAGGCGCCAGCGGAGCCCGCCGTGGGCCGCAGACGAACGGAGTCGCGACCGTGAGCGGCCCCGTCATGCTCGTGGTGCTCGACGGCTTCGGGCTCGGCGACGGCGGACCCGCGGACGCGACGGCGCGCGCGCACGCGCCCTTCTTCGCGCGCGCGCACCGCGAGCTGCCCATGGCGAAGATCGCGACGTCGGGCGAGGCCGTCGGCCTGCCGCCCGGGCAGATGGGCAACTCCGAGGTGGGGCACATGACGCTCGGCTCGGGGCGCATCATCGACATGGACATGACGCGGATCTCGAAGCTGCTCGCCGGCGGCGGGGCGGCCGACAACCCGGTGCTCCAGCAGGCCTTCGCGACGCTCGCCGCGAGCGGCGGGCGACTCCACCTGATGGGCCTCGTCTCCGACGGAGGCGTCCACAGCCACCAGGCGCACCTCGAGGCGCTGCTCGCGCACTGCCGCGCGCGCGGCGTGCGCCCGCTCGTGCACGCCTTCCTCGACGGGCGCGACACGCCGCCGCGCTCGGCCCGCGGCTTCCTGCGCGCGCTGCTTCCCCACGTGGAGGCCGCGGGCGGCCGCATCGCCACGGTGAGCGGGCGCTACTTCGCGATGGATCGCGACCAGCGCTGGGAGCGCGTACAGCGCGCGTACGACGCGATCGCGCTCGGCGAGGGCATCCCCGCGCCGGACACGCTGGCCGCCGTGGACGACGCCTACGCGCGCGAGCAGGGCGACGAGTTCGTGGAGCCCCGCGTGATCGCGGGCGGCGCGCCGCTCGCCGACGGCGACGTGGTGATCTTCTTCAACTTCCGCGCCGACCGCGCGCGCGAGCTCACCGCCGCGCTCGCGAGCGTGTGCGAGCAGCGCTTCGCGAAGGAGCTGGTGCGCCGCCGCGTCCCGAAGCTCGCCTCGTTCGTCTGCTTCAGCGAGTACGACGCCGCCTTCGGCCTGCCGGTGGCGTTCCCGTCGGAGATGCCGCGCCGCATCCTCGGTGAGCTGCTCGCCGAGCGCGGCCTCGCCCAGCTCCGCGTGGCGGAGACCGAGAAGTACGCCCACGTGACCTTCTTCTTCAACTGCGGCCTCGAGGAGCCCTTTCCCGGCGAGGAGCGCGTGCTGGTGCCCTCGCCGCGCGACGTGCCCACCTACGACCACAAGCCGGAGATGAGCGCGTACCTCGTGACGGAGAAGCTCGTCCAGCACATCGCGCGGGACGACTGGGCCTTCGTGCTCGTGAACTACGCGAACCCCGACATGGTGGGACACACCGGCGTGTTGCCCGCCGCGGTGAAGGCGGTCGAGACCATCGACGCCTGCCTGGCGCGCGCGGTGGACGCCGTGCTCGCGAAGGACGGCGACGTGCTGATCACGGCCGACCACGGCAACTGCGAGCAGATGGTGGACCCCGAGACCGGCGAGCCGCACACCGCGCACACCACGAACCCGGTGCCGCTCTGGTGGGCGACGCGCCACGGGGCCGGCCGTGGCCTCCGCGACGGCGGGCTCTCCGACGTCGCGCCGACGGTGCTCGAGCTGCTCGGCCTTCCCGCGCCGCCGGAGATGACGGGCCGGAGCCTGATCGTGCCGGCTCCTCGAGACTGACTCCCCACCCCGGCGTCCCGCACGAGAGCTCGCATGTCTGCGTGGTGGCGCGCGGCGCTCGAGCTGCTGCTTCCCTCCGCCTGCGCCGGCTGCGGCCGCGCCGTCGCGGAGCGGCCGCTCTGCGCCGCCTGCCGTCCGGCGCCCGCCCCTGCGTTGCCCGCGCCGCCCGCGCCGCTCGCGGCGTGGTGCGCGGCGATCGCTCACACCGGCGCGGGCGCCGAGTGGGTGCGGCGCTTCAAGTATCCCCGGCCTGGGCTCGCGGGGCTCGACCTCGCCGCGGAGGCCGTGGCGCTCGGCCTCGCCCGCGCGCAGGCAAGGTGCGTGCCGGGCGGACCGCCGGCGCTCGTCGTGCCGGTGCCGCTCCACCCGCGGCGCCTGCGCGAGCGCGGCTTCAGCCCGGCGGCGTCGCTGGCGCGGGCGCTCGCGCGCGAGGCGCGTGTCCCCGTCGCGCCCGTGCTCCTCGCGCGGCTGCGCGACACGCCCAGCCAGACGCACCTCTCGCGCGGTGCGCGGCGCGCCAACGTGGCCGGCGCGTTCGCCCCGCGCCGGCCCGCGCCCGCGCGCGTCTGGCTGGTGGACGACGTCGCGACGACCGGCAGCACGCTCGCCGAGGCCGCCGCGGCATTGCGCCGCGCCGGCGCGCGCGAGATCACGGGCGTCTGCCTCGCCTGGCGGCCCCTTCTCGGCTAAACCCCGTCGTCTCAGTCGAGGCAGGCCATGGCGACCGTGAAGCAGGCGACCGTCTTGAAGCACCAGTCGAACCTCGGCGAAGGCGTCGAGGAGGTCGCGCTCGCGGCGGGCGAGAGCCTCACGATCCTGAAGGAATGGCAGCAGAGCTACCTGGTGAAGAACTCGGCCGGGAAGCTCTTCAACGTTCCGAAGGATCTCGTGGAGCGCTGACCACGGCGTCGAGGATCGCGGCGCGCAGTCGCTCCGCGTCGACGGGCTTCTTGAAGATGACCGTGCCGAGGCCGGCGACACGGCTGCGCTTGATGATGTGGTCCTTGTCGTAGTGGAAGGCCGTCATCATCAGCACGGGCAGCGCGGGCCGGCTCTCGCGGATCTTCAGGAACAGCTCGTGCCCGTCCATGTTCGGCATCACCACGTCGGTGAGCACGAGGTCGAAGGGCTGCGTCATCAGCTTCTCGAGCGCCTCGAGGCCGTCGCTGGCGGTGACGACCCGGCAGCCATCGGACTCGAGGATCTCCTTCAGCGAGCGCGAGATGCCGAGGTCGTCGTCGGCGATCAGCACCCGCAGCCCGGCGAGGCGCGGATCGACCTTGCGTTCGCGCGAGCGCCGCGCGCGCAGGTCGATCATGCGCGCCGGGCCGATGTAGTCGATGGTCTCGTAGGTCTCCTCGCGCACCATCTCGCCGAGCCGCTCGAGGATCTCCGCGACTCGCGAGATCTCCCGGCGCACGGCGTCGAGCCGCTCCATCTCGACGGACACGTCGCGCTCGCCCGCCAGCTCGCAGACGTCGCGCTCGAGCAGCTCGGTCTGGTTCAGGATCACCGCGAGCGGGTTGTTGATCTCGTGCGAGAGGCCGATCGCGACCTCGCCGAGCGTGGCGAGCTCCTCCTTGTGCAGGATCTCGCGCAGGTCCTTCGCGAAGCCGACGGTGCCGTCCTCCTCGCCGTGCTCGTCGATCAGGATCGCGCCCGAGATCGCGACGGGAATCTCCTCGCCGGTCTTCGAGAGGAAGGTGGTGCGGAACGTCTCGACGATGCCCTTGCCGCCGTAGTCGGGGCTGCGCATGGCGGCCGCGACGCGCTTCGCCTCGTCGAGGCTCGGGTAGAGCTTGCCCACGAAGGAGCCGATCACCTCCGCCTCCGAGTAGCCGAGGCTCGTCTTCGCGCCGTCGTTGTAGTAGATGACGGTGCCCTTGCGGTCCGTCGCCACCACGATGTCGGTGGAGCGCGCAACCAGCTGCTCGAGCCGCTCTTTGGTCAGAGGAATGGGGAGACCCCGCTGCTTCGCTGCTAGCCGTCGTGCTCCGCGAGCCAGCGCTCGCAGTCGATCGCGGCCATGCAGCCCGTGCCGGCGGCCGTGACCGCCTGGCGGTAGATGGGATCCATCGCGTCGCCGCACGCGAACACGCCGGCGACGCGCGTGCGCGTCGTGCCCGCCTCGACCTTCAGGTAGCCGACGTCGTCGAGCTCGAGCTGCCCGCGGAACAGGTCGGTGTTCGGCTTGTGGCCGATCGCGACGAAGAGCGCCTCGACATCCAGCTTCGAGAGAGCGCCGGTCTTCAGGTTCTTCACGCGCAGCCCGGTCACGAAGTCGTCGCCGAGCACCTCTTCGACCGCGGAGTCCCAGAGGAACTCGATCTTGCCGTTCTTCTTCGCGCGCTCCTGCATGATCTTCGAGGCGCGGAGCTGGTCGCGGCGGTGGATCACGGTGACCTTCGTGGCGTAGCGCGTGAGGAAGAGCGCCTCCTCCATGGCGGTGTCGCCGCCGCCCACCACCGCCATCGCCTTGCCGCGGTAGAGCGCGCCGTCGCACGTGGCGCAGGCGGAGACGCCCTTGTTCGTGAGGCGCTGCTCGGAGGGCAGGCCGATCCACTTCGCCGAGGCGCCGGTCGCGATGATCAGCGCGTCGGCCAGGAAGGCCTTGTCCTCGGTCTCGACGCGGAACGGGCGCTTCGACAGGTCCACGCGCAGCGCGTCCTCGTTGAGAACGCGCGTGCCGAAGCGCTCCGCCTGGCTCTGGAACAGCTCCATCATCTCCGGGCCGGCCACGCTGGCCGGGAAGCCGGGGTAGTTCTCGACGTCGGTGGTCAGCATGAGCTGCCCGCCGAACTGGAGGCCCGCGAGCATCACGGGCTGGAGCTCGGCGCGGGCGGCGTAGATCGCCGCGGTGTAGCCGGCCGGGCCGCTCCCGATGATCAGCACCTTCACGTGCTCGGCGGCGCCCGCCGGCGCCTTCGTCCGGCCGAGCAGCGGATCGAGCTTGCCGTGCCGCTCCAGGTCGGCGAGGTCGTCGAAGCCGCCCACGTGGCGGTCGCCGATCCAGATCTGCGGGACGGTGCTCCGTCCCGAGCGCTCGATCATCTCGCGCTGGCGCTCCGGACGCTCCTCGATGTCGATCTCCGTCCAGGTCTGCCCCTTCTCGCGCAGCAGGGCCTTCGCCTGGTTGCAGTAGGGGCACCAGGACTTCGTGTACATCACGATCTCGGCCATCGGGTCCTCCGGCGCACGAGGGTAACCGGTGACGCAAGAGCGTCGAACACGCGCGTTCCTACAGGGGTTCCGTGATCGGCAGGTCTTCCCAGAGGAGCTGGAGGAAGGTGCCGATGAAGAAGGCGAGCACGCTCATCAGCAGCACGGCGGACGGGAAGACCCAGAAGGGCTCGACGCCCATCACACGCGGCAGCTCTCCGATGAAGGGGGCGAGCGTCTCGCGCGTCTCGGCCAGCCCGCTGGCATGTCCGAGGCCCCAGTTGCGACCGGCCATCAGCGGACCGAGCAAGGCGGTGACGATCAGGCCCAGCCCGGCCGACTCGATCATGCCGAGCAGGAAGATGTCGAGCGCGCGCGTGAAGGCGCGGCGCGGATCGCCGAGTCGGCTGTGCACCTCGACGTACAGGTAGAGCAGGATCGCGAAGCCGAGCATCAGCACCACCGCGAGCAGATACGCGAGCGGCTGGCGCGCGAGGTCCCACACCTCGTCGATCAGGAACACCGGCAGGTAGCCCACGATGATGCCGGCCCCGATGCGCGGAACGGAGGTGTGGAAGAAGGCGACGTCCTTCTGGACCAGGAAGCGGTAGAGCAGGAACCAGAACACCAGCGCGAGCAGGCCCACCACCTCGAGCGCCGCGAGCCAGTCGAACAGCGCCGGCGAGCGCTCGTAGAGGAAGACCCCGGCCACCATCGGGAGCGCGGGCAGCACGAGCGCGAGCACATACGCGCGCGTGCCGTGGCGCGACAGCACGCGGTCCGCGTCGACGGCCCCCGTCCGCAAGGCCTCGGCGTGGTGACGCATCACCGCCGCGTGGTGGACGTCGTACTGCCGCAGGAACCAGAGCTCGAGCCGACCGAGGATGCGCAGGCAGTCGCGGTTGGCCGGGCGGCGCAGGAAGGGCGTCAGATCGCGCGCGCGGCTGATCGAGCGGATGCCGGGCCGTGTGCACGCGCGCAGCACCTCGGCCGGCCGCTCCTCGAAGGGCGAGAGCTCGGCCTCGAAGGCGCCGTTCTCGGTGTCGAGGCAGACGCCCTCTACCCAGCGCTGCCAGGCGCGCTCCGCGGCGCCCATCACCGCCGCGTCGATGCGGCCGGCGTCGCCCGACGCGAGGGCATAGAAGAAGGAGACGTCGGTGGGATCCTCCGGCGCCTCGACCGTGGCGCGCCCGGCCACGTAGGCCTCGCGGAACTCCGGGCGTACGCGCGCCCGCAGCAACACCTCGAAGGCGCGGACGACGAGCTGGCGCAGGTGGAAGCTCGCCATGCGCACGCGCGGGTGCTTCTCGAGCTGCTTGTCGGCAATGAAGCGGAGCGCGATCTGCGCGAACACCGCGATGTCCTCGGCCGCCCGCGGCAGCGCAGCCTCGCTCTCGTCGTCGCGCAGGCGCTCGAGCACGCTCGCGAGCGTGCGCGGCAGCATGGCGAGCAGCCGGAGCACGAGGTCCTCGCAGTCCCGCCGCCCCGCCTCGGGCGACAGCCGCAGCGGGTTCGTCCAGAGGTCCTCGAGGCGCAGGTAGAGCTCGGTCGGATCGTGACGGTCGGCGCGGAACGAGAAGGTCTCGGGGAAGACGCTCTCGTAGCCGCTGCCCGTGTCGCGCTCGAAGCGCACCTCGCGCGCGTGGAAGGCGTAGCTGAAGCGATAGCTCGTCTTGAGCCGCTCGATCCGGAACTCGAGGCGCGGGAAGCCGATGGTTCGGCTGGGCGGCTCAGAGGACGGGCTGCTTCGGATTCTCTCCGGATTCGTAGTAGCTCTCCACGCGCCGCGCGAGCTCGCGGACGCGTTCGGGGAGGCGTTCCTGCGGCCAGCGCTGATTCGCGAGCCGCATGCGGTCGAGCAGGGGCTGCGCGTCGGGGAAGGCCTCGCGCGAGAGCGCGTCGTCCACCGCCAACCAGTATTCGATGGCCGTCTGCGTGCGCGTGGCGCGGTCGCGCAGCTCGGCCCGGCCCGGCGAGGTCGCGCCCGTCTCTCCGAGCTCGCGCGCGAGCGCGCCGAGATCGCGCTGCGCGGCGCCGAAGCGCTCGCGCAGCCCGCCGTCCGCGCCCACGAGCCCGTTCACGATCTCGTCGAGCTTGCGCCGCGCCGGCTCGTGCGAGATCTCGCGCGCGAGGATGACGCGTCCGAGCGGCCCGCCGCCGGGCTTCGCCAGCGCGCGCGTGTGCACGCGGAGGCGCACGCCGCGCCCCACCGGCAGGTCCATCTCCTGGTAGGAGGCCGCCGCCCCGTCCTGCGCGAGCGCCGACGTCACGCGCTCGCGCACCGCGGCGGGGAGCGCCTCCGCGAGAAGCTTCCCGCGCGCGTCGCTGCGGAGTCCCAGGTACTCGCGCGCCAGCCGGTTCGCCGCGCGCACGATGCCGTCCGCGTCGACGGCGAGCGCACCCGTGTCGAGCTCGTCCATCACCGCTTCCAGGAAGACGTTGGCGCCGCGCAGGTCGCCCACCAGGCGTTCGTTCTCGACGGCGAGCGCATGATGGTCCACCGCGCGCCGCACCACCTGCTTGAGCTGGTCCGGCTCCCAGGGCTTCGTGATGTACGCGTAGACGTGACCGTCGTTGATCGACTTGATGATCGCGTCCATGTCCGCGAAGCCCGTCAGGATGATGCGCACCGTCGTCGGGTGCAGCGCGAACACGCGAGAGAGGAACTCGACGCCCGTCATCTCGGGCATGCGCTGATCGGAGATCACGACCGCCACCGGGCCGTCTCGCTCGAGCAGCGCGAGCGCTTCGCGGGCCGACGACGAGGTGAGCACCTCGTAGTCGTCCTCGAAGGTGAAGGTCATCGTTTCGAGGATGGCCTCCTCGTCGTCGACGACCAGAATCCGAGGCCGTGCGCTCATGGCCGGCGCAATGTAGCGCTAAGGCTAGGCGGCGCTGTCCCGCTCCTCGCGCTCGCGGATCGCCGCGCGGATCTCGTCGCGCTTCTCCTTGAGGCGGCCGGGCAGGCGCTGCTTGGCGACCATGCTCCACGGGCGCTGCTCGGCGCCGTCGCGGAAGCGGCAGAACTTCCGGTAGCCCCAGAGCTCGTGCTCGAGCTCGTCCTCGACGAGCTTGATCATGATCGCGTCGTCGAGGAAGCCCACCATCGGGATGTCGTCGGGGATCACGTCCTTCGCGTCGGAGAAGTACGCGAGCGCGGCCAGCACCGAGCGGTGCACGGGCGCCGGCGCCGCGTAGTCCTTGTCGTCGAGCACGCCCAGCAGATCTTCGAGCGTCTGCACCGCTTCGAGCACGAAGGCGGGTGCGCGCTTGGCGGCGCGGACGTCCTGGATCAGGCGTTTCACGCCCTGCTCGATCTTCGAGCGGTCCACGTCGCCGGCGTTCTGCTTCGCGGCGCGGAAGATCGCGCGGAAGTAGGCGAGATCGGCGTCGTCGAGGGTGAAGGAGATCTTGGTCTTGCCGGACATTCGTCCCTCCGCGCGACCGCGCACCGCCCCCTGGGGCGGGGCCACTCTATCAGTAGCGCGCGTACTCGATCAAGCGTTCTGGCGAGCCCCGCCAGGCGCCTTCCCAGAGCGTGAGCACCTCTTCGCCGGGACTGCGGCCGCGCTCGGCCACCGCCGCGAGCGGGTCGAGGAAGCCACGCTCGTCGGTTTCACCGCCCCGGCCGTCGCCGATCCGCGCGAGGCCCGCACGCGCGATCTCGACCAGCTCGCGCGCGAGCGGCAGGACGGGCCGGCCGGCGACCCGCGCCGAGAGGCCGCGCCGCGCCACCGCCTCGAGCGCGGCCTCGCGCTCCGCGAACGACCAGTCGGCGACCAGACGCCATGCGGCGTCGCGGGCGCCGTCGTCGTAGAGGATTCCCTTCCAGAGCGCGGGGAGCGCGCACGTCAGCTCCGGCGGCACCGCATCCGCGCCGCGCACCTCGAGGAACTGCTTGAGGCGCACCTCGGGGAAGAGCGTCGTCAGATGCAGGTTCCAGTCCTGGAGCGTCGCGCGCTTGCCCTCGTGCCCTTCCGCGAGGTAGCGGCGGAAGGTCAGGCCCTGCACCTGCCGGTACTCGCCCTCGTGCAGCACGAAGAACATCGGCACGTCGAGAGCCCACTGCACGTATTTCTCGTAGTCGAGACCGGGCTCGAACACGAAGGGCAGCATGCCGCAGCGGTCCGGATCGACGTGACGCCAGATGTGCACGCGTCGCGTGATGAAGCCGCTGGGCTTTCCCAGATACAGCGCCGAGTTCGCGAACAGGGCGGAGACGAGCGGCGAGACGCCCATCGCGGTGCGCAGCTTCGCCGCCATGTCGGCCTCGCTGGCGTAGTCGAAGTTGGCCTGCACCGTCGCGGAGAGGTGCATCATGTGCATCGCGAGCTCGCCCTTCGTGGGCAGGTAGCGACGCATCACCGCGTAGCGTGCCTTGGGCACTCGCGGCATCTCTTCCACGTCGTGGAACGGATTCGCGCCGAGCGCGATCCAGACGAGGCCGCGCGGCTCCGAGACGCGGCGGATCACGTCGAGGTGCCGGTGGAACTCCTCGCACGTCTCGAAGATCGTCCGCAGCGGAGCGCCCGAGAGCTCGAGCTGGCCGCCCGGTTCGAGCGTGATGCTGGCGCCGTCGCCCTCGAGCGCGATCAGCGCGCCTCCTTCGCGTACCTCGCGCCAGCCGGTCTCGGCCGCCACCGCCGCGAGCACGCCGGCAATGCCGTTCTCGCCGGCGTAGGGCACGGGGCGCAGGCTCTCGCGCTGGACGCCGATCTTCTCGTGCTCGGTGCCGACGCGCCACGCCGCGCGGGGCTTCTCTCCGGCGCGGGCGAACTCGACGAGGTCGGCGACGGAGCCCACCGGGACGGGCTCGGTCTTGGGCTGTCCACTCACGAGGGGCTCCCGGGCGACGAGCGAAGGGAACACAGGAGGCTACCGCGCCCGTCCCCGGGTCGCCCCCGGCCCGAGCGGGCCGGCTACGGCGTGGCGGCCTCGGCGAGGAAGCGCTCGAGGAAGTCGCCGAGCGCCTTCTCGAGCTCGTCCTGGGCTGCGAAGGGGAAGCTCTTGCACGGCCCTTCGATCTTGCCGGCGTGGAACGGCCCCACCAGGGTCACGTCGCCGCGCGACTTCACGGTGATCACCGCCCGATGGCGGCCCCGCGTGAGGTCGAACTCGACCGCCCGCACGTGCTTGTCGTCGGGGCGCACCTCGCCCACCTGCACCGCGAGCTGCGGCGCGCCCGCGGCCGTGACCGCCTCGCGCCAGCCGTCGAGCGCCTCGACCACCGCGGCGCGCACGCTCACGGCCTTGCGCCGCGCCTCCTCGAGCGCGCCCTTGTGCTCGGCCTCGCGCGCCCCGAGCTCACGGCCGAGCGCGCGCAGGCGTTCCCGCAGCGAGGACATGCGCCCGATGCTGGCACAGGGGGGCTGCAGGAAGCCAGCGGGAGGCTAGAGCGCCTCGTTCGTGACGACGCGCATCGCCTTCGGGTCGAGCGCCTGGAGCAGCCCGTCGCGCACCGCCGTGAACTGCGCCATCTGCTGCCGCGAGATCGGCGGCGCCGCGGCGGCGTGCATGGTGGACGGGTTCACGAGGCGGCCGTTCCTCTGCAGCGTGAAGTGGAGGTGCGGGCCGGTCGAGAGGCCGGTCGAGCCCACGTACCCGATCACCTGCTTCTGCCGCACCCGCTGTCCGAGCGCGAGGTTCGGGAAGCGCGACAGGTGGCCGTACCACGACTCGTAGCCGTTGTCGTGCCGGATCTTCACGGTCTTGCCGAGGCCGCCGAGCCAGCCGCGGAAGCTCACGCGCCCGTTCGCCACGGCCCAGACGGGCGTGCCGCTCGCCGCCGCGTAGTCGATGCCGAGGTGCGGGCGGCGGCGCCCCGTGATCGGGTGCACGCGCGCGGTCGAGTAGTTCGAGCTGATGCGCCGGTAGGTGAGCGGCGCCTGCAGGAACTGGCGCTCGACGGCGGAGCCGTCGGCGCGGTAGTAGCCGCCGCGGCCCGCGGCGTGCTCGTAGTAGACGGCCGAGTGCTCCTCGCCCGCCACGCGCGAGTAGCGCGCCGCGAGGATGCGCCCGGCACCGACGTAGCGCTGGCTCCCCGCCTCGCCCTTCATGTAGCGGCGCTCGTAGAGGATGTGGAACTCGTCGCCGGGCCGGACCGCGCGCGAGAAGTCCACGTCCCACGCGAAGATCTCCGCGAAGTCGTGCGCCAGCTCGCCGCTCTCCCCGAGCGCGTCGACGGCGTCGTAGAGGTTGGTGGAGATCACGCCCGCGACGCGCGCGTGCTCGACCTCGACGTCCGGCTGGAGACGCTCCGCGACGAGCTTCTCGCCGTCGCGGCGCAGCGTGTAGCGCTCCCACTCCGAGCGGCGGTAGTCGAAATCCATGATGCGGCCGTGCTCGTCCTGGGCCAGGCGGTAGTGATCGCCGGCGCGGGCGTAGCGGAAGTCGAAGATCGGGCGCAGCGCGGTCGCGATGTCGTTCACGAGCTGCGGTGAGACGTCCTGCCGGTCGAGCGCGAGCGCGAGCGTCTCGCCGCGCCGCAGCTCGCCTTCGGTGTAGATGCGCACCTCGATCGCCGTCGGCACGACCGGGGCCGGCGCCACGACCGAGGCCGCCGGCGCGAGCGCCGCGGCGGCCTGCTCCGCCGCATCGGCCACCGGAACGAGCGACGCGGTCGAGAAGCCGCCGTTCTGCGAGCCCGCCTGCCAGGCGGCGAACGCGCTCAGTGCTGCTGCGAGCGCGAGGCTGCCCCAGCTCGCAGCGCCGAGGACGCCGTTCGGCCTCCGCTCTCTCTGGCTTCCCATGGGTCCTCCGCGATCCGTCGGCGACCCCTCACCGTCGACGGAATGCCGAGTGTATTCGGCAGGCAAGACGCGGTGCTAAATACTGTTTTCGATCTAGGAACTGTGTGCGCTCGATCACGTTTCGGATGAACCCGCGCCGAGCTCGAAACCCTCGCCTCTGGTGGGTGGCTTGCTTGGGCATTTGGGTGGCGTGCGGGGGCACCGGACTCCCTCGGAGCGACGAGCCGCCCAGCGTAGGTGAGCGTGCGGCCGTCGCGCTCGGGCAGGCGATCCGCATCGACACCACGAACCCCCCTGGGAACGAACGGGTTCTGGCCGACTGGCTCGCCGGGCTGCTCGACGCGGAGGGGATCGAGGCGCGGGTGGTGCCGCTGCCCGATCCCGACAGCGCGCGCGCCGCCGTCTGGGCCCGGCTGCCGGGGGGCGGGACGGCGCGCCCCCTGATCCTCCTCTCCCACCTCGACGTCGTGCCGGCCGACGCCCGCGCCTGGACGGTGGACCCCTACGCCGGTGTGGTGGGCGGGGGCTACGTGGTCGGCCGGGGCGCGCTCGACGCGAAGGGCGTCACCGTGACGCACGCGCTGGCCCTGATCGAGGCGAAGCGGCGTGGGCTCGCGCTGGCGCGCGACCTGATCCTGCTCGCCACGCCGGACGAGGAGAGCGGGGGCCGGGGCGGCGCCGCGCTGATCATCGACCAGCGCTCCGACCTGATCGGCGACGCTCGCTACCTGCTTACCGAGGGCGGCGGCATCCTGCCGGGCGAAGGCGGCACGCCCGACGTCTGGGGCGTGTCGTTCACCGAGAAGACGCCGTGCTGGGTGACGCTGTCCGCGCGCGGCGTGCCCGGGCACGGCGCCGGTGCCAGCGCCGATGCGGCCACGCACCGCCTGGTCGCCGCGCTCGGGCGCGTGACGGCGCTGCGCTTCGAGACGAAGGTGGTGCCCGCGGTGTCGCAGATGTTCGCCGCGCTCGCCCCGCTCGCGGCGCCGGAGGACCGCGCTGGCTATCGGAGCCTGCGGGGCGCGCTCGAGCTCGACCCGGCCTTCCGCGCGCGCTTCCTCCAGGACGGCGGCCGCGCGGCGCTCGTGCGCACCACCGCGGCGGTCACCACCCTTTCCGGCGGCGAGCGCATCAACGTGCTGCCGTCCGAGGCGCGCGCGGGGATCGACGCGCGCCTGCTGCCCGGAGAGAGCTGCGAGGACTTCGTGGCGCGGCTCGAGCAGGTGATCGACGACCCCGCCGTCTCGCTCCAGGTCGAGCTCAGCTTCGCCGCGGACGCCTCGCCGGTGGACACACCGCTGATGACGGCGATCCGGCGCGTTGCGGCGAAGAGCCAGCCCGCCGGCGTGGTGGTGCCGCGCGTGATCACCGGCTTCACCGACGCGCACTGGTTCCGCGCGCGAGGCATCGTCTCCTACGGCTTCGTGCCCCGTCGCTTGCGCCCCGCCGAGACGCGCGGCGTCCACGGCGCGAACGAGCGCATCTCGATCGAGAACCTCGGCTTCGGCGTCGAGGCGACGCTCGACGTGGCGCGCGAGCTCGACGCGGTGGAGGCGACCACGGCGAGCCGGTAGCCCGGGGCCGGAAGGGGTCGCTGCTCCGGTGCTCGACGTTCGTAGCGTGCGGAGCGGGTGGAGGAAGGAACAGACCGCGCCCCGCTACGGGCCACGCTCGCTCGAAGACTCGCTCGCGACTCCGTTGTCGTAGCCGCCCTTCGTGGCTCGGGGGAGTGCGACCCGTGCCTCTCGTACCGCACCTGCGCAGCAACGCCCTCCCGGCCCTCGCGTCTCTGGAGGCTGCACGGGGGGATCCACGCCGCGCCGGCTCACGGTCACGTGGGGCGGGAGGGTGTCGCTGCGCAGGTGCGGTACGGAAGGAAGCGAGCGCACGGCGCGCGAGCCACGAGAGGGGGCCACGACAACCGAGCGCGAGCGAGTCTTCGAGCGAGCGTGGCCCGTAGCGGGGCGAGGTCCGTGCCCTCCTCCACCCGCTCCGCACGGTACGAACGTCGAGCACCGGAGCAGCGACCCCTTCCGGCCCCGGCCCCGGACTCCGACGCCCCCCTAGCCCCCGCGGAGCTCGTCGATGCCCTGGCGGATCACGTCGAAGAGCGGCTCCACCTGCTCGACTTCGAGACACGAGAAGGCGATGCGCAGGTCGTGCTTCGCGGTGGCGATCAGGCCGGTCTGATGCCGCTCGAGCAGGTGCACGCGCAGCGCCTCGGCCTCGACGCCCGCGAGCCTCAAGCACATGAAGTAGCCGCTGTTGAAGGGGTAGACCTCGAAGTAGCCGCGGAAGCGCGGGGCGTTCGCCACCTCGTAGACGCGCTCGGCGCGCACGCGCAGGATCTCGCACTTCTCCTTGCGCTCGGCGTCCACCGACGACGCGGCGAGCGCCTTCTCGACGAGCGTCTGCGAGAGCTGCGGGCTGTTCGAGACGGCGCCGCGGATGGCGCCCTTCACCTTCGCCTCGAGCGCGGTGCACGCGGCCTCGGCGCCGCCCGCGCGGCCCGGCCCGAAGGTGAGGAAGCCGCAGCGCAGCCCCCACACGAACAGCTCCTTGGTCGCGCCGTCGAGCTTGATGGCGAGCAGGTTCGGGTGCAGGTTCGCGAGCCGGCCGAAGAGCGACTCCGTCAGCGAGGGGCCACCGAGGTGGTAGAAGAGCCCGAAGTAGGCGTCGTCGAGGACGACGACCAGCTTCGTCCCGCGCTCGGCCTGCGCGCGCAGCGCCGAGACGAGGGCGCGCGCCTCGGCCTCCGTCGGCATGTAGCCGGTCGGGTTGTTCGGGAAGTTGAGCAGGACGATCAGCTTCTCGCGGCCCTCGGCGTGCTGCGCGAGCGCCTTCGCGAAGCTCGCGGTGTCGAAGCCGCCCTGCGCGTAGAACGGGTACGTCACGATCTTCGCGCCGAGCCGCACCTCGTACGTGAGCCGGTAGTTCCCCCAGAGCTGGTCGGGCAGCAGGATCACGTCGCCGGGCTCGACGAACAGGTCGCCGACGATCGCGAGCCCGTGCGTGAGCGCGCTCGTCACGATCGGCAGGCCGACCGCCTTGCCGCGCTGCGAGGGGTTCTCGTCGAGCTGCTTCTCGCGCCAGCGCTCGCGCAGGCTCTGCCGCCCCGAGGCGGGCGCGTAGGTGAAGGCGTCGTCGGGCGAGATGCCGGAGAGGTGCGACTGCACGCTCGCGAGGTGCATCGCGCGGCCCTTCTCGGTGGCGATGCCGATCGTCGCGTTGAAGCGGTGCGCCTTCTGCTTCGCCTCGGCCGACTGCGACAGGATGCCTTTCGGGAAGTAGAGCCGGCGGCCGAGCGAGGAGAGCATCGCCAGGATCTCGGGAGCGGACTCCGCGAGCTTCTCGTTCAGCTCGCGAGCGAGCGGATTCAGCGCTTGTTCGGGAGGCGGCATGGCCGCGCGATTCTAAAGATGGCGCTCGAGTACGTCCATCGCGGGCGCGAAGCCTTGCGCGTCCCAGAACGCGCGGCCGACGCGATTGTCCCGGTCGACGTGCACCTGGACCCGGCCTGCACCCCGCTCGCGGAGCCAGACAAGTGCGGCGGCGGCCAGCTTCCGGCCGGCGCCGCGCCGCCGCACCCCCTCGCGCACGAAAAGCCAGTCGATCTCTCCACGCTCACTCTCGGCGAAGGGGCCGGTGCGCCGCACCACCGACGCCAGCACGAAGCCGTGCAGATTGCCGTCCGGCGCCTCGGCCACGAGCAGCGCGTGCTCCGGGTCGCGCGCGAGGCCCGCCAGCAGCACGGGCAGCTCGTCCTCGTGGCCGAGCGCGAGCGCGAAACGCGCGCCGGCGCTCGCGTGGTGGTCGAAGAGCGCACTCGCGAGGGCGGCGAGGCGATCGAGGTCCCGCGCCGCCGCCGCCCGGACCTCCACGGGGCGCCTAGAAGGCGATGCCTTGGGAGAGCACCTCGCCCTCCGCCATCATCTTGCGCAGGTCCGCGAGGCTCTTCTTCTCCTCGACGAACAGCCGCTCGAGCTCCGACGCCAGGTTGATGAGCAGCGCGCGCTGGGTGTCCGCGTCCTCGGGATTCACGAGCTGGGAGCGCAGGCCCTCCTCGATGGCAGCGCGCAGCGCGAGCTGCTCCTGTTTCGCGTCGGGACCCTCCACCGCCGCGCGCCACTGCGCCTCGCTGCGGCCGCCGGGGAGCGTCACGAGGCCGGGCGCGAGCATGCCGATGAACTCCGCGCGCTTCAGCTGCTTGCCGGCCGCCGACTTGCCGCCGCCCTCGGAGACGGAGTGCACGCCGCCGGTCCGCGCGAGACGGAAGCTGCCCTTGCGCTTGCCGTCGCGGTCGAAGCTGCCGCGCAGCACGTCGCCGCCCGCCTCGATGGTGCTGGTCTCGTAGAGCGTGCGGCCCTCGAAGTCGTCGCCGCCGCCCGCGCCCATCGAGTCCTGGCGCTCGAAGCGCGGCTTGTCGGGCAGGCCGTCGATGTTCCAGGTCTCCTCGTACGTGATGAAGCGGCTCGACTTGTAGCCGGCGCTGCGCTTCGCCGAGGACCAGCCCTTCGCGTCGGAGCCGGAGAGCGTCTTCGTGCGCGAGCCACGCGAGTTGATCGCGAGCCCGGCCTTGATCTGCTCCTGCTGCCCGGCGTTCGGCTCCCAGTAGTCGAGCACGCGGCTCGCGCGGTTGCCGCCGATCTTCTCGAAGCGGCCGGTGTCGTCGTCGAACACCACGATCGGGTAGTCGGCCCAGCGGAGCTGGTCGCCCACCTTCTCGAACACCCAGATGCGGTCCTCCCAGCGCTTCGCCTGCGGGTTCTCCGTGCCCGAATCCTGGAAGTGGACGAGCACGTGCCACGCGCCGACCAGCTCGTCGGCGCCGAGCGCGAACGCCGGCGCCGGCAGCGCCGCGGCCAACAGACAGGCGAGCAGGCCGTGTCGCATCACACCCTCCGCTCGATGTTCGGGAAGCTGCGCCAGACGGGCACGCCGCAGAAGTGCGTGCCCTCGGTGCAGCGCGGCGAGACGAGGCCGTTCCGCACCACGCAGGGGGGACCTACGTGGCGCATCAGCTCCGGGTGCACCGCGCGCACCTGCCGGACCTCTTCCATCGACGCCTCGTAGATCTCGCGCTGCGCGTTCAGACACGTGCGCATGGTCCACTTGTGGAGTAGATGCAGCAGGCTGCCGGATTCTTCGAAGCGCACCGCGAGGGCGTTCGGGAGCACGTACAGGGCCAGCTCGGGATCCACGCCGAGCGCGAGCAGGCGCGCGCGCGCGGCGAAGGCGGACTCGACCTGCTCCACGAACAGCGCGTGGCAGGCCGGGTCGCCCGCGATCAGCGCCGGCTCCACCACGTCGGGCCGGAGCGGCACGGTGCGCGTCAGCAGCGGGCGCGACGCGGGCACCATGCGGTGGCGCTGGTCCTGCGAATCGGCCGTATGCGAGAGCTTCTTGCGGAACGTGTAGTGCGCGTGATCGAGCGCGCGCATGACCGGCGCGTGGAAGGAGACGTTGAGCGCGTCGAGCCGGTAGCGGTTCTGCTTCGGATCGAGCGCCAGCGCGAGCGCCGCCTCGTCGTCGAGCTCGGGCAGGCCGAGGACGTGGCGCACGGCGTCGGCCACCACGCGCGGCGCGCGGACGCCGTAGTCCACGAGGCGCGAGCTCATACCGTCGAGCGACTTGTCGAAGGCCTCGAGCGCCGCCGCGGCGCCGACGCCGCGCTTCGCCCTCGCGAACTCGACCACCTCGTCGGGCGCGAGCGGCGCCTCGCCCACCGCCTCGAAGAAGGCCGGGTCGAGGCGCTGCACCTCGGCCACCATGCGATCCACCACGTGGCGCGCCTCCTGCGAGGCGTCGCAGGCGGCGGCCATGCGGCGCAGCCGGTGCAGCGTGAGGCCCGAGACCGTGTAGACCATCGCCGTGTGGCACGCGATCGGGATCACGTAGCGCGCGGTCTCGATCGCCTTCTTCTCGGCCTCGCGCGCGACGCTCTTGCCGAAGGCGCGCGACTGCCGGTGCGAGAGGCGCCAGAGCTCCGACAGCACCTCCATCACCACCGGCTCGAGGCGCAGCGTGAGCTCCCGGTACGCGCGCCAGGCCTCGGCGATCGCGAGCTCGTAGACGCGCCTCGCCTCGCCGCCGAGCGCGGGCGGCACGTGCGCGCGGATCTCGTCGAGCCTCACGTAGCGCTGGCTCTGCTGCTCGGAGTTGTAGAACGGGAAGCCGTGCAGAAAGCACCAGACGAGCTGGCGCGACACGCCCGAGAGCGAGAACTCGAAGGTGGCGTGCTGGTAGACGGTGTGGTGCCCGCCGTCCCAGGTGAGCGGGCCGATGCGGCGGCGCTGGCCCGGCGTG
>Ga0187892_10002231_pt1 | contig 40115 bp, 38 predicted proteins | sample MA1701073metaG_FD_139345 | JGI IMG/M metagenome (GOLD analysis project Ga0187892, IMG submission 139345) | Bio-ooze microbial communities from a basaltic lava cave in the Kipuka Kanohina Cave System on the Island of Hawaii, USA - MA170107-3 metaG ... | reverse complement strand
CTTCGCCTTGATCCCCGCCAATTTGCGCTCACCCATCGGGTGTCTCCTCATATCAAGCTCAAACCCGCGCCAAGTCTACGTCTGCGCCATCTTGCCTTCGGTCAACTGAGGAAAATAGGTTTATGCCCACAACCTGGGCCTGCCCGAACTGCGCGAGGCTGTGTCGGTCTACGCGAGCGCCTTGCACGGTCCCGTGGCCGCCGACCGCGTCGCCATCACCTCGGGCGGCGTCAATGCGCTGATGCTGGCCGTGCAGGCCCTGGTGGACGCGGGCGACGAGGTGGTCGCGGTCACGCCGGTCTGGCCCAACCTCACGGCCCAGCCCGCCATCCTCGGGGCGAGGGTCCGTTGTGTTTCACTGAAGCCAGTCGATGGCGCCTGGGTGCTGGACATGGATGCCTTGCTGGAGGCTGTGACGCCGGCGACCAAGCTGCTGATCCTCAACGCGCCCAACAACCCCACCGGCTGGACGCTGAGCCGGGCCGAGCAGCAGGCCCTACTCGACCACTGCCGCCGCACCGGCACCTGGATCCTGGCCGACGAGGTGTACGAGCGGCTTTACTACGACGCCTCCCCGAACGGCTGCGCACCGAGTTTTCTGGATGTGGCTGAGCCCGAGGACCGTCTGGTGGTCGCCCACAGCTTCTCCAAGAGCTTTTTGATGACGGGCTGGCGCCTGGGCTGGCTGGTGATGCCGCCCGACCTGACCCCGCACATGGGCAAGCTGATCGAATTCAACACCTCGTGCGCCAGCGTGTTCACCCAGCGCGCCGGCGTGGTTGCGCTGCAGCGCACGGCCGAGGTCACGCCGCGCGTGGTGGCCCACCTCAAGGCCTGCCGCGACACCCTGGCGCCCTTGCTGCAGGCCGTTGCCGGCGTGCAGCTCACGCCCGCCAAGGGCGGCATGTATGCCTTCTTCAGGCTGGCGGGTTTTGACGATTCGCTGGTGACCGCCAAGCGCCTGGTGGCCGAAGCCGGGCTGGGACTGGCCCCGGGCAATGCCTTTGCACCCGAGGCCCAGGGTTGGCTGCGCTGGTGCTTCGCCTCCAGGGACCCGCAGCGGCTGGTCCAGGGCGTGGAACGGCTCAAATCCTGGCTCAGGGTATAATTCCAAGGCTTTGCATGCCGCAAGGCGCACGCTGGGTGCATTTCCATTGCCCGGCGCAAGTCAAACATTCACAGGAAAACAGCTAAATGATCGCCTCTTCCATCAAGGCCGAAGTCGTCAAGGCCAATGCTCGCAGCGCCAGCGACACGGGCAGCCCCGAAGTGCAAGTTGCCCTTTTGACCGCCCGCATCAACGAACTGACCCCCCACTTCAAGACGCACGCCAAGGACCACCACGGCCGCCGCGGTCTGCTGCGCATGGTGAGCCGCCGCCGCAAGCTGCTGGACTACCTGAAGTCCAAGGACGCTGACCGCTACACCGCACTGATTGCCAAGCTTGGCCTGCGCAAGTAAGCGTTAAACCGAATGCAAAGCGCCTGAGTTAGTTCACTAGCTCAGGCGCTTTCTTGCTTTTTTTACGTCGGAGACAGGCAAGAGGAATACGCGCTGTGTCATTCCACAAGAAATCGCCGCTGCGGGGTGCGGGTTTTTGTGGAATGGCATCGTGTTCTGAATGCCGGGCTCCGGGCCTCCAGCACAGCCTCATGTGCCGATGATCCAGGAGATAACAGCATGACCATCTTCAACAAAGTCACCAAGAGCTTCCAGTGGGGCGACAAGACCGTCGTCATGGAAACCGGCGAAATCGCGCGCCAGGCCGGCGGCGCCGTGCTGGTGAACATCGACGACACCGTGGTGCTGGCCACCGTGGTCGCGTCCAAGTCGGCCAAGCCGGGCCAGGATTTCTTCCCGCTGACGGTCGACTACATCGAGAAGACCTACGCCGCCGGCAAGATCCCCGGCAGCTTCTTCAAGCGCGAAGCCAAGCCCAGCGAGCATGAAACCCTGACCAGCCGCCTGATCGACCGTCCGATCCGTCCGCTGTTCCCCGAGGGCTTCTTCAACGAAGTGCACGTGGTCATCCACACCCTGTCGCTGAACCCCGAGGTCGACGCCGACATCGCCGCCATGATCGCCACCAGCGCCGCGCTGGCCGTCTCCGGCATCCCGTTCAACGGCCCGATCGGCGCGGCCCGCGTGGGCTACATCAACGGCGAATACGTGCTCAACCCCGGCCAGACCGCGCGCAAGAACTCGCAGATGGACCTGGTGGTCGCCGGTACCGAAGCCGCCGTGCTGATGGTCGAGTCCGAAGCCCTGCAGCTGACCGAGGAAATCATGCTCGGCGCCGTGGTGTTCGGTCACGAGCAGGGCAATATCGCGATCAACGCCATCCACGAGCTGGTGCGCGAAGCCGGCAAGCCGGTCTGGGACTGGCAAGCCCCGGCCAAGGACGAGCCGCTGATCGCCAAGGTCAACGGCCTGGCCGAAGACAAGCTGCGCGCGGCCTACCAGATCCGCAACAAGCAGGCCCGTACCCAGGCCTGCCGCGAGGCCTATGCCTTCGTGCTGGCTGCGCTGAAGGAGGAGGGCGCCGAGTTCGACAGCGTCAAGGTCGAAGCCTTGCTGTTCGACATCGAAGCCCGCATCGTGCGCAGCCAGATCCTGGCCGGCGAGCCGCGCATCGATGGCCGCGACACGCGCACCGTGCGCCCGATTGAGATCCGCCCATCCGTGCTGCCGCGCACCCACGGCTCGGCCCTGTTCACCCGTGGCGAGACCCAGGCCCTGGTCGTGACCACGCTGGGCACCGAGCGCGATGCCCAGCGCATCGACGCGCTGATGGGCGAGTACGAAGACCGCTTCATGCTGCACTACAACATGCCTCCCTTTGCCACCGGTGAAGTCGGCCGCATGGGCAGCACCAAGCGCCGCGAAATCGGCCACGGCCGCCTGGCCAAGCGCGCCCTGATCGCCGTGCTGCCGACCAAGGAAGAGTTCCCCTACACCATGCGCGTGGTGTCCGAAATCACCGAGTCCAATGGCTCCTCGTCCATGGCCTCGGTCTGCGGCGGCTGCCTGTCGCTGATGGACGCCGGCGTGCCGATGAAGGCCCATGTGGCCGGCATCGCCATGGGCCTGATCAAGGACGGCAACCGCTTCGCCGTGCTGACCGACATCTTGGGTGACGAAGACCACCTGGGCGACATGGACTTCAAGGTCGCGGGCACGACGCACGGCATCACGGCGCTGCAGATGGACATCAAGATCCAGGGCATCACCCGGGAAATCATGCAGGTCGCGCTGGCCCAAGCCAAGGAGGCGCGCATGCACATCCTGGGCAAGATGCACGACGCCCTGGGCGCCGCCAAGGCCGAGGTCTCGACCTTCGCGCCGCGCCTGTACACCATGAAGATCAACCCCGAGAAGATCCGCGACGTGATCGGCAAGGGCGGCGCCGTGATCCGCGCGCTGACCGAGGAAACCGGCACCCAAATCAACATCGCGGAAGACGGCACCATCACCATCGCCTCGACCGACGCCGCCAAGGCCGAGGAAGCCAAGCGCCGCATCGAGCAGATCACGGCAGAAGTGGAAATTGGCAAGGTCTATGAAGGTCCGGTCACCAAGATCCTGGACTTCGGCGCCCTGGTCAACCTGCTGCCCGGCAAGGACGGCCTGCTGCACATCAGCCAGATCGCCCATGAGCGCGTGGAGAAAGTGACCGACTACCTCAGCGAAGGCCAGGTCGTGAAGGTCAAGGTGCTGGAGACCGACGAAAAGGGCCGCATCAAGCTGTCCATGAAGGCCCTGCTGGAGCGTCCGGCTCAGGCTTCGGGCCTTGGGGCGGAGCAGGCGCAGCAGCAGTAAGGTCAGGCGTTCGGCGTTCCGCGTGTAAAGAGGTTCAGTGTTCGGCGTTGAGCGTTCAGCGTGGAATTCGGGGACCATACTGATGACGCTCAACGCTCAACGCTCAACGCTCAACGCTCAACGCTCAACGCTCAACGCTCAACGCTCAACGCTCATGAAAGCCATCGAAATCACCTCCTTCGGCCCGCCCGACGTGCTGCGTCTGGGCGAGCGGCCTGCGCCCGTGGCGGGTGTGGGCGAAGTGCTTATCCGCGTGACGGCCAGTGGCGTGAACCGGCCCGATGTGCTGCAACGCACGGGCAACTACCCGGTGCCGCCGGGCGCCTCGGACATTCCGGGGCTCGAGGTCGCGGGTGTGATCGAGGGCGGCGACGCGGCTGCCATGGCGCAAGCCGGGCTCAAGCCGGGTGACCGGGTCTGCGCGCTGGTGGCCGGTGGCGGCTACGCCGAACTCTGCGTCGCGCCCGTGGGCCAATGCCTGCCGGTACCCCAGGGCCTGAGCGATGTCGAAGCGGCCTCGCTGCCCGAGACCTTTTTCACGGTCTGGAGCAATGTGTTCGACCGCGCACGTTTGCAGCCGGGCGAAACCCTGCTGATCCAGGGTGGATCGAGCGGCATCGGGGTGACGGCGATCCAGATGGCCAAGGCCCTGGGCGCCAAGGTCATCGTCACGGCCGGCAGCGAGGACAAGTGTGCGGCCTGCCTGGCGCTTGGCGCGGATCATGCGATCAACTACAAGACCAGCGACTTTGCCGAGCAAGCGAAGAAGCTGACCGGCGGTGCCGGCGTCGACGTGATTCTCGACATGGTGGCCGGCAGCTATGTGGCCCGTGAACTCGAGTGCCTGGCCGAGGACGGCCGTCTGGTCATCATCGCGGTGCAGGGCGGCGTCAAGAGCGAGATCAACGCCGGGCTGGTGCTGCGCCGCCGCCTGACGGTCACGGGCTCCACGCTGCGTCCGCGTCCGGTGGCCTTCAAGGCCGCCATCGCGCAGGCATTGAAGCAGCAGGTGTGGCCGCTGATCGAAAGCGGCGGCATCAAGCCCGTGGTTCACAGCACCTTTGCGGCGGCCGATGCCGCCCGGGCCCATGCGCTGATGGAGTCCAATCGGCATGTGGGCAAGATCGTTTTGACGTGGTGACAACATGAAGAATAAGCTCATCGCCGGCAACTGGAAGATGAATGGCAGCCTGGCCGCCAACGAGGCGCTGATCCAGGCGCTGCTGGCAGGCCTGGGCACGCCGGCTTGCAGTGTGGCCGTGTGTGTTCCCGCGCCTTATCTGGCGCAAGTCCAGGGCCTGCTGGCGCGCAGCGCCATCCATCTGGGCGCGCAGGACGTGTCCCAGCACGAGGCGGGCGCCTACACCGGCGAGGCCTCGGCCGCCATGCTCAAGGACTTCGGCGTGCGCTACGCGATCGTGGGCCATTCCGAGCGCCGCCAGTATCACGGCGAGACCGACGCGCTGGTGGCCGCCAAGGCCCAGCGCGCGCTGGCTGCGGGCATCACGCCCATCGTTTGTGTCGGCGAAACCCTGGCCGAGCGCGAGGCGGGCAAGACCGAGGAGACGGTGAAGCGCCAGCTCGCCGCCGTCATCCATGCCAACGGTCACTGCATCAGCGAGATCGTGGTCGCCTACGAGCCGGTCTGGGCGATCGGCACGGGCAAGACGGCCACGCCCGAGCACGCGCAGCAGGTCCATGCCGTGCTGCGGGCCCAGCTCAAGGCCGCCAGCGAGCATGCCGATCGCATCCAGATCCTGTATGGCGGCAGCATGAACGCCGCCAATGCGGCGCATCTGCTGGCTCAGCCCGACATCGACGGCGGCCTGATCGGAGGCGCTTCGCTGAAGGCCCCCGATTTCTTGACGATTATTGCTGCAGCCCAATAAAGGCGGGCCGCAGGTGCTACAAATTTAGGAGTAACAAGATGAATGTTTTGCTGACCGTCATTCTGGCTGTCCAGATGCTTGCCGCGCTCGGCATGATCGGCCTGATCCTGATCCAGCACGGCAAGGGTGCCGACATGGGCGCAGCCTTCGGCAGCGGCAGTTCGGGCAGCCTGTTCGGCGCCAGCGGCAGTGCCAACTTCCTGTCGCGCACGACGGCCGTGCTGGCGGCTGTGTTCTTTGTCTGCACCCTGGCATTGTCGCTGTTCGGCAACCAGCGCCCCAGCTCTTCGGGCAGCGTGCTGGACAGCGCCGCGGTGACGGCGCCGACGCCCGGGGCCGCCGGCCCGGCCGCGCAGATTCCTGGCAGCGCGGCGCCTGCGGCGCCTGCTGACGCAGGAGCTGCCGCCGCCGCTCCCGCGCCAGTCGCACCGGCCGCACCGGCCGCACCGGCCGCATCGGGGGCCGCCCAGATTCCGACCAAGTAAGCCGTTCCGAAAATCCCCCGCTCAGCGCAGAAAACGGGGTGATTTCAGGGTAAACTCTTATGTTGTTCGGAAAGCCAAAACCGCGAGGTTCCTCATGCCATCCGAACAGGAAAAGACAGCCGTCGTGGTGAAATTGGTAGACACGCTATCTTGAGGGGGTAGTGGCGAAAGCTGTGCGAGTTCGAGTCTCGCCGACGGCACCAAACAAAAAACCTGCCTGGCTCGCTCCGGGCAGGTTCCAGCGCTGATCAAAGCCTCCAGATGAACCTCGACCAGTACCTCCCCGTTCTTTTGTTCATCCTGGTCGGCATCGGTGTGGGGGTGGTACCCCAGGTGCTGGGTTATCTGCTGGGCCCCAACCGCCCCGACAGCCAGAAAAACTCCCCTTACGAATGCGGCTTCGAGGCCTTCGAGGACGCGCGCATGAAGTTCGACGTGCGCTACTACCTGATTGCCATCCTGTTCATCCTGTTCGACCTCGAGATTGCCTTCCTGTTTCCCTGGGCTGTGGCGCTCAAGGAGATTGGCGCGACGGGCTTTTGGGCCGTGATGGTGTTTCTGGCCGTTCTCGTCGTGGGCTTTGCCTACGAGTGGAAGAAGGGCGCCCTGGATTGGGAGTAACGGCATGGCAATTGAAGGCGTTTTGAAAGAGGGCTTCATCACCACCACCTATGACTCGGTGGTGAACTGGGCCAAGACCGGCTCGCTGTGGCCCATGACCTTCGGTCTGGCCTGCTGCGCCGTGGAGATGATGCATGCCGGCGCGGCGCGCTACGACATCGACCGGTTTGGCATGCTGTTCCGTCCCAGTCCGCGCCAGTCCGACCTGATGATCGTCGCGGGCACGCTGTGCAACAAGATGGCGCCTGCACTGCGCAAGGTCTACGACCAGATGCCCGAGCCGCGCTGGGTGCTGTCCATGGGGTCTTGCGCCAATGGCGGCGGTTACTACCACTACAGCTATTCCGTGGTGCGAGGCTGTGACCGCATCGTGCCGGTCGATGTCTACGTGCCCGGCTGTCCGCCGACCGCAGAGGCGCTGCTGTACGGCATCATCCAGCTTCAGCAGAAGATCCGCCGCACCTACACCATCGCACGCGTCTAAGGGGCTTGAATGACTTCTGTTGCCGTAAATCCCGAGACGCTCAAAGACACCATCGCTGCCACGCTGGGTGACAAGGTTCAACGCATCGGTGTCGCGCTGGGCGAGGTGACGGTGGTGGTTGCCGCCGCCGACTACCTGGCTGCCGCGAAGCTGCTGCGCGATGCGCCGGGTTGCCGCTTTGAGCAGCTCATCGACCTGTGCGGCGTGGACTATTCGGACTACCGCGAGGGTGCCTACGAGGGCCCGCGCTACTGCGTCGTGTCGCACCTGCTGTCGGTCAGCCTGAACCAGCGGGTGCGGCTCAAGGTCTTTGCCCCCGACGACGATCTGCCGGTGGTGGAATCGGTCAGCGCGATCTGGAGCGCGGCCAATTGGTTCGAGCGCGAGGCCTTCGACCTGTTCGGCATCGTGTTCGAGGGGCACGACGATCTGCGCCGCATCCTGACCGACTACGGCTTCATCGGCCATCCGTTCCGCAAGGACTTCCCGGTGTCCGGCCATGTGGAAATGATCTACGACCCCGAGCAGAAGCGCGTGATCTACCAGCCGGTGACGATCGAGCCGCGCGAAATCACGCCACGCGTCATCCGTGAAGACAGCTACGGAGGATTGCACTGAGCGCCCTTCGGCGTTGTTTGCTCGAGTGCTACAGACACATGGCAGAAATCAAGAACTACACCCTCAACTTCGGTCCGCAGCATCCGGCGGCGCACGGCGTGCTGCGCCTGGTGCTGGAGCTCGACGGCGAAGTCATCCAGCGCGCCGACCCGCATATCGGATTGCTGCACCGTGCCACCGAGAAGCTGGCCGAGACCAAAACCTACATCCAGTCGCTGCCCTACATGGACCGCCTCGACTATGTGTCGATGATGTCCAACGAGCAGGCCTACTGCCTGGCGATCGAGAAGATGCTGCATCTCGAAGTGCCGGTCCGTGCGCAGTACATCCGCGTCATGTTCGCCGAGATCACCCGGCTGCTCAACCACCTGCTGTGGCTGGGCGCGCACGGGCTCGATTGCGGTGCGATGAACATCCTGATTTACTGCTTCCGCGAGCGCGAAGCCCTGTTCGACATGTACGAGGCGGTCTCGGGTGCGCGCATGCATGCGGCCTATTTCCGTCCCGGCGGTGTTTACCGCGACCTGCCGGACACCATGCCGCAGTACAAGGTGAGCCGGGTCAAGAATGCCAAGGCCATTGCGGCGCTCAACGAAAACCGCCAGGGTTCGCTGCTCGATTTCATCGACGACTTCTGCGCGCACTTTCCCAGGCAGGTCGACGAGTACGAAACCCTGCTGACCGACAACCGGATCTGGAAGCAGCGCACCGTGGGCATAGGCGTGGTGTCGCCCGAGCGCGCGCTCAGCCTGGGTTTCACCGGCCCCATGCTGCGCGGCTCGGGTGTGGTCTGGGATCTGCGCAAGAAGCAGCCCTACGACGTCTACGACCGCATGGACTTCGACATCCCGATCGGCAAGACCGGCGACTGCTACGACCGCTATCTCGTGCGGGTCGAGGAAATGCGCCAGGCCAACCGCATCATCAAGCAGTGTGTGGACTGGCTGCGTGCCAACCCCGGACCGGTCATCACCGACAACCACAAGGTGGCGGCACCGTCGCGCGAATCCATGAAGACCAACATGGAAGAGCTGATCCATCACTTCAAGCTGTTTACCGAAGGCTTTCATGTGCCCGAGGGCGAGGCCTATGCGGCCGTCGAGCACCCCAAGGGCGAATTCGGCATCTACATCGTCAGCGACGGCGCCAACAAGCCTTACCGCCTGAAGATCCGTCCGCCGGGCTTCGCGCATCTGGCGGCCATGGACGAGATGTCGCGCGGCCACATGATTGCCGACGCGGTCGCCGTGATCGGCACGATGGACATTGTGTTTGGGGAAATCGACCGATGATTTCTGAAGCTACGAAACAGCGCTTCGCCCGCGAAGTCGCCAAGTACCCTGCCGAGCAGAAGCAGTCTGCCGTCATGGCCTGCCTGGCGATCGTGCAGCAGGAGCAGGGCCATGTGAGCGTGGAATGCGAGCGCGAGGTCGCCGCCTACCTGGGCATGGCGCCGATTGCCGTGCACGAGGTCACGACCTTCTACAACATGTACAACCAGCAGCCGGTGGGCAAGTACAAGCTCAATGTCTGCACCAACCTGCCTTGCCAGCTGCGCGACGGCCAGAAGGCGCTGCAGCACCTGGAGCACAAGCTCGGTGTCGCGATGGGCGAAACCACGGCCGACGGCCTGTTCACGCTGCAGCAAAGCGAATGCCTGGGCGCCTGCGCCGACTCGCCGGTGATGCTGGTGAACGACCGCACCATGTGCAGCTTCATGAGCAATGACAAGCTCGATCAGCTGGTCGACGGTCTCAGACGAGCGGAAGGCCACTGATGAACGCTGAACAAGTGCTCTCGCAGTTCCAGGCGACCGGTGTCCAGACCTGCTTCCACAACCGCCACATCAACCCGCAGATATACGCCGGCCTCGACGGCACCAACTGGCGGCTGAAGGACTACGAGGCGCGCGGCGGCTACCAGGCGCTGCGCAAGATCCTCGGCAAGGACGGCGGCGAGCCGATGACGCCGGACCAGGTGATCGCCACCGTCAAGGAATCGGCGCTGCGCGGCCGCGGCGGTGCGGGCTTCCCGACCGGGCTGAAGTGGAGCTTCATGCCGCGCCAGTTCCCCGGCCAGAAGTACCTGGTCTGCAACTCCGACGAGGGCGAGCCGGGCACCTGCAAGGACCGCGACATCCTGCAGTTCAACCCGCATATCGTGATCGAGGGCATGGCCATCGCGGCCTATGCGATGGGCATCACGGTCGGCTACAACTACATCCACGGCGAAATCTTCCAGACCTACGACCGCTTTGAAGAGGCCCTGGAAGAGGCGCGCGCGGCCGGCTACCTGGGCGACAACATCCTGGGCAGCGGATTCAGCTTCCAGCTGCATGCCGCGCATGGCTTCGGCGCCTACATCTGCGGCGAGGAAACCGCCTTGCTCGAATCGCTGGAAGGCAAGAAGGGGCAGCCGCGCTACAAGCCGCCGTTTCCGGCCAGCTTCGGCCTGTATGGCAAGCCGACCACGATCAACAACACCGAAACCTTCGCGGCCGTGCCCTGGATCATCCGCCATGGCGCCCAGGCCTACCTCGACTGCGGCAAGCCCAACAACGGCGGCACCAAGATTTACTCGGTGTCTGGCGACGTGGAGCTGCCCGGCAACTACGAGGTTCCGCTGGGTACGCCGTTTGCCACGCTGCTGGAGCTCGCCGGCGGTGTGCGCAAGGGCCGCCAGCTCAAGGCCGTGATTCCGGGGGGCTCCTCCGCTCCCGTGCTGCCCGCATCCATCATGATGGAGTGCACCATGGATTACGACTCGATCGCCAAGGCCGGCTCCATGCTGGGCTCGGGCGCCGTGATCGTGATGGACGACAGCCGCTGCATGGTCGAGTCGCTCAAGCGCCTGTCCTACTTCTACATGCACGAATCGTGCGGCCAGTGCACGCCCTGCCGCGAGGGCACGGGCTGGCTGTGGCGCGTGGTCGACCGCATCCACAAGGGCCAGGGCAAGCAAAGCGACATGGACTTGCTGAACTCGGTGGCCGACAACATCCAGGGCCGCACGATTTGCGCGCTCGGCGATGCGGCGGCGATGCCGGTGCGCGCCATGATCAAGCACTTCCGGCATGAATTCGAGGCGCTGATCGACAAGGCCGGAGCCCTCACCCCGGCCCTCTCCCAGGGGGAGAGGGTGAGTACGGAAGCGCGAAGCGCCTGAATCTCATGATTGAAATCGAACTCGACGGAAAGAAGGTGGAAGTTGCCGAGGGCAGCCTGGTCATGCAGGCAGCCGAGAAGGCAGGCACCTACATCCCGCATTTCTGCTACCACAAGAAGCTGAGCATCGCGGCCAACTGCCGCATGTGCCTGGTCGACATCGAGAAGGCGCCCAAGCCCATGCCGGCCTGTGCCACGCCGGTCACGCAGGGCATGATCGTGCGCACCAAGAGCGACAAGGCGATCAAGGCCCAGCAGTCGGTGATGGAGTTCCTGCTGATCAACCACCCGCTGGACTGCCCGATCTGCGACCAGGGCGGCGAATGCCAGCTGCAGGATCTGGCCGTCGGTTATGGCGGCTCCTCTTCGCGCTACGAAGAGGAAAAGCGCGTGGTGTTCCACAAGGATGTCGGCCCGCTGATCTCGATGGAAGAGATGAGCCGCTGCATTCACTGCACACGCTGCGTTCGCTTCGGCCAGGAAGTGGCCGGCGTGATGGAGCTCGGCATGATCCATCGCGGCGAGCATTCCGAGATCACGACCGTGCTCAACGACACGGTGGACTCCGAACTGTCGGGCAACATGATCGACCTCTGCCCGGTCGGGGCGCTGACCAGCAAGCCGTTCCGCTACAGCGCCCGCACCTGGGAGCTGTCGCGCCGCAAATCGGTCAGCCCCCATGATTCCACGGGCGCGAACCTGATCGTGCAGGTCAAGAACAACAAGGTCATGCGCGTCGTGCCCTTCGAGAACGAAGCCGTCAACGAATGCTGGATCGCCGACCGCGACCGCTTCTCCTACGAGGCGCTCAACAGCGACGAGCGCCTGACCCAGCCCATGCTCAAGCAAGGCGGCCAGTGGCAGGTCGTGGACTGGCAAACCGCGCTGGAGTACGTGGCCAACGGCTTGAAGCAGATCAAGACGGACCACGGCGCATCGGCCATTGGCGCGCTGGTGAGCCCGCACAGCACGGTCGAAGAACTCTACCTGGCCGGCGCTCTGATGCGCGGCCTGGGCAGCGACAACATCGACTACCGCCTGCGCTGCGCCGAGTTCGCGCCGGCCGAAGGCATCCGCTGGCTGGGCACCTCGATCGCTTCGCTGTCGCAACTGCAGCGTGTGCTGGTGGTCGGCTCGAATCTGCGCAAGGATCACCCCCTGTTTGCGCAGCGCATCCGCCAGGCCACCAAAAAGGGCGGCGCGGTCTGCGCGATCAACGCCCAGCCCTACGACTGGGCGATGCCGGTGGCTCATACGCTGCTGGCCGCACCCTCGGCCTGGCCCCAGACGCTGGCCGATGTGGCCGCGGCCATTGCGCAGGCCAAGGGCGTCTCCGCTCCCGTGGCCGGCAATGTGACCGAAGCGGCCCGGGCCGTTGCCTCATCGCTGCTGGGTGGGGAGCGCAAGGCGGTGCTGCTGGGCAATGCGGCCGCGCACCATGCCCAGGCATCGAGCCTGCTGGCGCTGGCCAACTGGATAGCGGTGCAGATCGGCGCCACCGTGGGTTACCTGACCGAGGCCGCCAACACCGTGGGCGCACAACTGGCGGGAGCTCTTCCCGCGCAAGGTGGTTTGAACGCGGCGCAAATGCTCTCAGGTGCTTTGAAGGCGGCGATCCTGCTGAACAACGAGCCCGAGTTCGACTCGGCTGCCGGCGCCAGGGCCAAGGCCGCGCTGGAACAAGCCGGCATGGTCGTGACCCTGAGCCCGTTCAAGACCAATCTGGATTTCAGCGATGTGCTCCTGCCCATCGCACCGTTTACGGAGACCTCGGGCACCTTCGTCAATGCCGAAGGGCGCGTGCAGGGCTTTCATGCGGTGGTCAAGCCCCTGGGCGAGACGCGGCCGGCCTGGAAGGTGCTGCGGGTGCTGGCCAACCTGCTGGGCCTGCAGGGCTTCGATTTCGAGTCCTCCCAGGATGTGCTGAACCAGGTGCGCGGGGCGCAACAGGCCGAGCTGCCTGCTGAAGTTTTGAGCAACGCCAGCCGTGCCGGCATTGCCTTGACGGCGGTCGATGCGGCGGCACCGGTGGCCGCCAGCATTTACCAGCTCGACGGCATCGTGCGCCGTGCTGCTTCGCTGCAGCTCACCGCCGATGCCCGGCAGGCTGCCAAGCGTGAAGAGGTGGCCGCATGATTGATAGCTTGTACGGCTTGGGTCAGGCCCTGATCGGTGCCGGCTGGTGGTCGGGTCTGGCCTGGCCCGTGGCCTGGACCCTGATCAAGATTGTCGTGGTGATGCTGCCGCTGCTGCTCTGTGTGGCCTACCTCACGTACTGGGAGCGCAAGGCGATTGGCTGGACCCAGATTCGTCTGGGCCCCAACCGTGTCGGCCCGCTGGGTCTGCTGCAGCCCATTGCCGATGCGCTGAAGCTGCTGACCAAAGAGATCATCATGCCGAGGGCGGCCACCAAGGGCCTGTTCGTGCTCGGCCCCATCATGACCATCATGCCGGCGCTGGCCGCCTGGGCCGTCATCCCGTTTGGCCCCGAGGTCGCGCTGGCCAACATCAACGCCGGCCTGCTGTTCATCATGGCCATCACCTCGATGGAGGTGTACGGCGTGATCATTGCCGGCTGGTCCTCGAATTCCAAGTACGCGTTTCTCGGCGCGCTGCGCGCCTCGGCCCAGATGGTGAGCTATGAAATCGCGATGGGCTTCTGCCTGGTCGTCGTGCTCATGGTCGCCGGCAGCCTGAATATGACCGACATCGTGATGGGACAGGGCAAGGGCCTGTTTGCCGAGCAGGGCCTGGGCTTCCTGTCGTGGAACTGGCTGCCCCTGCTGCCGATTTTTGTCGTCTACATCATCTCCGGCATTGCGGAAACCAACCGCCATCCCTTCGACGTGGTCGAAGGCGAGTCGGAAATCGTCGCGGGCCACATGATCGAGTATTCGGGCATGGCCTTCGCGATGTTCTTCCTGGCCGAATACGCCAACATGATCCTGGTTTCGGCTCTGGCCTCCCTCATGTTCCTGGGCGGCTGGCTGTCGCCGCTGGAGGCGCTGAACTGGGTGCCGGGCTGGATCTGGCTGGGGCTCAAGACCTTCGTCGTCGTGACCCTGTTCCTGTGGGTGCGTGCGACTTTCCCGCGCTTCCGCTACGACCAGATCATGCGCCTGGGCTGGAAGATCTTCATCCCGGTCACGCTGGTGTGGCTGGTGGTCGTGGGTGCGTGGATGCAGACCCCGTTCAACATCTGGAAGTAATTGGAGTTGCCCATGCCTTCCCATCCAGGAACCTCCTTTGCGCCGGGGTTTTCGTTCAAGGACTTTTTTTCCAGCTTCATGCTGGTGGAGCTGTTCAAAGGCCTGGCCCTGACCGGCAAGTACGCCTTCAGCCGCAAGATCACGATCCAGTTTCCGGAGGAGAAAACGCCGCTGTCGCCGCGCTTTCGCGGCCTGCATGCGCTGCGCCGCTACGACAACGGCGAGGAGCGCTGCATTGCCTGCAAGCTGTGCGAGGCCGTCTGCCCCGCCCTGGCCATCACCATCGAATCCGAGGCTCGCGCCGACGGCAGCCGCCGCACCACGCGCTACGACATCGATCTGACCAAGTGCATCTTCTGCGGCTTCTGCGAGGAAAGCTGCCCGGTGGATTCCATCGTGGAGACGCATATTTTCGAGTACCACGGCGAGAAGCGCGGTGATCTGTACTTCACCAAGGACATGCTGCTGGCGGTGGGCGACCGGTATGAAAGCGAAATCGCCGCGGCCAAGGCTGCCGACGCCAAGTACCGCTGAAAGCCGAATCCAGCACTCACCCAAAGAACCGACTCATGGACGTCAAGACTGGTCTCTTCTATCTGTTTTCAGCCGTGCTGCTGTTTGCCGCGTTTCGTGTCATCACCGCGCGCAACCCGGTGTACGCCGCGCTCTACCTGGTGCTGGCGTTCTTCCAGGCGGCCGCCGTGTGGCTGCTGCTGCGGGCGGAGTTCCTCGCGATCTCGCTGGTGCTGGTCTATGTGGGGGCGGTGATGGTGCTGTTCCTGTTCGTGGTGATGATGCTGGACATCAACATCGACAGCATCCGCCAGGGGTTCTGGAGGCATTTCCCGTTGGCGGCCGCCGTGGGGGTCTTCATCGCGCTGGAAATGGCCGCGGTCCTGATGGGAGGCTTCCGGGTCAGCGAGGAGCCCAAGGCGCCCGCTGTGCTGGGACAGGCGGCAGCGCAAGTCTCCAACACCAAGGAGCTGGGCAAGCTGCTGTACACGCAGTACCTCTACCCGCTGGAAATTGCGGCCGCGATCCTGCTGGTGGCCATGGTCGCCGCCATTGCGCTGACGCTGCGCCAGCGCAAGGACAGCAAGTATGTCAATCCCGCCGATCAGGTGCGTGTGAAAAAGCGCGACCGGCTGCAAGTGGTCAAGCTGGCGCCGACCCGGGCCGCGGCTGAAGAAGCCGTGTCGGCCACCGTTACCGTGGAGAAAAAGGCATGACACTGACCCTCGGACATTTCCTCTCGCTGGGTGCCATGCTGTTTGCCCTGGCCGTGATCGGCATCTTCCTCAATCGCAAGAACCTGATCATCCTGCTGATGGCGATCGAGCTGATGCTGCTGTCGGTCAACATGAATTTTGTGGCGTTCTCCCACTATCTGGGCGACATGCATGGCCAGGTGTTCGTGTTTTTCATCCTGACCGTGGCTGCGGCTGAATCGGCCATCGGCCTGGCCCTGCTCGTGCTGCTGTTCCGCAACAAGTCCAGCATCAATGTGGACGAACTCAATACGCTCAAAGGCTGAAGAGCCTCGACAGAAAAGATCACAACCATGAGCGCAACGCTTTCTGCTTCAACCCTGCTGGCCGTGCCGCTGGCGCCGCTGGCCGGCGCCGTGCTGGCAGGCATTTTCGGAACGGCCTTCGGCGGCAACTGGATCGGCCGCCGCGTGAGCCACACGCTCACGATTGCGGGCGTGCTGCTGTCTTTCATCCTCTCGGCCATGACGCTCAAGAGCGTGGTGCTCGACGGCGCGCGCTTCAACGAAACCATCTACCAGTGGATGGTGGTGGGCGGCCTCAAGATGGAAATCGGCTTGATGGTCGACGGCCTGACGGCGATGATGATGTGCGTGGTGAGCTTCGTGTCGCTGATGGTGCACATCTACACCATTGGCTACATGGAAGAGGACGAGGGCTACAACCGCTTCTTCGCCTACATCTCGCTGTTCACCTTCTCGATGCTGATGCTGGTGATGAGCAACAACATGCTCCAGCTGTTCTTCGGATGGGAGGCTGTGGGCCTGGTGTCCTACCTGCTGATCGGCTTCTGGTTCAACCGGCCCAGCGCGATTTTCGCCAACATGAAGGCCTTCCTGGTCAACCGCGTGGGCGACTTCGGTTTCATCCTCGGCATCGGCCTGGTCGCCGCCTATGCCGGCACGCTGAACTACACGGAAGTCTTCGCCAAGTCCGGCGAGCTCGCCAGGCTGCCTTTCCCGGGAACGGAGTGGATGCTGATTACGGTCATCTGCATCTGCCTGTTCGTCGGTGCCATGGGTAAGAGCGCGCAGTTCCCGCTGGATGTCTGGCTGCCCGACTCGATGGAGGGCCCGACCCCGATCTCGGCGCTGATCCACGCCGCCACCATGGTGACGGCCGGCATCTTCATGGTCGCGCGCATGTCGCCGCTGTTCGAACTCAGCGACACGGCCCTGAGCTTCATCATGGTGATTGGCGCGATCACGGCGCTGTTCATGGGCTTTCTGGGCATCATCCAGAACGACATCAAGCGCGTGGTCGCGTACTCGACGCTGTCGCAGCTCGGCTACATGACGGTTGCGCTCGGCGCCTCGGCCTATTCAGTGGCCGTGTTCCACCTGATGACGCATGCGTTCTTCAAGGCCCTGCTGTTCCTGGCGGCCGGCTCGGTCATCATCGGCATGCACCACAACCAGGACATCCGCGACATGGGCGGCGTGCGCAAGTACATGCCGATCACCTGGATCACTTCGCTGCTGGGATCGCTGGCCCTGATCGGCACGCCCTTGTTCGCGGGGTTCTATTCCAAGGACAGCATCATCGAGGCGGTGGCCGAGAGCCACCTGCCGGGCGCCGGCTTCGCGCATTTCGCGGTGCTCGCCGGCGTGTTCGTCACGGCTTTCTACTCGTTCCGCATGTACTTCCTGGTGTTCCATGGCAGGGAACGGTTCAACCAGAACCACGATGCCCATGACCACGACCCGGCCGAAGAGCCCGATCCCCATCACCATCGCGAAGAGCACCACAAGCCGCACGAATCGCCCTGGGTGGTGACGGTGCCCCTGCTGCTGCTGGCCATTCCTTCGGTGGTGATCGGCTTCATGACCGTCCAGCCCATGCTGTTCGGCGACTTCTTCAAGGGCGCGATTTTTGTCGACGCCGGCAAGCACCACGCGATGGCCGAGCTGGCCAAGGCCTTTCACGGTCCGGTCGAAATGGCCGTGCACGCCCTCACGACCATGCCGTTCTGGCTGGCGGCAGCCGGCGTGGCGGCGTCCTATTACATGTACCTGGTCAACCCGGCCGTGCCTGCTGCCATCCAGCGCGCGGTCCAGCCCCTGCACACGCTGCTGGTCAACAAGTACTACATGGACTGGATCAACGAAAACATCCTGGCACGGGCTGCCCGCGGGCTCGGTGTGGGCCTGTGGAAGGGCGGTGACCAGGGCGTGATCGACGGTGCTGTTGTCAACGGAAGCGCACGGCTCGTGGTCTGGGTGTCCAGCGTGACGCGCTGGGTGCAGACCGGCTATATCTACCACTACGCGCTGGCGATGATTGTGGGTGTCTTTGTGTTGATGACGTATTTCGTCTGGCTGAACAAATGACTTTGCGGGACAGACCGCAGTTGCCGAAGGCAGCAAGCTCTGTCCCCGACTGACTAGAGAGAAAAAATGGGATTGTTGAGTCTTGCCATCTGGACACCGATCTTCTTCGGCGTCGTGCTGCTCGCGCTCGGCCGCGACGACCAGGCCAGAGCCGTGCGCTGGATCGCGCTGATCGGCGCCATCATCAGCCTGCTGGTCACGCTTCCGCTGTACGACGGCTTCAAGCTCGGCACATCGGCCATGCAGTTCGTCGAGAAGGGCCCCTGGATCGAGCGCTTCAACGTCAACTACCACCTCGGCGTGGACGGCATTTCGCTGTGGTTCGTGCTGCTGACGGCCTTCATCAACGTGGTCGTGATCATCGCCAGCTGGGAGTCGATCACCGAACGCGTCAACCAGTACATGGGGGCCTTCCTCATCCTGAGCGGCTTCATGATCGGCGTGTTCTGCGCGCTCGACGGCATCCTGTTCTACGTGTTCTTCGAGGCCACGCTGATCCCGATGTACCTGATCATCGGCATCTGGGGCGGGCCGAACAAGATTTACGCGGCCTTCAAGTTCTTCCTCTACACGCTGCTCGGCTCGCTGCTGATGCTGATCGCGCTGATCTACCTGTACACCAAATCCGGCGGCAGCTTCGACGTGGCGACCTGGCACAAGCTGCCGTTGGGCGCGACCGTGCAGACCCTGCTGTTCTTTGGCTTCTTTGCCTCGTTCGCGGTCAAGGTGCCGATGTGGCCGGTCCACACCTGGCTGCCCGACGTCCACGTCGAGGCTCCGACCGGCGGCTCCGCCGTGCTGGCCGCCATCATGCTCAAGCTCGGTGCCTATGGTTTCCTGCGCTTTGCGATGCCGATCGCGCCCGATGCCTCGCGTGAGTGGGCCTGGCTGATCATCGCGCTGTCGCTGGTTGCCGTGCTCTATGTGGGCCTGGTGGCCATGGTGCAGCATGACATGAAAAAGCTCGTGGCCTATTCGTCGGTGGCGCACATGGGCTTTGTCACGCTGGGCTTCTTCATCTTCAATGACCTCGGGGTTGCCGGCGGCCTGGTGCAGATGATTGCCCACGGTTTCGTCTCGGGCGCGATGTTCCTGTGCATCGGCGTGCTCTACGACCGGGTGCATTCGCGCGAGATCGCCGCCTACGGCGGTGTGGTCAACACCATGCCCAAGTTCACGGCTTTCGCGATGCTGTTTGCCATGGCCAACTGCGGCCTGCCGGCCACCGCCGGTTTCGTGGGCGAGTGGATGGTCATCCTGGCGGCCGTCAAGACCAACTTCTGGATGGGCATGGCGGCAGCCACGGCGCTGATTTTCGGCGCGGCCTATACCCTGTGGATGTTCAAGCGTGTCTATCTGGGCCCGGTGGCCAACGACGATGTCAAGGGGCTCGCGGACATCAACGCGCGCGAGTTCCTGACGCTGTCGCTGCTCGCGATTGCCGTCCTGTACATGGGCATTTATCCGAAGCCGTTCACCGATGTGATGGACAGCTCGGTGGCCGATCTGCTCAAACATGTGGCCGTGTCCAAGCTGAACTAAGAGAATTGCGATGATTGACAAACTCAGTTGGATCACCGTCTACCCCGAACTGCTGCTGTTGACCATGGCCTGCGTGATTGCGCTGGCCGATCTGGCGGTGAAGAGTCCGCGTCGCACCGCGACCTATGTGCTGACGCTGCTGACGCTGGGCGTGGTCGCGCTGATGCAGGCCATGTATGCCAGCGGCGGCGCCACGATCTACGGGTTCGGCAACATGGTGGTCAGCGACCCCATGGGCAACTGGCTCAAGTGCTTTGCCACCATCGCCCTGATGGTCACGCTGATCTACGGCCGGCCCTATGCGGGCGACCGCGGCATGCTGCGCGGCGGCGAGCTGTTCACGCTGAGCATGTTCGCGCTGATGGGCATGTTCATTCTGATCTCGGGCAGCAACTTCCTCGTGATCTACCTGGGGCTGGAGCTGCTGACGCTGTCCAGCTATGCGCTGGTCGCGCTGCGTCGCGACAACGCCACGGCCACCGAGGCCGCGATGAAGTATTTCGTGCTCGGCGCGATGGCCAGCGGCTTCCTGCTGTATGGCATGTCGATGCTGTATGGCGCCACCGGTTCGCTGGACGTGGGGGCGGTGTTCAAGGCCGTCAATTCGGGCCAGATCAGGCACCAGGTGCTGGTGTTTGGCCTGGTGTTCATTGTGGCCGGCCTCGCGTTCAAGCTGGGCTCGGTACCGTTTCACATGTGGATTCCCGACGTCTACCAGGGTGCGCCGACCGCGACGACCCTGCTCATCGGCGGGGCGCCCAAGCTCGCGGCGTTCGCGATCTGCATTCGCCTGCTGGTGGAGGGCTTGTTGCCGCTGGCCATCGACTGGCAGCAGATGCTGGCCTTGCTGGCCATGGCCTCGCTGCTGGTCGGGAACCTGGCTGCCGTTGCCCAGACCAACCTCAAGCGCATGCTGGCCTATTCAACGATCTCGCAGATGGGCTTTGTGTTGCTCGGCCTGACCGCGGGCGTGGTCGGCGGCAACACCTTGTCGGCCGCCAATGCCTACAGCTCGGCCATGTTCTACGTCGTGACCTATGTGCTGACGACGCTGGGGAGTTTCGGCATCATCCTGCTGCTCGCGCGTGAGGGCTTCGAGAGCGAGGAAATTGCCGACTTCGCCGGCCTCAACCAGCGCAGCCCGCTGTATGCCGGCGTGATGGCGATCTGCCTGTTCTCGCTGGCCGGCGTGCCGCCGCTGGTGGGCTTTTACGCCAAACTGTCGGTGCTGCAGGCGCTCGTGTCGTCGGGCCAGCCGCTTTACATCGCGATGGCGGTGTTTGCCGTGGTGATGTCGCTGGTCGGCGCCTTCTACTACGTGCGGGTGGTCAAGGTCATGTACTTCGACGCGCCCATCACGGCGACCACGGTGTCGGCGCCGGCCGATGTCCGTGCCGTGCTGTCGCTCAATGGCGCGCTGATCCTGATCCTGGGCATCGTGCCCGGCGGGTTGATGACGCTGTGCGCCCAGGCGATCGTCAAGACCCTGGGAACCTGACCGTCCTCGTCGCCATTCTTCACCGGTGTCTCAAACCGCATCCGTCTGGCTCGTGATCCTGGTCGCCTTCTGCGCGGCCAATCTGCCCTTCATCAACCAGCGCCTGCTCGCGGTGGTGCCGCTGTCCAGGCCCAAGACCCTGGCCCTGCGGCTGGCGGAACTGCTCTTCTTCTATCTGGTGGCGGGGGGCCTGGGACTGGCACTGGAAAAGTATGCGGGGCAGATTGCGCCCCAGGGATGGGAGTTTTACGCGATCACGCTCGCGCTGTTCCTGACCTTCGCCTTCCCGGGCTTCGTCTACCGCTACCTGCTCAAGCACCGCCACTGAAAGACGCAGATGGACGACCGGCTCCTGATCGAAGTGAAAACCGGCAGCGAGGAGCTGCTGAAGGGCCGCCTGCTCCATGCGTTTCGCGATACCGTGCACCTGCCCGACGGCCAGACCACGACGCGTGAATACCTGGTCCATCCCGGTGCGGTCATGGTGGTGCCCCTGCTCGACGATGGCCGCGTGGTGCTGGAGCGCCAGTACCGCTATCCGTTGCAGCGCGTGATGATCGAGTTCCCCGCCGGCAAGCTCGACCCGGGCGAAGATGTGCTGGCCTGCGCGCAGCGCGAACTGCTCGAGGAAACCGGCTACAGCGCGGCCGAGTGGGCCCGAGCCGGCGTGCTGCACCCGTGCATTGGCTACTCCACCGAATTCATCGAGATCTGGTTTGCACGCGGCCTGAGCCTTGGCGCGCGGCAGCTCGATGCCGGCGAGTTTCTCGAGGTGTTTGCCGCGACGCCGGCCGAGCTGCTGCAATGGTGCCGCGAAGGCCGCGTCACCGACGCGAAAACCCTGACGGCTGCGCTGTGGCTGCAGAACCTGATGTCGGGCGCATGGACATTGGATTGGCAGCCGCTGCAGGCCGTGGGCACGGGCCGATAATCGCGTCATGAAAGTTCTCGACCTGCAGTGCTCGCAGCAGCATTCCTTCGAAGGCTGGTTTGCGTCGGAGGACGAATTCCAGGCGCAGCTCGCGCGCGGCCTGGTCGAATGCCCGATCTGCGGCGACAAGGCGATTGTCAAGATGCTGAGCGCGCCGCGCCTGAACCTGGGCGCCAAGGAGGCGGCCGCGCCCAAGCGGGAAGTGATGTCCGCGCCTCACAACCAGGCCTTGCAGGCCGCCTGGCTCAAAATGGTGCGCCACGTGCTGGCCCATTCCGAAGACCTGGGCGAGCGCTTTGCCGAGGAGGCGCGCAGGATTCACTACGGTGAAGCCAAGGAGCGCAACATCCGCGGCCAGGCCTCGCGCGAGGAAACCGAGGCCTTGCTGGAGGAGGGCATCAGCGTGATGCCGGTGCCCGAGGCGCTCAAGGGTCCGCTGCAGTAGTCGCCTTCATCTGCAATGGCCTCTCACTGCGTGAACTGCAGGGAGGCCAGCCTGGCATAGAGGCCGTTGGCGGCCACCAGCGATTCGTGCGTGCCCTGCTCGACGATTCTGCCGTGGTCCAGCACGACGATGCGGTCGGCCCGCTGCACGGTGGCCAGCCGGTGCGCAATCACCAGCGTCGTGCGGTTGCGCATGGCCGATTCCAGCGCGGCCTGCACCATGCGCTCGCTCTCGGCGTCCAGCGCACTGGTCGCTTCGTCCAGCAGCAGCAGCGGCGGGTTCTTCAGCATCGCGCGCGCAATCGCGATGCGCTGGCGCTGCCCGCCCGACAGGCGCACGCCGCGTTCGCCGAGGAAGGTGCCGTAGCCCTGGGGCAGGGCGCTGATGAAGCCATGGGCGAAGGCGGCTTGCGCGGCCGCCTTGACCTCGTCGTCGCTGGCCTCGGGCCTGCCGTAGCGGATGTTCTCCAGCGCGCTGGCGGAAAAAATCACGGCCTCCTGCGGCACGATGGCGACGCGCTGGCGCAGCTCGTGCAGCGCCATGTCGCGTGTGGCCACGCCGTCGAGCCCGATGCTGCCGCGCTCCGGATCGTAGAAGCGCAGCAGCAGCTGGAACACCGTGCTCTTGCCTGCGCCGCTGGGGCCGACCAGCGCGAGCGTCTCACCGGGCGCAACCGCCAGGCTGAAGTCGCGCAAGGCCGCGGTCGCCGGGCGCGACGGGTAGTGAAACGTGACTGCTTCAAAATCAATAGCGCTTCCCGCCCTTGTGGCCGGGGCCGGTGCCGGTCTTGATGGCGACACGATGGGCGAGCGGCTGTCGAGCAGCTCGATCAGCCGCTCGGTGGCGCCGGCGGCGCGCAGCAGGTCGCCATAGACCTCGCCCAGCACGGCCGCGGCGCTGGCCAGAATGATCACGTAGACCACGGTCTGGCCCAGATGGCCGGCCGTGATGCGCCCGGCCAGCACCGCCTGCGTGCCCTGGTACAGACCCCAGAGCAGCGCCGCCGAAGTCGCGATGATGATGAAGGCCACCAAGGCCGAGCGTGCCCTGGAGCGGCGCACGGCCGTCTTGAAAGCCTGGTCGGTCGAGGCATCGAAGCGCGCCGCTTCGCGCGCCTCGGCCGTGTAGCTCTGCACCAGGGAAACCGCATTCAGCACCTCGGCCGCGATCGCGCTGGAATCGGCCACGCGGTCCTGGCTGGCGCGCGAAAGCCGGCGCACGCGCCGGCCGAACCAGACGCTGGGCAGCACCACCAGTAGCAGGATCAGCAGCACCTGGCTCATCACATAGGGGTTGGTCCAGACCAGCATGGCCAGCGCGCCCAGGCCCATGACCGTGTTGCGCAGGCCCATGGAAAGCGAGGAGCCGACGACGGTTTGCACCAGGGTCGTGTCCGTGGTCAGGCGCGACAGCACTTCGCCGGTTTGCGTGGTCTCGAAAAACTCCGGGCTTTGCTGCAGCACATGGCCGTAGACCGCATTGCGCAGATCGGCCGTGACGCGCTCGCCCAACCAGCTCACCATGTAGAAACGCGCCGCGGAGAACAGGCCCAGCGCGACCGCGACGGCGAACAGGGTCAGGAAATGTCCGCGCAAGGCCATGGCCTGGGCGCCGTGGTCGAAAGCGGCCGAGCCGCCGGGGGCCGTCGATGCGACGGCGAGCGTGTTGTCGATCAGGCTGCGCAAGGCCAGCGGGAACAGCAGGGTGGCAAGCGCGGCCAACACCAGGAACAGCAGGGCCAGCGCGATCCGGCCCCGATAGGGCCGCAGAAACGGGATCAGGCCCGATAGTGAGCGCGGCGAGCCCTTGAGGGCGGTGGGGGAGGCGACCATGGGGACAGTGTAGTTAAAAAGTTGCCACCACAAAAACAGCCTTGACATTATTTGCCTAAGCAATTAATATTTCGGCCATGAATGGAGAAAGCAGCTCAAGCACCGCGCCCAGCGCCGGGTTCTACCAGCCCGGGGCCTACCAGGCCGAGGAGAGCTTCGGCTACCTGATGCGCCGCACCGTGACGCGGCTGGCGCAGGAAGTGGACCGTCAGATGGAGCCCAACGGCCTGACCAATGCCCAATGGGTGCCGCTGCTCAAGCTCTACCTGGGACATGCCAGCACGGTGGCCGAACTGGCGCGCGAATGCGAGCTCGACGCCGGCGCGATGACGCGCCTGCTCGACCGCGTGGAAGCCAAGGGCCTGTGCCGGCGCGTGCGCTCGTCGCAGGACCGCCGCGTGGTCAACCTGGAGCTGACCGAAGAAGGGCGCCAGGCCGCGCAGCAGATTCCCGTCGTGCTCAGCCGCGTGCAAAACGCCTACCTGGCCGGCTTCTCGCTGCAGGAATGGGACAGCCTGATGGGCTTTTTGCGCCGCATCCACGCCAACGCCCAAGCCGTTGGAGCCGCCGGAGAAACCGATGAGAAATAACAAGACGATCAACAACAGCGTGAGGGCGGGCAGCTCGCGCGCGCTCAGGCTGACCGCCCTGGGTGCCATGGTGGCGGCGCTGACGGCCTGCGCGAACATGTCCGGCATCACGCCCCAGGCGAGGCTGCGCGATGCGGCCTCCCTGGGCCTGGCCGCCAGCGACACGCCCGCCGTCTCCGCCGAATGGTGGCGCGAGTTTGGCGATTCGCAGCTCAATCAGCTGATAGAGCAGGCGCTGGCGAGCAACCCCAGCATCAAGCTCGCGCAAGCCCGCCTGGCACGCGCGCAGGCCGTGCTGGAGGTGGCCGATGCGGCCACGCTGCCGCAGCTCAATGGCGCGGTCGACCTGACGCACCAGCGTTACACGGCCAATGGTGCAGTCCCCGCGCCGCTGGCCGGTTCGATCCGCGACAGCGGGACCGCCCAGCTCAGCGCCAGCTGGGAGCTCGACTTCTTCGGCAAGAACCGCACCGCGCTCGATGCCGCGCTGGGCAGCGCCAACGCGGCCCAGGCCGATGCGCAGGCCGCGCGCGTGCTGCTGGCCAGCCAGCTGGCGCGCAGCTATTTCCAGCTTGCCCGCCTGAACGAGCAGCTGACGCTGGCACGCCGCACTCTGGCCCAGCGCGAAGAAACCCTGCGCCTGGTCCAAGACCGCGTGAACGCCGGGCTCGACACCCGCCTCGAACTGCGCCAAAGCGAGGGCGCCCTGCCCGAGGCCCGCCAGCAGATCGAAGCCCTGCAGGAGCAGCTGGCGCTGGGCCGGCATGCGCTGGCTGCCCTGGTGGGACAGCCGAGCATCGCACCAGCCCTTCCAACACCTCATCTTGGTGCTATTAAAAACGTAGCAATTGCCGAATCGATCCCGGCCAACCTGCTGGGCCGGCGCGCCGACATCGCGGCCGCCCGCTGGCGCGTCGAGGCGGCCACGCAGGATGTGGCCAACGCCAAGACCCAGTTCTATCCGAACATCAACCTGGTGGCCTTTGCCGGTTTCTCCAGCATAGGCCTGGGCCGTCTGCTGGAGGCCGGCAGCCAGCAGTGGGGTGTGGGTCCGGCGCTGCGCCTGCCGATTTTTGATGGCGGCCGGCTGCGGGCCAATCTGCGCGGCAAGACCGCCGACCTGGACGCGGCGGTCGAGAGTTACAACGCCGCCGTGATCGACGCCGTGCGCGAGGTGGCCGACCAGCTCGCCTCGGCCCGGTCGATTGCGCGCCAGCAAACCGAACAGCAGGCTGCCCAGGCCGCGGCCGAGGGCGCCTACGAGATCGCCGTGCAGCGCTACCAGGCCGGCCTGGGCAACTACCTGCAGGTGCTGACGGCCGAGACCAATGTGCTCAACCAGCGGCGTCAGGCGGCCGACCTGGCCGCCCGCGCGTTGGACACGCAGGTGGCCCTGATCCGCGCGCTCGGCGGGGGCTACATGAGCGACGCCGCAAGCACCATCGCCCAGCGATGAGCCCTCCCGAATTCACAGGAAAGAACAAGCATGAATGCACAGCAAGACCCTGCCACCACCGCTGCGGCCCATCCCCAACGCAAAAAAGCGCTCACAGCACTCGCAGGCGTGGTCGTTCTCGCCGGCCTCGGCTGGGCCGCCTACGAATGGCAGGTTGCCAGCCACTACGAGAGCACCGACAACGCCTATGTGCAGGGCAATGTGATCCAGATCACGCCGCAAATCGGCGGCACGGTCATGGCCATCCTGGCCGACGACACCGACTTCGTGAAGGCCGGCCAGCCGCTGGTCCGGCTCGACCCGGCCGATGCCCAGCTCGCGCTGGACCAGGCCGAGGCCAACCTCGCGCAGACCGTGCGCCAGCTGCGCACGCTGTACACCAACAACGGCTCGCTGGCCGCGCAGGTCACGCTGCGCGAGGCCGATGTGGTGAAGGCGCAAAGCGAGATCGCGCGCGCCAATGACGACCTGAACCGCCGCCAGTCATTGGTCCACAACGGCGCCGTGTCGAAGGAAGAGCTGCACCATGCGCAGACGGCGCTGGCCAACGCCGAGAGCGCGCTGGCGGCCGCACAGGCCGCCGTGCTCGCCGCCAAGGAGCAGCTGGCAAGCAACCAGGCCATGACCGAAGGCACCAGCCTGGAGGCCCACCCCGGCGTGCAGGCCGCCGCCGCCAAGGTGCGCGAGGCCTGGCTCGCCACGCAGCGCGCGGCCCTGCCGGCGCCGGTCGACGGCTATGTGGCCAAGCGCACGGTGCAGCTGGGCCAGCGCGTGGCCGCCGGCACGCCGATGATGTCCATCATCCCGTTGAACCGGGTCTGGGTCGATGCCAACTTCAAGGAGGTGCAGCTGCGCAACATCCGCATCGGCCAGCCCGTGACGCTGACGGCCGACGTCTATGGCACCAAGGTCGCCTACCAGGGCACGGTGGCCGGCCTCGGTGCCGGCACCGGCGCGGCGTTTGCGCTGCTGCCGGCGCAGAATGCCACCGCCAACTGGATCAAGGTCGTGCAGCGCGTGCCGGTGCGCGTCGCGCTCGATGCACAGCAGCTGGCCGCCCATCCGCTGCGCGTGGGCCTGTCGATGGAGGCCACGGTGGACGTGAGCCGCAAGGACGGCAAGACCCTGGCTGACGCCACGCAGCCGGCCGCCGTCGCGCAGACGCAGGTCTATGCCGCGCTGGATCAGGGCGCCGCCGAAGCGGTGCGCAAGGTGATCGCGGCGAACGCCGGCCACGGCAGCGCCCGGGTGGCGAGCCTCGCCGCGCCAGTCAAGGCGGTGGCGCCGACGCTGGCCACCCCGTCGCCGCTCGCCCAGGTCGCAGCGCCGCTGTCGCAGACGCCGCAGGCTCACTGAAGCCCGCCTGATCCAAGCACGGCCATGTCCTCCGCACCTCCATACCTGCCGCCTCCGCCGCTGGAGGGCTCGGCCCGCCTGTGGGGCACGGTGGCCCTGTCGGCCGCCACCTTCATGAACGTGCTCGACACCTCGATCGCCAACGTGTCCTTGCCGGCCATCGCCGGCGACCTGGGCGTGAGCCCGAACCAGGGCACCTGGGTCATCACCAGCTTTGGCGTGGCCAACGCGATCGCCGTGCCGCTGACCGGCTGGCTGTCCCAGCGCGTCGGCCAGGTGCGCCTGTTCATCACTAGCGTGCTGCTGTTCGTGCTGGCCTCCTGGCTGTGCGGCCTGGCGCCCAATATGAGCGCACTGATCGCCTTGCGCGCGCTGCAGGGCTTCGTGGCGGGTCCCATGATTCCGCTGTCGCAGTCGCTGCTGCTGTCCAGCTACCCGAGCGCGCTGGCCGGCCTGGCCATGGCCATGTGGTCCATGACCACCCTGATCGCGCCCGTGATGGGCCCGCTCTTGGGCGGCTGGATCACCGACAACATGGCCTGGCCCTGGATCTTCTACATCAACATCCCGGTCGGCATCGCCGCGGCAGCCGTGACCTGGGTCATCTTCCGCGAGCGCGAAAGCGCGACGAAGAAGCTGCCGATCGACGCCGTCGGCCTGGCCCTGCTGGTGGTCTGGGTCGGTGCGATGCAAATCATGCTCGACAAGGGCAAGGAGCTCGACTGGTTTCATTCGGGCGAAGTGGTCGCGCTGGCTGTCGTGGCCGTCGTGGGCCTGGTCTTCTTCCTGATCTGGGAGCTGACCGAACAGCATCCGGTGGTCGACCTCACGCTGTTTGCGCGCCGCAACTTCTGGGCCGGCGCGCTCGCGACCTCGGTCGGCTACGGCCTGTTCTTCGGCAACGTCGTCGTGCTGCCGCTGTGGCTGCAGCAGTTCATGGGCTACACCGCCACGCAGGCCGGCATGGTGATGGCGCCGGTCGGGCTGCTGGCCTTGCTGCTGTCGCCGCTGGTCGGCAAGAACATCGGCAGGGTCGATCCGCGCCGCTTCGCCACCCTGGCCTTCGTCGTGTTCGCGCTGGTGCTGTGGCTGCGCTCGCGCTTCAACACCCAGGCCGACCTGGCTACGATCATGGTGCCCACCGTGGTGCAGGGCGTCGCGATGGCGTTCTTCTTCATTCCGCTGGTCACGATCACCTTGTCGGGCCTTACGCCCGATCGCATTCCCGCGGCTTCGGGCCTGTCCAACTTCGTGCGGATCACGGCCGGTGCCATGGGCACCTCGATCGCCACCACGGTCTGGGAGAACCGCGCCGCGATGCACCACGCACAGTTGGCCGAAGCGGTGAACCTGGGCAGCCCGGCGACCCAGGGCGCGCTGTCGGGCCTGGCGGCCGCGGGCCTGAGCCCCGACCAGGCCCTGGCCCAGCTCAACCGCCTGGTCGACCAGCAGGCCTTCATGCTCGCGGCCAGCGATGTGTTCTACCTGTCGGCGCTGATGTTTCTGGCGCTGATTCCGCTGCTGTGGCTGTCGCGGCCGCAACGTGGCGGCGCCGGCGGGGCCGACGCGGCGGCCGGGGCTCATTGAGCGTCGGTTCGCCCTGGGTGGTGTCGGTGATACCCGGGAAAAAACCGCTGGCGTCGTAGCTCTCGGAGGTCACTCCGCCCTGGAACCGGGTGCTGCTGCCGCTGAGCCATCTCGGGGCGCGGTGATTGCTATGACGTCAGGGGTCATCGGTTGCGCATGGTGGCAATTGGAATCCGACACTGATTACACTCGGTGAGCTGATGGGACAGAGCACGCTGAAGAACGGGGACCCCAAGGAACGCATGACCACAACAATCACCTCCAACGACGGCGCGCTGCTGCCGCGCATCGAGGGGCGCATTCAGCTGGTGCGGGGCCTTCGCGTGATGGTCGACGTGGATCTTGCCGCGCTCTACGGCGTGCCGACCAAGCGGCTCAACGAGCAGGTCAAGCGCAACCGCGATCGCTTCCCGCCCGATTTCCTGTTCCGGCTCACGCCGGCCGAGAAAGCCGAGGTGGTCGCAAATTGCGACCACCTCCAGAGGTTGAAGTTTTCCAAGGTGTTGCCCTTATGCCTTCACCGAGCATGGCGCGATCCAGGCGGCCAATGTGCTGGCATCAAGCCAGGCGCCCGATCCGCCCAAGCGACCCATCGGCTTTGTCACGCCCGAGGAACGCAAGAAGGACAGGCCCGCCGGCACGAAGCGGTAGGGCTTTTTCCTCTTGGCGGCTGATCGCGCGGCAGCGCGAGGGCTGCGGCCTTCTCCCTTTCAAGAAGCTACTGCACCACACCGCCGAAGGCCTTGAGCGCTTCGCGCACCTGCTGCGGTGTGCACCGGCCTGGCGCTCCGGGGGCCGATTGACATCCAACAGCGCCGCAGCGACAAGACATCTTCGCAGTGGAAGACGAAGTCGAGGTCCGGCGCGGCGCGCTGATCGCAGCCCCGCAAAAGCGCCTGCATCGCGCCAGCCGCAACCAGAGCCTGTTTCTGGTCCGCTGGGGCAGGGTCCATGTTCCTGAAAACCAGATTTCGCGATACGTTGGTCCCTTCGTGTCGCCGTCTTTAAAAAACAGCAACACGTTTCCTTGACGTGTCGCCGGCAGCCCTCCTGCGCGACATGTTGGCCAATTGGGAGCGCTTTCTGCACAACCAGACCGAGCTGGACCCCTTGAGCCGCATGGCCGTGGACCACTACCAGTTTGAAGCCATTCACCCGTTTACCGACGGCAATGGCCGCACTGGGCGGGTCATCAACATCCTCTACCTCATTCAGGAAGAGCTGCTGAACCTTCACATCCTGTATCAGTCACGCCTTGGCTAGCGATGAACTTGTCCAGCTTCGCTGGGTTGACGAAGGCGCCAAGTACTGGCCCTTCGAGCTTGCGAACCTGGATTTTTTCCGCGAGCAATTGGATGGTGATGCCCTTGAGGTCGAGCTTTCGAGCTTGTTGTCGCGGTCAAGAGCCTTGATGACGCCTTCACCGAACACGTCCCGTATCACACCATCAAGGTTGCCCTTGCTGTGGACGGCCAACCCCATCGTCGAGCAGCCCTTCGCTTGCAAGAGAGCACCGCATTGACGGAATACCTCCCGCCACGCCTCTCCATCCGGTCCGATGGAACGAGTGCGGAATCGATGAATCGTCATGTGTTGTTCTCCTCCCGCGGCGGCAGGAATGCCACCTGGATTGCTGCCGCGACTTCTGCGGCAAGATGCTGGTCGGCAAGAGCCGGGATTTCCCTGGCCAACTTGTTCGAGATCTTTCCGCCGTTGTCCCGCACGGACCGGATGATGCGATCGATGTCTCCATCAGGTCCTTCGATGACCTGTTTGACGCGCTCGCGTGCGAGCCGAAGACTGCGCAGATAACCAGCCTCCTTGCGCATTTCCTGTTCGATGGTGGCGCGTACGACCTCGGCGAGGTATTCGACATGGTCCGTCATGTCCGGGTAACGCCAGGCGGGCAGCGCGTCCTGGTAGGCATCGAACTGCAGGTTGAAATGCACGCCGTCCTCGGCGACCTGTTCCGCGCCGAACGCCCAAGCATAGGCGTACTTGCGCATGAGCGGCTGCGAGAACAGTTCGAGCACCTGGTCGTAGCCGCGACGGTTGATCACCGAACTGGTGATGGTCGCTGACACTGGCAAGATGAACGGTTCGGGAACCGCCCCATCGCGCCTGAGCACATCGTTGACCAGAAAGCGGGAGATGCGCCCATTGCCGTCGGACATCGGATGGATATAGACAAAGCCGAACGACAACAGGGCCGCTCGTACGAGCGGCGAGGCGCCGGCCGTTTGCCGGGCGCAGTCGCGCAATCCAGACAACAACAGCGGCGCATCGTCCCAATGCGGCGCGATGTAGTGCACGACCTCCGTGAATCCGTCCATCTCACCCACAAATACCGGCGATCGACGCACCCCGTAGCGGGTCGCTCTTGGCCCCAGGATCTGTGCCTGGAGTTCGCTCAGTGCCGCCTCGGATAGCGGATCATCGTGTCGGCCGCACCCGCGCTCCATTGCTGCCGCGAAGCGCCGTACACGATCGACGTGCTGCTCTTCGTGCTCAATTGCGAAGCTGGCTCGACTCTCCTTGATGGTCAGCCAGACCGCGCTGCGCTGCAGGACGTCTGCGCCGAACTCGACCTCCAGATCCGCAAGATGCTGTGCACAGTCGTACCGTTCCGCCTGCTGCACTCGGGTTGTGCGCAGCACCGTGGGGCAGTAGTGACGAGAGCCAGGCAGGTTGTCGCGCACGCGCCAGCGCTGGTTGTTGACCGGCTCGCTGGCCGTGAGGTAGGCCTCGCTGTCGAGCGCCGTCACGTAGTTGCCCGCGGCCACTCCGGGAAAGTCCAACTGCTGACCGGTCAGATACTCGTAGAAGAACCCGGCGCGCCGCGCGTACTGCCCTGTGGGCTCGGCGGCAACCCATGCTTCCAGTTCGGCGACAGGTACCGTCTCGAACAACCGTGACAGGAACTCCAGATGGACGCCTTCATGCTTGAGGGCGAAGGTCAGGTGGCCCGCCAGGGTCTCGGCTGGCCGAGCCGTAGGTGGATACTGTTCGTGGACATAGCCGTCCTCACGAGCGGTCGCGCGTGACTTGGCAATGGCGCTGTCCGTGCGAAGGGCCTGCACAGTCGAGACGCCGCAGCGGTCCGCCAACCACCGATAACCGATCCAGTCTGGCATTTAGAAAATGGAGCCAAGCCCACAAAACGGTTAAGAAGTGAGAATCTTGATTATTTTTTGGCCTGTCGTCAATATTTTGATTACCAAAGCCACGTAGCTCTGCCCAGACGCTGGGAGGAGGGCGGGCGAGCCGAGTCAGGCCCCAGTCACCCCATCGGACTCATTCCTCGACCGGGCTGTGGGTTGTGCAAGTCTCTTGGCTGGCTACCGCTGCGCGCCCAGCGCGATGGCAGCCGCGCGCGAACGCGCCAGCGCCGCTTCATCGTCGATGGACTGCGTGGGCCAGCCCGCCAGATGCTGCTGCGCGAGTTGGCACAGTGCCGTGATCCATTCGGGGCTGTCGTTGAGGCAGGGAATGTAATGAAACGCCTGGCCACCCGCGGTCATGAAGGCCTGGCGGCCTTCGATCGCGATTTCTTCCAGGGTTTCCAGGCAGTCGCTGGTGAAGCCGGGGCACACCACATCGACCCGTTTGACGCCCGAGCGCGCCAGGGCCTTGAGCGTGGGCTCGGTGTAGGGCTCCAGCCATTTGGCTCTGCCGAAGCGCGACTGAAACGTGACCTTGTACTGGTCCCGGCCCAGGCCGAGCTTCTCGGCCAGCAGCCGCGCTGTTTTCTGGCATTCGCAGTGGTAGGGGTCGCCGAGCTTGAGGGTGCGCTCTGGAACGCCGTGAAAGCTCATCACCAGCTGATCGGGCCGGCCCTGGTCGCGCCAGTAGCTGCGCACGCGTTGCGCCAGCGCGCCTATGTAGCCCGCGTCGTCGTGGTAGCGGTTCACGAAGCGCAACTCGGGAATGCTGCGGACCTGGCGGCTCCAGTCGCAGACGGCATCCCACACGCTGGCCGTGGTCGTGCCCGAATACTGCGGGTAGGCCGGCAAGACGAGTACGCGGCTCGCGCCCTCGGCCTTGAGTGCGTCCAATTGCGAGGCAATCGACGGGTTGCCGTAGCGCATGGCGTAGCGCACCGTGACGCGGTGGCCGCGCTCGCCCAGCCAGCCGCGCAGCAGCGTGGCCTGCTTCTCGGTCCAGACCTTCAGCGGCGAGCCTTCGGGCGTCCAGATGCTGGCGTACTTGGCGGCGGACTTCCTCGGCCGCAGCCGCAGGATGATGCCGTGCAGCAGGGGTTTCCAGATCGCCCGGGGAATCTCCACCACACGCGGATCGCTCAGGAACTGCGCCAGGTAGCGGCGCAGCGCGGCGGCCGTGGGGGCCTCGGGCGTGCCGAGGTTGCACAGCAGAATGCCCGTCGTCGGCGCCTGCCCATGCGTGAACAAAGGTTCTTGTTTGAAAGCCATGGGGTATTCTCCCGCAGCTATGCTGGACATCACAAAAATCAAGGCCATCACCCTGGATCTGGACGACACGCTGTGGCCCATCTGGCCCACGATAGAACGGGCCGAAAAGGCGCTGCACGACTGGCTTGGCGAGCATGCGCCGATGACGGCGGCCCTGTTTTCCAGCCCGCTGGCGCTGCGCGAAGTCCGCGACTACATTGGCGCCAACCGCCCTGAACTGAAACACGATTTGAGTGCTGTGCGCCGCGAGTCGATCCGGCTGGCCCTGTACCGTGCCGGCGAGAACCCTTTGCTGGCGGACCAGGCCTTTGGCGTGTTTTCTGCCGAACGCCAGCGCGTGAATTTCTTCGACGATGCCTTGCAGGCACTGCAGTTTCTCAGTACTCGCTTCCCGGTGGTGGCCCTGTCCAACGGCAATGCTGACATCGAGCGAGTGGGAATTGGCCACTACTTCCGCGCTGCCATCAGCGCCCGGGAGTTCGGCGTGGGCAAGCCCGATCCGCGCATTTTCCTGGCTGCCGCCGGCGCCGTGGAGGTGCAGCCCGGCGAGGTGCTGCATGTGGGCGACGATGCCACCCTCGATGCGCTGGGCGCGCTCAATGCCGGCATGCAGGCGGTCTGGATCAACCGCGATGGCCAGCTGTGGCCGCATGAAGCGCGGCCCCATGCGGTGCTGCCCAGCCTGCGCGAGTTGTGCGCGCTGTTGCGCCGCTGAGCCGCCCGCCTGCGCGTGGCGGTCATGCGGCCCTCACAGTAACCGCACAGCCGCGGCGCTGCTGAGCACGGCCCCTTCCAGCGTGGCGGGGTAGGGGCCCTTGACATAGTCGCCGCAGGCCAGCAGGCCCGGCGCAATGCGCAGGCCCGGGCGCTGCAGGCCGGGGGTGCAGGCGAAGGTCGCGCGCTTCTCGACCACGGTTTGCACTGGCTGCAAATCCCGCAGGCCCAGCTGTCGGCCCTGTGCCAGGACCCGCTGCTGCAGCGTGTCGCGTTCGCCCCGGCTGGCGCTGACGACGAAGGCCAGCAGGCCCGCGGGGCCGCCGAGCTGTCCGCGGTCGAACACGAACTGGGCCGGCGCCGCCGAGCCGCTGCGCAGCGCGAGCAGGGGATGCGCCAGTCGGTTGCTGCTGCTCGCGTAGACCGTCGTGATGGCCTCGAAGGCCAGTGACCGGGCCTGGCGCAGCCAGTCGGCGGCGGCAATCCCGCTGGCTTCGACCAGGCGCATGGCTTCACCGGGGGCGCAGGCCAGAATGACGCGCTCGAAAGGCTTGCCATCGACCTGCCAGCAGTTTGCCCCGGGTGCCAGTGCCTGGACCCTGTGGCCGGTCAGGACAGGGGCGCCGTGCTGCGCCAGCCATCGCGCCGCCGCGTCGGGAAACAGGGCGCCCAGGTCGGTGCGCGGCAGCAGCAGGTTGGAGCCGCCCCTGATGCCGAACAGGGCGTCGCGCAGCACGCGCAGGAACACTTGGCCGCTGGCCCGGTGCGTCGGCGTGTTGAGGGCCGAGACGCACAGCGGCTCGATCAGCTCGGTCACCACGCGCGCGGTCAGCGGATGGCACAGATCGGCCACGGTCGAGGCGCTCGCGCAGGCAAAGCCCTGGTGCTGCCAGAGCGTTGCCGTTCGCAGCAGCGCCAGCTTGTCGCGCCAGCGCCAGCCGCGGGCGGCCACGATGCCGGCGAAGGCGTCGAGCGGCGCGCGCCAGGGGGGCAGCTTCAGGCCCTGGCCGTCGGGGAACAGCAGGGTCAAGGGCAGGCGCAGCAGGGCTTGATCCGGATCGACGCCGACCAGCCGCATCAGGCGCAGCGTTTCGGTGTAGGCGCCAATCAGGATGTGCTGGCCGTTGTCCAGGGTCACGCCCGAGCCATCGGGCAAGCGGCTTTTCAGGCCCCTGGCCCTCCCGCCCAGGGCGCGGGATGCTTCAAAAACAGTAGCAGCATGACCGGCGCGGGTGGCCTCAACGGCCGCCGTGAGGCCGGCCCAGCCGCCCCCTATGATCGCAACCCTCATGGCGTGAGCGCCGCCGGGCCGCCCCAAGGCGCGAGGGCCCCCTTGGGGGGCAGCGCAGCACACGCAGTGGCAAGCGTGGGGGCCATTCAAACCCGCCCCAGCGCCTGCACCTTCCAGGCCAGCCACAGCTTGCGCAGCGGGGTGAGGCTCACGCGCTGGTGCAGCACCTGGAAGTTGTCGCGCTCGATCTCGCGCAGCAGCGTGCGGTAGATGCTGGCCATCATCAGGCCGGCCTTCTGGGCGCGCCGGTCCTCGGCGGGAAGCAGGGCCAGGGCCTCGTCATAGAGCCGGTGGGCGCGTTCGGCCTGGAACTTCATGAGGGCGGTGAAGCGCTCGGAGTAGCTGCGCTTGAGGATTTCATGGGCCTTGACGTCGAACTGCTGAAGTTCGTTGACGGGCAGGTAGATGCGTCCGCGCAGTGCGTCCTCGCCGACGTCGCGGATGATGTTGGTGAGCTGGAACGCCAGGCCCAGCTTGTGCGCATAGGCCGTGGTCTGCGGCTGGGTCTGGCCGAAGATGCGGGCCGAAACTTCGCCCACGATGCCCGCGACCAGATGGCAGTAGCGCTGCAGGCCCGGGAAGTCGAGGTAGCGGGTCTGCTCCAGATCCATCCGGCAGCCTTCGATCACGGCCTGCAGATGGCGTTCCTCGATCTGGTAGTCGGCGGCCAGCGGCATCAGCGCCTTCATGACCGGGTGGCTGGGCTGGCCCGCGAAGGATTGGGCCACCTCGGCCTGCCACCAGGCCAGCTTGGTGTGCGCGACACCGGGGTCGCTCACCTCGTCGACGACATCGTCGATTTCGCGGCAGAACGCATAAAAAGCGGTGATGGCCGCGCGCCGCGGCCGGCTCAGGAAGAGAAAGGCGTAGTAGAAGCTGCTGCCGGAGGCCGCGGCTTTTTGCTGGACATACTGCTCGGGGGTCATGGGGCGATTGTCACATCCCCCTGATGCCGCGCCTCACATCCACAGGCTTCGCCACAGCATCACGGGCGCATCCCAGGCCGTGATCTTCGGCCGGGCCGCCAGCGTAGCGAAGTTCATGGCCTCGATCTTGTCGAGGATGCGCAGACCGCCCTGGACCACCAGGCGCAGTTCCCAGCCGGCCCGCCCCGGCACCTTGTGCACCAGAGCCGAGCCTTTTCGCATCATGGCCCGCGCCCATCGGACCTGATTCGCTATCAATTTGGCAGCATCTGGCGTCTGCCGCAGCGCCAGCAAGTCGGCCTGGGGCACGCCATGCGCGGCGCAGTCCGCCAGCGGCAGGTAGCAGCGTCCGCGCGGGATGTCGATGCTCAGGTCCTGCCAGAAGTTGATGAGCTGCAGGGCCGTGCAGATGGCGTCGCTTTGCGCCAGCGCCTCGGCGTCGTCCACGCCATAGAGGTGCAGCAGCAGCCGCCCGATGGGGTTGGCCGAGCGGCGGCAGTAGGCCAGCAGTTCGTCGCGGTCGGCGTAGCCGGCGCGGTCGCGTGTTTTCAGCACATCCTGCTCGAAGGCGCTGAGCAGGTCGGCCAGCAGCGGCTCGGGCAGGCGAAAGCTCTCGATGGCGGCCCTGAGCGGCGGGAACACCTGCGCCCAGCGCCCCGAAACAGCCTGGCCCTGGGCGGCAGCGCTCAGATCGGCGCGGTAGGCCGCGAGCTCGTCAAGGCGCTGCTGCGCGCTCGCCTGGCCTTCGTCGGCGATGTCGTCGGCCGTGCGTGCAAAGCCGTAAATCGCGGCGATGGCGGGCCGCAGCCGGGGCGGGCAAAGCCAGGAGGCCACGGGGAAATTCTCGTAGTGGGTGACGGCGGCAGCGGTGGAGGTGTCGGGGTTCACGGCCGGCATTGTCGCTTGACAAGGACCCGTGTTTACCCTAGATTACTAACCGGTCAGTCAGTAAATTTCACAAATATTCTCATCAGCAGGCCCGCCATGCCCAAACTGCGATTTCAGCTGCCTGTCAGCGTTGCTACAAGTGTGATCGGGGCGGCAGTGCTGCTCGCGGCCTGTTCCAAGCCAGCCCCGCCGGAAGAGCCGGTGCGCGCGGTCAAGGTGCTCACCGTCGGCGTCGACAACTTCCAGTCCAGTTACGAGTTTGCGGGCGATGTCCGGGCCCGGGTCGAGTCGCGGCTGGGCTTTCGGGTCGCGGGCAAGCTGATCAGGCGGCCGGCCGAACTGGGCCAAAGCGTCAAGGCCGGCCAGGTGCTGGCCCAGCTCGACCCGCAGGACTACAAGCTCGCGGCCGATGCGGCGCGCGCCCAGGTCGCGGCCGCCATGACCAACCGCGACTTGGCTGCGGCCGACTACAAGCGCTACAAGGAACTGAAGGACCAGAACTTCATCAGTGGCGCCGAGCTGGAGCGGCGTGACACCACGCTCAAGGCGGCCCAGGCCCAGCTGGAGCAGGCGCAGGCGCAGCTCGCAGCCCAGGGCAACCAGGCGGCCTATACCACGCTGGTGGCCGATGTCTCGGGCGTGATCACGGCCATCGAGGCCGAGCCAGGCCAGGTGGTGGCCGCCGGCACGCCGGTGGTGCGCATCGCGCAGGACGGCCCCCGTGACGTGGTGTTCTCGGTGCCGGAGGACAAGGTCGCCGCGATTCAGGTGGGCAGCAGCGTCAGCGTGCGGGTTTGGGCCGGAAGGAACAGCCTGGTCGGCAGGGTGCGCGAGGTGGCGGCCAGCGCCGACCCGGTGACGCGCACCTTTCCAATCAAGGTCTCGCTCGATGCCGCGGAGTCGCCGGCGCTGGGGGCCACGGTCTATGTCGCACCCCAATCCCTCAGCCATGCAGGCACCCAGGTCATCAAGCTGCCGACCAGCGCGCTCAAGCAGGACGGCAAGGCCTCCGCTGTCTGGGTGCTCGACAAGGCCAGCATGACTGTGAGGTCGCAGCCGGTGCAGATCGCCACGGCCGACGGCAACGAGGCCGTGATCAGCGGCGGGCTGCAGCCGGGCATGCTGGTCGTGTCCGCCGGCGTGCATGTGCTTTCGCCCGGCCAGAAGGTCACGATATATCAGGCTAAGCCGGCTGAAGCCGCCGTCAATGGGGCGCAAGCTGCTACAAATTCAGTAGCAGTTGCCCAGCCGGCCGCGGTGTCCGCCGCCGCAGCGAAGTGAGGCCGGCATGACGCAGGAACAAACCAGGCAAGGCTTCAACCTCTCGAAATGGGCGCTGGAGCATCCGGCGCTGACCCGCTACCTGATGGTGGTGCTGCTGGTGCTGGGCTTTGCCGCCTACTTCCAGCTCGGCCAGGACGAAGACCCGCCGTTCACCTTCCGCGCCATGGTCGTGCGCACGTTCTGGCCCGGCGCCACGGCTCAGCAGGTCGCCGAGCAGGTGACCGACAAGCTCGAGCGCACGCTGCAGGAGGTGCCCTACGCCGACAAGATCCGCAGCTACTCCAAGCCCGGCGAGTCGCAAATCATCTTTCAGATCAAGGACAGCTCGCGGCCCAGCGAGGTCGCCAACGTCTGGTACACGGTGCGCAAGAAAATCGGCGACATGCGCGGCACCTTGCCCGGCGGCGTCGTAGGTCCGTTCTTCAACGACGATTTCGGCGATGTCTACGGCGTAATCTACGCGCTGAAGACCGACGGCTTCAACTATGCCGAGCTCAAGAGCTTTGCCGACGAGGTGCGCCAACAGTTGCTGCGCGTGCCCGATGTCGCCAAGGTCGAGTTGTTCGGCGTGCAGGACGAGAAGCTGTTCGTCGAAATTTCGCAAAGGCGCCTGGCCCAGCTCGGGCTGGACATGAACGCCGTGCTGGCCCAGCTGGGCCAGCAAAACGCCGTGGAAAGCGCCGGCGCCGTGCAGACCCCGCTGGACGTGGTGCAGGTGCGCGTGGCCGGGCAGTTTCAGGCCATCGAGCAGTTGCAGGCCATGCCGATTCGCGGCAGCTCGGGCAACCAGCTGCGTCTGGGCGACATCGCCGAAATCAAGCGCGGCTACGTGGACCCGCCCTCGGTCAAGGTGCGGCACCAGGGCCGCGAAGTGATCGCGCTGGGCGTGTCCATGGCCAAGGGCGGCGACGTCATCCGCCTGGGCCAGTCGCTCAAGGCCGCGTTTGCCAGGATCGAGACCAGCCTGCCGGCCGGCATCAGCCTGATCCAGGTGCAGGACCAGCCCAAGGCCGTGTCGACCTCGGTCAACGAGTTCGTGCGGGTGCTGATCGAGGCCGTGATGATCGTGCTGGCCGTGAGCTTCATCAGCCTGGGGATGCACAAGCGGCCCGGCCAGCCGCCGCTGTGGAAGCGCTACTACATCGACATGCGCCCCGGCCTGGTGGTGGCGATCACGATCCCGCTGGTGCTGGCCGTGACCTTTCTGGCCATGTGGTACTGGGGCCTCGGCCTGCATAAGATCTCGCTGGGCTCGCTGATCATCGCGCTGGGCCTGCTGGTGGACGACGCCATCATCGCGGTCGAGATGATGGTGCGCAAGATGGAAGAGGGCTATGACAGCGCAAAGTCGTAATGTCCCCTTTTGACCAGATAGAAATGTCCCCTTTTGTGTTGAGGGGCGATCATGGCGGGGGTGTTGCGGATGAGTTTGAAGGAGGCAGATCGGTACGCGGTGAT
>Ga0187892_10002229_pt1 | contig 40172 bp, 44 predicted proteins | sample MA1701073metaG_FD_139345 | JGI IMG/M metagenome (GOLD analysis project Ga0187892, IMG submission 139345) | Bio-ooze microbial communities from a basaltic lava cave in the Kipuka Kanohina Cave System on the Island of Hawaii, USA - MA170107-3 metaG ... | reverse complement strand
CCCCCTTTGCGAGCCGCCACCGCGTGAGTTGGCCGGAGACGTGGGACGGCGGATCTTGATCTTGAGCGTGGCGTGGCGGGGTGATGGACTGACAGCGTGTGTGGAGGCCTCTGTCCGGCCGTGCTGCATTTTCTAGTCGGGCCCCGGGAAAGTATTGCGAGTCTTCGAGCAAACTTTCCTGGGTGACTTCAACATGGACGAATTTGTAGCCCGCGCTGAGGTTTCACGCGCGACTTCGCCGGCCGCTCCGGGCCGCGAATCGCGCTGTGCCGGAACTCTCACGCTGTCAGTCCATTACCCCGGCGCGACGCGCTTCTTGTTCTTGTTCCGCCGGCACACCACGCCGGTCAACAGGCCGGTGCGGCGCGCTTCCTCAATCGCGCGGCAGGTAGTCGATCGGATCGGCCAGCTCCACGCTCGGCGCTTCCTGCAGACATTGCCTGACCAGGTACACGTGTCCCTGGCCGACGATGGCGATCATGCGGTCTCCGCCTTCGATTGCCTGCAGGATGCGCGCGCACATTCCCAGGTTCCGCTCGTGCCACGCCGACATCAGTTTCACGCCGGGCTGGTCGTCGCCACGGCCCATCTCCAGCATGACCGGATAGAACGCATGGTTCCGCGCGATGGAGCCCGGTTCGTTCATGTAACGCAGCACCCCGCCCAATGAGCCTCGTTCCTGCAGCGCCGTGATATACGCCGTTTCCTCGGCACCGGCGTGCTGCAACTCTGCCTCACGGCCATTCGCACTTGCCCACTTGGCGACAGGCTCATACGGAAAGGATCCTTCGACGTCGATTCCATGCACGCGCTTCAACCCGTGTTGCTTCGCGAGCCGGAATCCGAGCTGCACGACTTCATTGCGGGATTCCGGCAGCGTGCCGGCGAGGTACTTCGGATATCGCTCATCGACGGTGGCCGCGGGCCACTCCACGCCCACGTGCGTCGGCCGGAACCGTGCGAGCCCGTCGGCGATCCATTGGATCTCGGTCTGCCGTTGCGGCGTCAGCACGTCGACAGCCTTGACGTTGTGCTGGTCCAGGCCGGGATTCGCAAAGTGGAACGTCCCGATGAGCAGGACCCTGGCGTTGCCCTGACCAGCAGTGGCGAGCAATGGCAGGAAACAGGCTGCCAGCACCGTACTGGCGCGCAGCCAAGCGGACACAGTCATGGAAGTCTCCCCGGGATCGGTGATCAGCGTTTGGACGAGCGTTTGCGTGGTTTCGTTGCTTTCGGGACGACGGAGGTCCGGATGGAACGCTCTTCCGCCTTGCCGGCGCCGCGTCCGCGTTTCCACAGGACCTCTTCGCCGCGTTCGTGCCGTGCCAGCACGCGTGCCAGCACGAACAGGAGATCGGAAAGCCTGTTGAGATACTGCGCAACCTCAGGCGCGACAGCATCGGCGCGTGCGAGCGTCCACACGCGCCTTTCGGCGCGGCGACAGATCGCTCGCGCGAGATGACAGGCCGCGGCCGCGGGTCCACCCGCGGGCAGGATGAATTCCTTCAGCGGGGGCAGCTTGGCATTGAACGCGTCGAGCGCGTCTTCGAGCCGCTGCACGAACTCCGCAGTGATGGCTCGGTGACCTGGGATGCAGAGCTCGCCACCCAGGTCGAACAGGTCGTGCTGCACTTCGGTGAGGCACTCCGTGACGCGCGCCGGCAGTCGCGGAACTGCCAGCACGCAGCCGATCGCGCTGTTCAACTCATCCACACTTCCGTAGGCCTCGACACGCGGGCTGTCCTTTGCCGTGCGCGTCCCGTCGCCGAGACCCGTGGTGCCGTCATCGCCCGTGCGCGTATATATCTTGCTGAGACGATGACCCATGGTGACTCCCGGTGCTCCGGCTCCAATGTCCGCCCCTATCCTTTCAGAACCGGACGCGGCTCGCCACGGTCAGGCTGCGATCGGGCGTATTGAAGTTGCTGGCAAGCACGTACTGCTCGTCGAGCACGTTCTCCAGCCGCGCCTGCAACGACCAGTTCTCCGTCAGGTAGAAGCGCCCGGTGAGGTTGACCAGCGTGTAGCCGCCGAGGCGCACACCACCGAAGTCCTCGCGCGAACCCGTCACCAGCACGTCCAGGCCCACCTCGCTGCGCGGCAGCGACTTCACGAACGAAGCCGTGAGGCTTTCCCGGGCACGACGCAGCAGGTGCGTGTCTTCGCTCAGGTTGCGCGGGTTCTGGATGGACGCCTCGGTGCGCAGGCGCCAGCTCTCGCCCCTGTAGCCGTAGCTCAGCTCGACGCCTTCGATGCGCGCCCGCTCGATGTTGCGGTTCTGGATCTCGAAGGTCTCGGGATCGAGCACCACGAAATCGACCAGCTCCTCGATGTCGTTGCGGAACGCCGCGGCGCCCAGCTCGTGCGCGCCCAGCCGCTGCTGGAACGCGATCTCGTAGTTGTGCGACACCTCCGGTTCGAGATCGGGGTTGCCGCCGAAGCCAAATCGGTCCGTCGCATCCGGCGCGCGGAAGGCGCTACCGACAGAAGCGACGATGCGAGCGTTGCCGCCGATGTCCAGGCCGTAGTCGAGATTCCACGGGAACTGGGTGCCGAACGTCTCGTGGTCGTACCACGCAACAGCCGCGAGCAGGTTGTGCCGGCCGAAATCGAACCGGTCCTGCGCGAAGACCATGTCGACATCCGTGTCCACGTCGAAGCCCGAGCCAAACGGGTCGGCGGTCATCGCATTCTCGCGCGTCAGCAGGACTCCGGCCGTCAGCACGTTGCGCTCGCCGACGCGCAGGTCGTTCTGCCAGTCGATGGCATTGCGCCGCGTGCGCACGCGATCGATCGACTGGTTCTGCACGATGTCGTCCTCGATGCGGCTCAGCGTGAGGCGCGAGAGCCAGCGATCGGTGGGACGCACGGCGGCCTCGGTCGCGTAGGAAGCCGTCTCGAAGTCCTGGTCGACGGGCGACAGGAAGAAATCGGAATACTCGGTCGTGCCCTCGGCGCGCCACGCGCGCACGCCCAGCTCGACCGGGCCGACGTGCACTCGCCCTTTCGCCGCGAACGAGGTGTTCTCGAAACCCCGGTCGTCGCTGGATTCCACGCGCGCCGGGAATCCCTCGCTGTCGAACCACGAGCCCGACACGACGAAATCGCCGGCTTCGCCTCCGAAGCCGCCGCTGAACGCGGCCTGTCGCGTGCCGTAGCGCCCGCCACCGGCGCTGACTTCAACGGCATTGTCGCGGTAGGAGCGAGTGATCACATTGATGACGCCCCCGACCGCGTCAGTGCCGTAGAGGGTTGAGCGCGGACCCTTGACGATCTCGATGCGCTCGATGGTCTCCGGAGAAATGTTCTGCAACTGCGCTCCGCCGATCGTGGCCGGATTGATGCGCACACCATCGATGAGCACGGTCGCGTGGTTGCTGTCCGTGCCGCGGATGAAGATCGACGACACCTGGCCGGGACCACCATTGCGGCCGAGATCGATGCCGGCGTGAAACTGCAACAGGCTCGCTACGTCGGGAGCCAGCCCTCGCTCGAGTTCTTCGCGCGTGATGACGATGACGGGAGCCAGGACCTCGTCGACCTCTGTGACGGTACGCGTGGCCGTGACGATGCTCGCACCAAGCGTCGGAGCACTTTGCTGGCCCGTTGTCTGGGCCGATGCGGCGGTGGCGATAACGAGGAACGCAGCAACACCGGCGCAGCGCCGGCCAACCTGGCGATTCGACATGAGCGACTCCTTCCTGCACGCCCGCAGGACAGATAAGGGTCGAAAGGGCCCAGTCGCGCAGAAGAGGAGGAGGGGAATAACCCCAGGAGCTCGCCCACCGCGAAACTGGCGTGGCCGCCAGACCGGTCTCCGGGCTTACGAGTGGCTGTCGATGAAGCGATAGCCGGGGAGCATCGCCTTCCCGCATTGCGAGCGCAGCTCGCGGTGCAGTGGCATTTCGATGCCCTTGAACTCGATCACCGTTGCGGGGGCAGCGCCGGAATGGTCGCCCTGTTCCCGTTGGATCAGGCGACGCACCGGCTTCCCGAGCACCTGGCAGTGGTCGGGCAGCCTAGGGGCCGCCGTCCGGAGAGTCAAGCCAGCGAGTCAAGTTACCGAGTCAGGACTGGAGCAGCACAGCGACGCGGCCGGTTGCAATGGGAATGCCGAGGTGGCGCGCTTCGAAGGAATGCATCATGGAATCGCCTCGCAACAACTCGCGCCGGCCATGGATTTCCAGGGCGCCGGCGAGGTCGTCGAGTCGCTCGCGGGTGGTTTCGAAGTTGCGCGCGGACACGAGCATGCCCGGGCGCGCTCGTTCGTTTTGGTCCCGCGCGAGCAGCGCACCGTGGACCGCCATCGCCTGGGCACCGTACTCGATGAGGTGTATCGCGGACAGGCGGCCGTCGCGACGCAGCGGATGGTCGCTGCGCACGTGGTTGCGTGCCACGCAGAGGATCTGCAACTCGTCCCACTCGATCACGGCGTCGATCAGGCACATGTTCGCACCGTGCGGGACGAGCGACAGGATTTCGTCTCGACCGATCATGGATGCACGCGTCGATTCGCCCGCGGGCACACGCGGATGCCGACCACGCGATCGTCCTCGGCGTGCAATCCGCAGACGACGCTCGCATCCGTGGCGATCGCTGCGAGCAGCGGCAGCGAGCGCGCAGCGGGGTTTCCGCCACGCAGCCGTTCCAGTCCGGCATCGCCGAGCCTGGTGATGCTTTCGGCGTCGCACATCGACAAGTGAGCGAGCGAGCGTTCCGTCTCTTCACGCGACAACACGAGCGCAATGCCGCAGGGCGTCTCGATCGGGCGCTTTTCATGCAGAGGCACCGGCGGCGGCACGTCGTAGAGCACGAGCAGCACCGCGGGATCGTCCGTGGCCAGCATCGCAAACGCTTCACGGATGCCGGCGATCGCCGTCACGTCGTTCGCGGCCAGCGTCGTTGCCGAGGGCTGCGCCTGGGCGGCGATACCCCAGTAGCCGGCGGCCGCGTTGTGAACCGAGTTGTGAAAATCCGTCGGCGACACCTGCCTCGCGGGCTCCGCGAGTGCAGCGCTGATGCGATGAATGACGTTCATGTCTGCATCGGCTGAAGCGAAAACAGATGGCAGCTGCGCAGCTGACATCCCCGAAGCCGTCGCTGCTTGCCCTGCCGCGTCCAGGGCCAGCAACACAGCGAGTGGGGCGCGTCGACGTTCATTGGGCGGAAGCAACGCAGGTTGTGGTGCCACGGTGGCCGATTCGTACGGCGCTTCGCCGCGTAGCACGGAGCACGCTTGCTCCCAGGTACGCAACCCCGGAGCGATGACGCCGATGCCTTCGACGTAGGCGCTCACTGGCCGGCTCCGAACAACAGCGAGCAGTTGCTGCCGCCAAACCCGAACGAATTCGACAGCACGTGACGCACGTGCGCGCGACGACTCTCGCGGAGCACGTTGGATTGCAACGCCGGGTCGAGCGTGCGGAGATTGAGGCTGCGGGGCAGAAAGCCCTGCTCGATGCACAGCAGCGAAATAGCCGCCTCGAGAATGCCGGCCGCACCGAGCGCGTGACCCGTCCAGCCCTTAGTCGAGCTCGCGGGTATCGTCGCGCCGAGAACAGCATGCACGGCGCGGTCTTCAGCCAGGTCGTTCGCCGGGGTCGCCGTACCATGGAGGTTCACGTAGTCGATTTCACCGGGCGCGAGACCGCCACGCGCGAGGGCGCCCCGCATGGCGCCCGCTGCACCACGACCATCGGGTGGCGGCGACGACATATGGTAGGCGTCGCTGGTCTCTCCGTAACCGAGAAACATTCGTGCGCCCGCGCCGCGCTCGAGGATGGCGAAACCGCCGGCTTCGCCGATCGAGATGCCATTGCGAGCGGCATCCGCAGGCCTGCAGATCTCCTGAGACACGAGCTGGAGCGAATTGAAGCCGTAGAGCGTGGTCAGGCAGAAGCTGTCGACGCCACCCACGACTGCAACATCGCACTGACCGGCGGCCATCGCGCGCCACGCCGAGGCGAACACCTTCGCGCTGGACGAGCAGGCCGTGGAGATCGCGGCGGCGGGGCCTTCGATCGCAAGCGCTTCGCGCACAAACGCTGCGACGGAATGCGTGCTGGAGGTGTGCACGTGATCGAACCGGGCGGGGAGCCGGTTGGCGGCGCGATCACGGTTGCGATAGGCGAGCTCGGTCTCGTGCACGCCGGACGTGCTCGTGCCGACGTACACGCCGATGCGCCGCGCGCCGTAACGGCGGCGAATTTCCGCCACGGAGGCGAGGAAATCGTCCTGTTGCAGCGCCTGCCAGGCGAGACGATTGTTGCGGCAGTCCCAGCGCGCGAGAGCTTCGGGAACCGGCTGATCCAGCGCACCGGCATCGCCAATCCAGCACTCGAGGTGGCAAGTCTCGAAGCGCTTCTGCTCGAGCCCCGTGCGCTCAGCGGTCAGCGCCGCAACGTGTGCCGCGCGTCCGCTGCCCAGCGCCGACGTGATGGTGTATGCGGACACCTGCAGCGGCTGTATCCGCGCGGGGCGCTCAGTCGATCCGGAAGTCATAGCCAGAAATCATAAAAATTGAACCAGTTGTAGGGGGCCTGCCGGACGCGCACTTCCAGCCGGTCAAGGTAACGTTGCGCCCATTCGCGCAGGGCTTCCTCGCGCCGCCCGCGAGGCACTTCGATCCGCTCGGCGAGCAGCTCGAGCTGACGCGTATAACGCCCGCCAATATACATCGCAAACCCGAGAACGACGGGCACCTGCAGCGCACTCGCCACGATCCACGGTCCCGCGGGCACACGCACGCGGCCACCGAGGAAACTGGCCTCGATCGCACGCTCGTCGTCGCGCACACGGTCGCCCATCATTCCCACGACGTGCTTCGCGTCCACCGCCTGCTTGATGTCGAGCACGAGGCCCGGGCCACGCTGTGACGCATCAATAATACCGCCGGCGAGAATCGGATCGAGCTGCTCCAGCAGAGACATCGCCACGCGTCCGGTGGTGCGATCCAGCACCAGGCTCACACGGCGATCGCGAGCGCGCATCGCGGGGACGCGCAGCGCCTCGAAACTGCCGAAGTGCGCGACCAGCAGCACGTAGGCGCGGCCATCGGGGAAGAATCTCCGCTCGTCGCCGGGAAGCCGTGCCTCGATGTTGACGAAGCGCTCGCGCCGGGCGAGCAGGTACACGCGGTCGATCGAGACCGTGGCGAACGTATGGAAGTGCCGCAGCACGTGAAAAATCGTGACGCGTCGATCCAGCACGCGCCGCAGGTAGTCCTGCGACGCGCGTCGTGCCGCCGTGTTCGCGAAATAGAAGTACAGCACGACCGGCCAGAGGCCGAGACGAGTGAGGGTGCGCCCAAAGAACAGCGCGCACCACACCAGCAGGCGAATCATCGCAGGCGTGCCGCGTTCCTTGTAGCTGTCCCAGGCCGGGTGCACGCTCGCCACGTCAGTCTCCCGCGGCCTTCGACGAGACGCGCAGGCTGCCCTCGGCAATACGATTCGAACCGACGCGGCAGGAGAAGTTGACGAGCTCGGGACTCACCGCGGCGAGATCGATGTACATCAGTTCGCCGGGGCGCAATGGCTGCAGGAATTTCACGCTCGGAACGCCAACGATGCGCACTGGGGTGCCGCGCTGCTGCGCGAGTGCCGCATGCACGAGATCGAGAATGACCACGCCTGGCACGAGCGGGTTGCCGGGAAAGTGACCGTCGAAGCAGGGAGATGCCGCATCGACCGTGACGACGAGGGCTTCACTCATCCTGGCTCCCAATCGCGGCGAGCAGTGCGGCGCGCGGCAGCTTGCCCGTCTCATTGCGCGGCAGCGTGGGAACGAGCACCAGCGGGCGTGGCAGGAATACAGGATCGATGCGTTGCGCCAGCTCGGCCAGGATGGTCTCGCGCGATACGCCGTTGGCGACGACCAGGGCAGCGCAGCGCGCGTCAGGCCGCGGTACGAAAATCACTCCATCCGTCACGCCCGTCACGGACAGCAATTGCTGCGTCAGGTCCGAAAGCGAGGCCCGTTTGCCCGCCACTTTCACGAGATCCGACGTCCGCCCGAGCAGGCGAAACCGGTCGCCGACCGGCTCGAGGACATCCTGCAGCTCGACAGGTCCAGGCAAATGCGCGCCGCGATAGAACACGCGGTCGCCCTGCAGCTCCACGCCGGAATGGCCATAGGCTTTCCACAAGTCCGTCTCGATTGTATGGCGGGACGCCATGCTCCCTGCCTCGGTGCAACCGTAGATCTCGTGCACGGGCGCGCCCCAGGTTGCTTCGGCCCGTGCAGCGAGGCCGCGGGCGAGCGGCGCCGTCGCTGAAATGATGAGTCGCAGCGGCGGAAGTTCGATGTTCGCCTCGAGACACGCGCGCAGGTGGGGCGGCGTCGTCACGAGCAGGCGTGGCTGCGGAAGCCGTTCCAGTTCCTCGGCGATGTCGCGAGGAAAGAACGGGCGGCGATCGCTCACCGCGCAGTTTGCCGCCAGCACGAACAGGACCGCGGTCTCGAGTCCGTACATGTGTTGCGCCGGCACCGTCGCCACGATGTGGTAACGCTCGGTGCCCGGCATGAACCGCTGTCGCGCCAGTCGCGCCGTCTCGACCAGGGTCCGCCAGGCCTTGACGTGTCCGTCGGGCTGGCCCGTGCTGCCGGACGTAAAAACGATGGCCGCGCGCCAGTCAGGCGGAAAGTCCTTCGCCGGATCCACGGCGGCACCACTGGCCAGTACGGCCTCGGAGACGTCGGCATCACGGACGGTGATCGGGTCTGGATAACGGCTCGCGATGTCGGCGAGCTGTCCCGTTGCGCGGCTGGAAGGCAGCAGCAGCGTGGAACCGCGCATGCCCGCCGCCACCAGTGTCGTCAGGAACGCGCCGCGTGTCTCACAGAGATTGATGATGTAGTCGCCCGCCGGCAGCTGCTTCGCGAGTTGTCGCGCGCGGCCGCTCACGCCGGCACGTGTCACTCCGCCGCCCGGCGTCCAGACCAGGACTTCGGCATCCATGGCCGTCGCGAGGTCGGACGCGTTCATCGAAACCGTACCGGCGCGATCCGGCGCACGTATTCCACGAAGCCCGGATGCGAATGGTGCCGGAAGCGGATGCGGCGAAACACGTACTCGCCGACGAAGACCGCGCCGATCAGCAGGTAGCATCCGAAATTCGTGAACAGGGACCACAGGTGGATCGGCGCGAGGACCGCGAAGGCGACCGCGCAGACCGTGAGAATGGCGAACACCACGCACCACATGACGGTCACGCTGCGCGTGTAGTGTGCGAGATCGGGCGGCAACGGGCCGCGCACGAGGGTGGCGACGTGCGTGATCATGGGCACGCGACCGCGGCGCAACGAACCGGCGAACACGACCAGCAGCGTGAGCGGAATCACCACGGGTGGAATGAAGAGCAGCCAGTGGGACTTGCCGGCGGCCACCAGGATTCCACACGCGGCAAGGAACAGCACCCACGTGCACCACGCCCACAGCCGTGGGGTACGCAGCGCGCGATACAAAGGAAGCGCGCCGAGAACAGCGAGGGCGAGCCATTCCAGCCACGCCTGCGGCCAAATAATGGCCGCATGCACCAGCAACGGATACGCGAGTGCGAGCGCCAGCATCAGACCTGGCCTCGGGAACTAGGCCTTGGTGCGTTTGCGGTGGACGTGCTCGGTCAGAGCGCGCAGGGATGCAAAGGCGGAACGGCTGTCGGGATCTTCGGAACGCAACTCGACGCCGTACTGGCGTTGCATGGCCAGCGCGATCTCGAGCGCATCGATCGAATCCAGCCCGAGACTGCCCGTCGCATGGCCGAACAGGGGAGCCGTCGGCACGATGTCCGCCGCCTTCACCTCCTGGAGGTTGAGTGCCTCGACGAGGTGGCGAGCCATCGTGGCTTCGTCTGGTGTCTGCGCCGACATGGTGTCTCCCGTGGCCTTGCGTTCTGTCGTCAGGTTCCTGCCGTCGACTCGTCTGGTCGATCTTCAGGCGGGCTTGCGCGCCGAGTATTCGCTGAATATGCCGAGCGTGACGCCGCGGCGCACGTCGACGAAACCTGCTTCGCGCAGGGCTTCGAGAATCGTCTCGGGGGGCACGCAGTGCTCGATGGTGTCCCAGTAGAACCGCATCAGCGTACGCGCGTCTGCCGACCGCCTCGCAAGTAATGCGACCGTCGGGACGATGCGCTTCATGTAGATCGAGAGCGCGAACCGCGCCATGCGGCCCGGCGGTCGCGTGATCTCGAGCAGCAGGACCTTGCCGCCAGGCTTCAGCACGCGCGAATACTCGCGGAACGTGGCGACGAGGTCGCGGACGTGCCGCAGCGCGTAGCCCATGCTCAGGAAATCGAAGGTGCCGCCGACACAGGGCAGGCTTTCGCCGCGAGCGGCCACCAGGCTCCCGACACCCGAATCGCGCGCCACGGCCAGCATCGGCAGGCTGGGGTCGAGGGCGAGCGCCAGCCCCTCAGGACCGACGATGTCCCTGCCGGCCAGCGCGACCACGCCGGTCCCGGCGCCGACATCCAGGTGGTGCATCCCGCGGCTGAGACCATTGCGCAACAGTGCGTCTCGACGGTACCAGCGCCCCGAGCCGAAGCTCATGACGCTGGTGATCCAGTCGTAGTGACTGGCGGTGGAGTCGAACAAGGATTTCACACGGCTCTGCCGGCTGGCCTCGTCGTGGAAGTACTCGGGCAGCACCGGCAGCGGTGGCACGGTGCCACCTTGGGAAGCTTGTGAGCCTGAATGCGGGTGCGCGTGTTCGTTCACGTGGGCCTGGGGCAGTTCGGGCTGCGAGGCGCAGCCGGGGAAAAGGCGGGTTTCACTAGGGATTTCGCGTTAAGCTTATTGTATGGGGTCATGGTGCTGATGGAAAAGTCGTATAAGAACCACGGCACGGTGACGCAGCACCCGGATTCTTCAGCGCTCGAACGGCCAGTGACCGCTCGCCGCCTCGACGACACGTCGCCTGCGCCGTGTCCGCTGGGTGTGATCGTTACCTCGCGTGGACAGGTGCCGCCGGACGGCAACGTGCTCGCGTGCATGCGATTCGGCACGGCGCCGGTTGCCGGCAACGGGGCCGACGATCCGCGCGTCATCCCCATTCCGCTGCCGCAGCTCGAAGAGGCCTGCGACGTCAGCTGGGTGAGCACGACCCGGGTGCACACCGGGGTTATCGACCATTTTCGCTACGCCTGTAACGACGAGGTGCTTTTCGGCTGGCTCCACCTGGGCGAGGACGAGCTCCGGACGATGGAGCGCACCGTCAAGCGGGCCTACGTGATGCTCGACCTGACGCTGAATCGGCTGGGTTATCCGCACTGGCTGCGTGTGTGGAATTACCTCGCGCACATCAACCAGGGAGACGGCGACCAGGAGCGCTATCGGCTGTTCAGCCTCGGTCGGCACCACGCGCTCGCTCTCAAGCCAGGATTCGAAAAAGTGCTCGCGGCCGCCACCGGCATCGGCACCCAGGCCTCGGGACTCACGCTCTGCGTGGCCGCCGGCCGCCAACCTGGCGCAGTCCAGGTCGAGAACCCCCGGCAGGTCAGTGCTTTCCAGTACCCGCGCCAGTACGGCCCCCGGAGCCCCAGCTTCTCGCGCGCGACACTGCGGCGCTGGCGCGACCGCACGGTGCTCTTCATTTCGGGAACAGCCAGCGTCGTGGGCCACGCGAGCCTGCACCACGGTCAGCCAGCGGCACAACTGGAAGAGACCTTGCGCAATATCGATGCTCTGGTGGCGCACGCCGCGGAGCGGAATTTTCCTGATGTCCGGCCGGATTTCGGCCCGGTATTGTTCACCGTCTACGTCAGGGCCCCGGAGATTTTCGAGGCCGTCCGTGACGCAGTCGAGCAGCGGCTGCGGACGCGGGCGCCTACGATTGTGCTCCAGGGTGACATATGCCGGCACGACCTCCTGCTCGAGGTCGAGGCCTATTATGCGTGGGAGCATCCAGCAGGCCAGTAGAGCCGACCCCGGAAGAGAGAGCCCCGAAGAGAGAGCCAATAGAGCCGCCTCATCGAGCGGCAGCGAGCGGGACAATGAGCACTGTGATGCGAATGAGCACCCTCGAGCGTGCCGTCGACCGCGGCTGGCGCATCTTTGGCACTGGCCTGAGCTTCGTCGCCTTTGGCGTGGGCGGAGCCCTTCTCAGCTTCACCGTATTTCCGTTGATCCGGCTCGCGTCCTCACGCGAGACCGCGGGGCGACGCATCCGCTGCGTACTGCACCAGGCGTTCCGACTGCACATCTGGCTCATGCATTCGTTCGGCCTGAACTCGCTGGAAGTGCACGGGCGCGAACGCCTGCTGCGCCCCGGCCAGCTCATCGTGGCCAATCACCCGACGCTGATCGATATCGTTCACCTGATGGCGCTCGTTCCCGACGCGGATTGTGTCGTGAAGCGCGGCCTGTGGCGCAACCCGTTCCTGCGCTGGCCCGTGGTATGGGCAGGCTACATTCCGAACAGCAGCGACAGCGAAACACTGGTGCGCGACTGCGCGGAAACGCTGCGTTCCGGTCGCACGCTGATCGTGTTTCCCGAAGGAACGCGCACGCCGCCCGGACAGCCGATGCGCCTCAAGCGGGGCGCCGCGCAGATTGCGCTCGCGGCCGGGTGCGACGTGGTTCCCGTTTCGATCGTGTGCCAGCCCCTGACGCTCACCAAGGCGGATCCCTGGTACCGCGTCCCGCCGGTGACCGCGCACTTCACGATCACGGTGTTTCCGCCGGTGTCGGCCAGGGCATACCAGCGGGAGAACGAGACCAATTCCATCGCCGCGAGGCATCTCACCGCGTTCATGGCGGCCCAGTTCGCGCGCGGCGCCGAGATGGCTCCGCGCGCGCAGTTGCCTGCGACGGCGGCGGTTACCCCCAGAGCGGTGCCGCCGGGCCTATAATCCACCACCGGCTGGCAACAGCCGGCCAACAGTTCCGTTACGGATTTTCGATTACGCGGCCGCATGCACACCGAGCAAGAAATCTTCGAACAGGTCAAGGGCGTCCTGGTGCAGCTTTTCGAGCTCGATCAGCGCAAGATCGTGCCGGAAGCCCGCCTGTACGATGACCTGGACATCGACAGCCTCGACGCGATCGACCTGATCCTCGAGCTGAAACAGCTCACCGGGCGCAAGGTGCAGCCCGAGCAGTTCAAGCACGTGCGAACCGTCGGCGACGTAGTGAGCGCGGTGCAGACCTTGCTGCGCGACGAACACGCGGCCTGACGATGGGGCCGGCTCTCCCCGAGATCCGCAGTCTCTCCACCAGCCCCGATACAGCGCGGCTGGCTCTCGCCGTGCCCGCCGAACTGCGATATTTCACCGGTCATTTCCCCGGCCTGCCGATTCTCCCAGGCGTGGTTCAGCTTCACTGGGCCATAGTGTTCGCCGCCCGCCATCTCGGAGTGTCCAGTGGGATCGAGCGCGTCACGGCTCTCAAGTTCAACCGCATCCTGCAGCCCGGTGCCGAGGTCACGCTCGTGCTGGAGCGCGTGCCGGACGGTTTCGGATTTCGCTTCGAGAACGAGGCGGGTGCCTGCTCGTCAGGCCGCTTTGCCTGTGTGCAATGAAATCAGAGCAGACTCCGACTTCCGGCCATGCATCGTCATCCCGCACTACAACCATCCGCGCAGCCTGGCAACGACCGTGCAGCGGCTGCGCGCGCTGGACGTGCCCGTCTGGATCACGGACGACGGCTCGGAACAGTCGGCACGAGCGGAAGCACATGCCGTGGTCAATGCGGCGTCTCCGCAAGTGCGGCTGGTGCAGCATGAGCACAACCTCGGCAAAGGTGCTGCAGTCATCAGCGCCTGCGTCGCGGCTCACGAGGCCGGATACACGCACGCGCTCCAGGTCGATGCCGATGGTCAGCACGATCTCCAGGACGCGGGACGCTTCCTCTCGCTCGCTCACGACAACCCGCGCGCGCTGGTGCTCGGCGTTCCCCGGTTCGATGCGAGTGTTCCTCGCTCACGGCTGTACGGCCGGTACGTGACGCACGCATGGGTATGGATCCACACGTTGTCGCTTGCCATCCGCGATTCCATGTGCGGCTTCCGTGTGTATCCGCTCGCGCCGATGCTCGACGTCGTGCGCCAGGAGCCCCTGGGCATGCGAATGGAATTCGACACGGAAGTGATCGTGCGGATGTTCTGGCGCGGGACACCGGTTGTGAACGTGCCAACGAACGTCAGCTATCCGAGCGATGGCGTGTCGCATTTTCACCTGTGGCGGGACAATGTTCGCATCAGCCGGATGCATGCCCGCCTGTTCTTCGGAATGCTGTGGCGGGCGCCACGCCTGCTATGGCGCCGGCTGGCCGCCCCGGAGCCGCACGCGTGACGGTGCGCGTATTCGCAGCCCTTGCGCTGATGATGGTGGGAGCAGCGTTCGCCGAACCGGCCAATGATGCGTTCGCACATCCAGCCACTGCCGCCGCGTTGCGTGAATCGCTGCTCGCGCCAATCACACGCGACCTGGCGCGCGCCACGGTGCTCACCGGCAACTTCACGCAGCGCCGCCTGCTGCACGAAATCCCGCGGCCGCTCGTCTCGAAGGGCGATTTCCTGCTGGCTCGCGAGCTCGGTGTGCAGTGGCGCACCCGCGAACCGTTCGACAGCGAGCTGGTGCTCACCCGCAGCGGCATGACGATGCGCGCGGACTCGGCCGAAACAGTCGAGTTCAGCACGCGGAACCAGCCGGCGGTCCGCGCGGCGGCGGAGATTGTTTTCGCGCTGTTCGCCCTCGACCTCGAGACGCTGGAACACCGGTTCCTGCTGTTCGCGGCCGGTACGCCGGAGCAATGGCAGATCGGCCTGCGTCCACGCGATGCGGTCACGGCTTCGGTTTTCCGCCAGGCGGTGATTTCCGGCTCGCGGCAGGTCGAGCGCGTCGTGCTCGAAGACGCCGCCGGCGACCGGACCGAGGTGCACCTGAGCGACGTCGCTGTGCGCTCCGCGCCCCTGAGCGCGAGCGAGCGGGCGCATTTCGACTGACGCCCGCGCGCGTCGGTTCTCCGGGTAACGATGGTTATGCTGCGCTTCTGGCTGTGGGTGGGGCTGCTCGCCCTGGCAGCGGGCGTTTTCTTCGCTCGCGTCGTGCCATCGCTGCGCGTCGAGACCGACCTGCTGGACCTTCTCCCGCAGGCGCGCGGCGAGTCGCATCTCGACGAGGCGCTGGAAGAATTCGCGGCGGCGTTCTCGCACAAGATCCTGTTTCTCGTCGGCGCGCCTGAGCGACAGGCGGCCGGCGATGCGGCCGTGGCATTTGCCCGCGTGCTGGAGCAGGGCGGCGCGTTTACGAATGTCCGCGCGACGCTGGGTGGGGACGTTCGCGCCGCCGCGGACTTGTATCTCGAGCACCGTTTTTACTTGCTCCCGGAGAGTGTGCGCGTTGCGCTGGCCAGCGGTCAGGCCGCACGCGTCGAGCGGGCAGCGTTGCAATCCCTGTTCACGCCCGTGGGCTTCGCCAAGCCTTTCGGAGTCGCGCGCGATCCGCTCGGACTCGGTTCGACGTACCTGATCGAACAGGCGCCATCGTGGGGCGCCGCACGCCTCGACGGCGCGCAGCTGGTCGTCGAAGGGCAGGCGAACTGGCACGTGCTCGTGCCCGCTGAAGTCGTCGGCAGTCCCTTCGCCGTCGATGTGCAGGAACGCGCACTCGCTGCCATTCGTGATGCATCGGCGGCGGCGGGCAAGGCTGCCGGCGGCGACGTTTCGTTGCTTTCCTCGGGCACACTGCCGCACGCGGCAGCGGCGACGGCGGCGGCGCGAAAGGAAGTGCAGGTTTTCAGCACGATCGGCACGGTCTTCGTGCTCGCGATGCTGCTCTCGCTGTTTCGCAGCTGGCGCGCACCGGCACTCGGCGTGCTGGCACTCGCGGCCGGCGCCTGCGCAGGTATCTCGGTCACCCATTTCGTCTTTGGCGAGCTGCACTTGATCGCGCTGGTGTTCGGATCGAGCCTGATCGGCGTCGCGATCGACTACTCCATGCACTACTTCTCGGACCAGTTCCGGCAGGAAGGCGCGTGGGACGTCAACAGCACGCTCGCACACGTCTCGCGACCCATTGTCCTCGGGCTCGCGGCCACGCTGCTCGGTTTCCTGGGCCTGCTCGTGCTGCCGTTCCCGGGTCTGCAGCAGATGGCGACCATCAGTCTCGCGGGCCTGCCTGTGGCTTGCGGTTGCGTGCTGTGTCTGTACCCCGTGCTCGGCGACCGCCGCGCCGCGCGCTTGCCCAACTGGTGTGCTCGCCTGCTCGACTTCCTCGAACGCGTCACACGGCAGAGAAGGCCGCGTCGCACCGCTGTCTTCACTGCGCTGGGTGTGCTGTTGCTGGTGATGGTCGGTGCTGGCCGCATCCAGTTCCAGGACGATATCCGGCAATTGCAGCCGCGCTTCGGCGAACTGGCGCAACAGGAACGCACCGTGCGCGAGCTGTTGCGCTCCTCGACCGAGAGCGCAGTGCTCGTCGTATCGGGCGCCGATGCGGAGACGGTGTTGCGCAACGAAGAGCGACTGACCGCGGCGCTCGACCAGCTCGTGCGTGAGGAAGCGCTCCTGAATTACGTGGCGGTATCGCGCTCGTTGCCCTCGCTCGAGCGGCAACGCGAATCGCGGTCGCTGCTCGCACGGTCGGTGTATTCGCCGGACGGCGTGCTGCCTTCCGTGATGCGAACCGCCGGCTTCGAGGAAGCGGCGATCGAAGCGCAGCTCACCGAATTCGCCAATGGCCAGGATCCCCTGCTGCCGGCCGAATGGCTGGCGCATGCGGCGTCGGTTTCGTTGCGGTCGCTGTGGCTCGGCGAAAGAGACGGGCAATACGCGACCGTGGTGACGCTCGGCGGCATTCGCAGCATCGATTCGCTGCAACGCCTCGATGGAGCGCTGCCCGGTGTACAGTTCGTCGATCGGGTCCGCGATATCTCGCAGACACTCCAGACGTATCGGGAGGCCGTCCTGGGCGTGCTCGCAGCGGCGTATGTCATCCTGTTCGTGGCCGTCGCAATCCGCTACGGTTTGCGCGGCGCATGGCGCATGTTGCTGCCTCCAGTCGGGGCCGCGGCCATCACGCTCGCCACGCTTGGATGGGTCGGTGTGCCCGTGACACTCTTTACTGCGATAGCGCTCCTGCTGTTGCTCGGTATGGGCGTCGACTATGCGATCTTCCTGCGCGAAGCGCGCGAGGAACGGCGCACGGCGCTGCTCGCGGTGACCCTGTCGGCGGTGACGACCGCCTTCTCTTTTGGTTTGCTGGCGTGGAGCTCCACGCCGCTGATCCAGGCAATTGGCGTAGCCCTGGGTGTCGGTATCGTGGCCTGCTGGCTGCTCGCCGTACTGAGTGATCCCGTGAGCGATCCCGTGGAGGCGAAATGAACGGCCAGACGAAGAGTCCGGCGAATGGATCGATGAACCGACAGGGCCGCAAGGTCGATGTGCTGGTGATCGGTGCCGGGCCGGCCGGTGCGATGGTGTCCGCACAGCTCGCGACGCGCGGCTACGAAGTGCTGGTGCTGGAGAAACAGAAGTTCCCGCGCTTCTCGATCGGCGAGAGCCTGCTGGCGAACAGCCTGCAGTTCATCGAGGCCGCCGGCATGGGCGAGGCGGTGTTCGCGCGCAACTTCCAGTTCAAGAACGGCGCGGCGTTCGTGCGCGGCCGGCAAGGCGAGGAGTACGCCGAGTACAACTTCGCGGAGAAATCGAGCGCCGGGCCCGGGTTCACGTTCCAGGTCCCGCGCGCGGATTTCGACCAGGCGCTCGCCAATGAAGCGGCCCGCCAGGGGGCCGAGGTCCAGTACGAGATCGAGATCACGGCGGTGACACCCGGCGACGACGAAGTGCTGGTCGAGAGTCGCGACAAGGCCGGCGCGCTCACCCCATACCGCGCACGCTTCGTGCTCGATGCCAGCGGTTTCGGGCGCACGCTGCCACGCCTGCTGGACCTGGAACGGCCGTCGGACTTTCCCGTGCGCGCGGCACTCTTCACGCAGGTCGAGGATCGCATCGAATCCGGTGCTTTCGATCGCCAGAAGATCCGCGTCAGCATCCACCCGGAACACAGCGACGTCTGGTACTGGCTCATTCCGTTCTCGAACGGCCGCTGCTCAGTGGGCGTGGTGGCGACACGCGAGTTTCATCAGCGCTTCACCGGCACGACGCAGGAGCGGCTGTTCAAGATCATCGGCGAGGAAACCTCGCTGGCGAAGCTGCTGGCGCGAGCGACGCCCGTCATCCCGGTCGGCGAGATCGTGGGCTACGCCGCGCGCGTTACGTGCGTACATGGCCCCGGCTTCGCGCTGCTGGGCAACGCCGCGGAGTTTCTCGATCCCGTCTTCTCCTCGGGTGTCACCATCGCGATGCAGTCGGCGCAGCTGGCGGCCGCAGCGCTCGATCGCCAGTTCCGCGGCGAACGCGTGGACTGGGAAGAGTCCTTCGCCAGGCCGCTCGCCTACGGCGTGGACACGTTTCGCGCCTTCGTCAACACGTGGTACGACGGCTCGTTGCAGGACATCTTCTTCTACGATCGCCAGGATCCTGCCGTGCGGCGCATGATCTGCTCAGTGCTCGCGGGATACGCCTGGGATACGACGAACCCTTACACCGGTCCGCATGCATACCGGCGTCTGAAGACGCTCGCGGAGATGTGTCGCCGTGGATAGAGCCGTTCGCGCGACGGGCTCGGTGTTTGCAGCGGCAGTGCTGAGCGCCTGCCAGATGCAACAACCTGCGCCCGGGACCAGCGAGCCGGCAATGGTGACGCAGCCACTGGTGGCGCCGGGTGTGGCGGCACCGCACACCGCGCGACAACGATTGCGAGCGATGGTGGGTGATCGCGAGATCGTGCTCGATTGCGTCGTCGAAGTGACTTTCGATCGCGTGACGGTCGTCGGCCTCCTCCCGGCCGGCAATCGCGTGTTCTCCGTGCGCTACGATGGAACGAAGGTCGAGCAGGAGCGCACGCCGCAGGTGCCGGCACAATTGCAGCCGCAACAGCTGCTGGCCGACCTGCAACTGGCGTTCTGGCCGGTCGAGTCACTGCACGACGCGTTTCGCGGCGGGCCCTGGAAGCTGTCGCAGCCCGACTCGCGCACCCGGCGCCTGCTACGCGACGGGCGTCTCGTCGCGGAAGTGCATTACGGGGACACCGACCCGTGGCAGGGCAGGGCCTGGCTGGTCAATCTCGAGCGGGGTTACGCGCTCATCGTGGACTCCGTGCCCCTCGAGCAGGACACTTGACGCATGTCCGTCGCACAGCAGCACACCCGGCTTCCGGCCGTCGAAGAATTGATCCAGCAGCGTGGAGAAATGCTGCTGCTGGATCGGTTACTCGAAAGGGGACCCGAGCACGTGGTCGTTGCTGCGCGGGTGTTGCCCCGGGAACATCCGTTGATGGACCCCGAGCAGGGAATGCCGACCTGGGTGGGTATCGAGCTGATGGCCCAGACCGTGGCCGTTTTTGCCGGGCTGGACCACCTCGACCGGGGTTTGCCGCCGCGCATCGGCCTGCTCCTCGGGACGCGGGCATTCGTTGCCGAAATGCCGTTCGTGCCGCAAGGGACTGCCCTGTTCGTGCGCGCCGACCTTTCGTGGCGTGACGAGGGCGGGCTGGGTGTTTTCGCCTGTGAGCTGAAGGATTCCGAAGACAGAGTGGTCGCGCAGTCGCTCGTGAAAGGCTACGTTCCCGAGAACATCCAGGACCATCTCGGAGAGACGCTCGATGCCTGAGACAGTCCTCGTTACGGGTTCCAGCCGTGGCATCGGCGCGGCTATCGCGGTACGCCTGGCGCGCGACGGATATTCCGTCGTCGCTCACTATCGAAGCGAGCGGGGCGCCGCCGAGCAAGTCCTGGCGCAGATACGGGAAGCCGGCAGTGACGGGCGCTTCCTCCAGTTCGACATCGGTGACCGTTCGGCTGCGCGCGCCGCCCTGGAGGCGGATATCGCCTCGCACGGCGCCTACTATGGTGTGGTATGCAATGCCGGCATCGCCCGTGACGGCGCCTTCCCGGCACTGGGCGAGGAGGATTGGGACGCAGTCCTGCGCACGAACCTCGATGGTTTTTATAACGTGCTGCAGCCCCTGGTAATGCCCATGATCCGCCGCCGGGCACCCGGGAGGATCGTCACCCTGTCGTCCGTTTCGGGTGTCATCGGGAACCGGGGGCAGGTCAACTACAGTGCCGCGAAGGCTGGCATAATCGGCGCCACCAAGGCGCTCGCCGTCGAACTCGCGAGCCGTCAGATCACCGTCAACTGCGTTGCGCCGGGTCTTATCCGTACGGACATGATCGCCACAGCACCCCTCGAACGGGTTCTCGAGATGATCCCGGCTGGCCGTGTGGGCGAGCCTGAGGAAGTCGCCGCCGTTGTCGCATTCCTGATGTCGCCGTCCGCCGCCTACATCACCAGGCAGGTCATCAGTGTGAACGGAGGAATGTGCTGATGCGTCGCGTCGCAGTGACCGGCATGGCCGGCATTACAGCGATCGGCCAAAGCTGGTCGGAAATCGAGCAGCGGCTACGCGCCAACGCCAGCGGCATCGAGCGCATGGCCGAGTGGACGCGCTACCACGATCTCAATACCAAGCTCGGTGGCCCGATCCGCTCGTTCGAGCCGCCGCCGCACTACACCCGCAAGATCACGCGCTCGATGGGCCGCGTCGCGCTGCTGGCCACGCGAGCGAGCGAAATGGCACTGGAAGACGCGGGCCTGCTCGGCGACGAGTCGATTCGCGATGGCCGGATGGGCGTTGCCTACGGTTCGTCCACCGGCAGCACCGATGCCGTCGCGGATTTCGGCGCGATGCTGCAGACCGGCTTGAAGGGCAACATCAATGCAACCACGTATTTGCGGATGATGCCGCACACGACCGCGGTCAACATCGGCGTCTACTTCGGACTGCAGGGTCGCGTCATACCGGCATCGAGCGCCTGCACGTCCGGCAGTCATTCGATCGGCTACGCCTACGAAGCGATCAAGTACGGCAAGCAGCTGATGATGATCGCGGGCGGCGCCGAGGAGCTGTGCGTAAGCGAAGCCGCCGTGTTCGACACGCTGTTCGCCACGAGCACGCGCAACGAGCAGCCCAAGACGACGCCGCGCCCGTTCGATCGCGATCGCGACGGCCTGGTCATCGGTGAAGGCGCCGGCACGCTCATCCTCGAGGATCTCGAGCACGCGCAGGCGCGCGGCGCACGCATTTACGCGGAGATCGTCGGCTTCGGCAGCAACTCCGACGGCGATCACCTCACGCATCCGAACACGCACACCATGCAGCGCGCGATGGAAATGGCGCTGCAGGATGCCGGCCTGGCGTCGTCCACGATCGGCTACGTCAACGCACACGCCACGGCAACGGAGCAGGGCGATATCGCGGAGACGCAGGCGATGTATCGCCTGTTCGGTTCGCAGATGCCCGTGAGCTCTATCAAGGGGCACATCGGCCACACGCTCGGCGCGTGCGGCGCGATCGAGAGCTGGATCACCATCTGCATGATGAACGCCGACTGGTATGCGCCGACGCTGAACCTGGAAAACGTCGACGACCGCTGCGGCGACCTGGACTACATCCAGCGCAGCGGCCGCAAGCTCCAGGCTGAGTACAGCATGAACAACAATTTCGCTTTCGGCGGCATCAACACGTCGCTGGTGTTCCGTCGTGTGGCCTGAGAGGCAGCACGCAATGAACGACAGTGGCGTAGCCGCACGCGCCGTCAGCCGGCGTGGCAGCACCACGCGCCGTCAAACCAGGGAGACAAGTCAATGCGAAGCCTGAGAATCCTGCCCGCAATGCTCATCGGCCTCGTCGTCGTGGCCACCACGGCCACGGCACGCGACGACCGGCTGCACTTTCCCGTGAAGGACGCGATGGAAGCACCGAATGCGAAGGCTCAACTCGATGGCAGCGTGAAGTTCTACTGGGGCACCCAGAAGTTTCCGAAGCCGGTGCGCAGCTACGGCGTCGTGCGGACCAACAAGAAGACCAATTTCTTCAACAAGTCCGACAAGGAAGGCTGCGAGCACGCGTTCCTCTCGGCGATGGTCGCCTTCCAGGAGCGAGCCAGGCGTGACGGCGCCAACGCGGTCGTCAACATCAAGAGCATCTATCGCAAGGGCGAGTTCGTGAGCGACACGGAATACGAGTGCGGTGCCGGCAACGTCACCGGCGGCGTGTCGTTCTCGGGCGAGCTGGTCCAGCTCTGACCCCCCTTGGACGACAGCGATAGACGATTGACTGGAGCCCGATGTCGGACTACCTGGAAGCAGCGCTGGCCGCCGCGAAGGCGGCCGAAGAGGTCATTCTGCGCCATTATCGTTCGTCCGGGGGTCCATCCAGGGGGCGCAATCTCGAAGTACGGCTGAAACAGGACAAGTCTCCGGTCACGGCTGCCGATGTCGAGGCGGAAAAGGTCATCCGCCGCATCATCGAGTCACGATTCCCGCGGCACGGTTTCCATGGTGAGGAGACCGGCCGTACTGCCCCCGACGCCGAGTTCCTGTGGCTGGTCGATCCCATCGACGGCACCAAGGCGTTCGTGCGCGAATACCCGATGTTTTCCACGCAGATCGCGCTCGCGCATCGCGGCGAAATCATCGTTGGCGTGTCGAACGCGCCCGTCTACGGCGAGCTCTGCTGGGCGCAACGCGGGCAGGGCGCCTGGTTGGGTGAAACCCGTCTGCACGTGAGCGCTGTCGGGACGTTCGAAGAAGCCGCGCTCTCCACCGGAAACCTCAAGTCGCTCGCCAGCAGTTCGCGCTGGACAGGGCTGGGGAGCGTCGTGAGCCGGCTCAATCGCATTCGGGGTTACGGTGATTTCCTGCACTACCACCTGCTGGCCGCGGGCAAGATCGATGCGGTCATCGAATCGGACGTCGACATTCTCGATATCGCCGCGCTCAGCATCATCGTCCAGGAAGCGGGCGGTCGTTTCACCGACCTCGATGGCAAGCCCATCTCGCTCGGTATCAGGAGCGTGATGGCAACGAACGGGCCCCTGCATCAGCCGCTGCTCGAAGCGCTGTCCGCGGCCTGAGCCTTCGAGATCTCGCGGATCGTCGGCTCAGGCGCCGATGAAGACTCGCCGTCCGCGATGGACGATTTCCTCCATCGGCGTCTGGTAGAGACGCGACAGGTTTGCGGCGGTCAGGACCTGCTCGCTGCTGCCGTACAGCCACTGCCCATCGCCAAACAGCAGCAACGCCTGATCCGCGTAGCGCGCGGCGAGCGTCGCGTCGTGCAGGCTCGCAATGACCAGCGCGCCGCTTCGTACACGGTCCTGGAATAGCGTGAGCACATCGACCTGGTGATGCGGATCCAGGTGATTGGTCGGTTCGTCGAGCACGTAGACCGTCGGCTCCTGCGTCAGCACGGTCGCAATCGCCAGGCGCCGCCGTTCGCCGCCCGACAACGTCTGCACCTCGCGCTGCTCGAGACCGGCAAGGTCGACAGACGCGAGACAACGGCGGGCGATTTCGTAGTCCTCTTCGCTTTCCCATCGCCAGAAGTCGATGTGCGGGTGACGCCCCATCACGGCGGCTTCGAGAACGTTGGTGGGGAACGGGTCCTCGCTGTTCTGCGCGAGCAATCCAAGCGTGCGTGCCAACTCGCGACGCGGCCAGTCGTGTACGCCGCGATCGAGCCAATGGATTTCGCCCGCGTCGGGCGCGCGCAGGCCCACGAGCGTATGCAGGGTCAGGGTCTTGCCGACGCCGTTCTCGCCAAGTACGGCGATGAACTGACCGCGGTGTGCCTCGAATGAAAGTTTCTCGACCAGGCGGCGCCCCGGCACCGCAACGTCCAGTGACGTGCAACGCAGCGCCGGAACAGTCGTCATCGCATTGATCGCCAGTGCACTCACCAATTGATCTCGCCCGCGGTGCTCTCGCCGATGGTCACGTCGTCGAGGCTCGACGGCATTTCCCACAGCGACTCGCTCACCATGCGCCGCCCGGCCATGATTTCCGCCAGCGGCTGCGGGTAGAGCGGGTTTCGATCGGGCTCGGCAAATCCCATCGGAAAAATCGGCTTGCCATCGGCAGGGTCGTACTTGTCGGTGGCTCCGAGCGTGTGCAGCAGCTCGTGGGCGATCACGATGCAGTTCTCGCCATGCATGCTCCCGTCGGCGAAAGCGTGGACGACGCCGATCAAGCCCTTCTGAAGTCCGTGTGAGTGCGGAACGGAGGGTGACTGCGCGGGGTCGTGGTACAGCACGTAGATGCTGACGTCGGGCGGCGGGCCCGCGTGACTCCCCTCCGTGCGCCACGCCCAATATCGCAAGCGCAGGCTGTAAAGAATGCGAGTCAGGACACTCGGATGGTCGCCCAGCGCCGGCGGCCGGTCCCGTACCTGTGCATAGAGCTTCATTCGCACAGGCTCATCGAGCGGCGCATCGAACAGCTCTGCTTCTGCCGTCATGAAGCGTTGCACGGAACTGAATGACTGTTCGCCGAGCTTCGCGATGTGACGCTCGGAGGCATCGCTGCCATCGGCATTGATCGGATACACGGCAACCCACAGCGGGCGATCCCAATCCGTGCTGCGCGCGCGCGACAGCCAGGTGCCCAGCGCGACCGAAAGCAGAATGAACAGCAGGACCGCGATCCGCAGCGCGCGAAACGTCATTCGCTCGCCTCAGCCGCGATCTCAGCGTCGGATTCCTCGTCGGGCACGACCACCGTCAGCAGGATCGGACGGCAGCACACACTGCAGTCCTCGATGTACTGCTGGTGCGGTACGGAGCGATCGACCACGATCTCGATCTGTTCCCCGCAGTGCGGGCAGGTGATGACCGGGTTGTCGATCAGGTCGCTCATGTCAGGGATTGAGGCGCGTTGCGGACCACGGGCCAGGTGAAAACGAGTGCTCGTCGACCTTCGTGAGGCTGCGAGTCCAGCGCGCGCGATCGTGGATGCGGTACTCACCCTCGAGCCACAGCTCGATCGATTCCACCCACAGCCGGTAACCGCCCCAGTGGGGCGGGCGTGGCACGGCAACCGGCTGCGATGAAGCCCGGTCCGCGGACAGGGGATCAGGCGCATTGAAGCGAGCTGCAGTGGCAGTGACAGCTTCCACGAGTTGCTGGCGCGAGCTCACCGGTGCGCTCTGTCGACTTGCCCACGCGCCGACCTGCCGCTGCCAGGGGCGAGTCTTGAAGTACGTATCGCTCTCCTGCGGCGTTGCGCGGACCACTGGGCCTTCCACGCGCACCTGCCGATGAAGCGTGTCCCAGAAAAGCACGGCTGCCGCGCGGCCCGTCGTCTCGAGCTCGCGACCCTTCCGGGATTCATAGTTCGTGTGAAACACGAGATAGCCAGGTGACGCGGTGAACTGCTTGCACAGCACCACGCGGGCCGAGGGCTGTCCTTGCGCATCGCAGGATGCGAGCACCATCGCGTCGGGGTTGGGCTGGACGCGATCGTTCCAGGCCTGGGAGAACCAGCTCGCGGCGATGGGTAACGGGTCGCTGGGCAGGGGATCGGGCAGAAGAGAAGGAGTAGCGCTCATGGTCGCCAGTGTAGGGCCTGCCCGTTCGCAGCGCATGCCAGCCCTGCGGCTGTTTGTCGGCTCGGGAAGCTGCGGGCGGCCTTTTCTGAATAGACAGTTCAGTACGGATTCATTGCTCCGCGCCTAGAGTCCCGCCCCATCGTCGATGAATTGGAGGAACCCGTATGAAAACCGCCCTGCTTGCCGCGGCTGCCACCGCAGCTCTGCTGCTCTCGACGGCGGCTGGCGCCGATGAGCGGTCCGACAAGTCGCGTCGCTGGTCGGATTCCCGACACGATGATTCGCACGACCGGCGCGATGGCCGCGAGCAGCGCCATGGCCATCATGATCGCCGCCATGACCGCCGCCACGATGGCCGCCGCGATGGCCGCCGCGATTGGGATGATCGCAGGGATTGGGGCCGGCGCGACTGGGATGATCGCAGGGATTGGGGCCGACGCGACTGGGATCGCCATCATGGCCATTATGACGATAGAAATGGCGGGCACTGGGATCGTGATCGACGCCATTGGGATCGTGACCGAAGGGGCTGGGACCGCAACCGGCACTGGCGCAATGATGGCTATTGGCGCAACGGGCGGTGGTACCGCTACCACCCGAGCTACTGGGAACGTCGCCATCACCGGCATTATGCGCACTGCGGGCACGCCTACTACGACCGATATGGCCACCTGCGCTATCACGACGCCTTCGACGCATCGCTGAACATTTTCATTCCGCTCTGGTAAGAAACTGGATTGAGCCTTGGCCGGCCCGGCTAAAACCGCGCCGGCCTTTTCTTTGGCACGACGCTTCCACCCGGCTTTTCCGCTGTTCCCGCGCATTTTGCTTGCGGCCTGTCGCCCTGCCGGTTAAAAGGGCTGCGACGACGCACACCCGTGCAGAATGGCCACACGATGTCCCTGGAAACGCTGCGCGCCCAACTGGATACGCTGGATCGACAGCTGCTGGAGCTCGCTGTCCAGCGCCAGCGCCTCAGCCGCGAGATCGCGGCGGTCAAGTCGGCGACGGGTCAGTCCACGCGCGATTTCACGCGCGAGCGCGAGGTGTTGCTGCGTGGCCGCGCCGTTGCGCAGGACCTCGGGTTGCCGCCGGCGCTTGCCGAATCCATGCTCAAGCTCCTGATCCGTTCCTCGCTCGCCACCCAGGAACATGCGCGCGTGGTGGCTCGTGGATTCGGCACCGGCCGCCGCGCACTGGTGATCGGCGGCCGCGGCAAGATGGGCCGCTGGTTCGTTGAATTCCTCGCTTCGCAGGGCTTCGCCGTTGCAGTTGCCGACCCCGCCGGCGGCGTCGAAGGGTATGCGCATCACGGGGAATGGCAGGCGGGCGCAATCGACGAAGACGTGATCGTGGTCGCGACGCCGCTCGGCGTCACTGCACAGATCCTCGCGCAACTGGCCGAGCGCAAGCCCACGGGGCTCGTTTTCGATATCGGCTCGCTGAAGACACCGTTGCGCGCCGGCCTCGCGCGACTGCGGGAAACGGGCTGCCATGTCGCATCCATTCACCCGATGTTCGGGCCCGACACGGACCTGCTCTCCGGTCGTCATGTGATCTTCGTCGACGCGGGATCCGGTGAAGCGGTCGAAGATGCGCGTGCCTTGTTTGCGCACACGATGGCCGAGCAGGTAGTCATGACCCTGGACGAGCACGATCGTCTCATCGCGTATGTCCTGGGACTGTCGCACGCAATCAACATCGCCTTCTTCACGGCGCTGGCCGGGAGTGGCGAGGCTGCTCCGCGGCTGGCGCGGCTGTCGAGTACGACATTCGATGCGCAGCTCGAAGTGGCAACCCGTGTCGCTGCCGAGAGCCCGGCGCTCTACTACGAAATCCAGAAGCTGAATGCATACGGCGGGGAATCCCTGGCAGCGCTGCAGGGCGCCGTGAATCGCCTGTGCGAAGTTGTCGCACGCGGCGAAGAAGGCAAGTTTGCGGACATGATGACGCAGGGCCGCGACTACCTGCGCACCGCGGCGCGCGAGCCGGGTCGCCTCTGACGTGAAGCGCGACTCCGACAAGCCCGCACTCGTGGTCACGCCGCTGCGCGATCCCGAGGCCACCATCCGCGAGCTCAAGCGCCGGTTGCGCGCGCTCAAGGATGAGGCCGCCAAGAACGAGGTGATCCTGCACAAGACGCAGGAACGCGAGCTGGACCTGCTGCGCGCCGAAAATCTCCCGGCCCTGATGCGCGTGCTGGTGCAGGGCTTGCGCGATTCCTATGGCCTGGACGCAGTGACGCTGACGCTGCTGGATCCCCAGCACGAGATCCGCCACCTGTTGCTTGGCGAGGGGCAGCGGCTGGAGGATTTTCCCGCTGCGCGCTTCGTGGATGCGCTGCCCGGTGCATTGCGGCCGGTCGTGCATGCGCGCCGCCCCTGGCTGGGCACGTTCAGCGCGGCGGTGCATGCGGACCTGTTTCCGATGCACCAGACGCTGCGCAGCATCGCGCTCATTCCGCTCGTGCGGCAGGAGCACGTCAGCGGCCTCGTGAACTTCGGCTCCAACGATTCACGGCGCTTCACGCGCACGCACGCGACGGATTTCCTGGCTCACCTCGGCATCATCGCCGCGGTCTGCATGGAGAACGCCATCAACCGTTCGCGCGTGCTGCGCAGTGGCCTCAGCGATTTTCTCACCGGCTGGCACAACCGCCGTTACCTCGAGACGCGGCTCAAGGAAGAACTGGCGCGCGCACACCGGCACTCGTTGAATGTCTCGTGCCTGCTGATCGACGTGGATCGCTTCAAGCAGGTGAACGACACGCATGGGCACCTGGCCGGCGACAGGATGTTGCGCGAGATCGCCCGCCGCATCGAAACGCACATCCGTGCGAGTGACACCGCGGCCCGCTTCGGGGGCGACGAGTTCGCGATCCTGCTGGCGGAGACGGGCCGGGCGGAAGCGGTGAAGCTCGCGGAACGGATCCGGCAGACAGTCAATGCCGAATCCGTCGCGCTCGGCAACGGCGTGGAACACGTTCCTTCGTTGTCGATCGGCGTGGCAACTGTGGATCCGGCGCACGACAAGCGCGATCTGAAAGCGGTTGCCGAATCACTGCTTGCCGAAGCGGACGCGCACCTGTATCGAGCGAAGGCGCAGGGCCGCAATCGCGTCGCCGCCTCCTGATTACACTACGCGACGAAGCGTTGCCGCCGGACCAGGACCAGGAAAAGCGGCACCCCGATGAGAGCAGTGAGAGCACCGACCGGTAGCTGTCGGGGCGCGATCAGGGTTCGCGCCAGCAGGTCCGCGAGCACGAGCAAGATGCCACCGAGCAAAGCCGACGCGGGCACGACGATCCGGTGGTCGCTCCCCATGACCATCCGGACGAGATGGGGTGTCACGAGGCCGACGAAGCCGATGCTGCCCGCGGTCGTGACAGCTCCCGCCGTGAGCAGGGAGCCCGCCAGGAAAATCCCGGCGCGGGCGCGGCCCACGGACAAGCCGAGCGACTGCGCTTCCATTTCGCCACGCGCCAGCAGGTTGAGGTGTCGAGCCGCGACGACTGAGAAGACCAGCACGGGCGCGAGGACGGCGAGAACCCTCCAGGGGGTCGGGTCGATGGACAGATCGCCCATCAGCCAGAAGATCATTCCGCGCAGGCGGGTCTCGGGCCCCAGGGCCAGCATCAGGCTGACAATGGCACCGCACCCCGCCGCAATGACCACGCCAGTGAGAAGTAGCCGCGTCGGAGTCCACGCGCCCCCGCCGTGTGCGAGGCCGAATACAAGGAGCGTTGCGCACAGAGCCCCGATGCCGGCTCCCATATCGATCCAGATACCCGTGAGTCCAATCAGCATGACGGTCAGGGCGGCTACTGACGCTCCGCCGGAAACGCCGAGGATGTATGGGTCGGCCAGCGGATTGCGGAGGAGGACCTGCATCAACACGCCCGCCAGTGCGAGCGCCGCGCCCGTCACGAAAGCGGTGAACGCTCGCGGCAAGCGCAAGTCGAGGATCAGGGCCCGAGCCAACGCCTGATCGTCACCGCCCCGCCACAGGGAGAGCCAGTCGACTGAGATGCTGCCAATGGATGCTGCTGCCGCCAGAGCAGCAAGTGCGGCGGCCGCAAGCAGTACCAGGCACAGCGCAGGGGAAGGACGGACCAAGCGGCTGTTTCTGCAAGTGAAGATGCGGCAAGCCTACTGGCCCGCGCGGAAAAAGACACCCGCCCGCCAGCAATTCGTGTGCCGTGGCGGTGTGCGTTGGCAATGTGGAAGAATGCGCGCGGGCTTCCCCCGACTGGTCATGAACGCGGATTCCATCGACACCGAGGGCTTTCGAGCCAACGTCGGCATTATCCTGATGCACGACGACGGCAGCCTGTTTCTCGGCGGCCGCCCGGGTGGCCGTGGCTGGCAGTTTCCGCAAGGCGGCATTCGCCCGGACGAACGGATCGAGGACGCCCTCTATCGGGAGTTGAACGAGGAGGTGGGATTGCGCGCAGCAGATGTGAAGGTTCTCGGGAGCACGCGCTCCTGGCTTCGCTACCGGCTACCGCCCCAGTACGTGCGTCGCCACTCCGATCCCGTCTGCATCGGTCAGAAGCAACGCTGGTTCCTGCTGAAGTTCGCCGGCACCGATGACCGGTTCCGTTTCGACGCGACCAACGAGCCCGAATTCGATCGCTGGCGCTGGGTGCCCTTCTGGGATCCCGTTCGCGAGGTCATCTACTTCAAGCGCCGCGTGTACGTGCGCGCGCTGCATGAACTGGGGCCGCTTGGATTCCCAAGGGGCCTGCCGCCGTATCCCGAGTGGTGGCCTGAACACGTGAGCCCCAGCCCCGACAATCTCAAGCCGGCTTCGACTCGACCCCCAAGGCAACATCGCTAATGCCTCTCGATACCACCACGCTCGTCATACGCACCCGTCGACCCTGGGTACGCCGGCTCACGTGGGGAGCAGCCGTCGTGCTGATCCCGCTCAGTTTGTACCTGGCATACGAGTTCGGGCGCTTCGACGGCGGCTACGATCGGTTGTCGGTGTCCCAGCAGCGGCGCGAGCAGGAAGTGGAGATCGAAAGGCTGGAACGCGAGAACGCGCAGAATCGCGCCAGGGTCGCAGAGCTGGAGACGGGCCGCGTCAGCCAGGAGAAAGAACGCGAGGAACTGTCCGCGACGGTGGCACAGCTGCAGACCCAGGTGCAGCGGCAGTCGCAGGACCTGACTTTCTATCGCGGCATCGTGAGCGCGACTGCCGGCGGACCGCCTATCAAGGTACAGCGTTTCGCTGTCCTTCCCGGCAGCGCCCCGCGCCGATTCAAGTTGCAGCTGGTGCTGATACAGGCCTCGAAGCCGGAAAACGCGATCTCGGGCACAGTTCTGATGACACTCGAGGGCACCGAGGGCGGGCGCCGGGTAACCTACAATCTGTCCAAGCTGTCAGCGGACGGCAAGGCGCAGTTGCCGTTTTCGTTCCGTATCGCGCAGAACCTCGACCAGGAAGTGGTGCTTCCCGAAGGCTTCGTCCCTGGTCGCGTGAGCATCGAGGTGCGCCCCTCGGGAAGCTCGAGCACGCCGCTCAACCAGTCCTTCAACTGGGCCGTGCAGTCCACTTGAGAGAGCCGACTTTCACCTGGAGCATCCATGTTCAAACGTAATCGAACGCAGCAGCCCAGCAGCAACAACATCGACACCCTGCTCGGGCGCGGCACGCGCGTGAGTGGCGACGTCGTCTTCACGGGCGGCTTCCACCTGGATGGGCAGGTGACCGGGAACGTGCGAGCCGACCAAGGCGCCGCTTCAATCCTGATCGTCAGCGAGCATGGTTGCATCGAGGGTTCCGTCGAGGTGGCGCATGTCGTCCTCAACGGCACTGTGAAGGGCGACATCATTGCTCGCGACCGCGTCGAGCTCGGGTCCAAGGCTCGCGTCAATGGCAACGTGTATTACGGCGTCATCGAAATGGCGATCGGCGCGGAGATCAACGGCAAGCTGGTGCATGAGCCTGCCGCCAGCAAACCCCTGGGTGCGCCAGCGGCTGAGGGCGCCGGGGCGTAATCACCACCCCGGAAAGTTTCTCGAAGACTCGAATACTTTCCGGGGACCCCGGTGGAAGGGCCCCGGAAGAAGGGACTATGGAAGCGTTTTTGCTCCTTGGGAGCGTGGTCGCTAGACTGTCCCCATGGCAACTTCCGAACTGACTCTCGACACCCTCCAACCCGCGGGCGCGGCCCCGCCGACGCTGGTTTTCACGGACTCGGCTGCCCGCAAGGTCGGCGAGCTGATCCGCGGCGAGGACAACCCGAATCTCAAGCTGCGTGTCTTTGTTTCCGGCGGAGGCTGCTCGGGCTTCCAGTACGGCTTCACCTTCGACGAGAACATCGAAGAGGGCGATACCTGCGTGGAGAACCAGGGCGTCAAGCTGCTGGTGGATCCGATGAGCTTTCAGTACCTCGCGGGCGCGGAAATCGACTATCGCGAGGATCTCGAGGGCGCACAGTTCGTGATTCGTAATCCCAACGCCACGACGACCTGCGGCTGCGGTTCGTCGTTCTCTGCGTAAGCCCCGGTCCTGGACAAGCCCAAGCCCCGGCTCCCCGACGTTCTCGCTGCTGTCGACCTCGGGTCGAACAGCTTCCACATGGTGATCGCGCGGTACACGCACGGTCAGCTCGTCATCGTGGATCGCCTGCGCGAGATGGTGCGCCTGGCTGCCGGGCTCGATGAGCAGGGCAGGCTCGACAAGGCCGCCACCACGCGCGCCGTGCAGTGTCTCGAAAGATTCGGCCAGCGACTGCGCGAGATGAAAGCGGAGAGCGTGCGCGTCGTCGGCACCAACACGTTGCGCAAGGCTCATCGCAAGCAGGCGTTCCTGGAGCGCGCGCGCGAGGCGCTCGGTCATCCGATCGAGATCATCGCCGGCATCGAAGAAGCGCGTCTCATCTATCTCGGTGTCGCGAACACGATGCCGAGCGAGCCCGGCCGGCGCCTGGTGATGGATATCGGCGGCGGTAGCACCGAGCTGATCATCGGCGAAGGTTTCAATCCACTGCGACTCGAGAGCCTGCACATGGGCTGCGTGAGCATGAGCTTCGAGCACTTCCGGGGCGGCAAGATTTCCGAGAAGCGCTTCGATCGGGCGCGCACCGCCGCGCGGCTCGAGCTCGAGCCCATCCACGCAGCGTTCAGATCGCACGGCTGGGAACAGGCAATCGGCAGCTCCGGCACGATTCGCGTGATCGACCAGCTCGTGCGGCACCTGGACCCGACGGCGACTGCCATCACGCCCGCCGGCCTGCGTCGCCTTTCGCAGGAGCTCATCAAGGCGGGCAACGTCGAAGAAATCAAGCTGCCCGAGGTGCCCCCCGAGCGTGCGCCCGTTTTCCCCGGCGGACTCGCGATTCTCGCGGAAGCGTTCGAGGCGTTGGGTATTCAGCAGATGCGCGTGGCCGAAGGAGCGCTGCGCGAAGGCCTGCTCTACGACATGGTGGGCCGCTTCACCGACGAAGACGCGCGCGTGCGCACGGTGCGCGCCATGCAGCAGCGGTATCAGGTCGATGTCGAACAAGCCTCGCGCGTCGAGGCGACGGCACTCTCGCTACTGAAGCAAGTCGCTCAACCCTGGGGCCTTGGCGAACCGCTGGCGGAGACCGCGCTTTCGTGGGCGGCGCGTTTGCACGAGATCGGCCTCGACGTTTCTCATTCGCAGTATCAGAAGCACGGCGCCTATCTCCTGGCACACGCGGACATGCCTGGATTTCCGCGCGAGGAGCAGGCGCTCCTGGCCTGCCTCGTCGGCGCGCATCGACGCAAGATCCTGGTGATGACCGAGGACCTCATTCCACCGTGGGATCAGAAGGCGACGCTGCTGGTGCTGATCCTCAGGCTGGCGGCGCTGCTGCACCGGGGACACGGTTCGGATTCCTTGCCCGGCATTCGCCTCACCGCAAAGCCGCGCTCACTCACGATCCAGTTTCCCCGTGGCTGGCTGAGGGCGAACCCGCTCACGGTGGCAGAGCTGCGCCAGGAGGTCGACTACTGGAAGGCGGCCGCGTTCCGGCTGCGAGTTTTTCAGATCGAGAATACGCCCTAGAGCGTCATGAGTTGCCCGGGTGCGGCATGCGCTTCGAGCAGCGCCTGCTGCGCGGACACCGGTTTCCTGCCATCCGGCCGGGCGCGCGAATACGTTCCCTCCGCATTCAGCAGCCACGCCTGCGTGTTGTCGGCCAGATAGGTGTCGAGGTCGCGCAGGATGCGCTCGCGATGCTTGCGCCGCTCGATCGGAAAGGCGACCTCGATGCGGCGGAAGAAATTGCGCTCCATCCAGTCCGCGCTCGCGCAGTACAGCTCTTCCCGCCCGCCGCTGGCGCCATTGCCATTGCGAAAATAGTAGACGCGCGAGTGCTCGAGGAAGCGCCCGATGATCGAGCGCACGCGAATGTTCTCCGAAACCAGCGGCAGTCCCGGCCGCAGCGCGCAGATGCCGCGCACGATGAGATCGATCTGCACGCCCGCCATCGAGGCCTCGTACAGAGCCTGGATGATCTGCGGCTCGATCAGTGCGTTCATCTTCGCGATGATCCGTGCGGGACGTCCGCTGCGCGCGTGCTCAGCCTCGCGGGCGATCTTTTCCACCAGGCTCCCGTGCAACGCGAACGGGGATTGCAGGATCTTGCGCAGCTTCGGCACCTGCGTGAGGCTGGTGAGCTGCAGGAACAGCTCGTGCAGGTCTTCGCCGATCGCTTCATCGCACGTGAACAGGCCGTAATCCGTGTACGCGCGCGCCGTCTTCAGGTGGTAGTTGCCGGTGCCGACGTGGCAGTAGCGCCGCAGGACTCCGGCCTCGCGACGCACGACCATGATCAGCTTGGCGTGCGTCTTGTAGCCCACGACTCCGTACATGACGTGCGCGCCGGCTTCCTGCAGCCGCGTCGCGAGCTCGATGTTCGCCGCCTCGTCGAAACGCGCGCGCAGCTCGATGATGACGGTGACGTCCTTACCGGCCTGCGCTGCCTCGACGAGTGCATCCACGATCTGTGAATCGGCACCCGCGCGGTAGAGCGTCTGCTTGATAGCGAGCACATCCGCATCCGCCGCCGCCTGCCGCACGAAATCCGCGACCGGCGCGAAGCTCTGGTAGGGATGATGCAGCAGCACGTCGTTGTTGCGAATCACCGAGAAAACGTCCTGCACGCCCTGCAGCCGCTTCGGCATGCCGGCCGTGAACGCCGGATACTTGAGGTCCGGGCGATCGACCAGGTCGTAGATCGCCATCAGCCGGTTCAGGTTCACGGGACCGTCGACGAGATACAGGTCCGTGCCGCCGAGCGCGAAGTGATCGAGCAGGAAAGAGGTGATGTGCGCCGGAGTGTCGTGCGCAGTTTCCAGCCGCACGGCTTCGCCGTAGCGCCGTTGTGCCAGCTCGCCTTCCACGGCTCGCAGCAGGTCGTCGACTTCTTCCTCGTCGACGAACAGGTCGCTGTTGCGCGTGACACGGAACTGGTAGCAGCCGATCACTTTCATGCCGGCGAACAGGCGATCGACGAACGCTTCAACAATAGTCGACAGGTAAACGAAATTGCGCCGCCCGCCGTCTCCGGGCATGCGGATGATGCGCGGTAGCGACCGCGGCGCTTGCACGACGGCCAGCGTCGTATCGCGCCCGTACGCGTCCTGTCCTTCCACCTGCACGATGAAGTTCAGGCTCTTGTTCTGGATGCGCGGGAACGGCCGCGCCGGGTCGAGCGCCAGGGGTGACAGCACCGGCTCGACCTCTTTCTCGAAGTAGTTTCCGAGCCAGCGCTTCTGTTCGTTCGTCCACGTCTCCGGGCCGGTGAACCCGATGCCCGCCGCTTCCATCGCCGGCGTCAGCACGTCGTTGAGGAGCGTGTACTGCTCGCGCACCAACGCGGTCGCGCGTTCGTGAATCGCCGTCAGCTGCTCGGGCAACGTCAGCGGATCCGGTCCCGCCGGCGTGGAGGCCAGCTCGAGCCGCTGCCTCAGGCTGGAGACGCGAATCTCGAAGAACTCGTCGAGGTTGCTGCACGAAATGCCGAGGAAGCGCACGCGCTCCAGCAGCGGCAGCGATTCATCCTTCGACTGTTCCAGCACGCGCTGGTTGAACTCGAGGAAGCTCAGCTCGCGGTTGAGATAGAACTGCGGGGACTTGAGGTTGGGAGCGTCCATCGTGGCCGTGCGCTCGTCGAGCGTCCGAGCATATCAGCAGAAGGAGGGTTACGGTTTGATGACGGACGAGGCGCCGTGATGGATCGAGCCCAGCACGACAGCGTGACGGGCTCCCGTGACGGACGGCAGGTTTCCGGGCAAGCCGGCGAGGGTGCGGTGCGCAAGCCAGGCGAAACCCGCCGCTTCCACATAGTCGCCATCGATTCCCTGCGCGCCCGTGGGTTCGATCGTCACACCGGGCAACTGCGCCGACAAACGCCGCAGCAACTCTTTGTTATGAGCCCCACCGCCGCAGACGAGTACGCGGCGGGCATCGGCGCGATTGCGCACATCACGCGCGACGGTGACCGCGGTCAACTCGCACAGCGTCGCCTGGACATCTTCGGGCGAGAGGGTCGCGCCGCTCCCCGCGACGTGGGCATCGAGCCATCCGAGGTTGAATAATTCGCGACCCGTGCTTTTTGGTGCCTTCCGGGCGAGATAGGGCTCCCTCAACATTCGGTCCAGCAGCGCTTTGTGCACTGTTCCTTTCGCAGCGCGCGTGCCGTCCCGGTCGTATGAAACCTTCCAGTGCCGCTCCGCCCAGGCATCCATCATGCAGTTGCCGGGGCCCGTGTCGAACCCGATCGTGTCGCCCTGGATGGGCAACCATGTGATATTGGCGATGCCGCCGATGTTCAGGACGATGCGAGCCTCGCTGCGGCTGGCCAGGACTGCCTGGTGAAACGCCGGCATCAACGGCGCGCCTTCGCCGCCCGCGGCAATGTCGCGCCGGCGAAAGTCCGCAACCGTCGTCAGGCCCGTGACTTCGGCGATGACGTTCGGATCGCCGATCTGCCAGCTGAAAGGCAGATCGCTTTCGACGTCGTGCAGAATCGTCTGCCCATGGCTGCCGATCGCGTCGATGCGTGCAGCCGGCACCCGGGCGTTTTCCAGCAACCGCAACGCAGCCGCGCCGAACTCGCGCCCCACGGCGACGTCGAGCCGTGCGACGGCCTCCAGGGAATGTGTTTTCGGTGATGCGACGAACGTGAGCAGCTGTTCGCGCAACCTGGCCGGGTAAGTCACGGCCATCGCGTGCAGTACGCGAAAGCGATTCTCGGCGGCTTCGAGCACGACCGCATCGATCGCGTCCGCGCTCGTTCCGGAGATCAGTCCGACATACAAGGCCATGACCGTGGCCGCGGATCAGCGGCCCGCGAACTGCGGGGCGTGCTTGGTGAGTTCGAGCTCGGCGACCATCGGTGCGGCGTGTGCGGCGAAGTCCGCGCGCCACTCCGGCGCGATTGGCTTCGCTTCAGGCAACTGCACGGTCTGAGGATTGCGATGCGTGCCGTGCAGGCGGTATTCGTAGTGCAGATGCGCCGCGGTCGCGAGCCCCGTCATGCCGACGTAGCCGATCACGTCGCCCTGTTGCACCCGCGCGCCGAAGTTCGACGACTTCGCGAACCGGCTCATGTGTGCGTACAGCGTCGTGATGCCGCCGCCGTGCTCGAGCTCGATCGCGCGACCGTACCCGTTCTTCACACCACGAAACCGCACGCGTCCGTCGCCCGCCGCGCGAATCGGCGTGCCACTCGGCGCGGCGTAGTCGACACCGTTGTGCGCGCGAATTCGGTTGAGGATCGGGTGGCGACGCCGCGGGTTGAACCGCGAGCTGACGCGCGTGAAATTCACCGGCGCACGCAGGAAGGCCTTGTGCATGCTGCGGCCTTCCGGCGAGTAGTAGTCGGCGCGGCCGTCGGGCCGCTCGTAGCGAATGGCGCGATAAACGCGCCCGTCGTTGATGAACTCGGCGACGAGCACCGCACCGTCGCGCAGGTACGTGCCGTCCTGCGAGACCTTCTCGTACACGACCGTGAACTCGTCGCCATCGCGGATATCGAGCACGAAGTCGATGTCCCAGCCGAAGATCGTGGCGACCGCCAGCGCGGTGGCGTCCGAAACGCCGGCCGCGTTCGCCGCTTCGAAGAGCGACGAGTCGATGCGCACGCGCTCGCGCGCGATTTCGACCTCGACCGGGTTCTCGATGATGTTCGCGCGGAATCCGTCGTCGGCGCGCGTGACCTGCAGCGTCTGCGATTCGTTCAGGCGGCGAACCAGCTCTTCCAGCGTCCCGTCACGATGCTTGAACGTAATCTCATCGCCGGGACGCAAGGCATCCAGCGCCTGGCGCAGGTCCGGTGCTTCGCGCATGCGCGCGAGATCCGCAATGCTCAGCTCGAGCCGCCGGAAAATGCGATCCATCGTGTCGTTGTTGCGAACGATGACGCTGATGCTGTCGAAGCCGAGACCGGCCTGCGCCGGCAGGGGCGCGATCTCGATCTGCTCCGGCGGCGGCTCGGCGGCGGGCAGTTGACGGGAGGCGTGGGCGTCGATCGCGGCCACCGTTGCGCCTGGCTCGTCGCTCCTCAAACCGGAATCGGCGAAGTAGAGCCAGGCTCCGCCGATGCCAACGGCCACCGTTGCGAGGGCAAGAACGAAACGCCCGGCCCGCTGCCGTCGGCGTTTGCCCTGGCCGACGTAGAAGTCGTCGGGGTGTCGGTAGTCGAAGCGCAGGGAGGATTTGTTGTGCACCGGTGAGCCTGCGATTCGTCCGCCGATTAATGAGGCTGTTAAAGTATCCAGCGCGCACCGGTCGGTCAACACCGTCGTCCGGCGCCCCTGAGAGACGACCTGAGAGACAACGTAAGAGACAATGCCCGGGGTCCAACGATCCCGATCATCGAGGTGCGAATGCATTCCGTCGAGGAACAGGTCAGGGAGCTGCGCCGGGGCGCCGACGAAGTGCTGCTCGAGACCGAATTGAGAACGCGCCTTGCCCGCGGCAGGCCGCTGCGCGTCAAGGCCGGCTTCGACCCCACCGCCCCCGACCTGCACCTCGGTCATACCGTGCTCATCAACAAGATGCGCCAGTTCCAGCAGTTCGGGCACGAAGTGATCTTCCTGATCGGCGACTTTACCGGCCTGATCGGCGACCCCACGGGCCGCAATGCCACGCGTCCGCCGCTCACGCCCGAGGACATCCAGGCCAACGCGCGCACCTACGAGAGGCAGATCTTCAAGATCCTCGACCGGGAGCGCACGGTCCTGGATTTCAACTCGCGGTGGATGAATGCGATGGGCACCGCGGGCCTGATCTCGCTGGCAGCGAAATACACGGTTGCGCGGATGCTGGAACGGGACGACTTCCACAAGCGTCATAAGGCCGGCCAGCCAATTGCCGTGCATGAATTCCTGTATCCCCTGGTGCAGGGCTACGATTCCGTCGCACTGCGCGCGGATGTCGAGCTCGGCGGCACCGACCAGAAATTCAATCTCCTCGTCGGCCGGCACATGCAGGAACAGCACGGGCAGGAGCCGCAGATCGTCCTGACGACGCCGCTGCTCGAGGGCCTGGATGGCGTGCAGAAGATGTCGAAATCGCTGGGCAACTACGTCGGCATCGACGATGCGCCCGGTGAAATGTTCGGCAAGCTGATGTCGATTTCAGACACCCTGATGTGGCGTTACTTCGAGTTGCTGAGTTTTCGACCGCTCGCCGACATCGAAGGCCTGAAACGCGCGGTGCGGGACGGCAGGAATCCGCGCGACGTGAAGTTCGAGCTCGCGCAGGAAATCGTCGCGCGTTTCCATGGTGCGCCGGCGGGAGAGCAGGCGCAGGCGGGTTTCATTGCGCGCTTCCAGAAAGGTGAAACGCCGACGGATCTCGAGCTGCTGGAGATCGCGATCGACGGTACGAGCGCCAGGCTCGCGAACGTTTTGAAGGAAGCGCAGCTCGTGGCGAGTACTTCCGCCGCGTATCGCGACATCGAGGCGGGCGCCGTGCGAGTCGATGGTGAAAAAGTAACCAATCGCGCGCTCGAGCTGCCGGCCGGCAAAGAGACTTTGCTGCAAGTCGGTAAGCGAAAAGTGGCGCGCGTGACATTGAGGTCGAGAAAGGCTTCTTGACTCGGGCCCGGTGGCCTTCTTGCAGCGGCGCTGCGGTGCCTGACTGCGAAGAACGACCTGTTCCACAGCGGCGCAGTAGGCCCGCGGAAGCTGTGAATGCGCATTGAAGCGCCGCGCCGGTAGGCCATGTCCGACCGAAACGCGCGGAAGCCTCTGATTTCGGGGCTCGAAAAAGACTCACAGGTTATCCCGTTGACTCACTGCAGCAGGCCGCTATACTGCGCGCCCTTCCAACGTGGCAGACGGGATCAGGCCTCAAAACCGGGTCCCGAGAGACATCTGCGGCCGTTGACAGGCCGGGAATGTCTCGTATACTCCCGCGTTCCCCCGGGGCCTCGCTGCTCAGGGTAGCTCTTTAAAAATCAACAGGTAATTTGTGTGGGGACTCGTGTCGATCACCGACGAGGTGTATTGACCATGAGTAACCAAGAGTCCAGCGAATAGATGGATTTCTTTATTGAGTCCAGCGAATAGCTTGATTCAGGGTTTCTCTCTTCTCGAAAGTTTGATGCTTTTAATTGAAGAGTTTGATCCTGGCTCAGATTGAACGCTGGCGGCGTGCCTAACACATGCAAGTCGAGCGGTAACAGGCGTAGCAATACGTGCTGACGAGCGGCGGACGGGTGAGTAATGCTTG
>Ga0187892_10002228_pt1 | contig 40192 bp, 36 predicted proteins | sample MA1701073metaG_FD_139345 | JGI IMG/M metagenome (GOLD analysis project Ga0187892, IMG submission 139345) | Bio-ooze microbial communities from a basaltic lava cave in the Kipuka Kanohina Cave System on the Island of Hawaii, USA - MA170107-3 metaG ... | reverse complement strand
TGTGCCGCATCCCGAGCGTGCCGGCATCGGGCTTTCCCACGGAGGAGGTGCGCCGCTCCGCAGAGGCGATGGCCCGGACGCTGCGTGACGCCGGCGTCGAGCACGTGGAGGTGCTGGAGATTCCCGGGGTCCATCCGTACGTGTACGGCGACTGGCTGCGCCGGCCGGGCGCACCCACCGTGCTGCTGTACGGACACCATGACGTCGTGCCGCCGGGACGGCCGGAGAAGTGGCTCTCACCCGCCTTCGAGCCCGCCGAGCGCGCGGGGCGCCTCTATGGCCGCGGCACCGCGGACGACAAGGGGGGCGTCATGGCGCACGTCGCCGCGGTCGGCTCCTACCTCCGCGCCGCCAAGACGCTCCCGCTCAACGTGAAGTTCATCATCGAGGGCGAGGAGGAGATCGGTTCCATGAACCTGGGCCGGTTCCTCGCCAAGTACCGGGCGAAGATGGCCGCCGACTTCATCGTGCTCACCGACACTCGCAACTACGACGTGGGCCAGCCCGCGCTCGTCTATCAGCTCCGCGGCATGTGCAAGGTGGACGTGGAGGTCCAGGGCCTGCGCCAGCCGCTCCACAGCGGCCTCAGCGGGCCCGTGCCCGACCCCGTGCAGATCCTCTGCGCGATGATCGCCGATCTCCGCAAGCCGAGCGGCGCGCTCAACGTGCCCGGCCTCTACGCCAAGGTGGCGCGCCCCAGCGCCACGCAGCTCGCGCGCATCCGCAAGCTGCCGATGTCGGAGGCGAAGTTCAAGAAGGACGCCGGCATGCTGCCCGGCGTGCGGCTCTGGGGCGAGCGGGGCTTCTCGCTGCTGGAGCGCATGTGGACGCGGCCGGCTCTCACCGTGATCGCGCTGGAGGCGCGCCCGTTCCAGGGCTCCTCCAACCAGATCATCGAGGCGGCGCGGGCCCGGCTGTCGCTCCGGACGGTCCCCGGGATGGACGCGCGCGAGGTCGGCCGCCTCCTCGTGAAGAAGCTCACCACCAGGCCGCCCCACGGCGTGAAGGTCATCGCGAAGGTCACCGGCACCACGCCCTGGTGGACCACCGATCCCGAGGGCCCCGCCTTCGAGGCCGCGCGCGGCGCGCTGAAGGCCGGCTTCGGCAAGGAGACGGCGATGGTGGGCGCGGGCGGCACCATCGGCTTCGTGCAGCCCTTCGCCGATCTCCTCAAGGGCGCGCCCTGCATCCTCATGGGGGTCGCCGATCCAAACACCCAGGCCCACTCGGAGAACGAGAGCCTGCATCTCGGCGACTGGGTGAAGGCGATGCGCTCGACCATCTACCTCTACGACGCGCTCGCGCGGCTGCCCCGGCGGCACCTTTAGCATCCGTTTCGTTTCCTCCGTCACCGCTCGCTCGCCTGCCGGGTGTCATCGATGAATCGAAGCGTCTCGCCGAGATCCGGGGCAATGTCACTCGACCAAGCGAGCGCCGCCTGGATCAGCGGTGTCCACCTCGCGTCCAGCGCCGCTTGCGCCCAGCGCGCGGCGATCGGTTTCGACACCACCACGCCGTGCTGCAGCGTATAGCGCATGCGGCACATCGTAAGCACGGCGTACGATCGGTAGAACGGATTGTCGAGGCACCGGCGACACGTGGGTGCCGGAATCCACCAGCCATGCAGCAGACTCACGACGGCGTCTCGCAGGTCTCCGGCATCGACGGGATCGATCAGCGTGCGTGGATCGGGACCGGCCAGCAAGGCGCCGTGCTCACGGATGACGTGCCGGTGGATCACCCAGTCGCGGTCGTGTTCCTCGGTGACGAGCTGATCGCCGCCACGCTGGATGCGGGGATGGCAATTATCGTCGGAATCGAAGCGGCGAAGCGCACGGCGTGGGATGTACGAAACCTCGAGCTCACGCGCCCACTTCGACGTTCCGGTCGCGAGCCGCGCGTACATCGTTCCGAGCGCAGCGACGACCTCGTCGGAGAGCGCGTCTTCCGTCACTACGAAGACGTCGATGTCGCTACTGGGCTCCGCGAAATCGCCGGTCGCGAGCGAGCCGTCGAGATACACGCCGACGAGCTGAGACCCGAGTGTACCGCGCACGCCCGCAAGCAGATCCGCGAGCACAGCGTCAACGTCGGTGTAGCCGGTCGAGTAGTGAACCATCGTTGCCGCCAGGATGTTCGTCATACACGGGAGACGTTGGGATGTCGAGCCGTCGCCATTCCTGGGTGAAGTCTGGGTAAACGAAAGGGTTAGCGGCTTCGGCGTCCGCTAACCCCTCGTTGTCGATGGTTGCGGGGGCTGGATTTGAACCAGCGACCTTTGGGTATGAGCCCAACGGGCGCTGTAACACTTGATCCGCATCTTTCTGCTTTGCCGACACTTCATTCTGGTCTGCGGGCTCTCGGTTACCTCCCCCAGGCCGCCGGCGGCCGATACCGGAGTCTCACCTTGGGCGGCCAGGGGGGCCGTTGCGGTAGCGTTCCGTCATGCGGTCTCACTACCTGAGCGAAAACTTCTGAAATGTGTGACAGGTCGCTGGCACGTGACCGCGGCTGGCCGCGAAGGTCCAGGTGACCTCGCTGACATAGACGTCACCGCGTGAGTCGACGGCGATCCCGTGGGGCGCGGCGAAGCTGCCGGCGGCGACCGGGTCGGGGCCGCCCCAGCGGGCGAGCACGTGGCCGTCGCGGTCGTAGACGCTGACGCGGCCCGAGCGCGTCTCCCCCGCGGGACCGTAGCGGCGCGAGGTCTGACCTGGCTGCCACCACAGCTCGGAGACATAGGCGCGGCCCTGGGGGTCGAACACCAGGTGGGTCGGCCGCCGGGTATCGGTCCACTCGCTGAGGTACTCGCCGTCGGGGCTGAAGATTTGGATCCGGTCGTTCTCGCGGTCGCAGACGAAGACCCGGCCGTCGGCGGCGACGGCGACGCCATGCGGCAGGTAGAACTCGCCGGGGCCGGCCCCCGCCACGCCCCAGGAGCGCTTCAACACGCCGGTCGCCGAGAACTGGTGCACGCGGCAGTTGCCGTAGCCGTCGGAGACGTAGAGATCGCCCTTCGGCCCCACCGCCAGGTTCGTCGGTCGATTGAAGGGGCCGCCGGGCCGGGTGGCGGTGAGCGTGCTCTTCCCATCGTAGCCGGTGTCCGACGGCGTGTTCATCGTCCCCAGCGTCATGAGGAGCTTGCCATCCGGGGTGAACTTGCGCACAGTGTGGTTGCCATCGTCGGTGCAGTAGACCGTCTCGTCGGGACCGACCGTGATGCCGTGAGTCCGGTAGGTGAAGAGGCCCTCGCCCCAGGAGCCCAGGAAGTTTCCCTTGCGGTCGTACACGATCACGGGGTGATCGCCCCGACAGATCAGGAACACCCGATCTTCCGAGTCGACGGCTACGCCGGCCACGTCCCGGTGCTCGTAGCCGGCCGGAAGCTGCTCCCATCCTTCGACCACTTCGTATCCGAGCCCGCGTTGCGTGCTCATGATTCGCCTCCGCCGCCGTTGGTCGATCCGCTAGAGTCTCGCCTCGTCCACCTTGAGGCCCAGCCAGTGGCGTCCCACCAGCTCGTAATGGGACAGGCGGCCCTGCAGGTGCTGACTGATGACGTGCACGTCCTGGAAGTGGCGCTGCAAGAGATGGCCGTCGTAGATCGCGGTGACGCCAGCGGCGTTGTAGATCGTGTCCACAATCTGCACGGCCAGCCGTATTCCGTGGGTGGTGGCCAGACGTAACGTCGCGCGCTGATCCAGCGTGAGCGCGCCCGTGGTGGTCACGGCCGTCCAGATGTCGCGCACGGTCTCGGTCAGGAACGCGCGGCTGCAGCGGAGATCCGCTTCGGCCCGGCCCACGGCCGCCTGGACCATCGGTTGATCGCGCAGCAGCGCCTCCATGGCCCGCGGCGTCTTGGCGCCGGCCAGCTCGAAAAAGGTGGCCAGGCACGTGCGGGCCATGCCCAGCGCGATCGAGGCGTCGCCCGACGCGAACAACAGCGTGCGCGGGATCTGATAGAGCGGACCGGTTTCCACGAGCGGCGCCGTCACCGAGTGCACCGTGCGCTCGGACGGCACGAAAACGTCGCGCACGGCGAAGTGATGGGTGCCGGTGCCGCGCATCCCCCGCACGCGCCAGGTGTCCAACAGCTCGGCCTCGGCTGCGGGCACGAACAGATAACGCGTCTCCGGTTGGCCGTCCTGCAGCCGGGGCTGCCCGTTCTCGATGATCGTGGCGTGTGCGGCCAGCCACGCGGCGTGCTGGCAGCCGGTGCTGAAGCCCTGGCGCCCGGTGACGCGGTACCCGCCCGGCACCACCACGCCCTGGGCGGTCGCCGCCGGCGTGTTGGCGACGACGCTGCGCGGCGTGTCGATCCAGATGGCGCGTGCGGCGTCGCGCGGCATGCGCGCCGCGTAGGTCGCGAAGATCGCACACTGGTTGACGACCCAGCCGGTGCTGGCGTCGGCCTTGCCGATCTCCTCGATCACCTGGATATAGGTGGGCAGGTCGAGCTCCGGACAGCCCAGCGTCCGGGGCAGCGCCAGATGGAACAACCCGGCATCGGCCAGCGCCTCGAAGAGCGCTTTGGGCAGCTCGCGCTCGGCTTCGGTCTCATCGGCCGAGGAGCGGACCAGCGGAGCCAGCTTCCGTGCGGCATCCAGTGGAGAGGGCATGTCGGTGGCGGGCATCGGGCCTCGAGCGAGTCGCCTATCCCCCGGGCGCGGGAAGCGCGGCCAGGCGGCGCAAGGCGTCGAGTCGCTCGCCATCGCCGATGCGCGCGCGGCGGACGGCGTCCTCCAGGAACGCGATCGTGGTGTCGTAGGTCCGGCGATCGACGGGATAGGGATGCCCGTCCTTGCCGCCGTGGGCGAACGAGTAGGCGGCGGGATCGCGCAGGCTGGCCGGGACGCCGTACATCACGTCGGCGGCGAGACTGAGCGCGCGCAGGGTCTTGGCCCCGACGCCGGGCAAACTGAGCAGCCGTTCGAAGCTCTCCGGCTGGCGCTCGTAGGTCTCGAGGAGGATCCGGGCCAGGCGCGGGCCGGCGACGTCCTCGGTGGCGACGACGTGATGCCGTGCCGGCAGCCTGAGATGACGGAGCGCACCGACGATCGTTTCGGGGCGCTCTTCGCGCGCGGCGTGGGCGATCGCCGTCCGATGGGCCTCGCCTTCACCCGCGACGAGGTTCAGCACGGCCTCCTCGCGACGCTGGGCGACGATCGCGCTGTGGGGCTCGCAGACGAAGCTGGCCACGTCTTCGCCCAGCCAGTGATAGCGACGGGCATAGCGAGTGGCGTCACTCATGCCCTGCTGGATCACCGCCCAGTGGCCAGCCGGCGTGAACACGAACGTGTGGTGATAGAGCTGGTAGCCGTCCTGGAGCGCGGCGCTGTCGACCTTGGCGGTCATGCGGCTGGCGTACTCGAGCGGCGAAAGGTCTCGGCCCGTTGATTCCGCCGCCCGGGCGATCTCCGCCGGCGTTTTGCGACTGCTGGCGCCCTTGCCGCCGGACACGAACAGGCCGGCATCCGCTTCGAGGCCGCGCAGCCCCTCCTTGAGCGCTCCACACACCGTGGTCGTCAATCCGCTGGAGTGCCAGTCGAACCCGAGCAGACAGCCGAACGCCTGGAACCAGTGCGGGTCCGACAGACGGGTCAACAGGACCGACGGCGGCAGATCCTCGCGCATGGCCATCACCAGGGCGCGGGCCAGACGGGTCATGCGCGAGAAGAGCCAGGCCGGTGCGCGACCGCCATGCAGGGGAAAATCGGCGAGGCCCGTGCGACGCATCATCCGGCATCGTACACCCGCGTCACCGCTGTGCGAGCGGCACGGTCGCGGTCACGCACGGCTGGCTGCCGAGCGCCCGCGTGGTGTGGCCCTGGCCCGTGGTGTCTTCGACGAGCCGAGCGTCGCCCGGGCCGAAGACGTGCTTGGAGCCGTCGCCCAGGCCGATCTCGAGCTGGCCGGACAGTATGATCACGAACTGGCGGCGGGGGGCCGGGTGCCAGTCGAGGAACTCGCCCACCGGCCACACGCGGAACGAGATCTGGGTCGCCGGCAGACCCTTGGTCCATTCGGGCGTCTTCGCCAGGTCGATCGTCTCGATACGGCCCCGCCCGTCAGGGCCCGTGTACAGCCGGAATGTTCCCATGAACGCCTCCCGCGTGTGTTGTCGGAACCGGGCGGGATGCTAGCATACGAGGGCACCGATGGCCGATCCGAGACCAGGCCCGACCTCCCACACGTTCTTCTCCCAGCGCCTGCGGCTTCACTACGTGGACTGGGGCCACCCCGGCAAGCCGCCGCTGCTGCTGGTCCACGGCGGACGCGATCACTGCCGCAACTGGGATTGGGTGGCCGAGGCGCTCGGCGAGGACTGGCAGGTCATCGCCCCCGATCTGCGTGGCCACGGCGATAGTCAATGGTCCGCCGACGGTAGCTACACGATGGCGGGCTACGTCTATGATCTCGCCCAGCTCATTCACCAGCAGCGCCTGGCGCCGGTGACGATCATCGCTCACTCCCTCGGCGGCGTCGTAGCGCTCCGCTACGCCGGCATCTACCCGGAGACCGTGGCGCGACTGGTCGCCATCGAAGGCCTCGGGCCGCCCGCGATGTTGGCCCAGCGCGCGGCCAAGCCCTTCGCTGAGCGGATGGACGAGTGGATCCGGGAGCAGCGCAATCTGGCCGGGCGGCTGCCGCGGCGCTACGCCTCCATCGAGGACGCATTCCGGCGGATGCAGGAGGAGAATCCGCATCTCACCGCCGAGCAGGCCCGGCACCTCACCGTACATGGCGCCAATCAAAACGAAGACGGCACGTATTCCTGGAAGTTCGACAACTACGTGCGGGCGTGGCCGGCGTATGACATGTCGAGCCGCGACGTGCAACTGCTCTGGGGACGAATCACGTGTCCCACGCTGCTGCTCCACGGCAAGGAGAGTCGCTGGGCCGGCAACCCGACCGAGGATGGCCGCGCCGCGCACTTCCGCCACGCCCGTGTCATCGGCGTCGAGGGCGCCGGCCACTGGCTGCACCACGACCGGCTGGACGAGTTTCTCCGGATCGTGCGGACATTTCTCGCAGGGGGCTCGCCATGACCACGACCACGCTGAACATCGAGGACCTCAAGTCACACGTCGGCCGCAAGCAGACGGCGACCGACGTGATCCACGCCGGCCCGGCCAACCAGTTGCGCCTGGCGCTGGGGCGCTCGGATCCGGAGTTCCGCGACGGTGATGCGCTGCCGGCGGCCTGGCTGGGGCTGTACTTTCTCCCCCGCATCCCGACGGCCGAGTTGCGGCCGGACGGCAGCCCCCGCGACACCGGCGTGATCCCCGTGATGCCGCTGCCGCGCCGCATGTTCGCCGGCGAACGCGTGCGGCTCCACCGGCCGGTGCGCATCGGCGAGACGGTTCGGCGCGAGACCGAGCTGGCCGACATCTCAGTCAAGACCGGCGGGACCGGGACGCTCGTGTTCGCCACGGTCACCAGCCGTGTATTCGGCCCCGAGGGACTCGCGCTCGAGGACGAGCGCCGGACGGTGTTCCGCGAGGAGGTGAAGACGGGCGAGCGCAACCAGGCGCCGCGCCGCGAGCCGGCGCCGGTCGACCTCCCGTGGCGGCGGCGCATTACGCCCGATCCGGTGCTGCTCTTCCGATTCTCGGCGCTGACCTTCAACAGCCACCGCATCCACTACGACCGTGCGTGGGCGATGGAGGTGGAAGGCTATCCCGGCCTGGTCGTGCACGGGCCGCTGACGGCGACGCTGCTCATCGACTTTGCCCGCGATCAGAACCCGGGTCGGCGGATCGTCGCCTACGCCACCCAGGCCCGGGCGCCGCTCTTCGACACCGCGCCGTTCGAGCTGCGTGGCCAGCCGACCGCGCGGGGCTGCGACCTGTGGGCCGTCACCCCCGAAGGCACCCTGGCCATGAGCGCCGAGGTCGAGCTGGCGTGACTATCGGTAGCGCCCGCCAACGATGACAGCAACCTCTAGCGTAACACCACCCACATCTTGTCCACATTTGCACGGTTATCCACCGACGCAAGAATTGCACGGCCTGACGCGGTATCGCGGTCACGGTCGCCAAAAGCGACGGTCTATTCATCCACCGCGAACACGGGCATAGAAATTCCTCCCATTCGACGGGGTCGCGCGCGCCTCGAGGTGCGCGTACACGCATTTGATGCGGGCAAACGAAGCATTGACATCCCCGATGGCATGGTTCCTAAATTCGAGTTTGCGGTCGAGTCGCTCTCGTAAGGCGTGAACCCTTCTGGCGTGAGGCCCGGAGTGCCGCACGTAAAAACTGGCGCGAACTGGTGAGGTTCGTTCGTTCCTCCTTGCGCTCGCGAGGGAGGGCGAGCATACTGACAACCTCTCGCATGACGCCAAAGCGGATGACGCCAAAGCGAGTCGGGGATCTCCTTGACGGTATCGAGTGCCTGAAGCACCCGTGCGATCTCGATCTGCTGCTGTTCTTCTATCGTCATCCGCGGGCCTTCCTCATCAGCGAACGCCTGGCCGCGTACGTCGGGTATGACCTCCCGCAAGTCACGCACTCGCTCGAGACCCTGATCACCGGCGGGGTCCTGCGCCGGTCCCCCGATTCGACCCATCCCGCGCGGCTCTACGTTCTCACGCCGGGCAGCACTCTCGGCGGGTTGCTCTCGTCGCTCCTGCGATTCGCCGCAACCCGAGAAGGCCGGCTGGCCGTCATCCACGCTCTCAAACAGCGACACTCGCTCGGGCGCTCGGGGGATGGCGGGCCCGAACCCGTCGCGAGCGCTCGCGCAACCCCGCGGAGGCGAGAGGTGCCTAATGCGTGAACCAGACCTGGTCAAGACAGGAATCAAGGGGCTCGACGAAGTCCTTTTGGGCGGCATTCCGCGGGGAAACATCATCCTGGTGGCGGGGACGGCGGGGACGGGAAAAACGACGCTGGGGGTCGAGTTCGTGTATCGCGGCGCCCATCAGTTCAACGAGCCGGGCGTGATCCTCCTGTTTGAAGTGGCCCCGGATAAGCTCCTTCGCGACGCGGCGCTCTTCGGGTGGGACTTGCGTGAACTCGAGCGCGACAGACGACTGAAGATCGTATTCACGACGCGGCAGGTCTTTCAGCAGGAGCTGCAACAAGCTGATAGCGTGCTCCTGGCCGAGGCCGCAGAGTTTGGCGCGCGGCGGATCTTCGTCGACGGCCTCGTCCGGCCCCCCGAGCCCCATGGCGGGGACCGTCGCGAGGCCTTCCATCTCCTTGCCGAGGGGCTGCACCGCGAGAACCTGACGGCGATGCTGGCGCTGGAGTCGACGTTTGACGACACCGCAGCCGCGCGAGCGCCCGAGGAGTTCGTTGCCGACACGATCCTAAGGCTCAGCATCGATCCGGTCCAGCGCGCCGTCCTGCGGTCAGTCGAGGTCGTGAAGTCGCGCGGCCACGAGTATGCCCTGGGGCGTCACTCGTTCCGGATCGTCAACGGTCAGGGGCTCGAGGTCTATCGCCGGGTCCAGGCGCCCCGCAGCCTGCAACGCGAAGGGGGCGCCGCGTTTGACCCGACCTCGCGGGTCACGACGGGTATCCCCGGCCTCGACGAGATGGTGAACGGCGGGTATTTCGTGGCGAGCACGACGCTGGTCGTCGGGATCTCGGGCGCGGGAAAGAGCGTCATGGCCTTGCAGTTCATCGCGGAAGGCGCCCGGCGCGGCGAGCGCAGCCTCATGATCACCCTGGACGAGCCGCCGGCCCAGGTCCTCCGCAACGCCCACACCATCGGGATTGATCTCCAGTCGGCCATCGATAAGGGGCTGGTGCATCTGTGGTACGAGCCGCCACAAGAGTTCGAGGTCGACCGCCACTTCGCCCAGATTGAGGCGGTCGTCGAGGACTTCAAGCCCAAGCGCGCGGTGATCGACAGCCTGTCGACCTACGGGTCGGCCCTGGGCGCCAGCGAGCGAAATTTTCGCGACTTCTTCCATGCCATCGTCGCGCTGATGAAGGAGCGCCAGGTCACCGCGGTCTACAACCACGAGAACCCCGAAATGCTCGGCATGTCGTCGATGATGGGAGAGTTCAAGGTCAGCTCGCTGGTGGACAACATCATTTTGATGAACTGGGTCGAGCTGGGCGATACCTTCCGGCACGCGCTCACGGTCGCCAAGATGCGGGCGATGCCGACGAGCCGAACGACCCACGAGTGCGAGATCGTGAACGGCCGGGGCATGAGGGTGCTCCCCCGGCCGCTCGCGGGAGCGGTCCCTGTGGTGCCCTTCGCCGGCTACCTTGGGCTCATCTCTCGCGCGCCCGAACGCCGTGCCCCGCAGGAGGTCCCCGAAGCCCCCTAGCGCGGTCCAGGTCGCTCTCGAACGTCGCCGCCACGTCGCCGAGCTCGCGGCCGACGAGCTCGGTCTGGTTGCACTCCTTGGCGAGCGCGAAGAGCGCCTTCGCGTACGGCGCGGCCGCTCGCCGTCGCTTCATCGCCTAGGCCCGCCGGCGCCCGGCTTCAGCGCCTGGCGGCTCGAGGCTAGAACTCCCCACCGTGCGCCATGGATGGGTCGGCCTTCTCGGCCTCCGGGATGTCCGTGATGAGCGCTTCGGTCGTGAGCAGCAAGGACGCGATCGATGCGGCATTCTGCAGGGCGATGCGCTCAACCTTGGTCGGGTCGATGATCCCCGCCTGCATCATGTCGACATACTCGTTGGTCTCGGCGTCGAAGCCGTGCGTGATGGGGAGGGCCTTGACCTTCTCGACGACCACGGAGCCCTCGTGCCCGGCGTTCTCCACGATTGTTCTGATTGGCTCCTCGAGGGCGCGCCGCACGATGCTGACACCGGTGGCCTCGTCGCCGGAGAGCTTGAGGCTGCCGAGGGCCTCCGCCGCGCGGAGCAGCGCTACGCCGCCCCCCGGCACGATCCCCTCTTCCACGGCGGCTCGCGTGGCGTTGAGGGCGTCCTCGACCCGCGCCTTCTTTTCCTTCATCTCGGTCTCGGTGGCCGCCCCTACCTTGATGACGGCGACGCCGCCCGCGAGCTTGGCCAGCCGCTCCTGGAGCTTCTCCCGGTCGTAGTCCGAGGTCGTCTCCTCGATCTGCGCCCGGATCTGCTTGATACGGCCCTCGATCTCCTTGGTGTTGCCGGCGCCCTCGACGATCGTGGTGTTGTCCTTGTCCACGACCACCTTCTTGGCCCGACCGAGGTCCTCGAGCTTGAGGTTCTCGAGCTTGATCCCAAGGTCTTCCGTGATCGCCTTGCCGCCGGTCACGGTCGCGATGTCCTCGAGCATGGCCTTCCGCCGGTCACCGAAGCCCGGCGCCTTGACGGCGCAGCAGGCGAGCGTCCCGCGCAGCTTGTTGACCACCAGGGTCGCCAAGGCCTCGCCCTCCAGCTCCTCGGCGACGATGAGGAACGGCTTGCCCGCCCGGGCGACCTGCTCGAGCAGCGGCAGCATGTCCTTCATCGCGCTGATCTTTTTCTCGTGGATGAGGACAAGGGCGTCCTCCAGCACCACCTCCATCCGCTCCGCGTCCGTCACGAAGTAGGGCGAGAGGTAGCCGCGGTCGAACTGCATGCCCTCGACCACCTCGAGGGTGGTCTCCATCACCTTGGCCTCTTCGACGGTGATGACGCCGTCCTTGCCGACCTTCTCCATGGCCTCAGCGATCAAGTTGCCGATCGTCCTGTCGTTGTTGGCGGCGATCGTGGCGACCTGGGCGATCTCCTTCCTATCCTTGGTGGCCTTGGACATATGCTTCAGCTCCTCGACCACCGTGTCGACCGCCTGCTCGATCCCCCGCTTCAGGCCCATCGGGTTCGCGCCCGCGGTCACGTTCTTGAGACCCTCGCGGAAGATCGCCTGGGCGAGCACGGTGGCCGTGGTCGTCCCATCGCCCGCCACGTCCGAGGTCTTGGCGGCGACCTCCTTGATCATCTGGGCCCCCAGATCCTTGGTGGGGTCTTGCAGCGCGATTTCCTTGGCGACGGTCACACCGTCCTTGGTGATGGTGGGGCTCCCGAACTTCTTGGCGATGACGACGTTCCGCCCCTTCGGCCCCAGCGTGGCCTTGACGGCGTGCGACATGATGTTGACCCCGCGCAAGAGCGCCGCGCGGGCTTCCTCGTTGAACAGAAGCTGCTTAGGCATGGATATCTTCCTCCCCAGTGTGCACGAATGGTTGAGAGCGGCTGAGCCGCTCGTTCACGAGCCGAGGATGCCGAGGACGTCCTCCTCCCTCATGATGAGGTACTCCTCGCCGTCCAGCTTGACCTCGCTGCCGGAATACTTGCCGAAGAGGATTCGGTCGCCTTCCTTCACCGCGAGCGGGAGGTTCTTGCCGTCGTCGTTGACCTTGCCGGTGCCCACGGCGACGATCTTGCCCTCCTGCGGCTTCTCCTTGGCGGTGTCGGGGATGATGAGGCTGCCGTGCTTCTCGTCCTGCTCCTCGAGGCGCTTGACGAGAACGCGGTCATGGAGCGGGCGCAGCGTCGTCTTCATTGCCTGAGCCATAGTGGGGTGCCTCCCTCTTTCCCGGTGTTGTGAGCGCGGCTGGGTCGTCCAGCGCCTGAGTGTACCACCAAAATAATACGCCTTGACGAAATTGATCTAGTGTACTATTGCGCCAACACAGTCTGGGCGTCGCCATGCAGGTCGACGAGCGCAGCCCCATCCCGATCCGCCGGAAACTGGAGGAAGAGTCATGAGTTTCGCCATGTTCGGCGGTCAGTGAAGATGGGAACGGGCGTGCTTGCTCGGATGGCGACCACCGGCATCTACCTGGTGCGTGGCATCCCCCGCGAGCTTCAGCGGGCCGCGCGCGTCCGCGCCGTGAGCGAGGGGACGACGCTCCGCACGGTGCTGTTGAAAGCCTTGGCGGAGTACGCGGCGGGAAACTGGACACCACAGCCGGATAACGAATCGCGGGAGTCCGCCCGTTGACCAGAGGGCTCGCGTGGCCTGGCTCACGGGCTTCGCGCGCACGCCTGACGTCCGTGCGGAGCCCGGGCCGGGTGTCCCGGCACCCGGCACCGTGACTCTAGCGAGGAGCCGGCCGATGATGGGCGCCAGATTCTTGCGGTCGCTGTGGGCCGTGGTGCTGGTGGGGCTCGTGGCGCTTGGCCCGGGGATCGCGGTCGCCGCCGGGCCGCCGCCACCTGCGCCGAGCACTCGCCCGGTCGTCTACGTGATTCCGATCCAGGGCGTCATCGACCTCGGGCTCGCCCCCTTCGTCGAGCGTGTGCTGGACGAGGCCGCGGCCGCCCGGGCCGCCGCCGTCATTCTCGAGGTCAACACGTTCGGGGGGCGCGTGGACGCCGCGGTCCTCATCCGGGACGCGCTGCTCCGCGCGCGCGTGCGGACCGTGGCCTTCGTCGACAAGCGGGCGATTTCCGCCGGAGCCCTCATTAGCCTGGCCGCCGAGACGATCGCCATGGCGGACGGCGGGACGATCGGGGCCGCGACGCCGGTCGAGATCGGCGCGTCGGGCGGGCCGGCCCAGCCCGTGGCCGAGAAGACGGTGTCGTACATGCGCAAGGAGTTTCGCGCCACCGCCGAAAGCCGGAAGCGGCCGCCGCGGCTCGCCGAGGCGATGGTGGACGCGGACGTGGAGATCCCCGGCCTCCTCGACAAGGGAAAACTCCTCACGCTCACGACCGAGGAAGCGTTGAGGCATGGGATCGCCGACTTCCGGGCCGATAGCGTCGACGAGGTCCTCACGTCCCTGGGCCTCACCGGCGCCGAGATCCTCCGGGTCAGGCCGGCGTGGGCCGAGACGCTGGTGCGTTTCCTGACCCACCCGCTGGTCAGCTCGCTCCTGACGACGATCGGCGTCCTCGGCATCATCGTGGAGCTCCGGACGCCCGGCTTCGGCGCGCCGGGCGCGCTCGGCATCCTGAGTCTCGGGCTCTTCTTCTGGGGACACTGGCTCGCGCGGCTGGCCGGCTGGGAAGAGGTGCTCCTCGTCGCCATCGGGCTCGTTCTCCTCACCGTCGAGATCTTCGTCACGCCGGGCTTCGGCCTCGCGGGGACGCTGGGGCTCATGGCGTTGCTCGGGGGACTCGGCCTGAGCCTCGTCGGCAGCGGGGCGACATGGGAAGTCATCCTCAGGGCGGCGGGGCAAGTCGTCTTTTCGCTGCTCCTGGCCATCGGGGCCTCGCTGGCCATGCTGCGCTTCCTGCCGCGCCTGCCTTTCGGCCGCCGGCTCGTCCTCGAGACCGAGCTGGGAACAGGCGAGGGGTTTGCCTCCGCGGCGGCCGCGGACCTCATGTGGCTGGGCAAACGCGGCACGGCGGCGTCCACGCTGCGGCCGGCCGGCATCGCTACTCTCGAGGGGGACCGAGTGGACGTCGTGTCCGATGGGGAATTCATCGACGCGGGCGAACCGCTCACGGTGGTCAAGGTGGATGGCAACCGGATCGTCGTGCGGCAGCTTCGCGGAAAGGACTGAGCCATGTTTGGCATCGAGACCGGTGTGTTCGGAGGCTTCACCCTCCTCGTCCTGGTGGTTGCGGTGCTTGCGTTTGTTCTCTACCTGATCCCCGTCCGGCTCTGGATCGCCGCCTGGGCGTCGGGGGCCTACGTCGGGCTCTTCAGTCTGATCGGGATGCGCTTCCGCCGGGTGCCGCCGGGCACGGTGGTCACCGCCCGCATCAGCGCGGTGAAGGCCGGGTTGGACGTCCCGATCAACGATCTCGAGGCGCACTACCTGGCCGGCGGGAACGTCGTCAACGTGGTGATCGCCATGATCTCGGCGGACAAGGCGAACATCACGATGCCGTTCAAGCGGGCCGCGGCGATCGACCTGGCCGGGCGCGATGTGCTGGCGGCCGTCAAGATGTCGGTCCTTCCCAAGGTGATCGAGACGCCCCGTATCGCGGCGGTGGCCAAGGACGGCATCCAGCTCCACGCCATCTGTCGGGTGACGGTCCGGACGAATCTCGACCGGCTGGTGGGCGGCGCCGGCGAGGAGACCGTCATCGCACGAATCGGAGAAGGGGTCGTCAGCACGATCGGCTCGGCCAGCACCCACAAGGACGTGCTGGAGAACCCGAATCACATTTCCAAGCACGTGCTGTCCAAGGGGCTCGACGCAGGGACCGCCTACGAGATCCTGTCGATCGACATCGCGGACGTCGATGTCGGCGAGAACATCGGCGCCAAGCTCCAGATCGACCAGGCCAACGCCGACAAGCAGATCGCGCAGGCCAAGGCCGAGGAGCGGCGCGCCATGGCCATCGCGCTCGAGCAGGAGATGCGGGCGCGCGTCGTCGAGGCCGAGGCCGAGGTGCCGCGGGCCATGGCCGATGCCTTCCGCCAGGGCCACCTCGGGATCATGGACTACTACCGGATGAAGAACGTGCAGGCCGACACGACGATGCGGGATTCGATCGCGGCCGCCCCCGATGGGTCGCCCACGAGCCCGAGGAAGTAGAGGGCCGCGATGACGCGGGTCCAGGTTCTCCTCTTCGCGGCGCTCGTGCTAGCCCCGCTGTTCAGCGTCCTGGTGCGTGCGGTCCGGAGACGCCTCGAGGGCGAGGCACCGCGAGACCTCGGGCCCGCGCCGAGCGTCGTCCCTCGCGTGCGAACGCCCCCGCTGCCGGCGCTGGCAACGGCCCCCGGGTCCCGCGCCACTCCGCGCGGCGCAGCGCTCGGAGTGGCGGTGGCACCGGCTGCGGCTGATGAGCGAGCGCCCTCGCGTCTCAGAGGTCGGCGGGAGGTGCGCCGGGGGATCGTGCTCATGACGGTCCTCGGGCCTTGCCGCGCCCTGGAGCCGCCAGGCGCGTGACAGGCGCGTGACGTCGGACGCATCTCTGAGACTCTCTTCGGGAAGCAAGGAGGATGCGATGCAGGTGAAGCCGACACAACAGGAAGAGGAGTACTTCGCGCGACTCGAGTTCGAGCGACGGAGGAAAGTCCTCAACGAGCGGGAAACCCAGGCGGCCGCAGAAGAACGACAGCGCATCCTCGCCGTTGCCCGGGGACGGTGCCCGAAGTGTGCCGGCGAGCTGGTCCCCGTCCCGTATCGGGGTGTCGAGCTGGACAAGTGCTCGCGCTGCCAGGGGGTGTGGCTGGACTTCGGCGAGCTCGATCAGGTGGTGGCCGAGGACACCGGCTTCCTCGGCGGCGTCCGACGAATCTTCACTTGATTTCGCCCCCGGTGGAATGCCGGAGGGAGCGACGATGAACCTGGTTCTTAACGCGAGGGAGGGTCGGTCTCGTTGCCCTTCAGCCTGACCGTGGCGCGGGAAGGTGCCGCCGAGCCAGAAATCTGCAGCAAGGAGGACCTCGCGATGGACGAACGGAACCCGCCGCTGAGGAGCCGAACAGACGGCCTGACAACCAACGAGCGATGACCGTCGAGGGGTTCGCCGGCTTCCGTGAGGTCATTCGTCGAGCAGTGCGCCAACTCAACGGAGCGCCCAACGATGTGCTCGAGGCGGTTGAGAAGCACATGCGGGGCCATCACGAACTGCTGCTCGCTGCCTGGGACGAGCTGAGGCACCGGGGTGCCGCCGTTACTCACGTCACCAAGTCTGAGTACGACCGATCCTGTCAGTTGGTCAACGACGTCTTGCAGGCGAAGGGCCAGGACGTCGCGGCGATCTGGCCAGATCCACACCCGGTCGCAAAGGCATTCATCGATTTGATCGCGCAGGAAGTGAAAGCGTACCAGAGGAAGCCGACGCGCTGATTCGCCGCCACGTCAACGAAGCATCGGCGCCGGTCGGGGTCGTCGCGTCGAACCGTGCCCGCCCGAAAAGCGTGAGGCCATCGAAGAGGCGCTCCGGCACTTCGGTCATTTGACGCTGGTTCGCAACATTAGCCACTCGCGAGGCGACGGCGCATCCGTTCCAGCTGCCCCTCGAGGCTGCCGTCCACCACCACGCTGCCGCTCTCCACGATGAAGCCGCCCAGCATCGCGCGGTCCACGACCTCCTTGAGCGCGACCTGCCGGCCCCCCAGGGCCTGCCCGAGCTTCGCGGACAGCATTCCTCGCTCCTCGTCCGTGAGCGGGACGGCGGTGTGAACGTGAGCGGGCACGCGCCCGAGGTCCTCGTCCAGGAGCTTCTGATACTTCTCGACGATCGCCTCAAAATGGTCGGCCCGGCCGCGCTCGGCCACGAGAGCCAAGAAGTCGGAGGTGAGCTTTGAGAGGCCCGATCGCTGCGCGACCTGCGTCGCCGCCATCCGCTTCGCCGTCGCCGGAATCCACGGCCGGGCGAAGAAGTCGCGCAGGTTCCGGTCGCTCTCGAACGTCGCCGCCGCATCGCCGAGCTCGCGGCCGACGAGCTCGATCTGGTTGCGCTCCTTCGCGAGCGCGAAGAGCGCCTTCGCATACGGTGCGGCCGCCCGCCGTTGCTTCACCGCCTCGGCCCGCGGGCGTCCGGATTCAGCGCGTGCCCCACCGGCCCGCGGTTGCGGCTTTTCTCGGCGGTGCCGGGGATGACGATGCTGCTGTGCGTTCGTCCTGCTCTCGAGGCGCATCCAGTGCAGTGTACCACTCAAATAATACACCTTGACGAAATTGATCTAGCGTACTATTGTGGCCATACAGTATGAAGATCGCCATGAAGCTGCAGGTCGACGGGCACAGCCCGATCCCGATCCGCCGGCAACTGACGGAGCAGCTCAAGCACGTCATCGAGAGCGGCGGCGTCCCGCGGGACCAAGCCCTGCCCAGCATCCGGGAGCTGGCCGGCTTCCTCGGCATTAATCCGAATACGGTCGCGCGCGTCATCGAGGATCTCAAGCAGAGCGGGTACGTGGAGGCTCGGCGGGGGAAGGGCGTGTTCGTGGCCCCGGCGCCGCCCGCCCGCCCCTCCCCTCATCTCCGCGAGGGTTTCTTACAAGATACGGTGATCCGGGCGGCGGCCCTCGGGATGACCGCCGACGACTTGTCAGTGGGCGTTCTGAGCTTGGCCGGGGTCCGGCCCGCCGCCGTCCGGGGGACCGTGGAGGTCCTTCTCGTGGAATGCAGCCCGCCGGAGCTCGACTTCTTTGCCCGGCAACTCGAGGCCCACCTCCCCGTCCGCGTCGACAAGGTGCTCCTGGGCGAGCTGGCGGCGGTGACGCGGCGCCAGAAGCCAGCCGGGCGCTGGCGGGCGGCGGTCACGAGCTTCTGCCATCTCCCGGAGGTGGAGCGACTCCTGAGCGGCAGGGGCGTCCCGGTGATCGCGCTCCTCGCCGAGGCGCATCTCGAGACCCTCCACCGCCTGGCTCAGTTCCCGTCGGGGACGCGGGTGGGGGTGGCCTCCGGCGCCGTCGAGACGGCCCACAACCTGGAGCACTCGATCGCGAACGCCGGCCTGCCGAACATCGCGCTGGTCGGGGCTTGCCCCGACGAGGGGGCCGCCCTGGGTCGTCTGATGCGACGCGTGGACGTCATCGTCTGCTCCACTTCGGCAGCCGAGCGAGTGCGGGCGCTCGCGGGCCCCGCCGTGCAGGTGATGATCGACGACCGGGCCCTGGACCAGCGGGCGATCGAAATGCTCGCGGCCCTCCTGGTGCGACAAAACGGCGACAGGCCGGCCGCTCCGCCCGCTGGCCAGAGGCGCCTGAGCCCTCGTCTATCCAGGCGGAGCCCACCGCTACGGGGCGCCGGGCGTGAGACGACGAAGGGGAAGTAGGCCGACCGGAGGAGAAAGCGGAGGCTACGGGCTGGTCACGCTGGTGGTCGTCGCGTTCGTCGGGGCGGCTATCCCGATCGTGGCTCAACGCAAGACTTGGCCCACGATCGCCTAAGGACGTGAGGCAGAACTAGGAGAAAAATCCTTTTCTCCCAGAATCAGGAGGTGTCTCATGCAATTGCAAGTGCCTTGGCTCAAACCAGCAGTCTGGGGTGTGGTCGTCGGCGCTGCCGTAACCATGATCGTCGGCTTTTCATGGATGGGATGGGTCGGCGGCGGCACTGCCGAGCGGATGGCGGTGGAGCGCGCCAACTCGGCGGTGATCGTCGCGCTCACCCCCTCCTGTGTCGCGAGCTTCATGCAGCAGCCCAACGCAGTCGCCAAGCTCGCAGAGTTCCGGAAGATCGACTCGTGGAAGCAGCGGCAGTTCGTCGAAGAGGGCGGTTGGGCCACTCCGCGCGGGGACAAGACGCCGAACTCAGGAGTGGCGACTGCGTGCGCCGAGCAGCTCGTGAAGGCCAAGACTTAGCCGGGCGGAAGGACGCCATGCGAACCGCTCACTGCCTCGAGGTGGTGAGCGGGGGTGGCCTGGTGCGGCGAGGGTGAGGAGGACAGGCGATGGCCAGGTGCAAGACTTGTGGGGGAGAACTTCAAGACACCTCGCAACGGTTTTGTGGCGGCGACAGGTGTCACCGCGTTTTCATGACGCCGCCGGACTGGCGCATCGCCGGAAGGAGGCGCCCGGCAGAGTCCCACGAGGAGGTGGAGGATGAGGTGGCTCATGGAGTTCTACAACGAGAGGCGGGGAATCTTGGCGCGTTACGGCATTGAGGCGCCGTTACCCGCGGCGGCGGTCCTATTGGGCCGGAATGCGGTTCTCGCGGAGTATCCATCGGCGCCGCGAAGAACCCGGCTGAGCTTGTTCGAGCGGGCTGAGCGCGTCGGGGGCCAAGACGCAAGCGGGTGGGTACTCTACCGGATCGTGAAGGACAACGGGCAAGGAGCAAAGGGCGATGTTCATGCCCCTGAATGAAGGGCAGCGAGCGCTCGTCGAGAAGAAGTTCGAGATCCTCCGGCAGGCGAGCTTCGGATTCACTCAAGACCGGCTCTTGCACATTCAAAGTTGCGACTGTTCTCGCCTTGATCCTCCTTCTCTCGCTGGCCGCCCCGCGGACGGTCGACGGCGAGGTTCCCACCACTGCCGACTTCGCCGCCTGCAATGAAGAAGCGCCCCGAGCGGTCAAAGCAGGCACTGCCTCACCGATCAAGGGCGACCACGTCCGGGCCGATCGCGCGCGCGGCGGCGCCCTGACGACCCACTTCGCAGACTTCACGGGCAGAGTCATCGAGTCCTCCGATCCGCAAATTCACGGTATGGAGGCGGAAGGAGCCAAGAACGCCACGTACCAGGCCGCGTATCGTAGTTGCATGAGACGGAAGGGCTTCTAATCAGCCGAGGACGATTCGGACGCGATGTGTTTTCCGGTCATCGGCGAGCCTGATGCGGAGATCGCCGTCGAGGGAGACGCCATCGATCTCCACTGACGACACTCCCCGCACCACACCCTGTGGGTTCTCCACGACGATGTCATAACGCGCGGAGCGATAGCGGAAGACCATTTCGAAGCCGGGCCACGCCCGCGGGATACACGGGTCGATCACGAGCCGCGCGCCGCGCAGCCGGAATCCGAGAATCGACTCCAGCCCGGCCCGATACATCCAACCCGCTGAGCCCGTGTACCACGTCCAGCCTCCGCGGCCGACGTGCGGCGGCTCAGCATAGACGTCCGCCGCGACGACGTACGGCTCGACCTTGTAGCGTTGGACGCCCGCTTCGGTGCTGGCGTGGTTGATGGGATTCAACATCGCGAAGAGCTCGGCGGCCTTGTCCCCGTCGCCGAGCGCCGCGAAGGCGATCGCCGACCAGATCGCCGCATGCGTGTACTGCCCGCCGTTCTCGCGGACGCCGGGCACATACCCCTTGACGTAGCCGGGCTCCAGGGACGTGTCGTCGAACGGCGGCGTGAAAAGCAACACGACGCCGTCGGCGCGACGCACGAGGAGTTCGTCGACGGCCGCCATGGCGCGCTCTCGGCGGGCCGGGTCGGCGGCGGCCGAGATCACGCTCCAGGACTGCGCGATCGAATCGATGCGGCAGGCGTCGTTGACGGCGGCGCCCAGCGGCGTCCCATCATCGAAATAAGCGCGCCGATACCAGTGGCCGTCCCAGGCCTCGCGCTCGAGCGACTCCTTCAGCGCGCCCACGTACCCACGCCATCGCTCGGCGCGCTGGCCCTCCCCGCGCCCGGCGGCCAGCTTCGCCCATTCGGACAGAACGGCGTGAAGGAACCACCCGAGCCAGACGCTCTCACCCTTCCCTTCGGCGCCCACCTCGTTCATCCCATCGTTCCAATCCCCCGTACCCATCAGCGGCAGGCCGTGCGTTCCGGACGTCAGGCTGTAGTCGAGCGCGCGCGCGCAGTGCTCGAAGAGCGTGCCCCGCTCGTCGGAGGCGCCGGGCTCAAAGTACGACTCGCGCTGTCCGACGGCGAGCTGGGGCCCTTCGAGAAAGGGGACGACCTCGTCGAGGACCGCGCCATCGCCGGCGACCTCGACATACTGGGCGACGACGTACGGGAGCCAGAGCAGGTCATCGGAGATCCGGGTTCGGACGCCGCGACCGCTGGGCGGGTGCCACCAGTGCTGGACGTCGCCCTCGCCGAATTGCCTCGCCGCGGCGCGCAGCACATGCTGCCGCGCCAGCTCGGGCTCGGCCACCGCCAGCGCCATCACGTCTTGCAGCTGATCGCGAAACCCGTACGCGCCGCTGGCCTGATAGAACGCCGACCGCGCCCAGACCCGACACGCGAGCGTCTGGTACAGCAGCCAGCGGTTGAGCATGATGTCCATGGAGCGGTCCGGCGTCTTGACCTGCACCGTGCCGAGCACTTCGTCCCAGCGCTCGCCGACCGCCCGCAAGACCGCCGCCACGTCGCGCGTCCGGTAGCGAACGATCAGCTCCCTCGCCTCCTCGAGGCTCGCCGCCTCGCCGAGGAAGAACACGACCTCCGCTCGGCTTCCCGCGGGCAGCTCGATCGTCGCCTGGAGCGCGCAGCACGGATCGAGGCCGGCACCGACCCGTCCCGAGAGCCGGTGTCGTGGCCCGAGCGCCGCCGGACGATCCGCCGAGCCGTGGCGTCCGAGAAATTCCGTCCGGTCGGCGGTCCACGCGGTTTGCGCCCCGCCGAGGTCGGCAAAGGCGACGCGAGCGCCGAACTCGCGCCTCCACGCGTTGCGCGCGAACATCGCGCCTGTCGTCCCGTCGATCTCGGTGACGACGAACGGCGCGGCGGCGCTCCGCGAGACGCCGAGGACCCATTCGACGTAGGCGGTCACCGACAGTCGCCGCGGTCGTCCCGACTCGTTCGTCAGCGTGAGACGCGAGATCTTGATCGAGTCGTCAAGCGGCACCAGCTGCAGCAACTCGAGCGAGACGCTGTGCGAGACATGCTCGAAGCGCGTGTAGCCTTGCCCATGCCGGATGACGTAGGGCGAGGTCCCCTCGCGAATCGGGAGCGCCGTCGGCCCCCACAGATCTCCAGTCTCTTCATCCCGGACGTAGATGGTCTCGCCCGGCGGATCGCTGACCGGATCGTTGGACCAGGCGGTGAGTTGGTTCTCGCGGCTATTGACCGACCACGTATACCCCGAACCCGACTCGGAGACCTGGAAGCCGAACCCCGGATTCGCGATCACATTGATCCACGGCGCCGGGGTCCACCGCCCCTCGGCGAGGACCGTCACGTACTCGCGTCCATCCGCCTCGAAGCCGCCGAGGCCGTTGAAGAGCTCGAGATCGGGCGGCGGGATCGCCACGTTCAGCGTCGGCTTCGCCGCCGGTGGCCGCCGGGGCGGAGCGACCGGAGCGGCGTCGGGTCGCTGGGCGCGGGTTATCTGCTCGGCCAGCGTCCCCCGCCGGCTCGAGAGCACCGCACGGGCCACGGACTGGAGCACGTCACGTTGCGGGGCCGTCATGCGGTCCGCCCGCACGATATACACCTTCCCGTGTGGCTGGGATCCATCATGGGGTCCCGCCGACTGGCTCGTCCGGAGGAGCGTCTCCAGCAACGACTGCAAATCCTGAACGTAGGACGGCGCGCGCTCGTTGAGGACCACCAGATCGACCGCGAGCCGCTTCATCCGCCAGTACTCGTGCGCGCGCAGGAGCTGCCGCACGATGCCGACGTCCTCCGGCTCATCGACCTGAACCAGCACGATCGGCAGGTCGCCGGAAATCCCGAGTGCCCACAGGGCGTCGGGACCGCTCAGGTGACGCGCCAGTACACCGGCGGGGGGCCGCAACGTCCGGTCCGAGTAGAGAAGGCGGCTGGCCAGGCTCTGGAAGAGGTGCGCCTCGTCGGGACCAATGCCGAGGTGATGCTGTTGAACCTGGGCCTGCGTCCAGGCCAGGGTCGCGGCGCGGTCGAACGTCGCCGGATCGCGATACTTCTCGGCCAGGCCAAGGGCCTCCGCGCGCGACGGCGCGACGAGCGTCGAGAAGGCGACGCGTACGGTGTCGCCGGGCGGAAGCCGCACGCGGCGGCGCAGGCTCACGATCGGATCGAGCACCGCGCCGATCGTGTTGGAGAGGGGCCGGCCGTCGATCACCGCCGCGGGGGTCCGGATCCCCCGCCCGCGGCCGAGGAACCGGGCGCGATCAGTCTCCCATTGCAGGTCTCCAACCGTTGCGCCTTCGACGACCGCCACGTGGGCCAGCCAGACCTGGGCCTCGCCGCGTGACCGCGGCCGGCGGGTCGCCAGCAGCGTGTCGAGCTCGGGGACGCACTCCGTCTCCACGCTCAGGTTGAAAAACGCCGGGTGGGCCGCGTCCGCCGCCGGCGGCGTCAGCACGATTTCGGCATACGACGTCAGCTCGATCTCCCGGCTCGTCGGGCCGACATTCGTGAGCGAGACGCGACGCACCTCCGCATCGTCCTCCGGGGACACGATCACCTGCAGCGTGGTGCCGATGGCGCGGTCTCGCCGGACGATCTCCGCCCGATCCTCGGAGAACGTGGCCTCGTAACTCTCCGGCTCGCTTCCGCGCGGCTGGTAGCCGGCCGACCAGCTCTCACCGCTGTTGACATCACGAAGGAACACGTACGTTCCCCACGCGTCGCGGGTGACGTCTTCCCGCCACCGCGTGATCGCGAGATCGCGCCACCGGCTGTATCCCGAGCCGGCCGTCGTCAGCATCACCGCGTATCGTCCGTTCGAGAGCAGCTGGGTGCGCGGGAGCGAGCCGTGCGGCGAGGTGAAGCGCCTTTCCACCGGCGGAATGAACTCGCGCACGTCCCCGACGGCCTGGACCTCTTCCGCGCGCGGCCGGGCGACCGCCACGTCACGCGGCGTCCGTTCCTGCAGCAGCAGCTCGGAAGCCCGGACGATGGGCTCGGCATGGAAGCGCGCGCGCATCGCGCCGTCGTGGAGGGCATTCGCGATGGCGACGACCACCATGCCCTGGTGGTGGGCCATGTAGGCGCGAACGACCGCGACCTCGGCAGCCTCGGGAAGCCGGGGCACGGTGTAGTCAAGCGCCTCGTAGAAGCCGTAGGCGCCGCTGGCCCCGGCGGCGGCCAGGCGCCGGAAGTTTTGTACCGCGGCCGTCGGGTCGATCATCGCGGCCAGGCCCGTCGCATAGGGCGCGATGACGACGTCCTCGATAAGTCCGCGTCGCAGTCCGAGCCCCGGCACGCCGAAGTTCGAATACTGGTAGGTCATCTCTAAATCGCGCGTGTTGTAGCCCGACTCCGACACCCCCCAGGGCACGCCGCGCTCGGCGCCGTACCGGATCTGCCGGCGCACGACGAGCCGGGATGTCTGCTCGAGCAGGCTTCCCGCCGGCGCGCGCATGACGAGCGCCGGCATCAGGTATTCGAACATCGATCCCGACCAGGACACGAGCACCGAATCCAGTTCCACCGGTGTGAGGGCCCGGCCCAGCCGGAACCAGTGCGAGACGGGGACGTCGCCTTTCGCGATCGCGACGAAGCTCGCCAGACGGGCTTCCGATGCGAGGAGATCGTACCGACCGGGGTCGAGGCTGCCGTCCCTGACGCGGTACCCGATGGCAAACAGCTTCCGCATGGGATCGAAGAGAAAGCCGAAGTCCATGGCGCCGACCAGTGCTCGCGCGCTCCGGGCGAGGATCGTGAGACGAGGATTGAGCGTCTCGGGCATGTCGAGGTCGCGCCGGTGACTCTCGACCGTGGCCCAGAGAGCCTCCGCCCAGACGAGGATGTCCGTCGGCGCGCTCTCCGGATCTTCGTCGACCAGCGCTCGCACGATGTCCAGCACCGTTTGAGCGCGTGCTTGCAGCGCCGCCAGCCGTGAGCCCCACTCGGGCGCGTCGGGCGGGCGCTCCTGGACTGCCGCCGTGACGGCGTCGAGAGCCTCCGCCAAGCGCCCGCGGGTGGCCGCGCGCGCATCGCCGGCCGCCCCGATGGTCGATAGGCGGACGAGCAGCGCGGCGTCCTCGATCCCAGCGAGCGCTGAACGGTCGAGGCGCGGACGCTCGATCATCTCCTCGCAGGCGCGCGCGAGCGCGATGAGATGACCGGCGAGATTTCCGCTGTCGACCGACGATACGTACTTCGGCTCCAGAGGATGGCAGTGTGTCGTATCGTACCAATTGTAGAAGTGGCCCCGGAAACGCTCGAGGGCGTTCATCGTCTCCAGCGTGGCCTCGAGACGCTCGACGGCGTCCAGCGTGCCGAGCCAGCCGAAATCACGCGCAGCCACCGTGGACAGCAAGTACAGTCCGATGTTCGTGGGCGACGTGCGGTGCGCCACCACCGGGCTCGGCGTTTCCTGGAAGTTGTCGGGCGGCAACGCGTGGTCGTCGGGACCGACGAACGTCGCGAAGAACCGCCACGTCCGACGGGCGATCACCCGGAGGGCTCGCGCATCCGTGGGCGAGAGTGGCCGGGTGCTCGCCGTGCTCCGCGGGACGCTGATCCACCGAGCCACCGCGGGTGACGCGGCCCACAGCATCAGAAAGGGCAGCGCGGCGGGCCAGGCCTCTGGCCGCCCCCACGCCACGGCAACCGTCGCGGCGGCGGCGAGCGCGATCCCGCCGGCCATGCGACGGCAGAAGCCACGGAGATCGAGACGCAGACCGGCTTTGGCCTGGGCCGCGGTCACCCATTCCAGCAGCCGGCGGCGCGTAAGGTACACGCGGACGAGCGTTCGCACGATCGCATCACTCATGAGCCAGGCCTGGTGCGCCAGCATCGTGATCGTAAGTCCGATCTGCGAGGCAGCCAGGAAGACGTCTCGGCCGACGGCGCGGGTATGACTGCGCTTCGAGATGCCGCGCCGGTGAGGGACCAATCCGCCCAGGACCGGCAAGACGGACGGCACGGCGATGGTGGCGAGAATGAACGCGCTCCACATCGCGGGCGACGTGCCCGGCGTCATCCACGCGACCACCAGCGTCAGAAAGGCGGCTGGCGCTGACACCGTGCGACGCAGGTTGTCCAGCATCTTCCAGCGCCCGATCACGGGGAGGCGGGTCCCCAGCAACCACGGGAGCAGCTGCCAGTCGCCGCGGGCCCATCGGTGCTGGCGCGCCGCCGCGACCCCGTAGTGCGATGGAGCGTTCTCGAACAGCTCGACGTCGGTAACGAGACCGGCGCGCGCGAACACACCCTCGAAGAGATCGTGGCTCAACAGCGCGTTCTCCGGTACCCGTCCGGCCAGCGCCTCCTCGAACGCGTCCACGTCGTAGATGCCCTTGCCGGTGTATGAACCTTCCCCCCAGAGGTCCTGGTACACGTCGGACACCGCCGCCGCGTAGGGGTCGATGCCGGCCGGGCCGGACGAGAGGCGCTGGAAGAACGAGCCCTCCCGCCCGGGGAGCGGCGGCGTGACTCGCGGTTGAAGCACCGCATATCCTTCGACGACGCGCCGCCTTTCCGGATCGAACCGCGGCCGATTGAGGGGATGCGCCATCGTGCCGACCAGCCGAGCCACCGCGCCTCGGGGCAGCCGCGTGTCGGCGTCGAGGGTGATGACGTAGCGGACGCCGGAGGGCGCAACGGCGCCCGTGGGCACGAAGCTGGTGTCCGTCGCCCCTCGCAGGAGGCGATTCAGCTCGTGGAGCTTGCCCCGCTTGCGCTCCCACCCCATCCACGCCCGCTCGCTCTCGTCCCAGACCCGCCGGCGGTGGAAGAGAAGGAATCGCTCGCCGCCATCCGGCGCGGCGCCGTGACGCCGGTTCAGACGAGCGATTCCCTCGCGCGCCGCCCCCAGAGTTTCGCCGTCACCCGGCACGCTGTCGGTGGGCGCATCCATCCAGTCGGAGAGGACGGCGAAGCGAAGATCGCCGTCCGGATTCGCCAGATAATGCACTTCGAGCTGCTCGATCTGCTTCTCGACTTCGGCGCCGTCGGTCAACAGCATGGGCACGACGACCATGGTTCGCAGAGGCGGGGGCACGGCGTCGCGCAACTCGAGCCGGGGCAGCACCCCCGGGGTGACGAGCGCGGTGACGCTTCGATTCAGCAGAGCGATGGCCAGGTCCGAGGCCGGGACGACGGCCAGCAGCGCGAGCACGAGCAGGTTCAGCAGGCCGACGCCGGATGCACCGGCAGCGAGGAGAGGCAACAGGAACATGAAGCCACTGAGGACGGCGATCGTTCCCAGATATCCGGGCGTCGCCGCCGCGACGTAGGCGCGAAGCAGCCGGCGCATGGGCGGGGCTCGGTAGCCCAGCGTCAGCTCGAAGGCCAGGCGCCCGTTGCCGATGAGATAGAAGCCGGGATCATTCCGACGGTCGTCCCGCACATCCGGGCTGTGCGCCTGCGCCGCGGCCGCGCGCGCGACTTCCAGCTCGGGCCGGCCCGAGCCCCGCGCGAGCTCTTCGACCGCGTGCCGGTAGGCGTCGCGGGTCGCGAAATCCATCGCCGCGTAGTTCGGGCCCGCGTGCAGCACCTCGTCGACGAGGCTGACCGTCTCGAAGAACTCCGCCCAGTCCAGCGCGGACATCAGGGTCATGCTCATGATCACGTTGCGGACGGTCACGTTCATCGCGGCCTGCCCCTGATGCTCGACGCGGACGATGTCGTCGGGCGTCGTCCCCTGCGCGGCCAGCCGTTGGTCGAGCCAGAGGAATGCCGGAGTCACCGCGGGATCTTGCTCCCGCAGCCGCTGGACGAGCTGAACCGCGAAGGCGGTCACCAGCGGGCCGCTCTCGAATCGCGCGAGGCCCCTCGCCGTCGGCGCGACGACACCGTCGCCAACGCCGAGCAGCTCGTCGGCCAGGGCGTCGGCCTCCTGGCGCGCCGCGCGCCCGCGAACGATGCTCTCCGCCAAGCGGCGAAGATTCTCGCCGAGCACGACGCGCAGCGTGATCGCCACCGCCCACAACTCGCCGATCGTCAGCGGCTGCACGCGCTGATACGCGTGCAGGAACCGTCGGAGCGACTCGGGATCGAATCGGCTGTCGGTATGGGCAACGAACGCCCAGGCGATCCCGTAGACACGCGGATAGCCGGCGAGTGGTCCCTCAGCCAGCTTGGGCAGCTCCCGATAAAACCCGGGCGGCAGGTCGTCGCGGATCTCGCGCAGCTGTTCGTCCACGATGTGGAAGTTGTCGACGAGCCATTCCGCCGCCGGAGTGATCGCGCGCTCCTCCCGGATGGCGTTGGCGATCACGCGGTACGACTCGCGGAGCACGCGACCGTTGTCCTCGACGCGCGGCAGCAATCGCCGCCCCCGGCCCGCCTTGACGGGCTGGGCGACGGCCAGGCTCGCGGCGTGCTGTTCGAGGCGCTCGATGCCGAAGAGCTCGGCGCGGATCGGGTTTTCGAGAGACTGCCGGACGATCGATAGGCCGCCTTTCTGCAGGGGTTGGACGAAGGGCGCGGTCAGTGTAGCACTGGCGTTATTCCTGAACAGCGGGGGCGGCATTCAGCCGCCCCCGCCTGGGCATCCGACCGGTGGGATTACCGCCAGCCGCCGCGCCGCTCCCCCCCGTACCCACCTTCGCGGGTTCCGTTGGCCTTGGGCTTGGCGATGTCCACGTTCAGTCGCCGACCATCGAGCTCGCGCCCGTTGAGTTCGGCGACGGCCTTCTGAGCCTCCTCAGCGGTGGCCATTTCGACGAAGCCGAAACCGCGGGATCGGCCAGTGGATTGGTCGGTCACGACGTTGGCCGAGAGCACGGTGCCGGACTTCGCGAAGAACTCGCGGAGCCCTTCACCCGTGGTCGCGAACGCGATGCCGCCTACGAACAGTTTTTGCGCCATGGTGGCGTCTCCTGTAACTTCCGCCTTGGGTTGAACGCCTCTCGCGCGCGGAAGTCCGGGGAGACGTATCTGACGAGGAAGGGACTCGGGAGTGAGCCGACGACCGAACCAGACGAAGCTGAGTCTACACGGTCGGAGCGTCAGTGGCAATCCCTTTCGCGACCTCCGCTATGAGGCTCACAAAGAGAACCGCGCGAGCGCTTGACTCGCTGGGTCGCGAGGTCCATGCTCTGAGGTAGCTGCTCGTTCCGGAGTCCGGCCCAATCAGTCCACAGCCCGAGGCAGGGCCTTGCTGGTTCGGCTTTACACCTCTCGTGGATAACGGGCGGGGGGAGAGGAGACCAAGCTCGTGCGGCAGGATGTCCCCCCGATCCCGATCGACCGCTCGCGACGCATCGAGCTTTCTGGTCCGGCGTCCCGAGGTCTCCGCGTGATCGCGGACGCCTACGACATGAAGGTGGAACTCGTGCTTGAGCGTGCGGTCCTAGAGTTCCTCGCCCAACACTTGAAGGAGATCGAGCAGATCAGAAGATGTAGCGCCGAGACGCCCAGTCGACCGCACCCAACGGTCATCGACCTTGATGCGCAACGCCGGCGCCGTTCGGCGACCGGCCTACCGCCCGGAGCGGCCCCGCTCGCGTAACACCCCGCGGCGGCCCGTTTTTTCACCACGCCTTGCTGATGGAGCCGTTCAGAATCGCCGCTGTAAACGCCCTCGAGCGATCAGCACAAGCAGGAGGGCGTCATCCCGAGCCTCGAGAGCTCTGGTAACGAATGAAGTGCCCGTAGAGCTGCAGCGGGTGTGTGATCGCGGCGGGGAGACGGACGGCCTCGGGATGCACGATGAAGGTGTGCAACTCCTCAGGGGCGGGGCCGGCGTGCGCCCCACGCTCGGGGATGAATGAGATGTTCCCCTCCGCGGCTCCGGTCCCGTAGATCACGAGATCGCCCGCGCTCGGCATGGCCATCAGCTCGACCAGGCCGCGGACGACCAGATCGCAATCCTCACGCTGAGCGAACGGTCCCGCCTCTCCGCGATTGAGGAGGAAGCGAGCGCCTCGCCAAAAGCAGACAGGACCATCCGTGGATCGGGAGAGCACGAATCCCACTCCGCGACTCTGTGAGATGGCCCCGGCCAGACCGGGAAACCGTTTCTCGAGCTGCTCGATGGTGAGCGGCGTCTCGGTGTCGACCACGTAGAGGAACGCGTTCGGCCCGGACGCGATGACCCGGACGCCGTCCTCCTCATGCGATTCCGCTTCGTCGGCTTCTCGCTCGCCCCTCGGGGTGCGATCCAGATAGTGGAAGAGCCGCTCGGACATGCCGCGCTCGCCAATGTGGTACGCGCGAAATCCGTGTGGATAACCGAGACGCTTTGACACCGACGCCGGCCGTGGCTCGGCACGTGGGTCGAGGAACTCCTCGAAGATCAGATGCTCGATCGGCCGACCCCCGGTCAACGTCGCGTAATGCCGGGAGAGCGCTTGACCGTGGTCGGAAAGGACATAGAGATCGTAGCGATGCTCGGGCACCCGGCCAACGACTCGGGAGAGCTGTTGGATCGCTCGATCGACAGAGCGCAACGACCGCAATGTCCGTCGACTCGCAGGCCCGAACGTGTGCGCGGCAACGTCGTAGTCGAGATAGTTGACGTAGATGGCGGGAGCGCCGCCGTAGAGGTCGCGGGCGACGGCGAGCGTGAAGAGTTCGCGTATCCAAACCGAGATGCCGATCCGGATCTTCAGCCAGTCCCACTCCGCGCGGGCTTCCGCCGGGTGGGCGACCATTCGCAGAACGGACGAGAACGCCTCGTACACCGTGAGAAAGACACTCTTGAGCGCGACCCAGGCCAGCACGATCCCGCCGGACAGGACACGGGCTACACCGGGACCGCTCGGACGCCTGAGCGCGGCAAAGGTAAACAGATTGTTCTCGGCCCCGCCCGTGAAGACGCAGCCGTACACGCTGCCACCCCTCAGGATGCCGACGCGACCTCCCGCCTGCTCGGTCTCCACCTGCGCCGCATGACCGGCGCGCGGGAAGTGAACGTCTGACCGGCGGCGCTTGTCGTGGTAGTGGAATCCCGGAATGTCCGGCTGCACGCCGTACATCGCCGCCATCTGGAACGCCGGGATCGACGTGGGAATGCCCACGCTCATGGGCGTCAGCTTGAAGCCGTCTCGGCTCAGCAGTCGCCGGAGGTACGGCATCCGGCCTTGTGCGAGTCCCAGCTCCAGCACCGCGCGCGACAGGCCGTCGATCTGGATGATCAGCACCCGCGACTGGTTTCGCGCCGACGCGGGGTTGAGCCGGAAAGCGCGGACGAAGCGGTCCAGGACCCGCTGCGCGTTGAGGACAAGATGGTCGAGCATGGCGTCTGATTCTACTGCCGCACGCCTCCACCGCGACGCTCCTCCCCTCTCCCCACGGCTGCCTCGCGCCGCGAGTTCGGATCCGACTCGCCCACGGGGCTACGCACGCCGCGCGCGGCGTAGAAGAGCGGGCCCCAGATCGCGCCGCCTCATCGACCAGGCATACCGGTGCGCCGGCCGGCTCGGGCCTGAGATCGAGGGGCGAGTCGGCGTGCAGGGCCGGGCCACGGACGGCGGATCGCGCCGGTGCCGGGACTATGCGGCCTGACGAAGGCGTTCCTGCTTGCCTGTTTCCATCTCGCGTCCGGCCTGCTCGAGCTTCGATTGATCCCACACCTCGCGCGCCTTCGGAAAGATCTGCTGCTCCTCTTCCTGGATGTGATGCTCCAGCGTCTGCTTCAGCTCTTTCACCTTCGCGAGCCAGGCGTCGTCAGTCGGCTCGAGCCCGCTGATCTCCTCGATCATGGCCTCGGCCTGCGCGACTTCCTCATGATGGTGTCGACTCCAGTCGCGAAGCTGCGGATCGCGGGCGTCCCGAGAGATCGGACCGTAGAAGTGAGCCTCTTCGATCTGCTCGTGCACCTTGAGCTCGGGCTTGAGCTGCTTCCAGAGCTGACCACGCTGTGGCGGGGTCGCTTCCTCGATCTTCTTGAAGGCGCCCTTCGCGGTTTCATGCTCCCGCTTGAGGAACTGGGTGGCTTCCATCGCCGACTCCTTTCGGCTGAAACGTTGGTCCGTGAGCGTCACGACCCCCCGGCGTCGGTCCGTGATCGTGGTCTATACTCTGCCGGCCGCGGGTCGCATCTACTTCAGCTTCCCGACTAGGTAACCCAACCCAATCGCGAGAACGATCGCGGCGAACGGATGCTTGCGAATGGCATCTCGCGTATCCTGCATCCAAACGGCGCTGGATCTTCCCGTGTACTCCTCAAGTTGATCGTCGGCCTCCTGGGCGAGCCGTCCGGCACGTCTGGGCATGTCGCCGACTTGCTCCTGCACGTAGGACGCGCCCTGATTTGCCAGGTCTTGGGCTGAATCGGCGAGACGGCCTTCGTCACGTGAGCCCCGACGCTCTCAGTTAAGCGTTTCAAGCGAAAGCGGCCGCTAAGGAGCAAAGTTTCCCCTCAGTCCGAGACGTGGGTGGGGATCAGCGGGGTTCTGACGGGCGTCTCGGCAACCGCCCGCAATCGAGACCTCAGGATCACAAGCTCTCGCTCTCGCTCACGGAGAAGGGCCTCCGTCTTCCTGAGGCGAGTCACGTAGATGCTGCGCTGCGCTTCAATCCGCGCCTCGGCCGCCGCGACCATTTCATAGAGGAGCGCCTGTGTCGCCTGGAGCTCGCGGAGGCGCTGCTTCTCCCGGTCCCCGGAGCTCGCCCCGCCGAGTGCGTAGACACCCAGAATCACGAGGGGCGTCACGAGAACGATGATGGCGACCGTGGCGATCGCGCGTCGGAACCCGAACCGCTTCCCACTCATCCGCTGCTCCCCTGACCTGCCCCGGATCTCGCTCGAAGGCTGAGCGCCAGCCAGTTGCACCCTCTGTGGGCAGCATAGACGGTGCCAGCGGCCGAGACACCTGGTAAGGCTTCCTCGCTGGACGCCCAGGCCGCTTATCGCCCGGACCCCGCGGGCTCAGGCGGCCTCAACGCCCGCCGCGGCAGGGGCGACCCGCGGCAGCACGGGCACCAGCCGGGCGAGTTGATCGCGGGTGTCGAGCAAGGTCGCGCTGACGTGGTCGGCGCCAGCCTGCAGGAGGACGTCGGGCTGGTCGTCGCGCAGGCGCGGGGGCGCCCAGCGCCCTACGATGATCTTGACGTCCGGCATGGTCGCGCGGAGCTTCTTTGCGAGATAGCGCGCCTTTGAGGGCGGGCTCGGCGGCAGATCCGTGATGCAGACCACGGGATAGCCCTGCTCCTTCGCCTTCTTGACGACCTCCGAGGAGAGGGCGCGCGCGGATGAGATCTCCAGCGCGAACGGCGTCGCCTCGAGCAGCGCCCGGAGCATCTCCAGGGCCAGCTGGTCGGCCTCGGCGTCGGCGGCGCAGCCCAGGATCGCCACCCGCGTCGGGTCGACGCCCGGCGAATCGCCGTCTGCGACCGGTCCCGCCCCCGCCTTGCCGCGCATGACCGAGGCGGTATCGCCGATCAGATCGCGGGTGGCCTCCATGAGCCCGCGCGCTTCCTCCGGCGAGAGTCGCCCTTCCCCGGAGTCTCGTTTTGCGTAGGTCAGCGCGGGCAAGAGAATCGCGTCATACACCTGCTCTGGGGGTTCGGTCGCCACGTAGCGCTCGATGAGATCCGACGCCTCGGCCTCGTCGCCAGCCAGGAGCCGCTGATAGTAGGCAACGTCGGGGTCGAGCACAGGCTCGTCGGCCATGAGGGTGGCGAGGAACTCCAGTCCAGGGACGTGCTTGCCGAGGACGACCAGACAGACGGTGAGAGGGGTGGCCATGAGCAAGCCGAGCGGGCCCCAGAGCCACGTCCAGAAGGCGACGGCGGCGAGGAGTGCGACCTGGGAGACGCCGGCGGCCCCCGCGTAGAGCAGCGGCTCGAGCACCAGGTTGGCGAAGAGCTCGAGCACGAGGAAGAGGCCCATAACCAGCAGTGGCCGGGTCCACCCCTCGAGAGCCGCCAGACTGACTAGAATCGGGGCGACCGCAGCCACCCAGGGCCCGACGTAGGGGATGAACCGCAGCGCCGCCGCCAGGGCCGCCCAGAGGAGTGCGTACGGCACGCCCATCAGGAAGAGGCCAATCCCCACGCCGACCCCGAACATCAGGTTGATCAGGGACTGCCTCAGGAGATAACGGCTGATCCGGGTGGCGGCCTCGTCGAGGGCCTTCGTGGTCACCGTCAGCCGGCGGTGACCGAACAGGCGGATCACGCGATTCCGCATCTCCTCCCACTCGAGCAGCATGAAGATCACCAGGGCGATCACGAGACCGGCGGTGGCTAGCCAACCGAGAAGAGGGCCGAGGGTCGTGGGAAACGTCCAGAGGCCCGCGACCGGCTCGGGCTTGACGACGACCGGTCTGGCCTCGGTGCCCCGGGCCGGCTCGTCCTTGGTGATCTGCTCCTTGATGTCGTCGACGGTCTGTTGGAGCTTCTCAACGGAGCCGCCCCGGCTCACCCCCTGGATATCGCTGATCTTCTGGCGGATGTTCTCCCGGTAGGTGGGGAGTTCGTCGATGAGGCTGGGGACTTGCCGTGCCAGTCCCCAGCCGGCGAGGCCGAAGGCGGTGAACGCCAACGTGACGATGACCAGCACGGCGGGCAGTCGGCCCACCCGGCGCTCGAGCATGGCGACGAGCGGGGTAAGGAGGAACGTGAGGAGCATGGAGAGCGCGATCGGGACCAGGACAGCCTGGGCCCAATACAGGACGGCGATCACCAGGACGCAGCCGGCGAAGACCACCCAGGGCTTGAGTGCGTTCAACACCTCGCGCATGGCATCAGGCTCCTCTGACTATCGTCGGGGCTGTGCAATCAGAATGCCGGACTCAGCGCGCGTTCCCGGTTAGCATCCTGAGTCACTTCGCGCGCGGGCTCTGCCCAGGCCACCGAGGGCCCGTCAGCTCGATCGGCCAGATCGGGCCGTTGAGGTAAAAGCGGGTCTGGCGATTTCGGCCCGCGCCCCCCGGCCCGCTCGGAATGGGCAAACTTTTTCCTACCCATGACCAATGGCCCTCGCGCTTATGAATCCAATGGCGAAGCGACGCCGCTGGCGCTATCCTTACACGCGCTCGTGCGGCACGCGCGCTCGTGCGGCGTGGCGTTTCTGACAATTTACAATCCTGGGAACTGTGTCATGGAGGCGGTTTATGGACAGCATCGATCCCCTTCGTGAACCCGTGCGTCGCGGGGTCGATACCGACGGACCGACGGCGACCCTGGAAGAGGTTGACATCCGCTCCGAGCTACTGTCTCGACCTCACCGGCCACCGGACTATGAGAGCGAGGACCGCGCCCTGGCCGTGCTCGCCAGGGAAATGGCCGAGAATCCCCGGAACATGCTCCAGAAGCTCGTCGAGATGGCGGTCGAGTTATGCAACGCCGACACGGCCGGCATCAGCCTGCTGGAGGGCGATGTGTTTCGGTGGGAGGCGCTGGCCGGTGTCTTTGCCAGCTTCCGCAACAACACGATGCCGCGTGAGGCAAGCCCGTGCGGAGTGTGTATCGACCGGAACGCCGCCCAGTTGATGCATCTGGCGGACCGCTGTTTTCCTGCGATGCGGGTGGAACCGCGTTTCGTTGAGGCGTTGCTCATCCCCTTCCACGACCACGGTAAGCCGGTCGGAACGGTCTGGGTCGTCTCCCACAACTTCGAGCGCAAGTTCGACCGCGAGGACGAGCGGGTCATCCGAGGCCTCGGGCAGTTCGCCTCTGCCGGCTGGCAACTGTGGAAGGCGTGCGCCGCCGCCGAAGAGTTGAGTCAACGAAAGGACGAGTTCCTCGCGACGCTCTCCCACGAGCTGCGGACACCGCTCAATGCGATACTCGGGTGGGTTCGCGTGCTTCGAAGTGGGGGGCTTGATCGCGCCGCATCTGACCGCGCTCTCGAAGTCGTCGAGCGAAACACGTACAACCTCGGGCAACTCGTGAATGATTTGCTCGATGTCAGCGGGATCATCGCAGGGAAGACTACCCTGAACATTGGGTTCGTGGACCTTGGGAAAGTCATGGGGATAGCCCTCGACTCCCTGCGTCCGGCCGCCGGCGCGAAGAGCATCACGATCCGGTCAGCACTGGATGTTGCCGGCCTGAAGACCGTGAGCGGGCCCTGGCCGCCGGGTTTGATGGGTATATCGCTAAGCCCGTCGAGCCTGCCGAGTTTTTAGGCGTTATCGCACAGTTAGCCGAGAAGCGGTTGCGCGGGTAAATCGACCAACGAAGCCGGGCGGCCAGGGCGGCACCCGGCTGGTCCAACAAACTCGGGGGCCGGCAGCAAGGCTCCTGCCCCGGTGCGGGCGAGCGCTCCACCTCAGTCCGGCCCATCCGCCCACGGCCGGTGCTCCAGCGTGTACTCTCCGATGGTCCGCTCGCCCTCGTCCCCGACGCCGCGCACCACGATGGTGACCATGTGTGCAGGTAGGGGGCGGATCGTCGAGCCTGGCTCGACCAGGATGATCTGGCCACGCTCCCGGTCGACGGGAACGTCCTCGAGGCGCCTGGAGACGGCGGGCGCGTCGGCGATCATGACGTCGACGCGTTCGCCGGGGCGGAAGCTGCCGGTGAGGCAGACGGAGACGAGGTCGTCTTCGGGACCCACCGTGCAGGCGGTACGGCCTCCCGGATCGACGCGATGGTGGCGGATGCGCACCCCGTCCTCTTCGAGGCGCGCGAGCAAGGTCGGTGTGAGGACCAGCGGCAGTCGTCCCCGGCTGACCAGCTTCCGCACGCCACCGGCGATCGCGGCCAGGCGCTCGACCGTGGCGCTGCACGTCGCGCAGGCCATCAGGTGCTCCTCGAGCTCGCCGGCCTCCGGGTGCTCGCCCAGCCAGTAGTCCACCACGGAGGCCAGCGGGATCGGTGCCGCGCACTCGCTCATGGAGCCTCCAGGCACTCGTGAAGCCGAGCGAGGGCGCGATGGCGGACGACGCGGACATTGCCACGCGACGTCCCCAACTCGCGCGCTATCTCCTCCGCGGTGCGCTCGGCGTAGAACGTCAGTACCACCACGGCGCGCTCGCGGGCCGACAGGCGTTCCATGCACTGAGCGAGGCGATCATCGTCGAGCGCGGCGTGACGCCCGGGGTCACACGACGCCTCGCCGAGCGTGTGGCCGAACTCCGCCAGCAGCCGGATGCGCCGGTACTCCGTGCGCCGCTGGTTCGTCACCGTGAGCCGGCAGGTGCCGAGCACGAACGACGGCAGGCGGTCAGGGTCCTTGACGCGGCCGTCGCGGAGCGCGACGAGCGTCGTCATGAGCACCTCTTGCACAAGATCGAGAGCCGCCTGCTCATCACGCAGATGGCGCAGGCCGTAGAGCCTGATGCGGGGCGTGAACCGGCGCACGATCTCGACCTCCGCCTCCTTGTCACCCGGTGCAGCGGCGATCCTGCGCGCCAGCTCATGGTCCTCCGGCTCAGCCATTCGCCGAGCGTAGCACGGCCCTGCCCGGTGGGTAGGATGTGTCGTAACGTTGGCGATCGTTACCGAGCGCGCGCGAGTGTAACGCCCGCCATACTCGGCACACATCCATATCGAAACGACGCCAAGGGAGGACGCGCATGGCAGTCAGCACTGCACAGGCGGACACGAACGTCCACGAGATCGCGAACGGCATCTACCGGATCAGCACTCCACTGCCGATCGACGTCGCGCCAGGGGGCTTCACCTTCAACCAGTACCTCGTGGTCGACGAGGAACCGCTGCTCTTCCACACCGGCCCGCGCGGGCTGTTCCCGCGCGTGCGGGACGCCGTCGCCCGCGTGCTAGCGCCGGAGCGGTTGCGCTGGATCGGCTTCTCCCATGTCGAGGCTGACGAGTGCGGCGCCCTCAACGCGTGGCTCGCGGTGGCGCCTCACGCCGCGCCGCTCTGTGGCCGGGTCGCCGCCCTGGTCTCGATCGCCGACCTCGCCGATCGCCCGCCGCGGGCCCTCGGAGACGGCGAAACGCTGGCGCTCGGGGCGCGCCGCGTGACGTGGCTTGATACGCCCCACGTGCCCCATGCTTGGGAATGCGGGTTCCTCTGGGAGAGCCATACACGGACGCTGCTCTGCGGCGACCTCTTCACCCAAGGGGGCAACGGGCTGCCGGCGCTGACCGAGGCCGACATTCTGGAGCCAAGCGAGGCGTTCCGTCGGTCGATGGACTACTACTCGCACACCCGCGACGGCCGCACGCATTTAGAGCGGCTGGCCCGCCTCGAGCCGGCGACGCTCGCGTGCATGCACGGTAGCGCGTGGCGTGGCGACGGCGCCAAGCTGCTCCGCTCGCTCGCCGACTCGATCGAGCGGTGACCGGCGCACGATGCTGGCCCGAGAGGAGTTGTTGCGGATAAAAGATGGCGACCGTGCGCGAGGCGGCGCGCTTCGCTCTGGACGCTTCTGGACGCTCCCAACCGGACATGTGCGCCTCCTCACGGCGACCCGAGCGCGCGCTTTCTCGCTCGGGGCATCTTCTTCACCTGGATCTCGCGCCGATTCGCTGATCGCCGGTCTCGATGCGGTTCCGCATAGACCAACCTGACCGGAAGCCGGCCGCGAGTATACTTTGACGCTCGACCGCGATTATGCATCGAGAGCCGCCGATCAAGTGACGTCGTAATGCCGGTATAGAAGGTCCCGTCGGCGCACTCGAGCAAGTAGCAGAACCACCGGTCCCCTCCCTGATCAACCTGCCGCCTCAAGTCGGCTTCTTTCGGTAGACGTTCAGCCCGACCTTCTCTTCCCGGTCGGGGATCGCGACATTGCCTTCCGTGGAGGCAATGATGATGGTCTTGCCGGATGAGGATGGGCCAAAGTCCTTCGACAAATCGATCGTGATCGTCAGGATGTTCCTGTCCACGGTCATCTGAACGTTCTTCATCGAATCATCTCCAGTCTTGCGGGGATATCTAATTTCATTGGATTTACCCCTCAGGATCTTCTCGAAGCTCCCCTTGATCCTAGCGCCTGCCCGGTTCCCGCAGTCGCTGCAACAGCTCGTCCAAGCGGCGAAGCTCTTCGTTAGCGCGCCTGAGGGCCGAGGCCGCGGCATCCAGCAGGGTTTTCACCGAGCCCTCGGCCCTGACCGGCATCGGTCGGACCACCGCTTGACTTGCTTCGCTCACCGGAGCATCTTCTGTCGCAAATGCTCAAGGCCGAGGAGCGGTCGATCCTCTTCACCGCTTGCGCCGGCCACCCTGTGGCCTACTGCGATCGGTGTCTTCGCGGCTTCAAGCCCGCTCAGCTCGGCTACCATCTCCGCGCGCCAATGCAGGGTTTCCTGTGCCCTGACTGCCGCCGGGACGTGACCGCCAGCGTGATTCAACATGTCAGCTCCTGCCCTGCCTTCGTTGAGTTGCACGGCCGCAAGGCCGGCTGACGACGACTTCCAGCTCGTGGTGCCATGTGGCGCCAACGGTATACGCTCCCTAACGAAAGCGAGGAGCTGCCCGGAGTCTTTCCGGCGGTCCGGGGACGAGCGAGCGATGAGCGACGGCAGGAGCGGGCCAGGACGGCGGCGCTGGCGCGGTGGAAAAAGGTCCGCAAGCAGGTGTAGAGCTATCCACCGAAGAAGATGGACAAGAGCGTTCGATGGTCTCGAGATATGCACCAGAATCCACACCTTACACAAGAACTTTTTGCCGCCGGTTCTTGACAGGCTCGTGCTCGATGAGGACTATGCGTATCATGATGCTGTTCATCCGACTCAGGGCGGTGCTCTTCGAGCTGTGCCCGGATCATCCAGTTGCGCTCTGCGAGACGTGCCGCCGAGCGTACACGCCCGAGGAACTCGGGACTGGCGTCGGCAAAGGTTGTTATCTCTGTGGTCAGTGTGGGACCGACCTGCGAGCGTCGCTCACCGCTCACGCGCGCACTTGCCCAAATCTCACTCCGCAGAAGCCACTGGCGCGGATGACGCCGGTCAGTGGCTCGACGATCCCTTCAGCGGCTTCGGAACGTTTCGCAGCCCGGCGTAGAATCCGGCTCGGGCTGGACGCCGACGCGGCGGCCGTGTGAGTACGCCCCGGCGTCCGGCCCACCTCACATACCTCGCCGACTCGGCACGGCGTAGAGTTGTTCGCACGCCGCACACCAGAACCGACTGAAGACGCGACTCGTTCTTGAAGGCGGCGCTGGCGAGGTGGTCGAAGAAGAGGGCAACAGCGGCCACGATCGTCGATCCTGGGGCCGCTGAGACGCTGGCCTTCGAGCTGAGGGCCCGTGGCGTCGTGGATTCGCGGTCCCGGCTCGCCGGTCGGGGTCGGCGGGTTGATCCACACGGCGTCTGGGATCG
>Ga0187892_10002226_pt1 | contig 40240 bp, 34 predicted proteins | sample MA1701073metaG_FD_139345 | JGI IMG/M metagenome (GOLD analysis project Ga0187892, IMG submission 139345) | Bio-ooze microbial communities from a basaltic lava cave in the Kipuka Kanohina Cave System on the Island of Hawaii, USA - MA170107-3 metaG ... | reverse complement strand
CAAGGTCGTTGCAGAATCAGCCTGAGCCAGCGAATCGCCGGCGAATCCACCTCTGCTATAATCCTCCGCATGATTCTAGTTACCGGCGCGACCGGATTCATCGGTCGCGCGCTTGTGCGCCACCTCGCCGAGACCGGACAGGATGTGCGCGTGTTGTTGCGTCCCTCTCCGAAATCGCCGCGGTTGCCAAAGGGCGTGCCGGTCGAGGTGGCGGTGGTCAGCCTCAACGACCAAAGAGGCGTGCGCGCCGCGCTGCGCGGCGTCCGCCAGATATACCATCTCGCCAGCGCGGCGGGATATGGACGGCGAGGTAATCTGTTCGCCACAGACGTCGAAGGGACGCGCATCCTCACCCAGTCCGCGAAGGATGCGGGGGTTCAAAGGCTTGTGTTCCTGAGCCATGTCGGCGCGGATAGGGCATCCGCGTTTTCCATCCACAAATCCAAGGGAATTGCGGAGGAGTTCATCCGCAAAAGCGGTCTTCCATATACGATCGTTCGATCCACAACCGTGTTTGGCGCGGAAGATCGTTTTACGAATAACATTGCAACTACCCTGCGCTCGGTGCCGTTTTTCTTTCCCATCCCCAGCGATGGACGCGTAATGCTCCAGCCGCTATGGGTGGAGGATTTGGTTACTGCGTTACTGTGGGCGCTGCAAAGCGATGACACGCTCAACGAAACCTATGAGATCGGCGGCGGCGAGTACTTTACGTTTCGCCAGATTGTAGAAATCGTAATGTCCGTGACGCGGACGCGCCGCACGTTGCTACCGTTGTCCATCCCGCTCATGCGCGCCTTGTTCGTCACGCTCGACCCGCTGATCCCAAACGCGAACATCTCCACCTACTGGCTCGATTACATCGCCGTCAACCGCACCTGCCCGGTGGAGAACCTGCCGCGCATCTTTGGGTTGATGCCGGCGCGCTTTGCCTACCGGCTCGATTATCTGGCGCGCAAGCCGTTCTTACAGAGACTTCAGGAGGCGCTTCGCCTCTCGCGTTAGTATGACCGCTCCCAACATCAGACACATCGAAACCCCGGAAGATATGACCGCCATCGAAGCCCTGCAACGCGAGGTGTGGCCCGGCAGTGAAACCGATGTCGTGCCGGCACATGTGCTCATCACCGCGATCCACAACGGCGGGCTGGTGCTCGGTGCGTATCGTGGTGAACGTCTCGTCGGCTTTGTGTTCGGTTTCCCCGGACTCGAGACCACACCGGATGGTCCGCGCGCCAAACATTGCTCGCACATGATGGGCATCCTGCCAGATCATCGCGACTCAGGCGTCGGCTTTGCGTTGAAACGGGCGCAATGGCAGATGGTTCGCCATCAGGGGCTCGATCACATCACGTGGACGTACGACCCTCTGCTCAGTCGCAATGCCTACCTCAACATCACAAAACTTGGCGCGGTGTGCAACACTTATCGCCGCTCAGAATACGGCGACATGCGCGACGGTCTCAACGCGGGCTTGCCTTCCGACCGCTTTCAGGTGGATTGGTGGATCAATACCCGCCGCGTCGAACGCCGACTCGGAAAACGGGTCCGTAAGCCGCTCAAACTGGATGACTTCTCAAAAGCGGACTTACAACCCCTTTACACGCCTCATTCTCAGATGGATGGCTGGGCGCGGCCTCCCGAACATTTCTCGCACCTCGAAGGCAGGCTCGCGCTCGCCGAAATCCCATCCGATTTCAACGCGCTCAAGCAGGATGATTTTTCGCTGGCGCGCGACTGGCGCTTTTTCACGCGCGAGGTATTCGAGACCGCGTTTTCTGCCGGTTATATCGCCACCGATTTTGTCTTCGACGAGAGGAGAAGTTTCTACGTCCTCTCGAACGGTGAGACGACTCTGCAATAAACGTATCAGTAACCATTGACGGGGAAAAACGTCTTAGATATGTGAGCAAAACGCGACCCGACATCGAACAATGGTGGGCAGTGGAGGCGATGATCGCCTCCTACAACCACGTCTACAACGTGGTGTATGGAACGCGCTATCAGGAGGCTGGTCCCATCGGTGTGTCCATTTACGAGGATGCACCCATCGCATCCTTCCATTACGAGTTCCTCGCACTGAGCGCGGACATCCGTGAAGTGACCGACGCGATCGGCACATTCCCAATGCCTCCCGGCAAGAAGCACATCGTCAATATTTTTCATCCCGCTCCCGTTGATCATACCCTCAAAGAGCATTTTTCAACGCTTGGGCATGAATTTGTACGTACCGGACCGATCCTCGGTTATGACCTGCCCTCGAAGGTCAGCACGATTCCCCTGAACATTCACAAAGCGCAGACCATTCAGCAGACCGAAGCGGCGAACAACTACCTCACGACCGAGGGCGAACGAATCCATGTACAGACCCTGCGCGATAAACATATCCATAATTTCTACGTCAAGGAGGACGGTCAGGCGGTCGGGTGGATCCAACTCGTGACGAAGTATCCGAACGTCGGGTATATCAACCAACTTTATGTGTTGGAGGAGTATCGCAAACGCAGATTTGCCTCAGCCTTGATCCACGCCGCGCACGCCGAGGCGCTCAAGCTGGGTGTGAAGCGTATGGCGGCGATTCCCTCCGACCTATCCTTGCATCTGTTCCGGCGGATGGGATATCGTCCCCTGTTGTTTTTCTCCGCCTTTCGCCCAAAGCCGTTCAGAAAAGCCTGGGTGTACGAGCAATCGAGCGTGCCTCAGTCACAACAGACTTGATGAGAAATACGCCGCACAGTGTGCGGCGTATTTCTTTCTTAACACAGGTTTAGCTCCTGTTTCAATCGGGGCTAAGGTATCTGAATTTTAATCTCACATGCAGACGAAGTATCTGTACCGGGACCGCCGTGGCAGATATCGTTCCCATTGCCTCCGTTGAGGGAATCGTCTCCGAGACCACCGATGACAATGTCATTATTGTCGCCGCCCAGCAAGGTATCAGAATCCAGACCTCCATCAACAAGATCCCTCCCATCGCCCGCATCAATGGTATCCTCTCCGCTCCCGCCGAATAGAATATCGTTGCCGTTGCCGCTCATGAGGGTATCATCACCGTCACCTGCAAACATGGTGTCGTTACCTGTGCCACTGCACAACACATCGTTTCCATCGAGAGCGAAGAATGCGTTTTGGCCATTGAACCCAAGCAAGAGGTCCTCTCCAGCGCTACCAATCAGCAGATCGTTGCCGCTCGTACCAACAACAACCCGGATGGTGATGAAGGACGTGTTGACCCCATCACTTACAGTGACAGTGATATCGGCAGTGCGGACTGTGGCGGCAGGAACGCCGGTAATCGTAACGGTGCGGTTTATGCCAACCCCGCCAAACACAATGTTCGCGTTCGGCACAGCGCTCGTATTCGATGAACTGCCGCCAAGGGTCAGCGGATCACCCTCAGCATCTGCAAGAGTGAGATTCATCGTGCCGCTAGAAATTCCGCATATGCCGCCCGCGGCAACGACAATCGTTGGGGCAGTGTTGTCATACGTGACGGTGTTATCCGTGCTTGTAGAGGCTCTATTGCCGCCATCCACCACATTGGCTGGAACAGAGGCAGTTACCGCACCATTCGCGGTCATGCCGCTCACAGCCACATTGTAGGTTGTGCCATCGTTCGGTGCAATCTCCGTTACTACGGCAGTCGTCGGGTTGGCTGTTCCGCTCAGACCGACATCGCTTCCATCAAACCCAGTGACCGGTCGGCTGAACACAACAGTGAAGTTGATCGGGCTGGTTCCGGTCGGGTCAGCCTGACCCGCCGCCTGATCAATCATGACATCCGGCGGGAAGACCGTGTCTACCGGCTTAATCGAGAGTATCTGAATGCGCTGGTCAAGTTCGATGGGGGTATCTGCCTGATTGTATGCATTTGCCGGCGTATCGTGAAACTCCTGCAGATAATCCTGGAAGGCTTTCTGCTCGCCCAGTGCATTGGCGGGCACCACCCCGGCAGCGGTAAAGTTAAGCGACTCGTCAACGGGTCCGCTGAGAGTGCCATCGTTCAGTAGGAAGCGGAAGTTGTCGGCATTCACCTTGATCGGATACCCATCCCCGCCATTGGCGGTGAAGTTCAGACTGACCATCGTGATCGTTGCCGGCGCATCCGTGGTGAATGCTCCGTTCTGGTACACGCCTGCAAGGAAGTTACCGGCGCGGTCGGTAAGCGCAATGCTCTTTACTTTGCTTCCTGCAGGGCTGCCGGGATCATAAGAGACACGCATCCCGCCGATCTGCATGAAGCCGCCGCTTTGCACAGTCGGGTTGGGGGAAAGCCCTGCGGCAAATTCGAGAATGTTCTTCAAGCCCTGCGGCGTGGTATCAAAGACCATCAACCTGTTGTCGAAGCGCAGCGCGTTCTCGATATCGAGCGTCGAGATGGCGCCGGCAGGTTTGCCCACAAGCGGGTTGGCAATCGGCGGGATTTTGGTCCCGTCCTCAGCGATTGACCCGATCGAGGCGCGCAAACCACCGCCGTTCTTGAGAGAAGTTATGAAGCCGCTCCCAAGCGCCTGCTCAACGGCATAGAGGTTTGCATCCGCCGAAATGTCACCCAGGTTGACTTCCTGCGTACGGCCGAAGGCGCGGTCGCCTTCAATGTAAACGTTGGTGTAACCCCAGATCGTACCATCCTTGACGGTAATCACATTATTGATCGCAGTGGTGATGGCTTTGACTTTGCTGCCGATGGTGCTGGAGGCGATGATATCGTTCGCGGACTGTGATGTGCCATAAGCCGCTTGCAGATTCGCCTCGGTGGAGGCGTACGCGCCGTTGATCACCGGGTCGAGACTGGAGAGAATAATCTCGCCATTCGCATCGAAGCTTAACACCAAACGGCCAAGGTATGTGTATTCGGTGTCAGTGGTGACGATGAGCACTGTTTTACCGTCCAATCCGGTCGTTACGATCGGATAGGAGTCTGCAATGAAATCTGCGCTATGGCCGTTGAATCCAACGGGAGTGTCCGTAGCATCGCCCATACGCTCGTGTCCGCCGCCAGCGATCATCACGTCAATACCGGAAATCATTGGCGCCAACAGCTTGTTGCGCTCAATGGTATCAAGTTGATCAACCATGACGATCTTATCAACGCCCATGGCATTCAGAGCATCGACCGCCGCCTGCAGGTAGATCGCCACTTCCTGTAGATCATCCGTTGCAGGATTGGCATCATCCTTCGGCACCGTACCGTTGGGCGATGTTTTGCTGAGCAGCTCGAAGGTGGTCGCGCCGACGAGACCGATCTTTTCACCGCCCGGTGTTGTCACCACCGCATATGGCGCAATCTTGCCTTTGATCGCGCTGGCTTCTTGTCCGGCAAATGTATTGGTTGCTGGTGTACCTCCGAGAGTGACATCTGCCAGGCCGCGCAAAGCGCTGTCGGCACTGAAGTTCAGGTTGGTAGTTATGAGCGGGAACTGGGCGCCCACCCAAGCGCCGGAGTTTTGAATGGCGCCTTGTAATACGGGCGAGCCAAGATCAAACTCGTGGTTGCCCAAAGCGGATGCATCGGTGCCAAAGGCATTCATGATCGCGATGTCAGGGCGGCCAAGCGCCGTAGAGCCAATTCCGGGAACGCTGTTGAGCGATGGGTCTGCTCCACCGATCAGCCACGGACCGGGTATGAAGCTATCGCCTTCGCCGAGAACCAGCGTATTACTATATTCATCATCGAACTTGTCGATCATCGCACCCATGATGGGTCCGGTTTCGACGCCCAGCAGGCCGCTCTCACCATAGTAGTGGAGGAGTTGCAGGGTGTAAGTAGGCGGCACAAGTTCCAATCCCACAATCACCGGGTCATGGTCAGACGAACGATAGGCATCCGGCGCGTAAATCGCATCCTGATTGGGTCCTTTGAAGGTCGTATCATAATCAATCAGGTCAGGCTCATCTGAATTGATATGCCAGGCGGTTACGCCTGTAACCTGGCTCACCAGACTGGCACTGGCAAGGGCATGATCAAGATAACCCAGCTGTCCGTCGAACACGTACGAGTAGGCATCCTCACCCTGGAATTGGAAAACCATGTCGGTATAACCGCTGGCGACCAGTGTATCAATCGGCGCTTCTTTGTCGTAGGCATTGAGGTCGCCGATGATGAGCACGTCGGGATCGCCCGTGCCGGTCGGGTCGGTGGCAAGCCACGCCAGTAACTCGGTCGCGGCGTTCACACGGACCGGATTACATAATCCTTCGCCAGTAGCCGGTGGGCTGCTGGCGTTTTCTCCATCACATGCAGAGCCCTTGCTCTTGAAGTGGTTGACGTCAGCTACGAAGACTTCGCCAGTGACATTGACCTCGAAGGCCTGCGCCAACGAGGGTCTGTTTCGCGGACCGGCGTCGCCGCCGTTGACGAAGGCAACACTATCCAGAACTGCAGTTGTGCCAACCGGGGTCACAGAGGCGGGTTTATAGATGATCGCGACCTTGATGGCATCAGAACCGATCGGACCCGTGTTGATGTACGCATACGTGCTGGAACCATATTCCGCGTTCAATCCATTGACCAGGTCTTGCAGCGCCGCATCGGTTGCATGATTTTCGATCTCGATCAAGCCGACAATATCGGCGTCGATGGCAGATAGCGCGGCGAAGATCTTGTCGCGCTGGCGGGTGAATTCGGCCGCGTCATCGGCGCCGCGGCAATCCTGATTCGCGAGAGGTCCGCAAATCGGACCGCTGTTATCCAACGTACTAAAGTAGTTCAGTACGTTGAAACTGGCAACCTTCACATCCCCGCCAACATCATCCGGGGTAGCAGTGCGCGGGTTGGCATTAATGTGATTTCCGCCCTGCGTCGGCTGGATGCGATATAAGCCAAAAGCATAATCCAGCACACCCGTGAGGTTTTGAACCGTATCGCCGCCGCGGAACAGGTTGGAGAGGTCGAAGTCATTTCCATCGGGGTGAATCGCAGGGTCCGGATTCTGATTCGAACGTCCGTCGTCGAGCGTGATCCGGTCCAGGCGAAAATCCTGCGCGGCTTGAATCGTGTCGGGACCAGGGTCAAACTCAGCAGTCGGCGTGAGGTGCCGCTCGGAGGTGAGCACGATCTCGCCAAAACGATCGAAATTGAAATACTCAGAAATGTAAAGAGCCTGCGGGAAGGTGACTCTCATGCCTTCATAGGCTTCGAATGCGTCTTCACTTAATACTGGTAATGACAAACTCGCCGCGCTCGGTAACGGGTTGCCCGTGCTGACCACGGCGACACCTGTGAACGATGTGATCTCCGTCATGCCATTGAATTCAGATACAACGCCCAGCACCTGAACTCGGTCGCCGACCTGCACATTGACGGCAGGCGCACTTCCATCGAATACGAACACGCCTTCAGAGGTCAGCGCATCCGCGTCGGTATCCGCGTCCTCTTCCTGAAGGTGAAAACCGTTCAAATCGCCGTGAGTGCCGCTAAGCCCATCCTGGAAATCGCCAACGACAATGCCCTCAACAACGACAGTTTGCCCAACCAGTGGGCTCGCCGCGCCGTTCCCCTGAACCTCGTGAATTTTCCTCTCCGTGGGACATCCGGCAAATTGACTGCCATCAAACTTGGTGCCGGGAGAGAACAACGATCCTCCAGACCCCGTTGCAAGTGAATGTTTGACGAGCGGATCTGCCCCAGTGACGTCTGGGTCGCGTGTCAGGGACTGGTTATCACCGCCTTCGGCGCCGAAGGTATACGCCGCCACATTACTCGTTCCATTATTGAGTGTGACGGTATCGCCTGTGTTATTGAGTCCCAGCTGACCGGTGGATGCGGTCTGCACAACACTATATCCAAATGTGCCGGTGGGCGTGCCCGCCGCGAATACAACAATGGGACAACTGGCGGGAATCACTGTGTTTGCCGGGAATGTATGACGAACGCCAAATCCATCGCTTAACGTCCAGCCGCTGATGTTCAAACTCGACGGTTCGTTGTTGACGATTTCGACGAACTCGTCATTCGTCGTCTCAACCACACCATCGCCATTCGCGTCCCCATTGACCGCATCCGGGTCTGCGAGAATTTCATTGATGACGATGGCGACTGGCTCTTGCACGGTTAATGCAATCGAAGCGTTGCCTGTGCGGGTTTCAGCATCTGTGATCGCGCAAGGGAGATTCTTTGCACCTTCGCTGGTTCCACTATCAACGGTTGCTTCAAAGGAGAAGATGTTATCGCCGATAGTTACATCGCCATTCGTGCCGTCGTCAAAGAAAGTTTGAGTCGCGCTGCCGCCAATCGACGAGAGATCGCAACTCACAGCCAGCCCCGTGCTGGTGGGATTTGTACCGGGAGTCACTGTTACGGTCAGCAGGGATGGTCCGCCCGGCGCGACGGTGGACGGATTGGCTGAGCCAACACCCGAGGGATCGGTTGTCCCTCCGGCGGCGGTGATCGAAATATCGTCAATGCCGATCCATTCATCACTGCCAACCGCGTCGGTGGTAATGATACGTATTTGAACCTCCGACTGATTATCTACAGCCGATGGAAGGGTCACATTTACCGGTGTGACCAATGTGGCTAGGCTCGGACCAGTTGTTGCATCCGCAATATACCCTGCCGGAACATTCGTAAAGCTGCCGCTGTTGCCGACGCGATATTGCAACGCCACCTGTTGCACAGCATTATCAGCCGCGCCGTCAATATCGCGCACATTGTAGGAAATATTGATGTCAGATTGACCAGTGGTGTTCAGATAAATTACGATATGCGGGGCATCGGCTGTTCCTGAGCCCTGCAGGGCAACGACGGGATCGGTTATTTCAAATTCCGTGACCCCGCCTGTCGTGAATGTGTTCGGATTCGCCTGGTTAGCGTTCACATCCACCGGCGTGGCGCTTCCATCCGCAAGAACAGTCTGAGGATCAACATTTGTCGAGGCAACGAGACCGTCGCCGCGATAACCAATGATCCCCGCAACCCCCGACCAATCATCATTGGTTGTTATCAAACCGGTGTTGGACCAATTCTGGCTGAACGGCAGCGTTTGGGCAGTGTTGTCAGCCAATGCCGGGCTTGCCAATGACAACAGGCTTGCAACCAAAGCCAAGATTAAAGCAACCGAAAAGAAATTGGGGAAAAGCCTATTCATGCCATTCTCCTCATAGGTGGTGAATTATTTAGTATGCGAAAACATGCCTCAAAGGCTTGGATTGATTGTGAAGTTCGGTTTGCACGAACGCGAGTCACCTCCTAAGGTTAGTCACAAACGATCCAAAACGGCTTTGAAATCCCCCGCTCATCCATTGTAGATGAAGAGCCGCAAAAAGGCAAGGTGAGTTGGAACCAATCAGTGAATTTTTAAGATGCTGCCTGTCAGCGCCTTGATCCTACCGCCGCCGGGGACAAAACTCTCATGACCTCATCATTCACAGGGCGCCTCCACCCAGCCTCCCCTATTTCCACGAACTTGGAATTTGGGGAGGTGACCGAAGGTCGGAGGGGGCAAGTCGTGGATATTGCCCTCCACCTCGAGGACCAGCCCCGCTTGATGACAATGGATCAGCGATCAGTCCCAGAATAGCCTGGTGACGTCTAAACCGAGCAGCCAGAATCTAGGCGCGTTGAAGTATATGTAATCGGCAGGTGCTATAATTGACTCATGGATGCCGATTCTGATATCAAACTCTACCATAATCGTTGGAAAGCAGTTGAAGAGATCGAACGGCAGGAACTGCGCGCCATGTCCTTGGAAGAACATTGGAGGCAAATCAACTCTTTGATTCAGTTTGCTCTCGGGCTTGGCTTATCACGCGGTGACGATGATGGCGAAATGGATGTGTTTTTTCGGTGGGCCAAGTTGAAAGGGAATCGTTAGATGGAAAAAGGCATTGAGCCTTTTCGGGCGGCGCTAGAGGCTGTTCAGCATCTATTCACAAGATTTGATAATCGCGGCGTAATCATTGGCGGGATTGCCGTTGGTTTGTTGGGTAAACCACGTTTCACGGAAGATGTCGATGCAATATTCTTGCTTTCCATAGACGATATTTCCAATTTTCTGGAAGCGGCCGGCGAAGAGAGAATTCGAGCAAGAAGGCCTGACGCAATAGAATTCGGGCGAAAAAACCGTGTTTTGTTGCTGCGGCACGTGCCATCCAACGTAAACATTGACATTTCCCTTGGAATTCTGCCGTTTGAAGAAGAAATGGTTACGAGAGGCCGCATTCAAAACTTAACCGCTTTATCTATTCGCTTGCCCACCCCAGAAGATTTGATCATTATGAAGGCCGTCGCACACCGCCCGAAGGATTTGGAAGACATCCGATCCATCGTGGACAAGAATCCGAAACTGGACATTCCCCGTATTGAACGGTGGGTCAAGCAATTTGCGGAAGTTTTGGAGATGCCGTCATTGTGGGATGATATTGAAGGCATTCTTAAATAACCCAAGTTGCTACCTTGTGTGTCCTACTCATCCCTCACCCTGATTTTGACGGCTTTTCGTCGGGACGGCTCCCCCTCTCCCGCTGGGAGAGGGCAGGGTGAGGGTCTTTAGTGAGAAATCAAGAAAATCTGTTAGCGGGTGGCAACTTGAGTTAAATAGATTTATGATAGCGGTGCCGCGAATAACTCCTTGATACTCCCCGCCGTCGCGGACTTGTGACAGTAATAGTCAACGATGAATCCCGCAATGACTTGCTTTCTCCGAAAATGGACTCTCAACTTAATTTCCTTCTGTTCTGAGCTTGTTATTTCAGGTTCTGAAATTCCTGCCAATCTAACCCCAACGGGCGAATCACCGCTCTCAGAGTACCGAGTTTCAAATCCTTTGCGCCCCAATCGGGTAATGGAGCAATCTTTCCATTCTTTCAATTGTGCCAAGCGCGATGCGACCCTCCGCCGCGACGCGGCAATTCAACACGCCGAAAATTTACCACACTCGGGGAAAGGTCCCGTCCCCTCCCTGGCCCTGCCTTGAGCGGAGGGTCGAGTAGCCTGTGTCGGTCGGGCATATCGAGACCCGCAGTCGAAGGGTTCCCGCCCCTTTTGGTTTTGATACATGGCACAACAAAAAACTCCGAGTTTTTCTCGGAGTTCGTTTTTATCCTATCCTGCCATCGGCGAGACTTGATATTCAATTTTGCTTGGCATACTCACTCGCCGCGAAGCATCTAAAATCTCCAGCGAGACGAGATCACCTTTATCGTCGTATTCTAAAATCACACCTGGCTTATCTTCGTCACTCTCGTTGCCGAGAGTGACGGTGAAAATAATTGTAAGGGTATCAGCGGCTTGATCGTAAATGACCTTCATAGATTATTTCGTGTTGAGAAACTCCTGCCACTCCAACCCTAATTGACGGATAACCGCTCTCAACGTGCCAAGTTTCAAATCTTTTGCGCCCCAGTCAGGTAGCGGAGAAATCTTTCCATTCTTTGGGTTGTGCCAAATACGATGCGAACCGCCTCCGCGTCGGGGCAATTCCTCACAACCCAGTGCTTTGAGTTTTTTCGACGCTTCACGATATTTCATACAGCAAGGACAGTTTCAACCCAAAGCGGCGTGTTCTCTTTTGCAGGTTGTAGAGCGGACGGTAACGGGCGTTTCAATTGCTTGAATCCATCCACAATCGCCGCCAGCGCGTCATTCGCATTTTTCAGGGCATCCTGCACATCTTCCCCTTCCGTGATTAGTTCAGGCAAAAGCGGACAGGTGACAACGTACCCGCCTTCGGCTTGCGGTTCCAAGACAAGAGGCAACTTGTAAATCTGGCTCATGAAATTCTCCTGTTTGCTCTGGTGAAAGTATAGCACAGTCTAAATTCCACCCGTTATGCCGAAATCAATTCTCTTATCCTCCCCACCACCGCGGACACGTTCCTCACAACCTCATCATTCCCGAATCTGACAATCCTCAGCCCCAGCTCGGACAACGCCTTTTCTCCCGCCTGGCATCTTCCTCCTTTTGCCCTAATCCCACGGATAGTCATACCAACTGACATATTCGTTGTATGCTTCATCCACAACGCTATAAGCCTCGCCGCCCTTACTTACACGGTCAAATGTCACGCCCGCATCCTTGAATAGTCGCTTCATAACATCGTGCAGTTCATCCTTGATCTCATCAGGTCCCATTTCATTCGCATTAATCAGAGACAAGGCAACCGAATCCTCTTCCAGCTCGTCTTCATCCATGTTTTCTGCAATGGCGGTCGCGTAATGCAACATCCCTGCGATGACAACCGAAAGGCGATGTGTCCGCCCGTCGGGGACAAGTTCACGGAGCATATCCACCCATACATCATATGTTTCTTTTCCAACCACATCTTGAAGACTTCTTTTAGGTTTTGATGGCATGGCTAAACTCCCTGAGAAATTTACTCTGAAATCACTGTCTTAATCTTTCCAACCACTACGGACAAATCCCTCACGACCTCATCATTCCTGAATCTGACAACCCTCAGCCCCAACGCGGACAACACCTTCTCCCGCCTTTCATCTTCCTCTTTCTGCAAATCGTGAATGTCTCCATTCACTTCAACAACCAGCCTCGCCTTGTGACAATAAAAGTCGACGATGAATCCCTGAATGACTTGTTGACGCCGAAAATGGACTCCCAGCTTATTCGCCCGTAATTCTTTCCACAGAAGTTTCTCGGCAGGAGTCATCGCACGCCGCAGTTCTTTTGCGCGTCCCAGTTTTGCTTTGGTGACTCGTTGACCAGTAACAATATTCTTGATGGACATGGCAGGATTCTAATGCAAAATGGACAAACCCCTCTCCCGTCTACCACTCTGCTTCGCTTCGGGTACGATGTCCCCTGAAGGGGAGAAGCTAAAACCACTGCAAACCAAGTCCGCGCCAGCGGACAAGACAGGACTCAACACAATGCCCTTTCCTTTAGGACGTGTGCCCGATAGGGTAAAGGGGCAATTCAACACGCCGAAAATTCACCACAATCGGGGAAAGGTCCTCCCTCCCTTCCCGCCCCGTTTGGTTTGCAATTGATATTTAGTCAGACTTGCCCCATAAACCTGCTTTGTTATAATCAAAACTAGAGAGACCTATGCGTAATCTTCTTCAGTGGGAAAACTATTTACGCTCGTACTTCCAACATCATTTGCGACTGATTGGGGAAATTCCTTTGAGCCGCCGTGATTTGGAAGATATGGCTGATTCTTTGCACGACTTGATCCAGAGTGAAACCATCACACAAGCTACAGAAAAACTTATAAAGGTATATCCATATGTTTTTTTGACGTTTCTTACGGGTTTTGCGGCGCACAATTTAGAGCGCGATTTCTGGGGGCAGGTTGCTCAAAGGCTAAATATACAGCATATCCATAATCATCATTGGCATCGCCATTATGTCGATTTAGTTAAACAACGCGGATTACGTTGTTTTTCAGGCGATGAGACTTCACGCCAATATGTTACAACCATTCGTTTTCATGGAGGGATTCCTGCATATTCACTGCCAGATTTTTTTGATTCTATTCTTTTGCCATCTGTAGAACGCCCCACCCTTGCTGAACTTCCCGCAGATAAAGCGCTTAATCTGATTCTCCAGACGGTTTATAACGTTGATGCTCCTGTTATCAATTTTTTGACCAATAGCGGTGAACTTGGAGTGGAGTTCTTTAAAGCTTGCCGTGAAATGGCTTGGTATTATTTAAAGGAAAAAGAAATTCCTGCGCCCGAAACCACCGATCTGCCTGCTTATGTAATTGAAGCTTTTGCAAATTACATAGAAAATGGTCAAGAGCAGGGACTTCGTCTCCGTAAGCCTGTTTTATTCTTTGACCCTTATGATGAACCACACCTTCGCCTACATCTTCCCGAGGAACAAATTCCCTTACGATATGTGGAAGACCAATTACTTTGGCAGGTAACATGGGATGGACAGCAAAGCATAATTTCACATAAGCCTTCAATTCACATGCAACGCCAGGATGTTCTTCTCCGCGAGAGTTATTTGCCTTTAGATGTTTCTTCGACATTGTTGAAAGTCTCACTCCTTCGCAATGGAACTGATGGACTGGAACCAATTCGCCGTTGGAATTTATCTTGTATGCCCCTTGAAAATTTTCCTTTGTTGGCATTCCGTCAAGTTGGGCGTAGCTCGAAGTACATTTGGCAAATGGTAAGCAGTGTTCTTGCACTTCCCGCCTCATCACTATTGCTCGTCTTTCCATCAGATATGATAGTAAAAGGTGATGGGAATGCTCAATGTGTCGAACATAGCAATTCATATTTGGGTGGGCAGTGGAAAGGGTGGAATGCCGAAACATGGGATTTACAAAATGCTTCAACCATATATTTTCTACGTGATGGCATTGAAATTTGTCCGCCGATTCCTCTAGCGGCTCCTGTACAAGATGCACAACTAGGCGGCAATGTCAGTATCTACAATGACGACCCCAATGGTATTCCACTGTATGCAGGTCACACGCCAATATTGAAAGTTCCAATCCGTTCTGGTTATCCATTGAATGAAGAGCTGCGTCAATGGAACATTGATTTGCAATCAACTGAAGAAACTTTTCCTCTTTTACGCTTAGAAACCGATCTTTCTGTTTATGCAGGTCAGATCAGGCAAGCGGAAGACAATCTTGCAGAATTAGACTTGGGAATTCTATTTGACGCTGATATGGTTGGGACATTTAAGTTGCGCGTACATGGCGCATTTGACACTGAAACGGAATTTTCATTCCGTCTTTTGAAATCCCTCTATGTATTCGACCTACCCAAATTTATATTTCCTACTGCGAATGGCGCACAGCCTATCGAGTTTAGTCTGCGGGTACCAGAAGGCATGTTTTGTGAGGTTCAGTCTGGTGTCGATGATGTTACAGTTGAATCCAGTGCGATCGCCACCAAAATAACAGCTCAGCCCGAATCAACCCATGCAAATTTGTATCTTGTCAAACCATTGGAACAAGATGAAAGTGTACGAATCCCAATTTATATTCCGCTATCTCGATTGAGTTGGTCATTCTTGCTTGGAGCAATAGAAGATGATATCCATTGGACAAGCAATTTTGTTCAAAAACCAATTGACGCAGTGTTGCAAGCGCCGTCGGCGTCTTTGCACCTTCGCTTGCGTGGTTTACAAAATATATCAGAGCGCGTCAGTCTTTTGCTGATAGACCCTGACAATCCTAATGAAATTATCCAAGAAGAACGCGTACGTACTAATCCGATAAGCACAGATTGGTTGCGGATTCCACTTAGCCCGTTTCGTACTACGCTCAGCCGTTATGAACAGGCGTCTCAACTTGAATTACATTTCCAATATCTTTCCCCTGGCAACGAGAAAACAGTTCGTTTGCCGCTGGTTCGATTTACACGAAATCTTGACATCCAAAATGTTGGGTTGCAATCCATTGGCGATTTGACGTGGCTACTTCATTGGGTTGAACCTCATCCACTTCGTGATCGGCGTGTATTAATTGGTTCCGCTTGGCAGCCGTGGCAAACTTTTGAATTTCAAATTCCAGATCGAGCTCAAGGCAAGTTTGTTATCAAAGACATTGGACTTCTTCCCTTACGATATAGAATTTATTTTTATACTGCTCCCACATACGCGTCATCAAAAACGGAAATACCTTCAAGCGATTTCTTTGAAATCACCATTATCGCGCCTGAAGTTCGGCTTGCCGAGTTAGATAATCAAAAGCCGCAAAACCCGATCCACGAGTTTTTGATAAATTTTGAGAGGGCATGTATTCTAACTGAATTGGGAAAGCCGATTGATATTCCTGTCAATGCTTGCATAGAGAAAATCAAAAACGGGCAGATCATGAACTTAACTTACCTGAAAGAGTTCCATGATTGGCTTTCTATTCAACCCAAGCAACAATCTAATGCAATGGCTGTTCGCGCGTGGATGTTCAAACCTGACATTGTCCGCCACGCTATGAAAGATTTACGCCGAGGGTCTCCAGAACGCCTTACATATATATCTTATTTGACTTCAAACAGGAATCTCCACATTGAAAGTGCTGTTTTGTTTGTTCAGCATGAGGATGACCCGATTGCAATCAACTATTGCTTGAAGGAATTAGTTAGACGACACAATGAACCAAACGGATTTTCAATGAACAAAATCATTGCATTGTTAATCGAAATGATTGACAAAGATCGTCTTTCGTGTCGGGATGCGTCCGACTTGCTTGCCAAAGAATCACAGGTAGCGATTCAAGAATTAATTTCAATGCCAGAAATCGCTATTCGTGATACGCTTGTTGAACAACTTCGTCAACGAATCGAAACCGATTGATTTGAGTTTTGAGTTCCAAGCATAATTCACAATAAGGATTTCGTTTATGTCCATTCATCCAATTGACACCACGCAAAAAGTGCGCGACGCCTATTTGCGGTATCTCAAGACCATAAAACCCTTTCAGGATGACAAACTACGCGTTGAGTTTGCCGACGCCATTGAAAAACATGAGATGTTGGTGAAGGGACCTTTGGTTGAAATCTCTCAGCCATACAGTCATGATCATGAAGTTAAAAATATAAAGGATTTGGTGTCTCGCGGGATACTTTCACTACTATTTGCTAATTTATGTTCAGAAGCGTTACCATACGAACGTAATCTGTATACACATCAAGTGCGCGCAATTCAAAAGGCGGTGGTAGGAAAACGCAATTTGGTTGTTTCAACTGGTACGGGTAGCGGCAAAACCGAAACATTTCTGATACCCATTCTCAACCACCTTTTGCGTGAAGAGGAAAATGAAACGTTGTCACAACCTGGCGTTCGTGCCTTGTTGCTCTACCCGATGAATGCTTTGGCAAATGACCAAATGAAACGCCTCCGAAAAGTATTGGGCAAATATCCCCAAATCACCTTCGGACGTTATGTTGGTGAAACCGAAAACAAGAAAACGGATGCTGAAAGAATTTTTAGACAAAATTATCCTCAAGAACCCAATGTTCCGAATGAACTCAAAAGCCGCGACGAAATGCATGAATCGCCACCACGTATTTTGCTCACGAATTATGCAATGTTGGAGTATTTGTTGCTTCGTCCTGCGTCATCTCCATTATTTGACGATGAAACGGGAAAGCATTGGCGTTTCATTGCCCTTGACGAAGCCCACGTTTACGATGGAGCAAATGCAACCGAAATGGCGATGCTGTTACGTCGCTTGCAAGATCGGGTAGCAGGACAAGATTTTGAGCGTATTCAAATAATCGCAACAAGCGCAACACTTGGAAAAGTCCCTGATGATTTGCCGAAAGTTGCTGAATTCGCCAGAAATTTATTCAATCGCCCAAACGGATTTCAGTGCGATGAAAGTGATCCTGAAAATGGGGACATTATTACAGCCACTCGCCTTCCAATAGATTCACTAGGAGATGTTTGGGGCGTTGGTTCCCAAGATTTATATGCCGAATTGCGAGCTATCGTAGATGATGAGAATCTTGATGAATCAACCAAAATCAAAAACCTTGAAGCCGTTTCCAAAAAACACGGCTTACCCGATTCTGTAGTTGCTGATGCTCGTTCTGAAGCGCTGAAAGGAGAAAATCCAACAATATCTCATTATCTTTATGCTACCCTGAGAGGGGATGGAAAAATAAGGGTATTTCTGACGGAACTGCAATCTGAACCCGCTCTTCTTACTACAATTTCAAAAAAGATTTTTCCAGAAGCAAGCGATCCTGACAAAGCGCTGGTTGACTTAGTGGCTTTATCTGTAATGGCTCGTGCCAATCCTGAAGACATGCCACTCCTGCCAGCACGTTATCATGTTTTTGCGCGCGCACTAGAAGGCGCTTTCATATGCCTGAATGAAGATGCCCACCAAAATTCCGATGGTACTACTGTGTCGCGAATGTTTATGCACAGGCAGAAATTTTGTCCGCATTGCAAAAGCCGTGTTTTTGAGTTGGCGAATTGTACGCGTTGCGGAACTTCATACTTAATTGGACAGGAAGTTAGTGGAAGTGAGTTAGACGAAGAAGGTACAAAGTTCACTATCAGTCCGCGAAATGAATACCTGCTACAAGATAGCAAGCTGTACTTGGCTGAATCCGCTCAACAAACAAGTTATTACGTTATAGCGGATAAGGTTGCTTTGCCAGATGAAGATGAAATTATCAGTATTGGCGAAGCAGAGACAGAAGACAACACAGCGCAACCCGAACTGGACGAATATATTCTGTGCACAGAATGTGGACAAGTCCAACAAGTAAATCTTCCTCGCCAATGCCAGTGCAAGACGGATTTGCAAAGAATCAAAAAAGTAAATATCGGGCGCAGTAAAACGCTCAGGCGTTGCGTTAGTTGCGCGACGCGTTCTAACAGCGGGGCGGTTTATCGCTTCTTGACGGGACAGGATGCTCCAGTGAGCGTTTTGGCAGAGGCGCTTTATCTCAATATTCCTCCCGCGAAAGATGAAAGCGCTGAATATCCTGGTGAAGGCAGGAAGATGCTGAATTTTACAGATAGTCGTCAAAACGCCGCTTTCTTTGCGCCCTTTTTGGAGCGGGCGCACGAACGAACTTTGCGACGTGGGTTATTTATCAAAGCAATGGGTTCTACACAAGGTGCAATGCAGGGAAACTATCGCCTACAAGATATATTGCCAAGCATGGTTACTCAAGCCAATCAATTGGGCTTGTTGCCATCGGGGGATTCTTATCCGACTAAAGAAAAGAAAATGGCAATTTGGCTAATGCAGGATTTCACGCCGCTTGACAGGCGCATTAGCCTAGAAGGATTGGGACTGATTCGTTTCGAGCCCGTTGTAAATGAAAACTTCGAATCGCCTTCGTTTTTACAGACCGCCCCTTGGAACTTAAGCAAGAGAGATGCTTTTGCATTAATTCGAATTTTACTCAACACCTTGCGCTATCAAGGTGCAATAACATATCTTTTGTCTGATCGTGTTGAACTATTTGCAGATGAAGCGTTTCAACCCCGCAACAAAATTTTTTACATCCGCGAGACTGATAGCGATACAAAGAAGCGCATTTATAGCTGGATGCCTTCTTCTACACGGCGAGGAAATGCGCGTTTGGATTATCTCAAACGCATTTTATTCTCACGGCTTAATGATGAAAGCAAAGCGGAAGAGCTTGCAAAGAAAACACTCCAAGATATTTGGAATTACCTGATTGATAAATCTAGTCCCTGGAGAAACGTTTTCGTTGGCGAAACAGTCAAAGGGCTTGGAGTGGTGTTTAGAATATCACATGAAAAGTGGAATATCATTCCAACATTTGACAATCTCGATGGTTGGTATATCTGTAATCGCTGTAAGAATATTTACCCGTCCAGCGTAGATAATCGCTGTTTGACCTACGGTTGTTCGGGAACTCTAGATTCGTTGCATAGTCATCGTAATGACATCGAGAACAATTTGTATCGCCAAAATTATCTGTCTGGTAACTTGATACCCCTAGCGGCGGAAGAACATACAGCGCAGTGGACGCCCCAAGCAGGAGCACGAGTCCAAAATAAATTTATCCAAGGTGAACTCAATGTTTTGAGTTGCTCCACAACCTTTGAATTAGGTGTAGACGTTGGCGACTTGCAGGCTGTAGTCATGCGGAATGTTCCGCCAACAACAGCGAATTACATTCAGCGAGCGGGGCGCGCTGGTCGCCGAACCGATTCGGCGGCATTTGTTCTAACTTTTGCACAAAGACGGTCGCATGATTTGAATTACTATGACTCGCCCGAAAAAATGGTTGCAGGTCAAATGAAACCTCCTTTTGCTTCGTTAAGTAACGAGAAGGTTGTGCGTCGTCATTTACATTCTGTTGTTTTTTCTGAATTCTTTCGTTGGGCAAAAGCAAATGGGCATGAGTTCAAGAACGTTGGAGGCTTCTTCATTCCTGATGGAATGCAAACTGGTCAGGCATTGATTCGTGAATACCTTGAATCTCGCCCACAAGAATTATTGACATCACTAAAGAATATCATCCCTGAAAGATTGCAGTCTGAATTTGGGATTAACGAATGGGGATGGATACATAATCTTACAAACCCAAACAATACAGGTGTGTTGGATTTGGCAGCAGATGATATCGTAGAGGAATGTAGCCACTTATCTGAGTTATACAATAAGGTGATGGAGCAATTGATGGAGGCGCAGTCCTCGTCTAAACAGATAGAGTTGCACAGAGATGCTCAAAGGTATCCGAAAATCCAAAATCAAATTAAACAACGAGAAATTCTTGGCTTTTTAGGTATTCGTAATGTTCTTCCTAAATATGGTTTTCCTGCTGACGTGGTGGAACTGAAAACCGATCATCTTTATTCTATCGATCAGGCTCAAGACGTCGAATTAAGCCGTGATTTGCGTATGGCAATCTCGGAATTCGCTCCTGGCAGTGAAGTTATTGCGGCAAAGCGAATATGGAAGAGTCAAGGTATACGTATTTTGCCTCACCGTCATCCAGTACCCATTGCTTATGCTATTTGTAAGGACTGTCAAAAATTTCATTATGGAACAATTCCACCAATATGCGAATGTGGCGAAACTTTGAAGCCAAAAGGAAATTTTATCAGCCCTGAGGATGGTTTTGTTGCCGCTAATCGTGTTTCATCAACAGGCGAAGAACCTCCAAAACGAATTTATGCAAGCCGTGTATATTTTGCCAACTACAATGAAGAAAAAGCTTTACTGAATCATGAAACAACTGAATATGGGGTAGAACCTGAAATCAGAATACCTACATTGACTCGCTATTCAAGATATGGCTGGCTTGCTGTTGTAAATGATGGATATCAGAATGGATTCAGAATTTGCATGACTTGTGGTTGGGCAGAACCCATCCAGCCACCAAAGCCGCCGCCAAGTAGCCATGAAAACCCAATTACCAATAAACCATGCCGCGCTACTTTGGATAAATATCACCTTGGTCATAGATTTATGACGGATGTATTGGAAATTCGTCTCTCTGGCACGCAATTCCTGTTGAGAAAATCTCCTGCTATGTACAGTTTGATGTATGCTTTACTCGATGGGGCGAGCGAAGAACTTGGTATCCGCCGCAACGATATTGATGGTACGTTGTATTTCCACCAATTTGGCGAACCTCCATCAATTATTATCTACGACAATGTTCCTGGCGGCGCTGGACATGTTGAACGTGTCAAAAAGAATCTGCGCTCAGTTGCAGAAACAGCATTTCAAAAAGTTGATAACTGTAAATGCGGTAAAAACACAAGTTGCTACAACTGTCTCCGCAATTACAACAACCAATTCTTCCATGATGAATTGCAACGCGGCTACGCTTTAGAGATTCTGGGATTGATGCTTGGTAAAACCGTTCTTATCACATGATTTTGCGGCGGGCTAACATATGGGGATAATGCCCCTCGAAACCGAACCCGCCTCCAGTTAAGAATGAAGCGGGTTTTCATCATCCAAAAACCTTCGCAGTTAAAAATTCCTCACTCTTTATTGTTCATTCCGCATTCTCCATTCATCATTCTGATTCCCCACTCCCTTCTTCTGATACAATACGCCCCAATCTCTAATCTCCAGTCTCCAATTCTCTAATCCTCCAATTACTACTTACCAATTACTATGACCAACGAATCCCTCGTAATCTACTCCATGAACAAAGTGGGACGCATCGTCCCTCCCAATAAACAAATCCTGCGCGACATCTCGCTCGGCTTCTATTACGGCGCCACCTGACGGTCGGCGTGCTTGGACTCAACGGCGCGTAAAAGAACTGTTTCCCAAAATACCACATTATTGCAAAAGTGTGGTATTTTTGTTGTATAATGCCTGTATGGCAAACTACAAGAAAATCTTCGCCGATCACAAAGGCATCCTGCGCGCCTCGAAGGCGATTGAACTCGGTGTACCCAAGCACATCCTCTACGAAATGGTGAAAACAGGCGAACTCATCCGTGAGGCACAGGGGATTTACCGCCTGAGCGAGAGTGACCCACTGGGGAATCCTGACCTGGTGAATCTTAGCCTGCTCGTGCCCAGGGCGGTGTTTTGTCTCATCTCCGCGCTGTACTTCCACGAACTGACCACGCAAATCCCTCACTTTGTTTACTTTGCCCTGCCGCGCGATGTCAAAACCCCGAAGATTAACCATCCGCCGATTCGCGTTTTTCATTTTTCAGCAAAGTCCTATCAGGCGGGCATTGTCGAACATGAACTGGACGGAGTCAAAGTCAAGATCTATGACCGCGAGAAAACCATCGTGGACTGTTTCAAGTTCCGCGAGAAAATCGGCATGGACGTGGCGCTCGAAGCCGTCAAGGATTATCTCAAACAGCCAAAGGTAAACGTATCCCTGCTCATGAAATATTCCCGCATTAACCGCGTCGAGAAAGTTATCCGTCCATATCTGGAGGCGTTGGTATGAAAAAACCAGTCATGAACATTCCTGCCTCCATTCTGACGCGGTTGCGAAATCAGAGCGACGAAATGAACCGTCCCTTTGCAGAAGTTCTCCAGTATTATGCCATGGAGAGATTCCTCCATCGGCTCTCGAAAACCAGATATGCCGATAAATTCGTCCTCAAAGGCGGCTTGTTGTTTTACGTGTGGAACCTCCCCTTGCGCCGTCCCACTCGCGATATTGATTTCCACGGTTATGTTTCAGGAGACAGCAAAACTCTTTTGAAGATCGTCCTTGAAGTCCTTGAAGTGTCCTCTCTCGAGGATGGGCTTGTTTTCGGGAGTAAATCAATTTCAGTAGAGGAAACACAAATTGACGCCGACTATCAGGGCATCCGCATCAAGTTGATCGCCTTACTGAACCGCACTCGCATCCCTGTTCAAATTGACATCGGCTTTTCAGATGAACTCACGTCAAAAGCCGAAACCATCGAATATCCCAACCTCCTGCCCGATCTCGAAACAGTTCAACTGAAAGGCTATCCAAAAGAGACCGTCGTGGCAGAAAAATTCCATGCCATGATCAAGCACGGAAACTTGAACAGTCGCATGAAAGACTATTATGACCTTTGGTTGATATCGGAAACTTTTGGATTTGAAGGCAAGTCCCTACAAAAAGCGATTGAGACCACGTTTAAAAACCGCGACACTGACCTGCTCACTGAAAGACCTTCATCAATCTCGGCTCAATTTGCATCTGTTAACAACGCGCGCTGGAACAACTTTCTGGAAAAGATGAATATCGAAACTACTGAAAGTGCCGACTTTGCATACATAATCGAACGAGTTTGGAAATTTATTGAACATCCACTACATGCATCCATCGACAAGAAGTTATCATCCCGCAGATGGTTTCCGCAAAAAGGTTGGAAATAAGTCAAAGCCCTATATTGAAATCATTTCCCCAATCTTCCCCACCACCGCGGACACATCCCTCACGACATCATCATTCCTGAATCTGACAACCCTCAGCCCCAACGCGGACAATACCTTCTCTCGTCTTTCATCTTCCTCTTTCTGCAAATCGTGGATATCGCCATCAACCTCCACAACCAACGCCGTTTTGTGACAGTAAAAGTCGACGATGAATCCCTGAATGACCTGTTGCCTCCGAAAATGGACTCCCAGCTTATTTGCCCGAAGCTCTTCCCACAAGATTTTCTCGGCAGGGGTCATCTCGCGGCGGAGTTCTTTCGCGCGTTGAAGTTTTTCTTTGGTGACATTTTGACCTGTAACAATACTCTTAATTGGCATTTTGTGATTCTAAAACAAAACTCCGAGTTTCCTCGGAGTTCGTTTTCAATCTATCCTGCCGTCGGCGAGACTTTCTATTTTACTTGGCACATTGACTCGCCGTTACGCATCTAAAATTTCCAGCGATACCAGATTACCCTTGTCATCGTAATCCAGAATCACACCTGGCTTATCTTCATCACTCTCGACAGCGGGAGTTTCGGTGAAAATAATGGTCAGTGTATCGGCAGCTTGATCGTAAATAACTTTCATTATTTGAGAATTATCTTCAAAGCAAGGATAATCACTGGCAAATCCTCCTGCACCGTCCGCCACACTACTTTTGTATTGACACCGAAGTATTCATGTGTCAACTTGTTTCGCATGCCCACAATCTCCCGCCATGGAATTTCAGGATTCGCATCGCGCACGTTTTCAGGCACCTGTCTTGCGGCTTCACCAATAATTTCGAAGGCACGGATCACGGCATACATGGCTTTGTCGTCCTTGCAAAAGCCATCATAGTCCAATCCCTGTACAAAAGAGAGCGCCTTTTCGGCGTTCTCCAACATGTCACGCAGATAATCTTCATACTGGCGCTTCATACAGGGATTGCCTCACCGAGGATTTGTTCTCCAATTTTTGGTTTGAGCGAGTCCTTCATCACCAAATCCACTTTGACACTCAATAGATCGGACAAGTAATTTTCAATCGCAATATAGGTCAATAGACTCGGGTCTTCCTTAAATGTGACCAGCACATCCAGGTCGCTATCCTGTTTTTGCTCGTCACGGACATAAGAACCGAAGACTTCCAACGTCTCCACGCTGTAACGCTCCGCCAGCACAGGGATTTGCTGATGGAGGATTTTGAGTAAGGATTCGAGTGAGCGCTTCCGTTCCACAATTTGATTATACACAAAAAGGAAAAAGCCTATCGATGAGTCTCCCCTGAAGGGGAGAAGCTAAAACCACTGCAAACCAAGTCCGCGCCAGCGGACAAGACAGGACTCAACACCATGCCCTTTCCTTTAGGAAAGGGGCAATTCAACACGCCGAACAATCACCACAATCGGGGAAAGGTCGCACTTCCCCTCCCTCCCTTCCCGCCCCGTTTGGTTTTGACTTCATCAACTTATGCATCTTACGCAACTACCGCAACTTCCGCTATAATGAGAACATAAGAGCAACAAATGTACTACCGAAGAAAAATCCTCCTCGCATTGATAGAAGTTTTCGGTGGCAGTCTGCAAAACACGGACTGCGAGAAACTTCTATTTAACTTCTGCCAACAGACAAAGAAGAATCACTACGATTTCTTTCCCCATAAGTTCGGACCTTTCAGTATTATGTCGTATTATGACAAGAGAATACTAATCAATTCGGGTTTACTAAAATCTGCTGACGATTTCCAATTGAATACAAAACACTCTTATTTGAAAGAACTCACAGCGACCGATAAAGCCGCCTTGTTGAGATTCAAATCGAATATCGGCAATTTGCGCGGGGAGAATCTCCTCAAAAAGACCTATCGTGAATTCCCGCAATACACATTGCGAAGCAAAATAGCAGGGAAACATTTCACCGATGAAGAATTGAAACAGCGACAATTTGCTTTTGCAACAGAGACCCAACCTGCTGTATTTTCAATCGGCTATGAAGGCTTGACCATTGACTCCTTCCTGTACAAACTCATTGCCAATAACATCACCGTCGTTGTAGATGTTCGCAATAACCCACAATCGATGAAGTATGGATTTTCAAAGAAGAGTTTCAAGCAATACATAGAAAATGCAGGGATGAAATATATTCATATTCCTGAACTTGGAATTCCATCCACCATGCGCAAGGGACTTGGCGAAAGCGTTTCCCACAAATCCTTATTCAAGGTGTATGAAACCAAACTTTTGCCAAAACAGGAAACCGAAATCAAGCAGTTGATTGAATTGACCAACCAAAACGAGCGGATTGCATTGGTCTGTTTTGAAGCCGACCATAACTTCTGCCATCGCCATACATTGATCGAGAATCTGCAAAAGAATAAATCATTCAAGAGGAAAGTTATTCACTTATAGCCACTGGGGGAATAAATGCCTTATTTACCTGATGAACTTCCAAACGCCAGAGTATTGATTACAGTAAAAACGTATCCTCTGCCGTCACGCAGTTATACGGAATTAGTTTGCACGGCGGGATTGCTAAATGGCGAACAGTGGATTCGGATGTATCCAATTCCATATCGCTTTCTACAAGACCAACAAAAATACCCAAAGTATTCCTGGATTGAACTCAACTTAACTCGCAAAACGGATGATTTTCGCCCTGAAAGTTACAGCCCAAAACTTGGCGTAGACGAACCAATCAAGGTGTTTGAACAACTTGGAACCGCAAATGAGTGGGCGGCACGCAAAAGTTATGTTCTCAAAGAAACTTTTTATTCGATGAATGAACTGATTACTCTTGCCAAAGACCCAAATCAAAGAAAATCTCTCGCAACCCTAAAACCTTCTCGAATTGTGGATTTTGTTATTGAAGAAGACGAACGTGAATGGAAACAAGAATGGCAGGATCAACTCAAGCAATTCAACATGTTTGAACTCCCAACCGAGCGTGGACACAAGAAACTCGTCAAGAAACTGCCTTACAAATTCTCATATCGCTTTTTCTCAGAAGGCGACAAAGAACCACGCAAATTGATGATCGAAGATTGGGAAATCGGTGCGTTGTTTTGGAAGTGCCTATATAATACCGATGGTGATGAGCAAGCCGCAGTTGAATTGGTCAAACAGAAATATCTTGAAGAATTCGCCGAGAAAGATTTATATCTCTTTGTTGGCACAACTAAGCAATATCACAATGTTGCGCCAAACCCATTTGTGATTATTGGTGTGTTTTATCCGCCTAAAACAGATCAACTTTCCTTGCTATAGATCCTATACGTCATGGTTAATGATTTCGGAAAAGAATCGGTTGTATACTAATCACAGTCAAGGTTTGCCTCGGTCATTGGGAGTCATATGAAGAACAGGACTCGATTATCAAAATGGTGGTCTGGTCTCAAAGTTTCAGAGCGGGTAGCACTTATAACTGTTTGTGGAACTTTGTTGGCTTCACTTTGCGGAGGTTTGTTTGGTGTAATTGGTGGATTTATCTCTACACGATACCAGTTAGATTTTCAACGAAGCCCATCTGACAGTGTTGAAACACTTAGGGTAGCAGGTATTAGATTTCAGGACTGGCGAACAGGCTCCATCTATGGGGTACCTGTAAACACTGACCCTCCCAAGTTTGACGCTACCACTGATTGGGATGAAAAACGTAATCATTTCAACTCTCAAGGCTATCACATATTATATAGAAATGGAGATTTTTCGACCTTTACTTGGTATGAAGACATTCCCTCAAGCACAGTCGGTTCGTTAAACCCTTTTCCAACGTTTCCTTTAGAGTATGAATTATGGAATCTTGATAAGGAATTTCCAATTGTCATTGATGAAGTGTCGCTTGAACTCTTGGATTTTCAGAGACCTACAACATCAAACCTGGATTGGTATTATCTTGTTGGTCCGCTTGGGGGCGGAGGACCTGATTTTCCTACATTTGAATTCAAAACAACCTTTTCTCCCACGGAACGAACAATAAATCTATTTCAAGAATCTTCCCAACGAGTCATTATTGAGCCAAGAAAAGCAATATTAGTGATACTAAACCTTTCCTTTGATACTCCTGGTAGATATATCTTGAAATCATCGATCAATTACCATTTGCCTGGTGGTTCATCTAAAACAATTGATTTAGAGGAATTCACTTACAGTTGGGTTGAAATCGATTTCGTGGACGGGTCAAAATTGAAAATCATCGAGTAAGCGATGGGAGCCAATGAATAAACGTCTTTTTCTAGTAGCTGGCTTGGTTGTAATGGGGGTCTTTTGCATTTGCTTTCTGGGCGGGTTTCTCCTAACACAGAAACTGGGAAAAACTAACCAGACAATCGTTGCAACCACTGCTTCCCAACCAGATCCATCCACAGCGAAGAATGGGGATTTTTACGAGATTGCTACTACAGACATTGACGGAAAATTGGTTCTGGGCGATATAGAAACGGGTGATACTTTGGAATTAGATATTCGACCACTAATGTATGAATGGTCACCTAATTCAAAGTGGTTATATGCTACAGATTATCAAAAGTTATGGTTAATAAGTTCAGTGGGTGATTCAGTAAAACAGATTGCAGATAACCTAGAGGGAGCTTGGACTTCTTGGTCGCCCGCGAGCAATCTTCTAACATTTTGGTCGTCACAGGGGCTTGAAATATATAATCTCGAAAAAGATACCTATTCTACGCTTCCAGACACGGAATCTTATAATTGTAATTTTTCACCCGCCCTATGGTCATTCGATCAGACATGGATTATCTTTCAGGCTGCCGTATGTGATGAAAATGGTATCGAAGGCGATATAGTAACGATTCGTGCAGATGGATCAGAAGCAAAAATTTTACATGATGATTTCTATAGCATTACCCCTTATCCATCTACTGGCAACTATATGATTGTTTTTGCAGCATCTAAACCTGAAGGTAGGCTGGAGTTGTATTTGGGTGATTTCAGGACTATAGACTCTTCACTTACTAAAATCAATGATCCTGAAGGTAGACAACAGTTTTGGATAAAATGGTTGCCCGACGGAAGCGGATTCTATTCAATACCCTTCAATTGGCGTTATCCCGAAGTGGATTTCATAGATTTGGCAACAAACAAAGTCAATGTTATTTGGAAAGACGAACAAGCTGCGCTGTATCCTGGAAATGAATGGTCACCAGGAGGAACTAAGATTATTAACAGATATAACGGCTTAATAATTTTTGATGTTCTTACTGAGACATTTTCTGAGTGGAAAGATGATTTAACTAACGTGTGTGGAGTTCAATGGAATCATGCCGACGAAATTAATGCTGTTGTCATTTGCGAAGCATCAGGGGACTTGCCAGTTAGGGAGATGTACATAATATCGAATCATGGTGCCAAGTTTCGGCTTGGTGATAGTTTGTATGGTGGAGACGTAAAAATCTCATTGATGCAACGATAAATCTTTATTCTATATCCCCGTGCGGGCTAACAGCGTGGAACAACGCCTCGAAACAGAACCAAATTTCCCCGTCGAATGAGGCGGGGTTTTTCATCCAAAAACAATCATCGGGTAGAATATCGCCACTATGAGTAACGAAACCACACAAGTCATCTACTCCATGAACAAAGTGGGACGCATCGTCCCTCCCAACAAACAAATCCTGCGCGACATCTCGCTCGGCTTCTACTACGGCGCCAAGATCGGTGTGCTCGGACTCAACGGCGCGGGCAAGTCCACGTTACTGCGCATCATGGCGGGCATCGACAAAGACTACATCGGCGAAATCTCGCAAGCCAAAGGCTACACCTACGGACTGCTCGAGCAGGAACCCAAGCTCGATGAAAGCAAAACAGTCATCGACGTCGTGAAAGAGGCGGTGGCGCCCATCGTCGAAATGCTCGCCCGCTTCGATGAGGTCAACGCCAAGTTCGCCGAACCCGATGCCGACTTCGACGCCCTCGTCGCCGAGCAAGCCAAACTGCAGGAACAACTCGATAAGCACGACGCCTGGAATCTCGACAGCCGCCTCGAACTCGCCATGGATGCCCTGCGCTGTCCGCCGTCGGATACGCCCATCAAGGTCTGCTCAGGCGGAGAAAAGCGCCGCGTCGCCCTCACCCGACTCCTGCTCACCGAACCCGATGTGCTCCTGCTCGACGAACCCACCAACCACCTCGACGCCGAGTCCGTGGCGTGGCTCGAACATCACCTGCGCGACTACAAAGGCACCGTCATCGCCGTCACCCACGACCGCTACTTCCTCGATAACGTCGCAGGCTGGATCCTCGAACTCGACCGCGGCTTCGGCATCCCGTACAAGGGCAACTACTCCTCCTGGCTCGAACAAAAACAGGAGCGCATCCGCCTCGAAGAAAAATCCGAAAGCCAGCGCCAAAAGACTCTCGCCCGCGAACTCGAATGGATTCGCATGTCGCCCAAGGCGCGTCAATCCAAGGGACAAGCCCGCGTCACTGCCTACGAAAAATTATTGGGGCAGGAAGCCGAAGCCCGCCGCGAAGAACTGGATATCTACATTCCGCCCGGTCCACGCCTCGGTGACGTCGTCTTCGAATTTGATAAAGTCTCCAAAAGTTACGACGACCGCCTCATTCTCGACTCCTTTTCTGCTTCTGTTCCCCCAGGCTCCATCATCGGGATAGTGGGTCCGAACGGCGCAGGCAAGACCACCTTGCTCAAGATGATCATAGGCACAGAGAAACCCAATAGCGGCTCCGTCAAGATCGGCGAGACCGTCAAATTCTCCTACGTTGACCAAACCCGCACCCTCGACCCTGAGAAAACCGTCTACGAAGAAATTTCAGGCGGAGCAGATTTCCTCGAACTCGGTAAGCGCAAGATCAACTCACGCGGCTATGTATCCACGTTCAACTTCGCTGGCACCGACCAGCAGAAGAAAGTCGGCATCCTCTCAGGCGGCGAACGCAACCGCGTCCACTTAGCCAAAACCCTCACCGAAGGCGCCAACGTATTATTATTGGATGAACCTACCAACGACCTCGACGTCAACACCCTGCGCGCCCTCGAAGAAGCCCTGACTGAATTCGCAGGCGTCGCCCTCGTCGTGAGTCACGACCGCTGGTTCCTCGACCGCATCTGCACGCACCTCATCGTCTTCGAAGGCGATTCCGTTGCCAAGATGTACATCGGCAACTGGTCCGATTATGAAACGATGATGCAGGAGAAATTTGGCAAGGATCTAACTCCGCATCGAGTGAAATATCGCACGTTGAAGAGATAAATCACAACCATGTCGTTGCGAGGAGGGCTTCAGCCCGACGAAGCAATCTCCAATTAAACGGATGATTCTTTTCGACAAGCTAATCCCCTTTAACGGGAGATTGCTTCGCTTCGCTCGCAATGACATTTGAGGCAACTGGTCCGATTACGAAACGATGATGATGGAAAAACACGGCAAAGATTTGACTCCGCATCGAGTCAAATACAGAACGATGAAGAGATAAATACCTGTAGGGGCGGGGTCTCCCCGCCCTTTTTGTCTCATCCCAACATTGGGCGACAGAACGTCGCCCCTACAAATTCAATTACGAAACGATAATGACCGAAATATTCGGCTAGGATCTAACTCCGCATCGGGTAAAATACAGGACATTGAGGAAATAGTCGGGTAATTTATTTTTCACCCCTTCAAACTGATCATAGACATGTAACATTTCCACAGGAGAAGATATCATGTTCGTAAATCTATTAACTCTGACCGTTGTACTTGCTCTCATGATTTTTTTCGGCTGGCTTACCTTCCGTGTCCTGCGTTCAGACCGAGGGCGATTCAAGAAAATCTTGGGCGGGTTAGGCGCGGGCTTGCTGACCTTCATCCTTACCGCTGTTTCTCTGGCGGGTATCAAGGGCATGTCCATTGTTTATTTTCCATCCGCTGAACCTGCACCCGATTTAAAAGTAGAAGGTACACCCGAGCAGACCGCGCGCGGCAAGTATGTGGTTGACCTCGGGTGCATGGGTTGTCACGGCGTGGACCGCTCCTACCCTCTGGCAGGCGGCTACAACGTATCGGAATCTGAAGGTTTCGGTTTCATCGGGGACATCATCGCGGAAAACCTGACACCTGCTGGTAAACTGGCAAATTACAGCGACGGTGAAATCTTCCGTGCCATCCGCCATAGTGTGGGTCAGGATGGCAAAGCCCTGTTGGAAATGTCGTTCCTCTCTGTTCGCAAGTTGAGCGATGAAGATATAGAAGCGATCATCGCCTTCCTGCGGTCACAACCTGCCGAGGAGTCAACTGGACCGAGGGGCGATTCAATAAACTTTTTTGGCGTGGTAATGTTCGGTTCTGGGTTGTTCCCAGCCCCCGAACCTGTTGAAGATGTAATAGTCGCGCCTCCTGCTGGGGCTACCGCTGAATATGGGGAATATGTTGCGGTACTGGGCGGGTGCCGAACCTGCCACGGTCCAGACCTCAACGGGATACCTGCCTCATCGTATTATCCTGGTAGCCCAAGTCCGCGTCCGTTCGTCTCATCCGTGACCCTCGAAGAATTCACTCAAACCATGCGGACGGGCGTTCGCCCGAACGGCACGCCCTTCACCGAAGCCATGCCGTGGCAGATCGCATCCATGATGACAGATGATGATCTCACTGCATTGTATTTGTACTTGACCAAAACTCCATAGCAACCGCTGGTTCCTCGACCACATCTGCATCCACGTCATCACCTTCGAAGGCGACTCTATCGCCAAGATGTACCTCGGCAACTGGTCCGATTACGAAACGATGATGATGGAAAAACATGGGAAAGATTTAACCCCGCATCGCGTGAAATATAGGACGATGAAGAGATAAATTAAAACCATGTCATTGCGAGGGCGCTCTTGTTCTTCGCCCGAAGCAATCTCCTCGTCGAGTTAGGGATTGTGTCGCCACGGCGCCACGCGACGCTTCGTCTCAACGAACGCTCCTCGCAACACCTTACAAAAAAACCGTCCCGAAGGTTGTATCTTCGGGACGCTCTGTCTTACGTAGACATTGCCGCTGGTATTCTCTGGTAGAGAAATTCCCGCATGTCACTGGATGCGCTGGCGTGTTCAATCGTGATGCTTACCACGTTACCGTTGCTGTCCAAATCCAGGTAAATGTTTTCGTTCAGTTCGCGCGTCTCCACAGGCGGGTTGGTGGAAAGTTCAACCAGTGTGGTGTCGGTATCTTCAAAGTATTTGATGCGCATGGCTTACTCCTTAAAGTTTCGGTCAAAGAAAGCATTGTGAACAGTCTCGCCGTCCTCGAGCAGGATGACCCGCAACGCGCGGTTTTCCATTTCTGCGATCCGCGCCCAACGGCGAATCCTGCCGTCGGATTGGATTTCCTCGCGCAATGGGTTTCGAATGACTCGCTCGATCCATTCATCCTCAATCACCGCGCGGTCGGGACGTTGACGAGTGTATTGAAAGTATTGCGTGGTCTTCATTTGCTTCGATTATACTTGAAGTACAAGACCCCCCACCGAAGTTGGCAAGATATGCATCGGCAACTGGTCCGATCACGAACGCTGTTGACTGAAAAATTTGGAAAGGATCTAACCTGCATAGAGTGAAATATCGAACATTGAAGAGGTAAAACCCAGCAGGGGCGGCGCATGCCTCGCCCCTTTTTGTTTGCAGCATTATCCTTGAGTGACGAAACGCCGCCTTTACTGTCTCGTCATTGCAAATTGGGAAGGCAATCCCTTATGCCGTACCTCAAGTTGCGGGAAAGGTATGACAATGCCGGCCTTGGTTAATTCGTTGTAGAGCGCCGTGTTGACCTTGTCGAACATGCGCCGCGTATCCGCGTAGGAATCCAGCCACCAGCGCACGCGGAAGACAAGAGCCGACTCTCCAAACTCCAAGAATAGTGCCTCTACCGGGCGGTCATTCAATACGCCATCCACTTTCTGCACCGCTTCCACCATCACTTGGCGCGCCTTTTCCAACTCCGTTCCATATGCCACCCCGATGTGAATTTCAATCCGGTATTCCGAGGTCGGGTAAGAATAATTGACGATCAGGCTTTTGCCTATCACCGAGTTCGGCACAATGACCATGCGGTTATCGCGCGTACGGATGCGCGTACTGCGTAAGCCCACATCTTCCACGTCACCCCACGTATCCAGCTCCAGGATTTCGATTCGGTCACCGATCCGGTATGGGCGGTCTACCATGATGACGAATCCGCTCACGATGTCTGCTAAAGCCGCTTGTGCTGCCAGGGCAATCGCCAGCGAACCAATGCCTAAGGTCGCAACCAACCCGCTGACTTCGACATTGAATCTATCCAACAGGATAATGGCGACGATCAGCATCAAGATGATTAATGCCACGCGTCTGATGAAGGGCATCAATTGTTTGCCGATATCGGTGTCGCGGTCTGTAACCAGCTGACGCTCATACCATTTTGCAACGTTAGAAATGAGCCTCCATGCCGCCGAGAAGCCGATCGTCAGGTAGAGGACGAAGAAAAATCTCTCCAGGTCAAACCGCAGGAACTCGAAGACATGCGCGAGGCGGCTGAGACTGAACTGAAACGCATACACAACCGCCAGCCAGTACAACACCGGCGCGATTGCCTCATAAACGACATCGTCCAATGACGACGTTGTGAGGCGGATCAATCTCTTCAAGACTCGCTGAAGGATGAACCCAACGATTCGGCGTCCGGCGAAGACCGCAATCAGAATAATAACGACAGATATCGCGATCTCGATCCATTGTTCCATGGTCGGTGAAATGTTCATGCTGAACTCCTTTCGTATTGGTGAAACCCCGATTACATCTTACCATGCGCAGGATGTCAGAATCTCATGGGCTATAATGAAAACATGACGAACGATGTAAATTCCCCCGACAATTGGGATTCGTATTGCGAACCCAAACAGGACGGACTCTTCATCGACCTTGCCTGCCCGCTCGACGGGCGCAAGGACGGTCCGTCATTCGGATTTTCGGATCAGGAACTGTTGGGGTTGTTCGAAGAGCGCGGGTTCAAGCAGCTGTCGCGCAATAAGCCCGCCGACTCGATCCCCCGCCGCAAAGGCGCAGAGGAGTTGTTCATCTTTCAAAAGATCGCTTGAAAGTGAATCTTGCGCCTTACAGCTTCAAAGGAGAATCTCATGAAGCACTTCATCATAATTATTGTGTTACTACTGGGCGCGTGTAACATTCCAGATACGAGCGGCCCGCTTGATAACTTCCCCACGCAACCTGTTGTACAAACCATCACCCCCGCCCCGACACTTTCGCCTGAAGAAGCGGCGGACGTGATCTATCACGGCGGCATCGTCCTGACGATGAACCCTGAACAACCGCGCGCGCAGGCAATTGCCTTGCGCGGAGAAAAGATCATCGCCGTTGGCACAAATCAGGAGATCATGGCATGGAGAGCCGATCAAACAAAGGTGATCTATCTAAACGGACGCACTCTCATGCCCGGCTTTGTGGACGCGCATACGCACTTGCTGCATGTTGCCGCGAACTACGGAACTGACTTTGACGGAATTCAACAACTGGCGCTGGCGAATGGCATTACGACGATCGGCACGTTTGTAGTCCAGCAGTTTTTAACCGAGATGCAAAACTATACCGAAGAGGGTAAACTGCGCGTTCGTACCAGCCTGTATATGATCTACAATACAAACTGCGGAGACATTGTCGGCGACTGGTGGAAGGATATTCCTCCTACGCGCGAGCCTGGCGAAATGCTAAGATTCGGCGGCGTGAAGATCTTCGCCGATGGCGGCACATGCAACCGCCCTGCGTTGAGTTATGAGACCTCACCCGGTTCGGGCTTGGGCGATCTCTATTTAACCAGCGATCAAATTGCGGACCTGGTAAGCGAAGCGCAGTCCGTTGGTCATCAAGTCGCCATCCATGCATTGGGTGACCGCGCCATCGAAGCTGCACTGGACGGCATCGAATCCGCGCTGGATGGACAACCCAATACATTCCGTCATCGCATCGAACACAACGCGATCCTGCGTCCCGACCTTCTGCCGCGATATGGCGAGGTGGGAGTGGTGGCAACCATCTTCGCTACTTTCCCATCCTGCACACCGTTCGACAGCCCGTCACCAGAGCCGTACAACCAGTGGGAGTGGGCATGGCCCAGCCTGGTCGAAGCCAACCCCGACCTGCATATCGCCTGGCATGGCGATGACCCCTATATTCGCCCGATCAGTCCGATCCTGGAGTTATACGGATTTTTAACCCGCCGCCAGGCTGAAGATGACCGCGCCACAGTTTGCGACGCGCCGGAGTGGATCCAGGATGACGTGTTAACAGTGGAACAGGCATTGCCAATGATGACTCGCGAATCAGCGTACGCGCTCTTTCGGGACGATGAGGTGGGCGCGCTCACCCCCGGCAAATACGCCGACCTGATCATTCTCTCCCAAAACCCGTGGACGGAGAATCCTGAAACCTTGTTGGATACGCATGTTTTGATGACGATGGTTGGAGGCAGTGTGGAGTTTTGCGCGCTGGGAAGTGAAGCGTTCTGCCCGTAATTTGGAGGCGTGAGGAACTCCGCACAGCGCGGCATGAGCGACACCATGATCTTCTGACCTGTCTGTAGTTAGCGAGTCCATGCTCATGTCGCGGATGCGCGGAATGTCTTGCATTGCAAATCGGATAGGATGCGTGCGGCGAAGTATACGGGGTGATAAAATCGTTTTCGAGAATCGCGATGCCGAAGTCAAAACGCAAGCCCGCGCCAAAACCCAGAAGCCGGGGCAAATCGCCTGCCTCGAACGAGATCGAGTTTTCGATCAAGCCCGGTGAGAAGACCACGCTGACCATCGAAGCTGGAGAAGAACATGCGGGCGAGGTGCCGGTGCGAATCCGCGTGGATGGAGGAAAAGCCCAAACGATCGCGAGGCAGGTTGAAATCGAGAAAGAAACGCCAGCCGTGGTCTCGGCGTGGTTGGGGTCGTTCAGGAAGTCTGGTCTGGCGATGTGGCTGTTCATCGGCGCGATTGTTCTCTACGTAGCCATGCGCTTCGTCGGCCTGACCCAGTACCCCATCTATTTTTTTACAGACGAAGCCTTTCAAACCCAGGCGATGGTCGAGTTGATCGAGAGGGATTATGTGGATGTGCGGGGCACAAAGTTCCCAGCTTATTTTGGGAACGGCATGGGTCTCACCGTCTATTTGCAGTGGCTTCCGTACCTGTTGTTTGGCAAGTCTGCGTTCCTGACGCGCGCCGTATCTGCCATCATCACCGTGATCGCGGCGGTCTCAGTCGGGATCATCCTGCGGGATATATTCAAGGCAAAGTACTGGTGGAGCGGCGTGCTGTTGCTTTCGATGACGCCCGCATGGTTCCTGCACTCGCGCACCGCTTTCGAAACAGCCCCCTTTGCCGCGTTCTACGCCGGCGCGCTCTGCGCGTATTTGTTCTATCGCTATCGTTCCCCTCGATATTTATATCTGACGGTGTTCCTCGCTTCGCTGGCGTTCTATTCATACAACCCGGCGCAATTGATGGTTCCGGTCACAGGCTTGGTCCTGCTCATTTCCGATTGGCGCTACCACAACGAAAATCAAGGCACCGCGATCCGCGCAGGATTCCTTCTGGCAATTCTGGCGATTCCGTACATCCGATTCAAGATCGAACATCTGAATTCGGCAGATGAGATTCTGCGTTTATTGGGGTCTTATCTCGTCGCCGACATTCCGATCTCACAGAAGATCTCCACATATATTACAGAATATTTTTTCGGGCTGAGCGCGTATTATTGGTATGCCCCGAACGACCGCGACCTCGTCCGTCATTTGATGAAGGATTACGGTCACATCATGCTCGCCACGCTTCCGTTCGCGATGCTGGGGCTGGTGCACTTCTTGCGGAACTGGCGCGAGTCTGCACACCGCGCGATTCTTTTGGTTATTGTTGTAATTCCACTCGGCGGAGCGATGGTGCAGGCCGCGATCACGCGCGGGCTGGTGTTTGTCATCCCTGCCGCGATCCTGACGGCTATCGGGCTCGACCATGTTTTGCGTTGGGTCGAAAGCCCGCGTGACGCGCTCAAGGGTTCGACTCGTGCTTCAAAACCGACTAAAAAGCAGGTTGACACCTCCGTCGGCATTCTATTCGCCGGGGTGATCCTCGCCCTCTTGTTCGATAGAACCATTGACCGCATTTCGGTTCTGGTGTTGGCAATCCTCCTCGGCTTTCACGGCTTGGGTTACTTTGAGAAACTCAGGCAGTTTTTTCGAAGTCGCTTCAAGGGATGGAAAGTCTCTCATAGCGTTCTCTCCCTTGCAGTATTCGCTGTCCTGTCAATCGCCAATATCCGCCTTCTCACTGACGCGCTGAAGAACGGACCGCTCTGGTGGACAGAATACGGCATGGGTGGAATGCAATACGGAGCCTTCCAGATTTACGATGCCATCGAGGAATATCACCGCGCGAACCCACAGACGCGGTTCGTCTTCTCCTCCAACTGGGCAAACGGCGCGGACGTATTGAATCGGTTCTTTATCGGAGTCCAACCCTGGCTCGATGGCGGGAGCATCGAAGGCTACATTCAACGGAAACGCCCGGTGGATGAGAACACGTTGTTCATCATGGTCCCTTACGAATACACTATGGCAACGGAAAGCCCCAAACTTACGGATATCCGCGTCGAACAGATCATCCCTTATCCGGACGGCACACCGGCATTTTACTTCGTCCGTTTGCGATACGTGGACATCATTGACGAGATCTTCGCCGCGGAGCGCGCCGAGCGAGCGGTCTTGCGAGAGGCAGCGGCAATTGTCGAAGGTCAACAGGTCAACGTTCGTTTTTCCTATCTTGACGCCGTTGATCAGGCACATTCGATACAGGAAATTTTCGACAACGATATTCATACGCTGGCAAAAACGCTCGAAGACAATCCTTTCATCGTCGAGCTTGCGTTTCCATCGCCGCGCGTCATCAGCGGATTCTCGATCATCATCGGGTCGGCACACGCGCAAATAACCGTGAAATGTTATTCGGCTTTGGACTCAGAGCCGGTCATTTATAGCTTTGAGGGGAAAGGATCAGAAGATGAACCCATGCTTTCCTTTGATTTCCCCGAACCGGTTCACGTCGAGTTCTTACATTTCGAAATGCTCGACCCGCACTCGCCGCCCCCATCGCAAATCCACATCTGGGAATTGAATCTTCAATTCAGCGGCACACCCTGAGAAGAAAGTATAGGGACGGAGCTTTCTCCGTCCCGATCTTCTGTATTGCGCAAAATATGCTGTCTGGTACTTGGCTAGGTGGGTTCTGCACTGCAATACAGTCCACTGACAATGTCAATTGACGTTGCTCCGCTGAACCAACTTTCCGCCAGTGATTGCACTTCAGCGAGTGTATTCCCGGGGACGAAGTACGGTCCATCCGGACCACTGCCAAAATCAACCATGACATCCGCACCTGACACGAGACCGTCCGTACAGGACAGCGAACTATCGTCATTAGGCCCGCCCGGTCGCGGGATGGTCACATAAAATATCTGCCCGGCAAGGTAGATGATCGCCGTCTGCCCGGCGAACTGCGTGAGCCCGCCGCGCACCGAGCAAAGTATTTCGCCGTCCTCCTTGCGGACCCAGCAGTTTAGATCGTAGAAATCCGAGCCAACGTATATGGTCGCGTTCTTCAGATCCTTGTTCCGGTAACTGGAGGCGTCGAAAGTGAACAGGATCCCCACTCCGACAACGAACTCGCCGCCCTCGTAGGTGATCAACCCATCTGCGCGCGCCTTCGTGGTCTGTACCCCTAGTGTGGATACAAGGACTGTCAGCATCATCAAAAATAAGAACATCTTCCTCATGGTATCTCTCCAATCCTCGAATATAGGTAACTGGATACTATATGCTAGACAGCACTTGAATGAAAAAGTTACTGGCACGGAGGGTGGATGTAGCAGGACGAATGGAACTGAAACGGAAACAGGCAGAGAGCCGGACAGAAACGAAAACGGGATGGAGGCAGCTCCATCTCGTTTTGCATCCGCGCAGGGTTTTGGTTAATCGAGGGACCACACCCATGAGTTTTCGAATTCGCAACTTCCCCTCCCCGAATCCTGCCCGGCAAGAAAGCCGAACGTACCTTCGAGGCTTTGTTTGCTGTAATCGTAAAACCTCCCCTCGCGCAAGCCGTTGATATAGACGGTGAATTTCTCATCTTGAGCGACGATGATGAATGTGTTGGTCCGGCCATTGCCCAGATCGAGCACATCGGAAAACCTCGTATCGGAGGGGCTGTTCTTATAGAACCCCTTGTCGATGAAACTGATGGACCAGGCTGGCAAGCCAGAAAGCCTCAAGTAAGTAAAGTGATACTGCTTGCCCTGCTGAATGTTCGAATCGGAGCGGAATACCGCGCCGCAAACGAGCAGACCCGTTGCCTCCCATGTGACATCAGATTTGAAGATGAAATTCCCGGCGGTTAACCCCTCTTCGACAACCTGAATTTCGTCCTCCGGGCCCGAAAGCGAGATGCGGAACGGCGCGGTCTGTTGCCATAGCAAATGCCCCTCCTGATAAGCAATATCGCCGTCCTTTAGTTCACTTTCCAATTCGGCGAATACGTCAGCGGCGGTTTCCGTCGCGTTTGCCGCGCTGGTCGCCGTCATATCCGGAGTGGATGTTGGCTCCGGCGTGGGCGTATCAGTCGGTGCAGGCGTATGGGTAGGCAGAGGGGTACTCGTTGCGGTGACGGTCGGTTGCAGCGCACCTACAAAGTTACACGCGCTGAGACAAACCAATAACAGTATCAGAAAATACGGAAAACGTTTCACAGCCATTCCTCCTCGTACTTTGTTTTCCTGAGAGCCCCCCTTTTTCGATGGCGTCTCCCAGCCAGATGCTTCCATCATACTGCTTTTCAAATTGAAATACAACCACCTGACTGGGTGGTCACTGTAACAAAGCTGGTGGGCGAATTTGTGGAAATGGGTTCTAGACGCACTAGACCAAGGGGTCAATGCGGATTCATGTCCAGGACTGACTGGCAACCAGGCTGCCTGCAAGTAGCCCAT
>Ga0187892_10002225_pt1 | contig 40245 bp, 41 predicted proteins | sample MA1701073metaG_FD_139345 | JGI IMG/M metagenome (GOLD analysis project Ga0187892, IMG submission 139345) | Bio-ooze microbial communities from a basaltic lava cave in the Kipuka Kanohina Cave System on the Island of Hawaii, USA - MA170107-3 metaG ... | reverse complement strand
CGCCGTCTCGCGTCGCTCATAACGCAATTCCGCTCTACTCATAATGGGGCCGCTACCTTGAAATCATCTTACTGGACATCTTGTCAGTATGCCATTATGCTGAAACTTGCGCAACAATTAATAATATGCCAGCACCTTGGCTTTTCGGGGGGCGCATGCCAGCAGGGGCGCGAAATCCTCAAACTCGGCGGCTGGCTTGGTGTAGCTCTTGAGCGCCCGCGGAATGGCGAGATCGTCGGCCTGCGGGCAACCGAATACGCCACGCTCATGCTTGTGCTGCAGGTAATGAAAAAATGGATGAACGTTCCCGACGCCCTTCAGATAGCGGCTGATGTAGTAACGGGTGCTGAAGGCTGGCGAAGGGTTGCGCTCCTCACGATATCCCCAGAGGATATAGTGTTCAAAAGGGTCAACACCGGCTTCCTTGACGTCCATGTTCTCGCGCAGGTAGTGCTCAACATCGAAATCCGGGATCGGGCTGACGATACCGCTGTTCCTGCGAGCCAGGAAATGGACTAGCGCGTTTTCTTCGGCCGGCACCTTATAGGTATCGCGGTACCAGAGTCCATCAAACAGCGGGCCAGGCCGCCGTCCTTCGGACTCGCCCTGGACGAAATAGTGAAACAGCGCGTCGATGCCGGCATCGCGCACGTCCGGATAGTGCTCCAAATACCAGGCCGGATCGAAATACAGATTGGGCCTCTTACCCTCCGCAGCCCCGTGATGGAGGTAATGGTCGAGGCCTTCCTGCTCGCTGGAAAGATTGAGGCCATAGGAGCTGTTGTAGAACGCCAGATCGAAGAGGCCGGTCCCGGCTAGGCGGCCAGCCTTCCATTGCTTGGGCAGCGGCTGGTGCGGCGGGTCTTCAGGGAGGGAAGGCTCGGGCTGTGGCTCGGGTTCGACCCAATCGACCCACTCGATCCATGTCTCGCGGAATGCATCGACGCCGCGCGTGCGGCCCTCAAGCATAGTGCACCGCCTCCTGGCATTGCTCCTCGCAGCACGGAACGTAGAAGTCCGCACTGGGCGCGCGGCCCTCAGCGGCCCTGTATTCCGGATAGTGAAGCAATGGGTCCAGTCCCGCACAGACCACATCCGGGTTATCCTTCAGACAAACAGCCACATCGAACAGCGTGGACTGCTGAAGAAGCTGATATTGCTGAAACAAAGCCAACACCGGGCCATCAATAGCCATTGCTAAAAAAATTATAGCCCGTTGCGGGCCAAATGGAAGAGCAGCGTCTCGCGGCGGCTTCGGCTCACAAGAAAATGTTTGAAGGAGCGATAGGTCACTCTCAAGCGTTTTCCACATACCTGGTAATTTCGCCACCCCTGGACCCAAAAACGAGAACCGACTCTTCTTTCTTTTTTTTGCCCTATCACTCGACCTCTTAATTCTCACCACTAGAAAGAGCCCGATCGTTGTGGTGCATTCGAGCGGAGACGGTAGCGACAATCCCGCTGAACTCCTCGGTATCTACGTCAAGATTGTTCAATAGGAATTGTCGATCGTAGTTTGCCCTTCGGATAGCTACACCTTGTAGCCGGCAGTCTCTGCAGGACCGCGCAGGCGATCAGCGAAGGTACTTCGCATGGTCTGGAGATGCGCGAGGTACATGCTGTTCTCGACGCGCGAGATGCGATTGCCAGGGTTCACTGGCTTTTGCAGTTGTGGTGCCTCAGATCCCCGTTCAATTCCCAAGAACTGCAAGATTGCATCGCGGTCTGCAGCCAGGCGCTCAACACGAGAGAAGCGAACACGGTCGGGATATTCTCGGCGCAATCTGTCGAAATGCTCCACGGCCGTGATCCATCGTGAAACATAGTGGTCGTACATGTCGTAAAGAACTTCTTGTTGGCCGGTCGTCGTACAAGTTTTCAATTGATCAAAGTTCCACGCAAAAAGGCTGCTCTCGGCAGTCATGAAAGGGTCGCGGACTGTGTGGATGATGCGAGCGTTGGGGTAAAGCCGCAGCAGACGCTCCGGCACCTGATCGCCAAGCCCATAGCGTATCTCTTTGAAGCCCCATCGCTGTTTACCTGGCGGGAGTCGCTTGGCGCATAGGTCTTCTATGACGCCGCGTTCGATCTGGTCGATGTGAGGAAGCCGAAACCCATTCATCCAGGCAAGACGGGTGGCATCGCCTCCAGTGTACGACCCCACGATAACGGCCGGATCACCGGCGCTCTGGGAAAAGGAAAAAGCCCGTAGGCTCTCACTCGTGCGGATTTGATCGGTCCATGCAAAGAGCCCCTTGAGAACGCCGTCGTGCTCACCCCAGATCCAAGTATCCGGGAGCTGACACAACTGCAGTTGAAGGTTGGTAGAGCCACATCGCCCGACACCCAGCAAGAATATTGGCCCTTCTGTCGCCTCTGAACCTGCCATCGCGCGATCTTGCCGTTAACAGCTTACTAGAATTGGCTTTGAAAGAGATCTGCGGCTTTATCCGCCTTGTCCGCCTGCAACAGCGCTTGAGCTTCGCCCAATTTATCCACAATGGGTCTAGTCGCCGGCGACGGGCTAGGCTGATCCAGAGTTTCGGTCTCGGCTTTACTCGCAGGCGTTTTCCGCATGCCTGGTAATTTCGCCACCGCGGCGCCTAAAAACGAGAACCGACTCTTCTTTCTTTGCTTTGCCGTATCACTCAACCTCTTAGTTCACACAACTAGAAAGACGACCGTCACGGCGCTGAAACGGCTGTATCGAGGCGACTAGATAGTTCGAATTCTCAGCCATGCACGTTCTCCATTGAGCCAACCCTGATCAGGCCTCCTTAAGAGAGTACCTGATCTGCTCGATAATGGGCGATAGTACGTATTCAAAAAATGTTTTGCTGCGGGTTTTGATGAAGCCGACGATCGGCATGCCCGGCGCTAGCATCACACCGCTTAGGCTGCGCAGGGCCTCCTGGTCGACGCGAATATGCGCTAAATAGTAGGGTTCCGGAGGCGATTGCTTGTCGTCTGCCAAGGCGTCGCCAGAGACATAGATCACCTCCCCCCGCAGCATAGGCGTGGTCCTCTGATTATATGCGGAGAGCTGCACTTCCGCGGGTTGGCCTACGTAGACGCTGTCGATGTCCCGGGGTTTGACCTTGACCGCCATCACGACTTGCACTACGGTGGGGACGATGTCCATCAACGGGTCGCTGGGACGGATGACACCAGCGACGGTGGTGATCTTAAGGTCGATCACCTGGCCAGAGATCGGCGCGCTGATCGTCTGCCTTAGCAGTGCATCCCTGGCCGGCTTGAGCCGCTCTTCTACCTCGTAGAGGGCCTTCTGGGTTTCCTTGAGCTCATCATCGGCTTGCTTGGAATATTCGTTGCGCAGGTTGATAATCTTCAACCGCAGTTCTAGGATCATTTCGCGCTCGCGGGCCAGTTCGGCGTTCTCGGCGCCTAGCCGCTCCTTCTTTTCCTGCATGATGCGTTGGATGTTCCACAGGTGGGTTTTCTCGAGCAGCTTTTTTCGTGTCAGCTCCTCGGTTGCTGCTAATTCCTCACCGGCATACTGGATTCCTAAGCCTATCGCATTGATCTCGGCCACAAATCCAGCCACCGCTCGTTTCGCTTCTTGGATTTGTTTTTGGGTAAGGCCAATCTGGTCGTTCAGGGTTTTGCGCTTGGAGGTAAACAGGGCTTGCTCTGCGCGGAGTATTTCTTTGTTCTTATGATTCTTGCGCTCCAAGAGTTGCTGCGGAAAATCGATGCTGTCGGCGATGGTGGCTTCGGCTTGCAAGCGGGCTTGTTTGGCAAGCAAAGCGTCTCGCTGATCTTGCAAGATGTTGAGGTTGGAGCTGGTGACGGTATTCTCAAGCCGGATAAGCGGCTGGCCGGTAGCGACATGATCGCCCTCGCGTACGAGGATCTCCTTCACGATGCCGCCCTCCAAGTGCTGGACGGTCTTGCGACTCGACTCGATCTTAACCATGCCGTCGGCGATCACGGCCCCGCTCAAGGGCGCGAAGGCGCCCCAAGCGGTAAAGCTCCCGAGCACGACGAAGATGAGGAAAAGGCCCCGGCGAACGATAGCGCGGGCCTCGCCACCGGGATCCAAGGCGAGGGAGAAAGGTGCTAACTTGAGTGCCGCGCCGGTCATGGTGCCCTCCCGATTACGCTCGCGTTTCACCAGCGTGCGCGCGGCCGCCCGCCATGTCGTCGCTACCCGCGTCGCTCACCGATTCCTGAGGCGCCTTATTGAGCGCCTTCAATACCTCGTGATTGGGCCCGAACATCAGCTGCCGCCCGCGCCGCAGCACCAACAATTTATCTACGTCCTTAATGACGCTGGGCTTATGGGTGATGATCACCGTGGTGATGCCTTCTTTTTTAAGATCGCTGATGATCTCGATCAACGCAAGCTCGGACTGGCCGTCCAAATTCGCATTGGGTTCATCCAGCACCACCAGTCTCAGATCGCCGTACAGCGCGCGGGCGAGCGCGATCACCTGCCGTTGCCCGCCTGAAATGCGGCTCGCGCCCCCGTCCCCGACGACGGTGTCGTAGCCGTTGGGAAGCGTGAGGATCATGTCATGGATGCGGGCACGCTGAGCGGCCTCGATGATGCGCGCCGAACAAGCTTTCGCATCACCCATGCGTGCGATGTTTTCCGCCACGGTGCCCGGGAATAAGGTCACGCTTTGCGGCAAATAGCCGATATAACGGCCCAGATCGCTTTGCGCCCAGTCGTGGACGTCGGCGCCGTCGAGCCGCACATAACCGTCACTCGGCTTGTAGTAGCCTACCAAAAGCCGGGCCAGCGAAGTCTTGCCTGAGGCGCTTGGGCCAATCACGCCGAGGCTCTCGCCCGGATCCGGGCTGAAGTCGATGGCGTTAAGAATATAGTGATCCCGATGGATGAAAAACAACAAGCGCTCCGCCACAAGCTTGCCCTGCGGTTCGGGTAGCAAGATATCGGACTCGTTGACGCGCGCCTCCGCGAGTAGGCGATCCAGGCGGTGATACGCCTCGCGTACGTTGATGAATCCCTTCCACGTCCCGATGACATGATCGATGGGCCCCATCACGCGCCCTAGGATGATGGTGGATGCGACCATGACGCCAGGAGTGATGGCATGGTTATTAATGATCAAGTAGCCCGCGGTGCCCATGGACAGGACCTGCGCCACGAAACGCACCAGCTTGGCGGCCGCTTGAACTTGGCTGCTCGACTCATTGGCGGCCGCCGTGTGGTCAAGATAACAGTCGTTGAGTGTCGACCAGCGGGCGGCAACCCCGGCTTGCATACCGAGCACCGACACCACCTCGGCGTTTAACAACGCGGCGTTGCCAAAAGACGATGTCTGTCGCATCATGTCGTTTGACTGTTTCTGCCTTCTGCTGATAATGCGCTCGTCGATGACGGTCAATACCACCAGCAGCCCAGTGGCTATAAGGGCGATCAGTGCCAACAGCGGGCTAAACAGGAAAATGAGGCCAAGAAATAATGGGATCCAGGGAAGCTCTGTAAACGCTTTGATACCGCGGCCACAAAGAAAGGATTGAATGGTGCGGACGTCTTCTAGACCGTTTTTGGGAATATCCGCGCGGTTTGCAGTCTTCAAGGTCATTTCCAGGACGTCGGTCCCCAATAGCTTTTCCACCACCACGGCAAACCTAATCAAGAGCTTGGAGCGCAGCCCATCGAGCAAGCCATCGATGCAGAGGAGAAATAGGGAGATGAAGGTGAGCATCACCAAGGTCTCATTGCTGCGACTGGTCAACACGCGGTCAAAAACCTGCAGCATATAAAGCGGCGGCACTAGCATGAGTATATCGATGACCAAACTGAACAGTGCCGTGTATACGACGAATGCCTTGCACCGCGACAGAATGGCCTTCATCGGTGATTGCTGGGTTGTTACCGTTGGCGTTGTCATGAGACGCGCCGTAAAGACGACTTAGACGCCCGGCGCTTGGGCATTTTCGCGGCGACACCGGTATCGATCCAGGCCTCGATCAACTCCCGGTACTCCACTAGGGCATCATTGAGGTGGTACTTCTTGACCACGCTACGCCGAGCAGCGGCGCCCAAGTGGGCCATGCGCCGGGGGTGGGAAAAAGCGGCATCGACGGCGTCTGCGATCGCTTCGGGGGAAAAGAAATCGACTAATAGACCATTTTTCCCATGCTGGAGTACTTCTCGTACCGGCGGCGTATCCGAGCCGATGACCACGCACTCTGTCGCCATAGCCTCCATTAAGGACCAGGATAGGACAAAAGGTACGGTTAGGTAGACGTGCGCCGTCGATACTTGTAATAAATTGAGGTGATCGGCATACGGAAGAAACCCTATAAAATGCACCCGATTCGGATCGATGCTCACTTCGCCGAGCATCTTCTCGCGGTAGGTTTGTTGCTCGGGTAAGCGAGCGCTATAGCTCACATCGTCGCCGCCGGAGATGACCACGTGACAGTTTGGCCGGCGCCGGCAGATGTGTTCGACGGCGCGCATAAACACGTGAAAACCGCGATAAGGCTCTAAGTTTCGCGCCGTGAAGGTGACGATCTCCATCTCCTTTTGCAAGACCAAACCGTTCGGAAGGGTGAACGTAGCGCACGGGTTAGGCACCGCCGTATCGACATCAATTCCGTCAGGAATGAGGGCGATCTTATTTTGATATTCCCGTGGGAAAAGCCCCTTCTGCCAATTCGTGGGGCTAACGCCTTTGTCACAGGCATCCAAGCTTAGAAGTGTCACCGCGTTACGCGTTCGGATCCTTAAATGATCATCCTCGGTAATGGGAAATTCAGGATCAAAATCCGCATCGACGCCGCGCGCGCGGTAGTAGAATTCGCAATACCCGATGAGCGGTCTATCGGGAAAAACATCCTTAAAATACAGCGCTTCGCCCCACCCGATGTGGGCAAAGGTGACGTCCGGCGTGAATCCTTTACGCTTCAGTCCATGCAATAGCCTCGCGACCGCCTGACCGTTCAGCACAGACGCTTCGATATTGTATACGTAGTGGTGAATGTTCGGCGTTGGAGCTCGCGCTGGACGGTATGCCTGTCTCGCCAGTCGATCGTACGCCGCATCCTTTAACCCGGGCGCGTATTCCCGCATCACAGCGAGGATTTGATTCGCTGGATCGGTCGCCATGTTGCAAGCGAGATGTTTGAACTGTCCGGGAAAGTTTTGGTGGATAAAAAGAGCTTTCATGGTCCTTCGGTTGGTTTATATCGTGGTCTGTGGCGCAACATCGCCCTGCCCAAGTTTCCTTCCCCGCTATGTACTGCTTCGTAATCAGTGGAACCCGTTTTTCCTCTCGATCGATGGCATTGAATGTTGAAAGACAGAAGAACGGTCATGCGAGTTGCCGCAAAGATCGAGCTCACAGCGGAGCTTCGTGGGCTTACCCGCACGAACTGCCGGTCCTTGTAGGTGTCCTTTGGGTGTCCAGGAGCCATCCCTTCGAAGCGAAGTGCGAAGGTGGGGGAAGCGGCGCGTTGCACGCGGCTCTCGACATTAAAATCGCGCTTAATAAGCACATCTTGAGATCATCCATGCGCCAATGGGCACCTTCCGCAAGGACCCAACAAACACTCTTGCTGGTCCGTAACAACGGACGGAGCCGAGGGGAGCAGATATGGATCGTCCTTGTGCGCGAAAGGAGCGAAGGGTACGGGGTAGCAGGCGCGTTGCTCACCCACGACTACTTTGATGAATACGGTTCCAAAGTCGTTTTCCGCTGGCGCCAGCTCGAATTCAGGAACCTAGCTGGACGTGCTGTTGTACCAGCGTGTCTGGTAGACTTTCCGTCCGACCTCTCTCGGGTCCGCCCGGTTATCTGGGCCCGTCTGCCCGGATCGTCTATCAGGAATACCTCAGTTCCGCCCACCAACGCATGCCCCCTAATAGAAGTGTAGTCGACAAGAAAAATAGAGCTAGGCCCGTGGCTGTCAATCACGCGAACCTTCGGTCCAGAATTGGAGGCTTTCCGGACCCTTCGTCGGTCCGAAATCGAGGTGGAGGGTAGCAGCAAGGCCCGAGGGCTCCCGCAGAAGCTCATCACGCATGGAATCTCGATCCCGCAGGGGGCGCACGTGCTCGGTGCGGCGGTAGAACAGATCACGATCGATTGAGCCTGCGCGCAGGAGCGAGAAATGGAGCGGGCTCAGGTGGTCTGGATCGCTCAGGCAGAAGGAGGCGGTCGCCTGGACAGCTCATTCGTTCCTCTCGTGCGCGGTGAGCTTCGCAATGGCGACCTTTGTTGTCACCTCCCTTGGCCGTTGTCGCCGGTGGCGTGCAGCCGAGGCGACGCACCGATCTCTTCTTAAGCCTGCTGCGCCAAGCACAGCGCCAAAGCCTGCTCCCAGGTCGGACGGGATATGCCGAAGATTTGCTCAGCTTTGCTGTTATCGAGGACGGAGTATTTTGGGCGCCGAGCGGGTGTTGGATAGGCTTCGGTGGCTATGGGGAGAACCCGCTTCGCGGCCAGCGCTTGACACTCTCGCATGTTTGCCACGATCGCCTCGGCGAATCCGTGCCATGACGTAGCACCTCGACTAGTCAGGTGATACACGCCTGACACTTCGTCGATGCGGTCCCGGTTGCGCTCTAGCACAGCGACCACATGCGCGGTCGCTTGCGCCAGAAACCGAGACCAGGTCGGCGCACCGATTTGGTCGGCGACGATGCGCAGTTCGTCACGTTCCCGAGCCAGTCGCCGGATGGCCAGCAGAAAATTATGTCCCCGCGCACCATAAATCCACGCGGTGCGAAATATCAGGTAGCGCCCACCGATGGCTTGTATGGCCCGCTCACCGGCGAGCTTGGTCTGCCCATACACATTCAATGGACTCGTCTGATCCGTTTCTACGTAGGGTCTATTCGCGGTCCCATCGAAAACGTAGTCGGTCGAATAGTGCACCAGCACTGCACCCCCCCGTCTTGCCTCTTCGGCCAAGACAGCGGGTGCTTCCCCGTTGACGGCCAGAGCCAGATCCGGCTCCGATTCCGCGCGGTCAACGGCCGTGTAAGCGGCGGCATTGAGGATCCAATCCGGCTTAACGCTACGCACGAGATCCCGCAAGGCCACCTTGTCCGCGAGATTCACACTTAATGGCGCTGTATGTAGGCACGCGGCGGTGACCTCACCGAGGGAGACGACGCACCGTTCAAGTTCCCATCCGACTTGGCCGTTTCTGCCCAATATCAATAGGCACGGGGGTCGCATTGGCATTATGTTTTCGGTTGTTCCACTGTATACGATGGAAGCCGCTTTGCAGGCATGTCTTTAAGTCGGATCCCCCGGAGGTCTTTGGCAGAAAGTTGTGGGGCCTCGACCGGCCAGCGAATACCAAGGTCTGGATCATCCCAAGCCACGGTGCCTTCGGCGATCGGGCTATAAACGTCCGTGCATTTGTAGGCGAAAAGCGCTGTGGTGCTGGTGACGCAGAACCCGTGCGCGAATCCCGGTGGGATATAGATCTGGCGCTTATTCTCGAAAGAAAGCTCCATACCGATCCAGCAACCGAAGCTCGGTGAGCCACGCCTGATGTCGACCGCAACGTCGAACACTACTCCTTGCAGCACATACACAAGCTTGCCCTGTTCGTTTGGATGTTGAAAGTGCAGGCCGCGCAATACGCCGCGCTGCGAAAACGAGAGATTGTCTTGAACGAAGGCTTGGTTTATCCCGATGGATCGATATCGCGCCGAGTCCCAGGTTTCGAGAAAAAACCCGCGCGCGTCGCCGAACACTTTCGGCTCGATGACGATCACACCCGGAAGGTCGGTTGAGATTACGTTCATGAACGTGCGGATGGTGAACTAGCCATACTCTAATAAGTCAAGCAGATAGCGGCCGTAGCCGTTCCGCTTAAGCGGTTCGGCCAACGCGCAGAGCGCTTCGGCATCGATCCAACCCATGCGACAGGCGATCTCTTCGAGACAAGCAAGCTTGAGCCCCTGGCGACGTTCCAGGGTCTGGATAAAGAGCGATGCTTCCAGCAGCGACTCGTGCGTGCCGGTATCCAGCCATGCCGTTCCGCGCCCCAGCATTCGCACATTAAGTTGCCCTCTCTCCAGGTAGATGCGGTTCACGTCCGTGATCTCGAGCTCGCCCCGCGCCGAAGGCCTGATTGAACGCGCGATTTCGACCACCCGGTCATCATAGAAGTAGAGGCCCGTCACCGCGTAGCGAGATTTCGGCTTCACGGGTTTTTCCTCTATGCTAAGGGCCCTTCCGTCCTTGTCGAACTCGACCACTCCATAGCGATGCGGATCTTGCACCGGATAGGCGAACACCGTACCGCCTTCGGTTAAATTGGCCGCCTGTTGCAGGGATTGACTGAGGCTGTGCCCGTAGAAGATGTTGTCACCGAGCACCAGCGCGCAAGGCTTACCGCCGATAAACTGAGCACCGAGGGTGAATGCCTGGGCCAGGCCGTCCGGACTCGGTTGCACCGTGTAGATCAGATCCAGTCCCCACTGCCGACCATCACCCAGCACTTGCTTGAAACGCGGGGTATCTTGAGGCGTGGAGATTATCAGGATCTCACGAATACCCGCCAGCATGAGCGTGCTGAGAGGGTAGTAGATCATCGGTTTATCATAGACCGGCAGGAGCTGCTTGCAGACCGCTGCGGTTACCGGATGCAGGCGCGTACCGGCACCTCCGGCGAGCACGATCCCCTTCATCTGATCCCGCCGGAGACTAGTCCCAGGCGCTCTCCGCGATACTGCACCCGCCGGGACCACGCGCGATTGCCGAGATACCACTGGACCGTGCGTCTGAGGCCGCTCTCGAAGCTCTCTCGTGGAACCCAGCCTAGGTGCTCCTCGATCTTGCTCGCATCTATCGCGTAGCGACGATCATGCCCCGGGCGATCCTGCACGTGGGTAACCAAGGCCGAATAGCGGCTGATCCCGCGCGGACGCTGCGGCCGAAGCTCGTCCAGCAGCGCACAAATACCTTCCACCACCTCCAGGTTGGTACGCTCGTTGTGCCCACCGATGTTGTAGGTCTCGCCGGAGACGCCGTGTTGCAGAACCGTACACAGGGCTCGGGCATGATCCTCGACATAAAGCCAATCCCGCACCTGTCTGCCATCCCCGTAGATCGGCAACGCCTTGCCTTCGATGGCGTTTAAGATCACCAACGGGATGAGCTTCTCGGGGAACTGATAGGGGCCGTAATTATTGGAGCAATTAGTGAGAACCACTGGTAGATCGTAGGTATGATGCCACGCCCGCACGAGATGATCGGAGGCCGCCTTGCTCGCGGCATAGGGTGAGTTCGGCCGGTACGGCGATACCTCGGAGAACAGACCCGCAGAATCCAGGCTGCCAAACACCTCGTCGGTAGATACATGATGGAAACGAAACCGCGACCGCTCCGCCGCAGGGAGTCCTTCCCAATAGCGGCGAGCGCGTTCCAATAAGGTATAGGTCCCGAGGACATTGGTTGTGATAAATTCCGCGGGCCCGTCTATCGAGCGATCGACGTGCGATTCCGCTGCGAGATGCACCAGGGCGTTCGGCCGGTATTTCGTCAATACCCTCGACACGCCCTGGGCGTCACAGACGTCGATCCGCTCGAAGTGATAGCGCGAACTTTCGCTCACCGACGCGAGGGAGTCGAGGTTCCCCGCATAGGTCAGCTTGTCGACGTTAATGACCACGGCATCGGTCTCGGTCAAGAGTAACCGCACTACCGCCGAACCGATGAATCCGGCGCCGCCTGTCACCAGAATGGTCTGTGTCATCGCATTATCACCCCCTTCACTAACCCGAACCACTTGGCCATTAAATACCCATCATGCCCGCGGATGTAGACACCCAGTCCGAAATACCCGAGTTGTCCACAAGCTAGCACGACCTACCTTATAAGCCTGTAAGGATCCGCTCTTTGATAAGCCGGCTATCCCTCGGCGAAACTACACGCCGCCACCCGGTTTGCAAAGAAAGAAACGACAATGGCTTTTAAGGAAAGACTGCAGGTATATATCCGGCCTCGTGGCGGCTCTCCGCATTGTACGCGCCATCACGGGCCGGGACTCCCGGCGCATGGGAAAGACGACATGCTCTTGCTGCTGCTGATCGGTTCGGTACCCCCCTCTTAAAAGATAGGTGTAAAGGTCTTGCTTGTCACTATGCTTAGGCACAATTTTTTTGTACAAAGCGATGGAATGGAACGTGGCGGGAGGTAATTTCATTGCCCAGCAGGGGGTCGGCCCGGTGCCAATGTTAAGAGAGCGCGGCTAGCCGGAGTCCTTTGCCAGTAAAAGCAACGGAACCCGCAGCCGGCCTCATCGCGATCATGATGCGCTCATGCCCTTGGTAGTCGCGCCGCGATCCCAGCGCGAGCAGGCCATTCGCTACCATCAACTCCTGCACTGCCTGCTTTTGATGGTAGCCATGTTCGAGCAATAACCACCCTCCCGGACGCAAATAACGGCTCGCACCGGCTATGATTTCGGCGATGCAGTCCAGCCCCTCTTCACCCCCCGCCAGCGCGAGCCTCGGTTCAAAGCGCGGATCGCCGTGATCCAGACAAGGGTCCTGCTCCGCTACGTAAGGGGGATTCGACACCGCCATGTCGCATCGCTGGGGCTGCAAGGCTCGCCACCAATCCCCTTCGCGAAATTCTACATTGCCTAGACCGAGCCGATGGCTGTTGCGGCGTGCGAGCGCAAGCGCCTGCGAGCAGATGTCGGTGGCGATCACCCGGCATGGCGGCCGTTCTTTGGCGATGGCAAGGGCAATAGCGCCGCTGCCCGTACCCAGATCGGCGACATCACGTAAGCGCGTTTGCGCCAAGACATCGAGCGCGGCTTCCACCAAGTGCTCTGTTTCGGGCCGCGGAATGAGCACCCAAGGATTCACTTCCAGATGGAGGGACCAAAATTCCTTGTGCTGGGTAAGATAGGCCACCGGGACGCCCTGACGACGCTGGCGCAGCAGATCTCGGAAGCAAGCTTGTTTCTCGATGCTTACCGCCAATTCGGGTCTTTTGTAGAGTCCTGCTCGCGTTATACCCAGCGCGTGGCATAGGAGCAGATCCGCATCCAATCGCGCGCTAGCCGTTGTGCCGAGCTCGCTCCAACCCTCGCGCAGGAGTTCTCGGGCAGACAGCAAAGCATGAAAGGTGGGTTTTAACGGCAAAGGCAACTCACGGGGCTCAGGACTCACTCATGGCCGCTATCAAGTCCGCCTGGTGTTCCTGGATCAGCGCTTCTACTACGGGTTCCATGCCGCCATTGAGGATCTCTTCGAGCTTGTACAAGGTCAGATTTATCCGGTGATCGGTCACCCGGCTTTGGGGGAAGTTATAGGTGCGAATGCGTTCGGAGCGATCGCCACTGCCGACCAGGTTACGGCGGGTTTGGGCTTGCAGGGCGATTTGTTTCTGGCGCTCCACCGCCAACAGCTTGGCCTTAAGCACACTCATCGCGCGGGCGCGGTTTTTGTGCTGAGAGCGTTCATCCTGGCATTCGACGACCAGCCCCGTAGGCAGGTGGGTGATGCGGATCGCGGAGTCGGTCTTATTGACATGCTGTCCGCCCGCGCCCGAGGAGCGATACGTGTCGATGCGTAGATCGCCGGGATCGACGGGGACATCCGTGATCTCATCCACCTCCGGTAACACGGCCACGGTACATGCGGAGGTATGGATGCGCCCCTGCGATTCGGTCTCCGGTACCCGTTGCACCCGGTGGGCGCCGGATTCAAACTTCAAGCGCGAGTACACCCCTTCGCCGACGATTTTTACGATGACCTCCTTGTGTCCACCCAGCTCATTGGGGTTATCGCTGATGATCTCGGTCTTCCAACTGCTTAGCTCCGCATAGCGGATATACATACGCAGCAGGTCATCCGCAAACAGAGCGGCTTCGTCTCCCCCGGTGCCGGCGCGGATCTCCAGGAACACGTTGCCGCTATCGGCCCGATCACGGGGCAAGAGCAGCAACTTAAGCCGTTCCTCCAAGCTCGCTTCCCGGTGTTTTGCCTCCTTGATCTCTTCGTCGGCTAGGGCGCGGATCGCTGGCTCGGTGTCATGCAGCAACTCGGTGGAACTGGCAATGATGCGTCGATTGGCTTCGAACTCTTGGTAACAATGAACGACCGGGCCCACTTCGGCGTATTCTTTGCCAAGTTCCCGGAAGCGCTCTTGGTTGGCGATGATCGTTGGATCCGCTAAAAGCCCATCGAGCTCTTTTAGCCGATCGCGCATTCTTTCGAATTTTTGAATTAAACTGTCCTTCATCTAGCACCAACCGAATCAATGAAAAGGGGGGCAGGTGGTGAGGATCACGTCTCTTCGAGGAAGCCCTCGTCCAGGTCAAATAACTCTTGCGCGACCTGCAAAACCTCGGTGCGCCCCTGGGCGGTCGCGCGTCGTAGGCCTTCCGTTGGCGCATGCGTCAGTTTGTTGGTGAGCGTTTTGCTGAGCTGGTCCAGCACAGCAGAGGGGTCTAGTCCTTTAGCGAGCTGGCGTCGCGCCTGCTCCACCGTTTGCTCTCGCAGCGCTTCGTTCTTGCTGCGCAACGCGCGTATCGTCAGTACGGCGTCCAAGGAATGCAACCAATGCATAAAACGCTGGACTTCCTTGGCGATGATTTCATCGGCCTGGCTAGCCGCCAGGTGTCTGAAGTGTAGGTTCTCTTCAATGACCCCTTTCAGATCATCGATGGTATAGAGATAAACGTCATCCAGGGCACTGACTTCAGGCTCGATATCGCGCGGTACTGCGAGGTCTAACAAAAACATGGGCCGGTGCCTGCGGATCTTTATCGCGCGTTCGATGGCGCCTTTTCCCAGGATCGGCAGGGGGCTCGCGGTGGATGCGATGACGATATCGGTCTCGGGTAACAGCTCGGGTATGGCCTGCAACGCAATAGCCTGAGCGTGGACTGCGACGGCAAGTGCCTTCGCCCTATCGAGGGATCGATTCGCGATCAGCAGGTGCCCGAGGCGATTGCTGCGTAAGTGCTGCGCCACCAGCTCGATGTTATCGCCAGCCCCGATCAAAAGCGCGGTGTGCTGCGACAAGTCACTAAAGATCTGCTGCGCCAGGCGCACCGCGGCGAGTGCCACGGAAACCGGGTGGTTGCCAATTCCGGTATGCGTGCGAACCTGCTTCGCGACCGAGAAGGAATATTGAAACAACCGGCCTAACAGCTTGCCCACGCTGCCCGCGCTTCGCGCACTTTGATAAGCGAGCTTAAGTTGACCCAAAATCTGGGTTTCACCAAGCACTAGGGAGTCAAGACCGCAAGCGACTCGCAACAGATGCCGGACGGCTTTTTCTTGGGGATAGCTAAAGATGAACGGGAGCAGTTGCTGGCGATTCTCTCCGCAACGCTCTAGCAACCACTGGACGTGCCGGGAACAGTCGGTGCTCGCTAGGTCGCAGTAGACCTCGGTGCGATTGCAGGTAGAAAGGATCAAGGCTTCGTTGGTCTGCTCGTCCCGAGCCAACTCGCGAAGCGCCTGATCGAGATCTGCCGGGCCCAACGCGACCCTCTCTCTGATTTCTATTGGCGCTGTTTTGTAATTGAGTCCGAATACGAATAGAGACATGCAGATCTGGATGTCGGCGGGTTGCCGAGAATATATCGCGCCGGTTTCAGACAGACAACTGTTTGAAACATTGAGCAATGGGAACACGAAAACCCCCTGGATGGAATTTTCGCTACCCTTGGTAGGTATTCTGAAATAAGGGTAGCTGGAATACAAGAAACTCTTGTTTTCCGGGGGCTCAAGCTTTTTTCTGGGAATTCCTGAGCGTCGGTTATAAAATTCGTGAGACCTTCTTTAAGGTACGTGTCGAAAACGATATGAGTGCGATATTCCTAACGGGTTTCGGATCGAGCGGGACGCAGGGCGCCAAAGAGGAGGCGACATGAAGCAAGTACCCATCGCGAAAACATTTGCTATCCTGAGCTTAGGCGCATCGCTCATAGGCGCGTGCGCCAAGCTGCCGCCACGATCTGTTTCCCCCTCGCAAGCATCGACGCCACCCGGCCAGGAGCACGAGCTGTCAACCCAAGCACCCCCCCGTACCGAGCTAACAGAGGAGGTGCTGTATAAATTTTTGCTTGCGGAGATCGCCGGCCAGCGGGGTAAATTGGAAATATCGGTTGAGACCTATCTTGAGCTTGCGCGAGGCATCCCCGACCCTCGCCTAGCGGAGCGCGCGACTCAAATAGCCGTATTCGCAAAGAAAGATACGGAAGCGCTAGAGGCCGCGAAGCTATGGACGAAATATGCTCCAGAGGACCTGGACGCCAGGCAGGCACTCGCGGCCATGCATATCCGCCATGGTCAGTCCGAAGAGGCCTTGCACGAGCTGGAGTACGTAATGTCTTCCAACAAGGGGGACAGCACGCAGAAGCTGCGCACGATCGCCGGGTTTCTCTCCCGCGAGGAAGATCGAGTGACCGCCTTGGAGGTGATGGAACGGCTGGTGTCTCAGCGACCGAACGACGCGGACGCCTTGTTTGCCTACGCTCTGCTTGCCGTGCGCGCAGAACGCTATGACAGAGCCCGCCAGGCGATGGAGTGTGTTATCGAACTGATCCCCGACGATAACCAAGCCATCTTGGCGTATTTAAGCGTATTGCAAAAACAGGGAGATGCGGACAGCGCCCTAAAATGGCTGGAGAAACGGCTCAAACAGCAGTCCCAACAGGCTGAATTACGTATGGTGTACGCTCGGTTATTGGCCGAAGAAAAACGCTTTGATGAGGCGCGTGTGCAATTCAAGCTGCTGGAAAAAGCACAACCGGATAACCCGGACGTACAGTACGCGCTCGGATGGTTAGGTATTCAAACCAATGATTTAGCTGAATCCGACGCGCATTTCACAGCGCTTATCGAGAGCGGGCGCCGGGTGGATGAGGCGAGCTATTACCTAGGTCATATCGCTGAGAGCAGAAACGACTACGACAACGCTTTGAAACGGTACCGAGCGATCGCATCGGGAGATCTCCATTTCGATGCGCAGATCCGCATCGCCTTGGTGTTGGTCCAGCAAGACAAGGCCGAAGAAGCCATGCGGCACCTGCGCTCTGTCGAAACCCGAGATGGCGAACAAGCACGGCGATTGGTGTTAGCGCAAGCGGAGATCCTCACGGCACAGGGACAATACACCGAGGCGATGCGTGTATACGACCAAGCGCTCAAAGCAGAGCAGGATACGGATCTGTTGTACTCACGCGCGATGTTGGCAGAGAAAATGGGCAAGTTGACCCTGTTGGAGAGCGATTTGCGGCAAATCCTTGAACGGGAACCCGATAACGCCCAGGCCCTCAATGCCTTGGGATACACCTTGGCGGACCGCACCGACCGGTATCAAGAAGCCTATTCGTTGATCAAGCGGGCGCTTAAGCTGCGACCTAACGATTTTTACATACTAGATAGCATGGGGTGGGTCTTATACCGGCTGGGTAAGCTAGAGCAGGCTCTAGAATACCTAAGACGGGCCAAGCTCTTGCGAGACGACCCCGAGATAGCGGCACATCTGGGGGAAGTGCTGTGGGTGAAGGGCGACAAGCAAGAGGCGAAGAACGTGTGGGAGGACGCATTGAAAAATAACCCGGACGACAAAAAGCTGCGCGAGGTGATCGATCGCCTGGCGCCGTGAGACGCACGTTTATTTTGGTGTGGGGATTGGTTGCCGCTTGTGCGCCCATTCGACCACCGGACACCGAACTAAGCCCACAAGCCGCTTGGGAAGCGCGACAAGACCGCATTAGCCAGCTGCGGGATTGGTCCTTCAACGGCCGGATGGCGATACGGATCGAACGAGAAGGTTGGAGCGCCGGGCTACACTGGATCCAGCGCGACGCCGGCTACACCGTGCGTGTCACCAACCCGTTTGGGCAGGGAATGTATTCGGTTGAGGGAACGCCTCAGTGCGTCACCTTGCGCACGGCCCAGAATAAGGCGTTCAGCGCCGCCGATGGGGAGAGTTTGATGCGTGAGCACCTCGGCTGGTCGATACCGGTCGACGGCTTAGGCTATTGGGTGCGCGGGATCCCCGATCCAAAAATCGCGATCGAGGCGCTCGACCTCGACCATAATGGGCGCTTAACGCGCTTGCTACAGTCGGGCTGGCAAGTGGAGGTGCAGGGATACGCGCGCACGGCGCAGTTGGAGCTTCCGATGAAACTCCTGATGCAACACCCGCGGATGCGCGTCCGTTTGGCGGTCGAGCGCTGGAAGCTCTCGCTGTGAGCGGCGACCAAGCTTGGCCAGCGCCCGCCAAAATCAATCTGTTTTTGCATATCACGGGCCGTAGGAAGGATGGTTACCATGAGCTGCAAACCGTTTTTCAGTTTCTTGACTATGCCGATGAGCTGTTTTTTCGGGTACGAGATGACCGGCTAATCCGGCGCGTTTCGCCCTTTCCGGGGGTGAACCCGGAACAGGATTTGACGCTACGGGCCGCTCGGCGGTTGCAAGCCGCCGGGGCTGTGCGCTTCGGTGTGGATATCGATTTGCGCAAGCGCATTCCAATGGGGGCGGGACTGGGAGGGGGGAGCTCCGATGCAGCCACTGTGTTGGTCGCTCTTAATCAGGTGTGGGGGCTGCGTTGGTCGCGGGAAGAGCTAACCCGCATCGCGATCGAATTAGGGGCTGATGTCCCGGTCTTTGTCTACGGACGAGCGGCCTGGGCTGAAGGTGTGGGGGAGCGTCTGCGCCCGGTAGAGCCAGAACAGCTTTGGTATCTTTTGGTGAGGCCCAACTGTCACATTCAGACAGCGGAAATCTTCGCGGCGCCTGAATTGACACGAAATTCTCCGCCCATCACAATAGATAATTTCGCCTCTGGGTTTAGGCGAAACGATTGCGAGGCCGTGGTGCGGAATCGCTACCCCGAGGTGGGCGAAGTATTGGACTGGTTCGGCCCGAAGGGGCGTTTAACGGGGACCGGATCGTGCGTCTTTTGTCCCTTTGGGACCGAGCAGGAGGCAAACGCAAGGCTCGCTAATGTACCGCGACGCTGGCAGGGGTTTGTCGCCAAAGGCACCAACCGCTCGCCATTGTTTGCCCGGCTCGGCGATAGCTGTTGAAAACGTGTTTGGAAGAACAAGGACGTCCGAGTAAGAGGATTCAGATTTTGTTGGGGTGTCGCCAAGCGGTAAGGCACGGGGTTTTGATCCCCGCATTCCCAGGTTCGAATCCTGGCACCCCAGCCAGATGCACCGCTATCGACCGGTGATCCACAGTGCTTAAGCCCGATCGGTTATTTCAGCGAAGTTAAAGCGCTATGACAGCAGAACGTGCGCCGCTGGAGTCCTTGATGTTATTCACCGGAAACGCCAATCCGGCGCTCGCGCAAGCCGTCGCAAATCACCTGCAATTGCCTGTGGGCAAGGCGGAGGTGGGACGTTTCAGCGATGGCGAGGTAATGGTCGAACTGGGTGAGAACGTGCGCGGACGGGACGTGTTCATCGTGCAGCCAACGTGTTTCCCCACCAACGATAATCTAATGGAATTGCTGGTGATCACGGACGCCGTTCGGCGTGCGTCGGCGGATCGGATCACGGCGGTGATCCCCTATTTTGGGTACGCACGCCAGGATCGCCGTTCACGCTCGGCGCGGGTGCCGATTTCGGCCAAGGTGGTGGCCAATATGATCGCGGTCACAGGCACCGATCGCGTGCTCACCGTGGATCTGCATGCCGATCAGATCCAAGGGTTTTTTGACATACCGCTGGACAACGTGTATGCGTCGCCGGTATTGCTGGGGGACATCTGGAAGCACAAATACTCGGATGTGGTGGTGGTCTCCCCTGATGTCGGAGGGGTGATCCGAGCGCGGGCGATAGCGAAGCGTATCGACGACGCGGAGTTGGTGATCATCGATAAACGCCGTCCCCGTTACAACGAAGCGCAGGTGCTGAACGTGATCGGTGAGGTTGAAGACAGAACGTGCGTGATCGTGGATGACTTGGTTGACACCGCCGGTACCCTGGGAATAGCGGCGGACGCCTTGAAGCAACGCGGGGCAAGAAGCGTGGTCGCCTACTGCACCCATGCGGTGCTTTCGGGGCGGGGGTTGGAGAACATCGAAGCCTCTCGATTAGACGAATTGGTGGTGACGGATACCATACCCTTGACCGCAGAGGCACAAGCCAGCCCCAAGATCAGGCAATTAAGCGTAGCTGAGTTGCTGGCGGAAAGCATACGACGCATCAGCTCGGGAGAGTCCCTCAGTTCGATATTCGTAGAATGAGGGGATCGAAAACCATTTCGGAGTAAGAAAACATGAGCCAATTGGAACTGAGTGCAGAAAAGCGTGACTCAAAAGGGAAAGGTGCAAACCGCCGCCTGCGCCGCCTCGGAAAGGTCCCTGCGATTCTGTATGGCGCCGGTAAAGAACCACAAGCGCTACAGCTGGATGCGTTTGAGCTCACTCACCACCTCAGCGCCGAGGCCTTCTACTCGAGCGTGTTAGCGCTAAAGACAGGCCAGGATAAGGAAAGGGTGGTGGTCAAGGAGATCCAGCGCCACCCCTATAAGCAACGAATATTGCACTTGGATCTGCAGCGTGTCGCTGAGACGGAAAAGCTCACGATGCGGGTGCCTATCCATTTTATCAATGAAGACAAGTGCCTGGGGGTCAAACAGCAGGGGGGTGTGATCAGCCACGTGGCGAATGACGTCGAGGTGCTCTGCCTGCCTAAACATTTGCCCGAGTACATCGAAGTCGATCTCGCGGCCCTGAAAATAGGCGAGACCATTCACCTCGGGGATATAAAACTACCCTCAGGCGTAGAGATCGCCCACTTAGCCCACGGCGGCGATCCGGCCCAACCGGTCGTTTCCGTGCATACCCCCAAGGGGGCCATCGCGGATGAAGGAGAAGTTGCGCCAGGGCAGGGTGAGGCAGCGGGCGAGGCCTAATCCTGTCCTTGTCAGTCGTTCCCATCCGACTGCTCGTGGGACTTGGGAACCCGGGGGCACAGTACGCCAAAACTCGGCACAACGTGGGCTTCTGGTTTCTCGACCGGCTTGCTTCCCTTCATGGGATTGCTCTGCGATTGGATTCTCGGTTTGTGGGGGAGTTTGGGCGTCTGCGGGAGGGAGACCTAGATACCTATATGCTAAAGCCCCTTGTTTATATGAATCGTAGCGGGCACAGCGTGGCGGCTGCTGCACGCTACTATGGGATAGAGGCGCCACGCATTCTGGTTGTGCACGATGAGCTCGATCTCGCTCCGGGTGTCGTCCGATTAAAGCTTGGCGGGGGCCACGGAGGGAATAACGGTGTGCGCGATATCCTGAATCAGCTCGGGACAGGGGATTTCCTACGTCTTCGCTTTGGGGTCGGCCATCCGGGCTCGCATGATGCGGTGATTCCCTTCCTCCTTAGCCGCCCCAGTGAAGAACAAAACGCCTTGATCGATAGCGCGATAGAGAGAGGGCTGCGAGAGGCGGGGGAGTTGCTTCGGGGTCAGCTCGAAGGAGTTATGAATCGCTTGCACAGTTGGCGGTCTCCTGAGCAAGCAGCTCAAGGCTGAAGCGAGCTCCAGCAGATAAACTGTCGGCCATTTCATGGGTTTCAAGTGCGGTATCGTCGGGCTACCCAACGTGGGCAAGTCCACCCTGTTTAACGCCCTGACGAATGCGGGAATATCGGCTAAGAACTACCCCTTTTGCACCATCGATCCCAATGTGGGGGCGGTGGGGGTTCCCGATGAACGCCTGCAGCGTTTGGGGGCGCTGGTCAAACCGCAAAAGGTGGTTCCTACCCCCGTGCAATTCGTAGACATCGCGGGTTTAGTCGCGGGTGCTTCCAAAGGAGCGGGGCTCGGCAATCAATTTCTTGCCCACATTCGAGAAACCCAGGCGATCGCCCACATCGTGCGTTGTTTTCGCGACCAAAACGTAGTTCATGTCGCAGGCGACGTAGCGCCTCTTGCCGATATCGAAACCATCAATACCGAACTGATGCTGGCCGATATCGCCACCGTAGAGCGGGCGCTGGAACGCACCACAAGGCGCACAAAGGTGGGAGATAAAGCCGCGCTCACCCTGAAGGCTGTTTTAACGCAAGCGATGGACCGGCTGAACCAAGGCATTGCAATCCGCTCGGGCAATTTCACCCCCCCTGAACTCAATTTGCTCGATGAGCTGAATCTGATCACGGCGAAACCGATGCTTTATGTCGCTAATGTGGATGAATCGGAAATCAATGGTAACGAGCAGACGAAATCGGTCGAGCTGCTAGCCGAGCAGGAAGGCACCGCCTGGGTGTCCGTGTGTGCGGCTATCGAAGCCGAGTTGGCGGCTATGGAAGGGACGGATAAAGCGCAATTTTTGCAAGAGCTGGGGCTTCCGGAACCGGGTCTGAACCGCATCATCCGTGCGGGATACGGCCTGCTCGGACTGCTCACCTTTTTCACCGCGGGCCCTAAGGAAGTCCGTGCTTGGACTGCACCGCAGGGCGCTAAGGCCCCGCAGGCGGCGGGCGTCATCTACAGCGATTTCGAACGCGGGTTTATCCGTGCAGAGGTGACCGCATTTGACGACTATATCGCATTGGGCGGGGAGCAAGGAGCCAAGGAAGCGGGCAAACTGCGCCTCGAGGGCCGGGACTACGTCGTCCAGGACGGTGACGTCATTCTTTTTCGCTTCAATGTATAGCCCGCGGGCGGTATTCCAGACACACCACCGGAGCCTGGTCACAAGCTCTGACTGTTCGGCTGGTCGCGCTCAGGACCGCCTTTACCAGCCTGATATACCCGCTTTCGAAAACGCTGGGGCTAAGACCTTCCGCGCTGCCGCTGCAAGCCGTGTACTTGAACCCAGGGTTCAAAAGGGGTGCCTCGCGTGGTGAATCAGGCTCTCCGTCTCGCGGATCTGCACACCATCACCGTAACGCTCAGCTCCAATGTCGTACACATAGGCTCAAAAAATATCTGGCCTGCTGGCGAACAGCGCAGAAGAAAATGACCAGCTTCGACGTTTACCTCGCCATCGCCCGGGAGCGAAAATGCCACCTTCGATCCCTCTATTGAAACTCATGCTATAGCGTCGCTACTATTTGCCAGCTGGGGGTTGTTTGTCAAGTATAGCCGCTATCTTATCCTGCATTCGTTTTACGCCCGCATCGACCCCTTGGGCATATCGTTTATACTCGAGGTACTCATGGGTTATATTGAGAGCGGCCATCACGGCCACCCGTTCGCTACCGATGACCCTACCCGTGTCCCGAACTTCTTTAAGGCGTTTTTTCAAATATTCCACCGCGCCCAGCAGCGATTCGCGCTCTTTGTCCTTGCAGGCGACGACATATTCTTTGTCCAGAATCGTTACGATTACCGGTTTTGGATCGTCGTTCATTAGCGTGTTTCCATGGACTTCAAGCGCGCGATCATTGCTTCAACACGGGCACGGGCCGTTTCCGTTTTTTCCACCAACCCGGCCCGCTCGGCGGTTAAGACGGCTTGCTGAGCCCTCAAAACCTCGTTCTCGCTAGCGAGCGTTTCGACCGTATGGATGAGCTGGTCTAATCGTTGTTCCAGAACTACCAAATCGTCGTATTCTAAGAGTTGCTCTTCGCTCATTTTCGCGAAATCCTTGTTTTAAGTCCGAGAAAGGCGGGGATACTCCGGTAGACCCCATCGTGGCGGCGAACGGGCAAACCGCGACGGCGCTCTGTTGAAGCAACTGTTCGCCAGGCTCCCAGCATTCGATGCCCACCGAGAACGACGAAACATCAAATCAACCTGGATATCCAAGCGACTACACGCACTGGATGCGTTTCTCACGCGCTGCCCGCCTCATAAAACTCAATATAGAGCGGGCTTTGGAGGTGGTCAACAACAGAGCGTTTCGCGATCTTTCTCGGGTGAATTAAAATCGACTGCAGTAGATGATTTCCTGAGGTCAACCGGTTGTCTGGGTATTATCAGTTGCAGCGGGCGCTTTTGCTCGCTCGATCGTTGAGCGGTGTCGCGGAGAGCCACGGCATTCTTTGTGGTTTGTTATGTGGTGGGGCCACGCTCGGCACGCAATCGTGGTTCGATCATGTTTTAGGCAACGAGGGCTCGGGTTGCGATGCCCCGCGAGAGACCCTTGATCTACTGGCCCAGATCGCTGAGGAGACGGTGCGGGCTATGGACGATGCCGAGGCGCCGTTTTTACCCTTGTTGCCCGATGATGACGAACCGGTTTCTGAGCGTGCGGCGGCTCTGGTCGATTGGTGCGAAGGATTTTTGTATGGATTCGGGAACAACGGGAGCACCGATTTGTGCGAATTTTCTCAAGAAGGTCGCGAGTTTGTTTCCGATCTCAAAGAGATCACCCGGATGGACGTTTTGTCCCTGGAAGATGACGAAGAAAACGAGGTTGCCTTGAGCGAGTTGATGGAATACATCAAAGCAGGGACGCTGATATTGCGCGAGGAAGTCTGTGCGCCTAAGTCTTTCTCGGGAGGGCTGCACTGATGGAACGTACAGAGTTTGCCCATCGCCGCAAGCGGTTGATGGACATCATGAACATCGGCGGTATCGCGATTTTGCCGGCCGCCTCGGTCAAAATCCGCAACCGCGATGTGGCTTTCCCGTATCGACCCGACAGCGATTTTTTCTACTTAACCGGCTTCCCTGAGCCCGAGGCGGTCGCCGTGCTCATTCCCGAACGAGCGCAAGGGGAGTTTATCGTTTTTTGTCGAGAGAGAAACCCGGAGCGGGAAACCTGGGAGGGCCCTTGCGCCGGCTTGGACGGCGTGTGTGAGTCCTATGGCGCGGACGACGCTTTTCCGATCAGCGACATAGACGAAATCCTCCCCGGACTGCTAGAGGACAAGGAGCGCATCTATTACAGCATGGGGCAAGACACCGATTTCGACCAGCGGGTCATGAAGTGGGTTAATGAGGTACGTCCCCGGGTGCGGCGGGGCGTGACGGCGCCGGGAGAGTTCATCGTGTTGAGCCATGTGGTTCACGAGATGCGCCTTTGCAAGAGCCGGCAGGAACTGAACGTGATGCGCCGCGCCGCCAAAATCGGGGCAGCTGGCCACCGTCGGGCGATGCAAGTCTGTCGGCCGGGATTGCAGGAGTTCGAGCTAGAAGCAGAATTACTCCATGAATTCATGCGCAGCGGATCTCGGGCTCCCGCTTACCCCAGCATCGTGGCCGGTGGCGAAAACGGCTGTGTTTTGCACTATACGGCCAACAGGGATGTGCTGAAGGAAGGGGATTTGGTCCTGCTTGATGCGGGCGCGGAATACGATGGTTACGCGAGCGATATCACCCGTACTTTTCCTGTGAACGGGCGCTACAGCACACCGCAGAAGGAAGTCTACGAATGGGTGCTAGCGGCGCAGACCGCCGCGATCGAGAAAGCAAAGCCGGTAATCACTGGCATGACCCGCACCAGGCGGCGGTACGTGTATTGACCAAAGGGCTAGTCGAGATGGGGATCCTTAAGGGACGGCCGGCGAAGCTGGTAAAAGAAGAAGCCTATAAACCTTTCTACATGCACCGCACCGGGCACTGGCTGGGGATGGATGTGCACGACGTGGGCGCATACAAGCTCAATGGTGAATGGCGCATGCTTGAACCTGGCATGGTGCTCACGGTGGAACCCGGCTTGTATCTGCGGGCAGGGACCAAGGGGCTTACGAAGCGTTGGTGGGACATCGCCGTGCGGATAGAGGACGACCTGCTCGTGACCAAAGAGGGGAACGAGGTGCTGAGCGCTGAGGTGCCTAAGACAGTGGCCGAGATCGAATCCTGGATGGCGGGATGAATGCTCGGGCATGACGGCGGTCCTGCGATCTCAATGGCGTAAGCGTTAAATGAGCATACGATCTCGATGAACGAAGCGGTCGAGTTCGACTGCTTGATCGTTGGGGGCGGTTTGGTCGGGGCCAGCTTGGCCTGCGCCTTAGGCGGCGAAGCGTTGCGTGTTGCGGTGCTGGAGGCGGCCCCGGGATCCGCTCCCGTGCCCCCGAGCTACGACGACAGAGGTCTGGCACTCTCGCCATCGTCTCAGCGCGTGCTCCAGGGGCTAGGATTGTGGGAGCAACTGCCCGCGGAGGCGACGCCGATCCTCCGCATCCATGTGACCGAGCGCAGGCGCTTTGCCTTTGCCCGCTTGCAGGCGGCCGAGCTTGGGGTGGAAGCCCTAGGCTATGTCGTGGCGGCTCGCGCACTCGGGCAGGTGCTGTTGCAGCGGCTGGGGCAGTGTAACAACGTCCAGCTCTTGCGCCCCGCTAAACCGAGCCGTATCGAACGGCACACCAACCGCATCGATATCAGCATCAACCAGGGATTGCACGGCGTGCGAACGCTCTCGGCTCGGCTGCTGATCGCCGCGGATGGCGGCGACTCCCAAACACGAGCGCTGCTCGGCATACAAAGCCGTTCTCATGACTACCGGCAGACGGCGGTGGTCGCGACGGTCTCACCCGAGCGGCCCCACGGCTGCACGGCCTATGAGCGCTTTACCCCGAGCGGACCTATAGCCTTGCTCCCTATGACCCAGCAACGCTGTGTCGCGGTATGGACGGTCGGCGCGGAGCGGGCCCAAGCCCTTCTGCGCTTGAACGATTCCACCTACCAAGAGGCACTCCTGGAACACTCTGGGGGTTACCTCGGCGGATTCCAGCGTGTTGGTAGCCGCCGTGCTTACCCCTTGCAGTTGATACAGGCGCAACGCGTCGTCGGGCTACGCGCCGCCGTGGTAGGTAATGCCGCGCAGACCCTCCACCCCAACGCCGCCCAGGGACTCAACCTCGGGCTACGTGACGTTGCGACCCTGGCGGAGCTCGTGGTCGATGCCTTTCGCCAGGGGAAGGATATCGGCGATCCGCAGCTGTTGAAAACCTACGCAGAGCTCAGGCGCGAGGATCAGCGGCGCGTCGTGCGCTTAAGCGACGGCTTGGCGCGGCTCTTCTACAATGAGTTCTTGCCGGCGATCCTGTTGCGTGACGCCGCCATGTTGGCGGTGGATCTCTTGCCGTCACTAAAGAGCGCTTTAGCACGCCGGGCCATGGGGCTTACCGGACGCCAGCCGCGGCTCGTGTGCGGTCTATCCTTGTGATGACTGGGGCGACACGGCTGCAGACAACGCCTTGCCTCCCGAACCGATAGTTTCAGCATATGCATGCTCTTTGTTTTTGGGGATAGTAGACTGCTTTTTTAAGGAGACACTATGCGATGACCGACAAGAAATTCCAAACGAAAAAGATTTCGCTGACCAACACCAAACAAGAGATGCTCGCTGCCTATAATGAGCTTGTGACGCAGTTGCACGAGCGACGCGACGTCGAGCTTAAACCCGAAGACAAAATTCAAGAGAAGGCGCAGAAAAAGCTCATCGAGATAGCAGACGCGCTGTCGACGGAAGGGGCCGGTCAAGCGATCGCCACCCTAAAATTAGAAGTGGGCAGATTCCTGAGTCAACTATCGGAGCGGTTGGAAGAGGAAGTCAACAGATATAAACAAGTCACGGCCGCCGTCGAAGCTAAAGAGAAAGAGCTGCAAGAGATCTACGAAATTCAGAAGTCAGCCTCCAGTCTTGCCGCGCTCATCGAAGCGCAGTATCAGAAGCGTCAAGAGTTTGAATTTGAAATGGCCTCTCGCAAAGACGAACTGGGCCGCGACATCCAAACCCTGCGGACCGAGTGGGACAAAGAGAAAAAGCAACACGAGGCGGAGATAAAGCATCGCGATGCGGCCGAGTCCAAACAGCACGAGCGGGAAAAGGAAGAGTATCTGTATGCATTCGAACGCGAGCAGCTGTTATCCAAGGACCGATTCCAAGACGAAAAGCTCAAGCTGGAAAGAGAGATCCAATATAAGCGCGAGCAGATGGAGCGCGAATTAGCCGAGCGGGAGCGAACGATCGCGCAACGCGAAGCCGAGTTGAATGAGCTACGCGAAAAGGTCAGCGGCTTTCCGAAGACGTTGGAATCGGGCATCAGCAAAGCTGTTAAAGAAGCCGTCGAAAGGGTCCAGGGGGAGGTTAAGACCAGGGAAGACCTGCTGAAAAAAGAATTCGAAGGTGAGCGTAATGTACTTAATACGCGCATTGCGGCTCTAGAGAAAACGGTGACCGAGCAAAACGAGCGGGTTGCTGCACTAACCCAGCAAGCCGAGAAAGCCTATAGCCAAGTGCAGGACATCGCGGTGAAAGCGATCGAAGGATCGTCCAATCTAAAAGCGCTAACCAGTTTGCAACAGTTGGTAACCGAGCAAGCCCGAAAGTCGGCGCCAGAAAAATAGGAGCGTAAGTTCGGTCGCCGTAGCAGACGGTCGTTGGCTGACCGCCGCGTACATTGTCGGCAGGCGCGGGTAAACGCAACCGCGCCCGCCTCTCTTGCGACGGAGGCGCTGGCGCGCCATTCAACCCGAAGCCGCGGCACCCCGCGCGTTCTCCCCACCAAAGCCCCGGCGCTTCGTTGCTTTTCCCGGTCTTCGAACCGTAGAATCCCCCATAGGCTTGAGGCCACCGGTTCACTCCAACAGCTTTTATCCGCCGTGGTTCGGCACCAGGATTACACCGGCCTTCGTGCCACGGCGGATAAAGCCCTATTCGTTAGGCGTTCACGACCTTAACCCTGATGGCATTCTTTCAAGGCATCGCAACCGTTTGCTGTGCGCTCTTCGCGGGTGCTGCGATGTACATCAACGTTGTCGAGCATCCGGCCCGGATGGAGTGCGGCACCGAATTGGCCGCAACAGTCTTTCCGATCAGCTATCGTAAAGCGACGGTGATGCAAGTTTCGCTTGCCGTGTTGGGTCTGGTGTCCGCGGTTGCGGCCTGGGTTGTCGGATCGGGGGTGTGGTGGCTCATTGGCGGGCTGCTGCTCGGTTCGGTTATTCCATACACGCTGCTCGTCATTATGCCCACGAACAAGCAACTTGTTAATCCGGCTTTAGACAAAGGCTCAGAGTCCGCGCGGCGGCTTTTATCGCGCTGGGGCAAGCTACACGCGGTGCGGAGCGTCTTGAGTGTGTCTGCGTTAGTCATATTCATTGGCTACGCCTAAGCCGGCGGTCGAGAAGACGCCGAGACAGCGCGGGGCGCCCCTCGCCTTAAACGTTTGATATGACTCCCGCCGTCAAGTCTTGTCGCAATCGTGCTGAGATGGACAGAGCAACTAGCCCTCGCGGTAGGCTTTTCTTGCCTCGTCCCCGATGATGGCGATCCCCTGCTGCACGGTCTCAGGCGTCTGGGCATAACTGATGCGAATGCATTCATGGTGGTGCCGCCAGTCCCCTTCCAGGCCCGGAAAGAAATAGTGTCCAGATACTACCACTACGCCCCTGCGTCGCAACCGTTCGTAGAGCTGTTCGCTTTTAATCGGCAGCCCCCGCAGCCACAGCCACAAAAACATCGCCCCTTCGGGACGGTGGACGAAATAGTCCAAACCCTCTAAGGCGATGTCCAACCAGCCTACAGCCTGTTCGGCTTTGCCTCGATAAAAAGGCTTCAGCACTTCTTGGCCTAAGCGAATGATCTCGCCGCTCTTCACCAACTCCAGGGTCAACAAGGCGCCGAGGCTACTGGGCGCGAGGTTGAAGATGGCATTCATTCCCACGATGGCCTGAGCCACGGGTTCGGGTGCGAGGACGATCCCCGTGCGCGCCCCGGGCAGTCCCAGCTTGGATAAGCTCAGGCAAACGATGGCGCGTTCATCCCAAAGCGGCGTTGCCGCGGTAAAAACGATGTTTGGAAAAGGGCTGCCGTAGGCATTGTCCATGATCAGCGGGATCTGGCTCTCTCGCGCCAAGGTCATTATTCGTTTCACCTCGTCGTCTGCGAGCACATTTCCAGTAGGGTTCGTCGGGCGCGAGAAGCAGATCGCGCCGATATCAGGGGATACCTCGATGTGCTCAAAGTCAACGTGGTATTTGAAGCGGTGTTGAGCTAAGCATTCGATCTGCGGTCGCCTCGCAGTAAATAGCCCTTCTATTAAGCCAAGGTCGGTATACCCGATGTATTCGGGCGCCATCGGCAGCAGGATCTTTTTCTTCTGTCCGTCTCGGAATCGACCGGCAAACATATTGAAGAGCAGGAAAAAACTCGCCTGGCTGCCGGCCGTGATCGCGACATTACAGGGAGCTATGTCCCAGCCATAATGCGTTTTTAAGAGCGCGCACAGGGCTTCAATGAAAGCGAGGTTACCCTGCGGCGACTCGTAATTGCCTATTAAACGCTCGAATTCATCCCCGTTCGCGAGCATAGCCTGCATGCGTGCGCGAATACGAGATTGGACCTCGGGAATGAAGGCCGGGTTGCCACCACCGAGCATTAGCGGCGCCTTGGGACTCGACAAAGCCTTGCCCAAGTCATCCATGAGTCGCAGAATGCCGGAGCGCCTGGTGAATTTGTCTCCGAACTCGGAAAATCGCATCTATTTCTGTGTTAAAGAGTAAGCAAAGCGTTGTATAGTACCTCAGTATAGCGTTTCCCGCTTTGGTCGAGGGGGTGAGAACTCGCAATGCTGGCCGATCCGTGCTGTACTTATTCGGAGACGCCAGGCGATGGATCCATGAACCAGGATCACTTTGGAAAGCTGCGCGAGCAGATGTTGCTTGATATCGTGGCACACATGCATCTCGCGGGCGGGCAGATCGGCAAACCGGCGCTAGATGCACGCGTGATGCAGGCGATGGCAAAGGTTCCCCGACATGAGTTCGTGCCGGCAGAGCTGCAGTTTTTCGCCTACAGCGACACGCCTTTGCCCATCGGTTACGAGAAGACCATTTCGCAGCCGTTCATCGTAGCCCTAATGACCGATCTTCTGCAACTAGAGAAAACCCATAGCGTGCTCGAGATCGGTACCGGTCTGGGTTACCAGGCCGCCGTGTTGGGAGAACTAGCAGACAAGGTCTATAGCATAGAGTTTATCGAGGAGCTCGCGGCCAAGGCGGCGTACCGGCTCAACCGGCTGGGGTATCTACACATTCAAACCACCATAGGAGATGGCTACCGGGGTTGGTCTGAGCACGCGCCCTTCGATCGCATCATCGTAACCGCCTCCCCGCAATTGATCCCACCTCCCCTGCTGATGCAGTTAAAGAGGGGGGGGCGGATGGTTATACCAACGGGATTGCCGGAATCTCAGAAGCTCGTGTTGGCGTGCAAGGCCGCGGATGGTTCTATTTCAACCGAGGAGATCCTGCCGGTGCGCTTCTCAGAGCTTGAGGGCGATGAAGCCGCCAAACCTTGCTGAACGACGAAGTACGGCGGTGGTGATGCCCTAAACAAAGTGAGGACGCCATAAAGCGTTCGTGTTATTTCCCGCGTGGTTTTTTCTTGGCCTGCTTGCGCTGGCCTAGCTTTGCCCCCACCAAGAGCAGACGCATGACCCGCTCTGCCGCATTTTCTAAGTGCACTCGCGAAAGCCGCATGGCTTCGGCAAGGTCCATGTCTCGTGCCGCCGCGCTGGCTAATGCATCGATGCCGTGTTCAAACACGCCGCGCGCATCGTCGGCCAACCCTCCTCCGATCGCGATCACGGGTATTTTGGAACGCCTGGCGGCCTCGGCCACTCCTGCGGGCGTCTTACCAAAAGCCGTCTGAAAGTCTACCCGCCCCTCGCCAGTAATGACTAAATCGGCATCTTTTAATTCACGCTCTAGGCCCGTTATCTTGACCACTAATTCTATGCCTCGCTTCATCTTGGCGCCGGCGAACGCGACCAAGCCAGCACCTAATCCGCCGGCGGCGCCCGCTCCAGGCAGCTTTGCGAAGTCTTTTTCGAACGTTTTTTGGAGCAAGGTGGCGAAGTGTCTAAGGTTGTCATCCAACAACTTGACCATGGCGGGGCTGGCTCCCTTTTGGGGCCCGAACACGCGGGCGGCGCCGCGCGGACCGCACAGCGGATTATTCACATCGCAGGCGATCACGACTTTGCTGCGGCGAACACGCGGGTCTAAGCCGCTGCTGTCGATCGCCCAGATCTGGTTTAACGACCCACCGCTCGCCCCCTCCGCCAGTGGCCCCCCCGATTTATCCATAAACCGGACCCCTAAGGCTTGTGCCATGCCAGCGCCACCATCGACGGTGGCGGAGCCGCCGATCCCGACGATGATCGCTTCAACGCCTCTATGCAGGGCATATCTGATCAGCTCTCCAGTACCATAGGTGGTGGCTTTGCTGGGGTCCCTCTTGGCTTTTTCGACCAGCGGCAGGCCCGATGCTTGCGCCATCTCGATCACCGCGGTCTTGCCATCACCAAGCAACCCAAAGCGGGCGTTGACCGGCTCGCCCATGGGGCCGGTGACCTTTTTACGGATGATTCGACCGCCCGTCGCGTCGACCAGCGATTGCACCGTACCTTCACCACCGTCAGCCATCGGTATCTTTACGCAATGGGCATTGGGCAGCACGCGTTTTATTCCCCTTTCTATCGCGGTGGCTACTTGCAACGATGTGAGGTTTTCTTTGAAAGAATCCGGCGCGATCACGATTTTCATCGTTCTTTCCCCTTACGGGTTATTTTGGATCGGTATATGGCCTTTATCAGGGTTTGATCGAGGTCGTATCTTAGCTCAAGCGCCCCCGTTTGCCAGATCTGCGATGGTCTTGGCCAATCCCTGCACAACGATGCTCATGTAATCGTAGCGCAGGGTCTCGGGCGTATCGCTCGGGCGGTGGTAATTGGGGTTACGAAACGGCACGGTATCCGTGACCATGATCGCGGGGTAAGCTTCGCGCCAAAATGAAGAATGATCGGAACGTCCGATATCCGGCGCCAGCCGCTCCGGCGCGACGACACCCTCGGAGGGAAACGCGGTATGCGTGCGAAAAGCGCATATGGCTTTACGGAGCAGGGGTCGCGACGTCAGGTTCCCGACGAAGGCCACAAACGACCCAGTGCTGGGATAAAACCATCGAAAGATCTTCGGATAACGCTGAGTATTCGGCCTGTCGTCATAATAGCCAATGCTCTCCAGGGAAAGCATCCCGATGATATCAACGCCCTGTTTCCGCGCGGTGTGAGCATAGATGCCGCTACCCATCTGTGTGGAGTGGAAGGGTTCTTCTTCGTTGACGAAGGCGACAAAGCGCACCGTCCTCTTCAAGGTTTGTCCTCTGAGCAGCCTCGCCAATTCGATCAATGCGGCGATACCGGAGGCATTATCGTCAGCGCCCGGGGTTCCGGGTACCGTGTCATAGTGCGCCCCGACGACAATGATTTCCTTTGGCCTGCTGGTTCCTTCGATAACCGACTCGAGATTGAAAAACGTGTCGCCTCCTTGCAAACGATAAGGCTGGCGCTGCGGCTTATAGTCGAGCGCCGAGAACGCTCGCTCGATATATCGGGCGCTGCGCTCCAACGTGTCTCCATGCCGATAATGACGCTCGCCTATCTCTTCGGCAAGATGCTGGACATGTGCGCGTAAGCGGCCCTCGAGATCGCGGTCGATAGGAGCGGCCGGTTCGCGGTTACGCGATTTCCCGGGCATGCCCACCGTGAAGTAGATGGCGGCCGCTATGGCGAGAGTCAGAATCAGGGTAATACCAAAAAACAAGCGCATGTTGGAGGGCTTTAGTGAGTTTTTGCTGCTGGACTCAACCCAGAATGAAGAGATCGTGACGCCCGATGTCTTTGGTCACGAACCGCCTCATCCATTGGGGCGATCCCCCGATTCAGCGGGGGTTAGCGCGAGAGGCTAAACCTGTCGAAGCGATAGCCGACCGTGAATACTACCGCGTGAGCGAAGGCAGATTCATTCCTGGCCTCGTTGTCCTGCCAGCGGAATCGATAGCCTAGATCCAGAGAGATATCTTCGGTTATGTCGTAGCTTATCGTAGGCTCGACCTGGGCATACGATCGGTCTCTGCTCCCCGATCCGGAATCGCCAGCATCTTCATTGCGAAAGGCGCGTGCGAAGAAAGCGAAAGACCATCTCGGAGAGAGATCACCGAACCAGCGGATATCGATCTGATTGCGCTCCAAGGCGTTTCCGGCGTCGCTCGGAGCGACCGCGCGACGGAAGAAAACACTCACGTTACTGCTTTCTAGCGCTTTGTCGATACCGAAACGGACCGCATAGGTCAGGTCGTCGCTCCCGCCGGTCGATCTGTCCGTATATTCGGGGCCCCCTGCCACGAATGCCCCCAAGGTTTCAGAAAAGCGATGATGCAAGCCGAGCTCGAGCCTATAGGTGTCGAACTCAGAGTTTTGGTCGTTTTGGAAATTCTCAAACGACGTGATCACCGAAATGTCGTCCACTTCCGACCAGCGGTACGAGAGATCCCCGCTGCCGAGGTGTCGCCGACTGTCGACCACGCCCGATCCCTCGCCATCGCTATAAAAGGTGTCGACGTAACGATATCTCAGACCGACGCCAACCCGAGGAGTTAACTCTCGCCTCCACTTCGGCGATATGATGAGCAAATTTCGCTGCACTTCCTGCGATATACGGCCGATTTCTGTGTCTTGCACATTGGCATCGTCGGGATCCCCCCCTGCGATTTCTTCGCCTGGGAATTCCGTGGCCGGGGTTCCATCGGTTTCGGTGGGTGCTAAATCCGTTTGCGTCAGTTCCTGAGCAAAGGGGTCGGAGATGCTGGCTCGCAACGTGGTATCTCGGCGGTAGGTGGTATCCAGGCTCCAAACACTGCGCTCCGTTCGATACACCGGAAATAGACCGGCAAAAACATCCGTGCTATCCACTTCTTCCCTGTTGGACTCATTCACCTCAACCCGCGCCGCTCCCGTCACCTCCGAGTTCGGGGTGAGCCGGCCAAATTCCACGAACGGAGAAAACCGCCATGTCGATGCCGACGCGGCGTCTTCGCGCAGACTGCGGTTGTTGTCGAACTCATATCGCGTCGCTACCGAGGGTTGGAGATAGTACTCCGCGGCAATAACCCATGTGGGGCTTGCAGCCAACGCAAGAAAAACATAACACCAGCTTCCCCTCCCCGGTTTATGCATGCAATAACCTCCAGACTTTCTAGAGCTTGATGGGGGCTTCACCGAGGGCTTGTCAGGGGACGACTACCGTATCTCCACCCTTCAAGATCACGTTTTGTTCTAGGTTCTGTCCCTTCTTGACATCCGCGTATTCGAACGGCAACACGATTTCTTGGTCTCCCTCGCGCCTTAGCACCTTGATTTTGTTTTCACTGGCGAACGGAGTCAATCCTCCCGCTACCGTCAAGGCTTGCAGCACGTCTACATAGCGACCAATGACATAAGCTCCATGGTTGTTGACTTGGCCGATGACGTAGATCTTATTTCCACCGACTGTGACTACGGTAACGGTAACCACCGGATCCGGGATATACCGCTGGAGCTTTTGCCTGATGTCTTGCTGGACTTGCTCCGTTGTCCTGCCCGCGGCTTGTATATCACCGGCGAGCGGAAAAGAGATCTTTCCATCGGGTCGCACCAGCACTTGCCTCTGAAGATCCTCTTCCCTCCAGACGGAAATCTCTAATAGATCCTCGGGGCCGATGCCGTAGTCGGAAGGTTGGGTGCGCCCTGAAACGGGTTCCTCGGCAGTCATCGCGATCGGCGAAAGGCTTGCAAACAAAAGCAACATCAAGAACGATAACAACGACTTCTGCCCACTGTTCAGCAGGTATCCCCTAAAACGATATCGCAATTGCCTAATCATAACGAGCTCTCCCGGAAGTTTAAGTAACATATTGTTTTGTAAATATGCTTAAGATTGAAGCAAATTACTGCTGTAGATGTCAAGGTGGAGAGCTGCGTCTGGACCCAACGAGGATTTACTAACCCTGCCTGGCGTCGCTACCTAAGCTTACCCTGTTGCATCTTTCGCTTCGAAAACCTTGTTGCCAAAATGGTCCCGGTTTCATCTGAAATATTTTTGGCCCGGTGACACCTGAGTTGTGCGGGCGTACAGCGCAGCGGGAGCTTTATTCCTCACCCAAGAAAAGCGGGGGTTGGTCCGCCTTGGCTCGCAGCCAGTTGATAGAACGCAGCACGACGGGCTGCGTGACAAGCTTTCGCTCCAGGCCGTATTTACCGGGAAAGTCCATCAGCATCAAACCGATCAATACCGTGACCACCCCTTGTCCAGGGGTGAAAAGCAGGATCACTCCCGCGAGCAGCAGCAATAAGCCCATCGCGTTCTTGGCAACAAAAATCAGCCCACGCAAAAGCGGATGGCGGTGCCGCCAGGGCGCTTGGTGTTGCTCTGAGGCGAAGTAATCCGCTGGGATGCGAGCTACCAGGAAGGGAACCAAGAACAGCGTGCCGAAAAAGGTGATGACAGAGAAAAGCGCGAGCCACCCAATCGTTTGGCCTTCTACGCTTAACCAGTCAAACATGGCTCACTAGCCGTTGTGGCATTGCGATATTCCTTTAAGGAATTGTAACATGCCTGCAAAAGTCGAATGATTCAACCTTCTACCTCAAGGGTCTCAGGGCTACTCCCTCCAGTGCCTATCGATTGGAAAAACTACGACCCCGCAGGTTTCTACGACGAGCTTATCAGCTCTCCGGGAAACGCCCGTCGCCATGCACGATCGCTGGTGAAGTACCTCGCCTCGCTAAGCGAGGAGGAGATCGTGGCGCGTAAACGAGCGGCTGATCTGGCCATCAAGACCATGGGCATCACCTTCACCGTCTACAGCGAGGGAGCCAACATCGACCGGGAATGGCCCTTCGACATCAGCCCTCGGGTGATCCCGGAGAAAGAATGGAAGAAGGTACACGCGGGATTGCAACAACGTTTGGTGGCGCTGAACCGCTTCATCGATGACGTATATAACGAACGTAAGATTTTTAAGGATGGCGTCATTCCGAGAGAGCTCATCCTGCGCTCCAAGAATTATCGTACCCAGTGCGTGGGTATGCGGCCGGTCAACGGCGTCTGGGCCCACATCTGCGGCACCGATCTGGTGCGCGATGCGGACGGGGCAGTCTATGTGCTCGAGGACAATCTGCGGGTACCCTCCGGTGTGTCTTATATGCTGGAAAACAGAAAGGTCATCAAACGGGTATTTCCCGAGCTGTTCGAGGACCAAGATATCCTGCATATCGGTGACTATACCACGCAGCTGTTTGACACCCTGGCCTCCGTTTCCCCTCGGCCCGCCGAGTATCCCGTGGTGGTGGTGCTGACACCCGGGATCTACAACTCTGCCTATTTCGAGCATACCTACCTCGCCCAGCAGATGGGTGCCGAGCTGGTAGAGGGAAGTGATCTGGTCGTTGAAGACAACTGCGTCTATATGCGCACCATAGACGGGCTCTCGCGGGTGGATGTCATCTACCGGCGCATCGATGATCTGTTCCTGGATCCCGAGGTGTTCAAACCCGATTCCATGCTCGGAGTGCGCGGCATGATCAGGGCTTGGAGAGCGGGTAACGTCGGTTTGGCGAACGCGCCCGGCGCCGGTGTTGCCGACGACAAGGTCATTTACACCTTTGTACCTCAGATCATCAAATATTACCTGGACGAAGATCCTATCTTGCCGAATGTTCCGAGCTACCTTTGTTGTGACAAAAAAGACCGCGAATTCGTGCTCCAGAACCTAAAGAATCTCGTCGTCAAACCGGCGAACGAGTCCGGCGGATATGGTATGTTGATGGGGCCTTCCTCTACCAGCAAACAACGCGACGCGTTCTCAAAGCTCCTGGAACGGGATCCGAGAAACTACATCGCACAGCCTTTGATCTGCTTATCCACGGTTCCTACCCTCTGCGGCAACGCAGTCGAGCCGCGCCACATCGATCTGCGCCCGTTTGTGCTGCAGGGACAGGATGTCTACGTCACCCCTGGGGGACTTACGCGCGTGGCCCTGGTTAAGGGCTCCTACGTGGTTAACTCTTCCCAAGGGGGGGGCAGCAAGGACACTTGGATAGCTCCGGGGAGGGATAACTAATTTTATCCCGAGTCGCGGAGCGGGTTTACTGGCTCGGTCGCTACATCGAAAGAGCCGAGAACACCGCGCGCTTAGTAAACGTGCACACGCACCTTTTGCTCGATCTGCCGCGGGCGACAGAGGTTGCTTGGCAAGCGTTGATCGAGATCATCGGGATGGTCGAAACGTTTAACGAACGGTTTCAACAGGGAGATGAACGCAATGTCGTGAAGTTTCTGCTCGCCGACCAAGCCAATCACTCTTCTATGCTGAGCTCTCTTGCCATGGCGCGCGAGAACGCCCGCACAGCGCGCGAAATCCTCCCCAGCGAGGCCTGGGAAGCGATAAACGACTTGTACTTGTATGCCAAGGATAATGCGGCCTCCGGGACCATGCGCTCGGGACGACACCCGTTTCTCAACCAGACCGTCGCCTTTTGTCAACAACTCGCAGGCTCTTTAGCCGGCGGCATGAGCCATGACAGCGCTTACGATTTCATTCAGCTCGGCCGCAACCTCGAGCGGGCCGAGATGACCAGCCGCATCGTCGATGTGGGGGCAAGCAACGTGTTGCCCAAGTTAGCGCATACGGTGACGGATGAAAACATCCTTTGGATGAGCGTGCTCAATTCGATCGGCGCTTATCACATGTACCGGCGGCACGTTGAAGTCCGCGTCGTCAACGCGGCCGAGGTGACGAAGTTTTTGCTTCAGAATGAACAGCTTCCTCGGGCTGTTCTGCATTGCCTGTTGGCCGTTGATACTTGCGTCAAGCGCCTACCCAGAAACGAAGCGGCGTTAAGACGTCTTGCCGGCGCCATCCGGCACGTTAATGAAGCGCCCGTCGGCGGGCTATCAAGAGAAGGTTTGCACGGGTTTATCGACCGGCTGCAGGTCGATCTTTCTGAGCTGCATAAGGCGATCATGGAGATTTGGTTCCTGCCCGCAGAAGAAACCGATAGCGACACCCAAGACGCCTGACCTTTCGTCGCCAACTAAAGTAGTTGACCAATGTCCTCACGTCCCTGTGAGGGCGGGCACGTTTGTGTGACGGGGAGCATCGGCTAGCCCCTGAATCCCCCGCGGCCCGGCCGAGACCCGGCGTCAAGCCTCTTCGAGAGCACCCGGCGAAAGCCTTGCAATGCATGAGAGAGATCGGCGCTAACCATCCGGGAGATCGAGAACAGGCTCGTGCTTTGGCTGTTTATCAGCGCACGGGAGGGCGGGCAGACGTTCATGAGGCTCGCGATCCCGATTGCCGGCCACGCGCCCCGACACTGTAATATAATGGCCATGCACTACCTACTCGCCCTCGACCAAGGCACGACCAGCTCCCGCGCCTTGCTCTTCGACCAGCACGCGGCGCTTCTCGGGATGGCCCGGGAGGAGCATCCCCAGAGCTATCCGCAGCCGGGCTGGGTCGAGCACGACCCCGACCTGCTCTGGCAGACCCAGCTCCGGACGACCCGCCAGGTGCTGGCCGAGGCCCGAGTGAGCGCACGCGAGGTCGCGGCGATCGGGATCACCGACCAGCGCGAGACGACCTTGCTCTGGGAGCGGGCGAGTGGCCGGCCGCTCGCGAACGCCATCGTCTGGCAGGACCGCCGCACGACGGGGCACTGCGAGCGCCTGCGGGCAGCGGGCCTCGAGCCCATGGTCCGGGACAAGACCGGGCTCCTCCTCGATCCTTATTTCAGTGCGTGCCACAAAGCTCGCCTGGTTGCTCGAGCAGGTGCCGGGCGCGCGGGCCCGCGCCGAGCGCGGGGAGCTCTGCTTCGGGACGGTCGACAGCTTCCTGCTCTTTCGGCTCACGGGCGGCGTGGTGCACGCCACCGATTGCTCGAACGCCGCCCGCACCCTGCTCTTCAACATCCACACCCTAGCCTGGGACGAGGAGCTGCTGCGACTGTTTGAGATCCCACGCTCGCTGCTCCCCGAGGTGCGACCGAGCGTCTATGTCTTCGGCGGGACAGAGGCGGGGCTTTTCGGGGCGCCCATTCCGATCGGCGGGATGGCGGGCGATCAGCAGGCCGCAACCTTCGGCCAGGCCTGCTTCGACCCCGGCATGGTCAAGAACACCTACGGCACCGGTGCGTTCCTCCTCATGAATACGGGCCACACACCGGTCGCCTCGCACCACCGGCTCTTGACCACGGTCGCCTGGCAGTTGGGCGTTGAGGCGCGGCCCACCTATGCCCTCGAAGGCAGTATCTTCGTGACCGGGGCGGCCGTGCAGTGGCTGCGTGACGGTCTCGGGCTCATCCACGATGTGGCCGAGACCGAGGCCCTCGCCCGCTCGATCCCGGACAACGGCGGGGTATATATGGTCCCGGCCTTCGTGGGATTGGGGGCACCCTACTGGGACCCCGAGGCACGTGCCACTCTCACGGGCCTTACACGTGGGACGGGGTGCGCCCACCTCGCGCGCGCCGTGCTGGAGGCGGCGTGCTATCAGACCCGCGACGT
>Ga0187892_10002224_pt1 | contig 40246 bp, 39 predicted proteins | sample MA1701073metaG_FD_139345 | JGI IMG/M metagenome (GOLD analysis project Ga0187892, IMG submission 139345) | Bio-ooze microbial communities from a basaltic lava cave in the Kipuka Kanohina Cave System on the Island of Hawaii, USA - MA170107-3 metaG ... | reverse complement strand
TTTCCGCCTGCGCCAAACTTCTCAGTTCTCAGTCGGACCGCGAACGCGTTCATTGCTGACTACTCAAGGTAAAAACGGCTAATGATCACACTAATAGTCGTTAAGCCGACAGACTCCTAGCCATCGAGTTGATCAGTGGCTTCCCTTCTGGTCGCGGCTTGATCGCTCTACCGGAGCGCGAGGCTACTTTGCGTCTGCGGATTCCCGCCGAGCATTACCGCGACGTGCTGTCCCTCGCAGGAAAACGACTCGACATCGGCGGCCACCAGATTCGCCTCGGCCTTCCTGTTGCGCGCCCGCTCGAACCGGCGCCATCGCTCTACGCGCGCGTTGTGACAATCAAAAAGTTCACTAAAGCCGAACCATTCATCGAAGCAGTAAACCGAAAGCTGGATTCGTTTGGCGTGAGAGGCCGCGTTGAACTACCGCTGTCGGAACCGCCTGCGGAAGCGGGCGGGCAGTTAGGGTTGCAGCGCGAACCCGTCAACGCGAAACTCGAAACCCAAAACTCGAAACTTGCTGCCCGCTACCGCCGCCGCATAGTTACGATCCACGGCAAATCCGTCGTCGGCTTCTCTGATGCCTTGCGACCGACTGTCAGATTCGTTCAACGCCTGTCGGCAATCACTGAATATCGAGATTTCTCTCAACTAACCTTCCGCAACCACATTCCCGTTGCTCAACGCCTTATGCGGCCCACTCAAAATATCTCGACCAGGGACATCCAGTCAACAAAAAAGAGCATGTGGGAAGGTGAGTGGGACAGGGAAACCAAAATAACGCTTGAACTAAGAGCTCAAAGGGTGTAGCGTGCGCTTCCGGCAGCATAGATAAGAGCTAGCGCGCGGTTTCCTAGGGGTCCAAACTCTGGGCTATGTTGCCAGACTTCTCATTTTCGCCGAGGTAGTCCAATGAATCCAGTGATCGACCTGTCCTTTCGAATCTCTGGCGAGAGCTTGCCGCTTGACCACGGCTACCTCTTATACAGCAGCCTTTCCAAGATGGAGCCAAATCTACATCAGGCTGACTGGCTAGGCATACATCCGATCAACGGCATTCCGGCAGCTCCAGCCAGACTTGGCCTCACTCAGTGGTCACGACTGCGGTTTCGCCTCCCTGCCGACCATATTGCCCAGCTCATCAGGCTAGCCGGGAAACGCCTTGCGCTGAGCTACGGGGGGAGAAGAACCAGCCTTACCATCGGCGTACCAGAGGTATATCTACTTGAGCCGGCTGCGGACCTTTTTTCTCGTTACGTCACGATCAAATTAAGTGAAACCGAGAAGACCGATCAATCACCAAATCGCGAAATGTTTTCAGCCGCAGTTCGAAAGCAGTTGGAAGGAATGAACATTCGAGGCGATGTTTGGATTGATGATGCTCGCGATTCTCATGACAGGGAATACAGCCGTCGCGTGATTCACATTAAGCAAAAGGCAATTGTGTGCTATTCGGTCTACGTTCGTAACCTCAGCGAACCAGACTCGTTGCGACTGCAAGAACTGGGCATTGGGGGCCGAAGGAGGATGGGGTGCGGGATCTTCATGCCGCTCGTCAAGACGGACGAACAGGTGGCAAATAAATGACGCCCTTACTTGCCAAATCTTATAGTCGCCAGAAACATCCCGCGGCTCCTCCTAGATATGCGTTGCTGACGCAACACAGCCGCGACGTGGCAGAGGCTTGCGCGGCTCTGGCGGAGATAGTGGGACCGTTAAGTCTGCGAAATGCTGATTTGACGGATCAGCTCTTTCTCCGTTTTCAACTCGAACTCCGCCTTAACGGTTGGATACAAGACTTGGGCAAAGCCAGCAGTCATTTTCAGACGCTGGTCAGCGGCAAGCCATCTACAGAGCAACTGCTACGTCACGAGACGATTTCCGGTTTGTTGATGCTTTCTAAAGATCAACCGTCCCTCTCCCAGCCTTTCCGCACGTGGTTACTAAAAACACTTTCAGAAAAAGAATTGCTGGCCGCCGTTTGGGCTGCAATGGGACATCACCGTAAATTCCACGCGCAGACCAGCTATAGGGCTACGCCAACACCGATCACAGTTCGCATTAACAATGACGATTTCAAGACCATACTCGTAGAAATGGCTAACGACTTGAAGCTTTCGTCGTTGCCGCCGCAGATCAGTAGGAATTTGAGTATTACGGAAAGACAGCGGGAGGGTGGTGACTTCGCGGCTTGCGAGTCGTTGCGCGATTTGCAAGACGACTTTGACGGGCGCGAGAAGCTCTTTACTGATGAAGCGGACACGCGGCGGCTGGCTTTAGTTAAGGCCTTGGGTGTCTGCGCCGATGTCGCCGCCAGCGCGGTTGCATTTGACGCTTATGAAAAGGCTCAAAAGAAAACCCGAGAGTCTGATGAGTATTCAATTTCCGACTATGTGAAAGAGAGCCTGGCTGTGGGACTCACATCCGAAAACATTAAGTGCATCATCGTTGAATGGGCCTGGCGCAAATCAGATTGCGACAAGTTGCAGCGCTCGGGGAACGAAATGCCATCCGATGTGGGCCTGCTCGACTTCCAAACCAGAGTAGCAGGATCCGAATCTCTCTTGACATTCGCCCAAGCCGGTTGCGGCTCAGGCAAGAGCATCGCAGCTTATGAATGGGCGCGTCTGTGGTGCGAACGATTTCAACTCTTAGGACGAACAAATTTCCGTTTGTTCTTCTGTCTGCCAACGACGGGCACAACGACGGAACAATTCAAAGATTACGCGCTCGAATCAGGCGTTGACCCGGCGTTGATGGGATTAACTCACTCGCGCTCGCGCGTTGACTTGCAGGCAATTGCCAAGACTGCCGCTGAAGAAGAGGCGCGCGAGGACTCCAACAATCCGGCGGAGGAAGCGCTCAAGGCCGAGCGCGACAAGATCGAATCGCTTGCCTTATGGAGTACGCCGCTCGTCGTATCGACAGCCGATACGGTTTTGGGATTGATGGCGAACGCGCGGCGAGCACTCTGCAGCTTTCCGGCGATCATGTGCGGCGCACTTGTCTTTGATGAGATACATGCGTACGACGAGCAAATGTTTGGTCATCTCTTGGTCTTCCTTAGGAATTTTCCCCGGCTCCCTGTCTTGTTAATGACTGCTTCCTTGCCTAAACACAGATTGGCAGCACTTGAAAGGGTCCGACCGAAGATTAATCTGGTTCCAGGTGAGTCTGACTCCGAGACTTTGGGGCGTTATGTCTTGCGTACGACTAGCCGTAGAGATGAAGTCTGGCAAGAGGTTAAGAGGTGTGTTGATGCCAAAGGGAAAGTCTTATGGGTTCGCAATCAGGTGGAATGGGCAAACGAAACCTACGAAAAATCTAAGTTGAGCTTTCCCCGTGCCGCAGTCAACCTATATCACGCGCGGCTGCGCTATATGGATCGGGCGGATCGTCACCGGCGGGTAATAGATAATTTCAAGCGTAAGGGCCAAGGCGCTCTCTTAGTGGCCACGCAAGTGGCAGAAATGTCGCTTGACTTGTCGGCTGATTTGCTAGTTACGGACATTGCTCCGATTCCCGCTTTAATCCAACGCATGGGTAGGCTAAACCGCCGGATGCAGGACTTACCAGCTAGAGCACGCGAAGCTAAACCCGCCCTGATCTGCCCGTTGCCGACAAATAAGCCAGGCCGCTTCAATCCCTATAAAGACGAAGAGTTCGCAGATGCCGAAAAGTGGCTGGAGGCATTGCGCAAAAAGGGCTGTGCCATTAGCCAGAGCGACTTATCTCAAGCGTTCGGGGAATTCGACAAAGATAAAGAGTTCAACATGAAGAGAGCTGAAGAGGAAGCTTATTTCTTTTCCGGCCTTTGGGAGACGAGGCCCGGTCAGGTGCGCGATGCGGGTCACACCATCAGCGTCATTCTGCAAGATGATAAAGAGATTTGGGAGGGTGAACACCCGCGACAACAACCTACACGTGATTGGCTACGCAAACATGAAGTCGCGATTCCGCTCCGCACGGAAATTTATCGATGGAAGGATAAGTTTGGTGGCCTACATGTCGCTCCACGCGAAGATGTTGAATACGACTACGATAAGAAAACAGTTGAAGGAATAGAGGATGGGAAAGGTGCCAGATGGCGAAAAAACTAAAAGCCCTGCGTGAGTATAAGCTGCCGAATCCGTTGGTCTACCGCTTGAGTAATCCGAACTATACGATCTATCACCGCGCGGCACTTGGCGGCTTAGCCGCGACGATTCAATCATGGGATGATGAAGGGCCCGACGACATCAAGGCGGAAGTCGATCGCGATCAGGTGCGATTGAGTTGGGATGAAAGTTTGTCGGACCAAGAATTCCTGCATCGCCTGATTAGTGCCTCATTCAAACTAGACGTAGAAAGCAAGTTGATTGAGTTGCCCGGCCAACGAATCAAGACTGGGATCAAAGACTTGCGCTTGGCTATTCATAATGGCATCGCTGCGACTTTTCTTCAGCACAACAAAATGCGTCCGGGCGAGAAGAAACCGCGCATGCTGCCTCTCAGCGACGCCGACGGGAAAGAGTTGGGCGTTTTCTCGTACAAGGCTGTCAACGAGTACGCTCACCGAAAAGCCCAAGGTCTAGGGCTACTTGATGCGAAGGGAGGTGCCTTTCCGGCTACGACATCGATTCCTCAATGGATGGTGCCTGGCGCCACCGGCGGCGCGGCGGCTCTGCAGACTTCAACAGATGAAGTCATCCTGTTGATGTATTTGATGGTAGGCTGCGCCGCTTTTTTGCTGCGATCACGTAGTTCTCAAGAGAAGGCTCAGGCGTGCGTGATTGTGCCCGACGTGATTGATCTTCTGGCCTTCGCAACCGCCATCAAACGTATCGCGGCATCGGGCCAGAAGTTCGAAAGATTTAGTAACTCTTACCTGGGGCGCGTGGTCGGTGGTGCGGAAGAAGCCGCCTTGAGTTTTCTGCTTGATTTACACGCTGAGAAAGAGGTCACGAGCGAGCACAGCGTCAGGGGTTGTGTCGCCGTAGCGATGGGCAAAGTCGCTTGGGATAAAAATCAAACCAATCGAAGTCTAGTCGTTAAAGTGCGCGACGATTATGATGAGATAGCGGTTTTCAGGGCCGCCAAATCACTCGGAAGAAGTGTGGTTGTAAAGACTGACCTCGGCGATTTCGTTGTCCCGTCGAATCCGCTGCCGGAGCTGGTAGCCGCAAATCTCACAAGGGCGAAACATTGGTGCGCAAACTTCAGGTCGCTCGTAAGCGAGAAGAAGGGTTTCGAGCGAATGCTTTTTTCAAGAGGAGGATTAAACGCTATGAAGGAATCGGTCAAGGATACGGACGACCAAGCTGTCATCCGCGCCTTTCAGGAAGCATGGAAATACAAGATGGGCGCGCTTGGTGAGCGTGCCCGAAACGAGGGATTGGACTTTCGACGGCTCGTGGAAGTCGAACGAGAAAGAACCCGAAACGACATCCTTCGAACTAAGACATCAGAAATGCTTGCGAGTTGGTTCATGCGTTTTTGCGCTGATGCGACGCGCGGAAGTTCGCTTGCGACTTTGCGCGAGAAGGGCGAGTCAATACGCAAGTTCATCTTTAACTCGCGCAACTTTGAACGTTTCCAAAATCTGTGTCTCTTCGCGCTTGTGAGCTACGCGAGCGATGAAGCCAAATCTGCAATGGGAGGAGTAAACTAATCATGGCAACAAACTACCTTTACGGCACCGTGCTCACAGCGGAAGCTGTCGCGGCAAATAACCGCGGCGACAACATCGGCAATACAACAACTCTCCAGAAGGTTTTCCATCAGGATGATCTGCACACGAGTGTTTCCGCTGAATCAATTCGTTTCGCCCTGCGCTACCGGTTCCAACTCGAGAACTTGAAAGTTAACAGGTCTTACGACCCCGAAGCCGGCAAACTCAATTTTGAAGATGAAAAACGCACAACATGGAATCCTGATGGCGATGTTTTTGTTGACGACGATCTGATGGGATTCATGGATGCGGCCGCCGCCCAAGCGGAAAAGGAAACGGAGGAAGTGGAAGCAGGAGGCGAAGGAGAGACCAAAGCCAAAGCGCCAAAGAAGCGGGCTAAAGGAAAAACCACCAAACGACCAAGCCCATTAGCAATAGGTCGCGCAGTGAGCCTGCGTCCTTATCGCGGCGAACTTTCCTTCAATGCTGTAAGCGGCGAAAAGGTGAAAGGTAAACTTTCTCTGTATAACGCGGAGATGCACACCACCGAATATCAATATTCTTTTGGCCTGAACCTGGACGACGTCATCAAAAAGGAGAATATTGGTCATGTTGTCGAAGCCATCATTGACCCACCGCAGGTCGCCGGCAATCATGCCCGTTTCGCTTATGACTTCTCGCCAGCGTCAATAGTCTTGAGGGTGACAAACGCTCATTCCTCAAAGATTCAAAACTGCTTCGAACACGATGAAGAATCGCGGGGCTACACGGTTAAGAAACTCATTGAACGCGTCGAGAGCAAAGACATCCCGGCGGGTGAATTGTTCATCGGCGGTGGACTCACAAGCACACCAGAGGGTGCTCGTCTGAAGGAACTCGGAGCGCAATTGTTTGCCGGGATTCGCGCTGCGGCCGATGCAGCTCGCGCACGCGTTGCTGCTTTGCATGATGAGTTCAAAGCTGTCGCGCCTGGGAACGAAACGGGCAACGGAGGATGAAGTAATGCTGGCGCTCCACCTTGAGGTTCCTTACGGCAGCTTTCGCAAATCCTTTGCGCGTTCGTTTGCGGAAACCTATCCGTTACCACCACCTGCCACCGTTTACGGAATGCTGCTTTCGTTAGTTGGCGAATACTTTCGCAAGCGACATGAAGGCGTTCGGCTTGCTTTCGCATACAAGAAGCTACCGCAAATTGCGACTACGCTTCGGAAACTAAGTCGCTATAAGTATGGAGTACCCAGCAAACAATCGAGCCTTGGTAATGCTCCCGACTTTGTCGAGACGCTATGCGATATAGAGTTTTTGTGCTGGATCGACTCGTCACAGGAGAGGACGGCGATCGAAGACGCCAACCAAACCAACACATTAGAACAACGGCTACAAACCGTATTGACTAATCCGAAAGATGTAAATCGGCGGGGCGTCTTGTGTCTTGGTCTAAGCGATGACGCAGTGAACTCAGTAAGCCTTTGCGATCGATTTGACGGCGATTGGCACAGATTACTTCCCAGCGCCAGCGGATCGATGGAGCTCCCCGTTTGGGTCGATCATGTTGGAGCGGCTGACACGCGGTGGCGGCGGTTTGAATTTGAAGAAACCGCTTCTCCTATTGTCGAACCGCCTGGCACCTCGGAATGGGCTTGGACTGAGATTAATGATCCGAGGCTGAGTTAAAGCGATAATGGGCGCTATTGACTAGGGCAAGAGTTCGAAACCTGCTGCAATGCTTTGGACGGATCGAAAGAACAGCGGTCAGAGATCAGAGGTCAGAGGTCAGAGGTCGAAAACGATGGTAAGCAGTAGGCAGAAAGCAGTTGACCAGCAAACGTCTTTCGGTTAACCGAAAAAGACAACCGCTTTGAGGTACCACTGGCACCGCAAACTTGAAGCAGATGGAAGTCACAAATTGCGACCTCCAAACATCAATGCCGCTCAAGGAGATCACAAATTGTGATACCCAAGCCGACGTTTAATGTCACAAAATGTGACCTTGAAGCGTGGCCGGCGTTGAAACCTTGAACCAGGTGGTTGCAACTGCGACGGGCGTAAGATCGCTCATGAGCAAAGCCCTGACAACAATGCCTATCGAGCGCGTTGAGCGGGCGATTCTCTTAATTCGCGGCGAGAGGATCATTCTCGATGGCGATCTGGCAAAGTTGTATGGAGTGACTGCTAAGCGACTTAATGAACAGGTACGACGTAATCGCGAACGTTTTCCCGATGACTTCATGTTTCAATTAACGAAAGAAGAGTTCGCTGAGCTGAAGAATGAAACCGGTCCCGCAAACTTGAGGTCGCAAATTGCGACCTCAAGATCACACGGTGGAAGACGCTATCTTCCGTATGCGTTTACCGAACATGGCGCGATTATGGCGGCCAATATCTTGAACAGCGAACGCGCTGTCCAGGCGAGCGTCGCTGTCGTTCGTGCCTTTGTTCGCTTGCGACAGATGATCGCTTCAAACACCGAACTGGCGCGGAAGTTGGCAGAGTTGGAGAAGAAGTACGACGCGCAGTTCAAGGTTGTGTTCGACGCGATTCGGCAACTGATGACGCCACCTGAGCCAAAGCGAAAGCAGATCGGATTTCACGCGAAATCATTGAAGCGATGACAAAGGATGGGAAGAAAAGTCCATCAGGCCGAAGTCCAAGCGTTGGCACCTTGTGGATTGTTGATACAGGAAACGATAAACCTCGATTGGTTACAGCTTATCCAGGCGAGGAGAAAAGAAATTGATTAAGGAATATGACAGAGTGGTTTTGACGAAGTCCGTTGCCAAAGAAGGGTTGGAAGCTGGTGACATTGGATTTGTGATTGGGAATAGCGGTTTGCGTCGGTGGGGACTTCCGAACCAGAACGATGTGACTGCCACGTTGTCGATAAACTTCAAAGCCAATCTTGCCAAGTGCCTTGACGCATTGTGCGCCAGAGACGACAGGCAGTTTGCTCACGCGGCGACCTCAACCGATTCGACGCGATCATCGGGTAGTGGCTGGCCGCGCTCGCGCAGAACTTCTTCATGCAGAGAGATTGCTTCGCGCACATTCGCGAGAGCTTCATCGCGCGTCTTTCCCTGGCTGATGCAGCCGGGAAGACTCGGAACTTCGGCGACAACAAAACCGTCTTCGCCCGGATACAACAGAACTCGTCGTGTCATATCGTTATCTCAGCGCGGAGAATATCGTCCGCGCGGGTGGCGGTGTTTCCCGGCCCGCCTGAATAGCGACCGGCCATCGACAGCAACCACTTTGCCGCGGGCGATGTTTGATCATTCGAGGATCGGTAGTCGGACTCGCGGTGCGATCGCGTTACTGAGCCCTCCCTTACTGTCGGGCTACTGCCCCGCTCCGCTTCATCGCGATGATCATGAGGCAGGCTCTCCTGAAGCAGTCGTAGCACTTCGCGGCGTTCATCGACTGGTAACTTCAGGAGTTCTTCGATTTTCTCTCGCTTGATCATGGCTATTGGCATTTTACATAAGTGAACAGTTGATGAACAGCACAACAGCGGCGGCGGTGACACGGCTATGATTCATCCTCGGGACGGTAGATTCGGATGCGCCCGATTTCAACAATCCAGAGTTTGGCAACGATGGATTCCGTTTCGAGTGCTTTGGCGAACGTGTTAACTGCGGTAAGCAGTTCGGAGTATCCGGCGCGGCCGGACAAACGGATGACAGCAATGCCAGAATAATCAGCGGGCCGGAAGCGCAAAGGATTTGAGAAGTCGAGATCGAGGGTGACGAGGCAGCGTGATTCTGAATGACAGGTTTGAATCACCGCTTCGTCGGTTGCACCGGACATGTGCTGAGTCGCAACCGTCATGACATCATGGCCGCGGTCGATCAAGATATCGATGCAGCGGCGACCGAAATTCTCGTCGAGTTTGAGCTTCATGCCGGAGAGGCGATTGGAATTGGCACGTACCGTTCTCGACTCATTTCGGCGCCATAAGCCAGGCAGGCTTGAATGTCGGGGGGAGTCAAATCAGGATACTCTTTTAGGACTTCCTCCGGTGACATGCCGGAAGCGAGAAAGTCGAGAATCAAAGAAACCCAGATGCGAGTGCCTTTAATACACGGCTTGCCGAAACAGATGTTTGGATTTATCGAGATGCGAGCCAATAGTTCATCGCGAGCAACGTTGTTCTGTTCAATCATAACAGGTGGATTCTAACCGAATCGGTTCTCGTTGAGTAGGCGTAACGCCTAGTTGAAATCCAAAGCGGCGCCGAGGTCGCCGCACTCCAAATCCTCCAGGAGTCTAGTTATGGCCCAACCACTGCGGATCATGTCTTTGCACGCTCTCGCTTACTGCGAGCGGTTGTTCTATCTCGAAGAGGTAGAAGAGACGCGTGTGGCCGACGAGCGGGTTTACGCAGGGCGGCGGCTGCACGTCGAGATCGATAAGAAGGAAGACCAGCGTACTCGGAAGGGCAATGTGCTAGCTCAACCCGACGTAGTGCGCAAGAGAAAGAAGCCTGCTGCCGATAAAACACATAAGGCACCTTGGGAGACGCAACCGGAAAATGCGAACGAGGTCCAAGTTGAAAGTAGCAACGCAGGCGAGGGCGACGGTTCGCGCGACGAAGGCGAGCCGCTGCGGCTGAATCTTGAAAGTGAAAAATGGGGGCTGACTGGCAAGGTCGACTGCATTCGGCGCCGCGACGGTCTGCTTATTCCCTACGAGCACAAAAGAGGACGTTCCGCGCGTACGGCCGATAACGAACCGGAGGCTTGGGCCAGCGATCGTCTGCAAGTCATCGCTTATGCCGCTATGGTTGCCGAACACAGCGGGCAGGAAATCAGCGAAGGGCGCATACGTTATCACGCAGACAATGTGATGGTGCGAGTGCCAATTGATGATGCGGCTTTCGACGATCTCAAAAAAGCAATTGCCCGCGCGCGTGTCTTACAGGGCAGCATTGAGCGACCGCCGGTCACTGATAATGAGCGCCTGTGCGTGAAGTGTTCGCTCGCACCCGTGTGTCTGCCGGAGGAAGCTCGATTGGCGTCTATGATTTCTGAATTACCGCCGGCAACGTCGGAAGTCAGACAGCTTAAACTCTTCCCTGCCGATGATGATCGGCGCACATTGCACGTGCTCAGTCATGGAGCGCGTATCGGCCGTAAAGGCGATCGGCTGGAAGTTTCAGTCATAGGTGAAGCACCGCAGTTGCATCCGGCACAGGAGATTGGACAGATTGTTTTGCACGGCTTCGCACAAATCAGCACACAGGCGTTGCGTTTTTGCGGCCAGCAGGAGATCGGCGTCCATTGGATCACAACCGGAGGCCAATACATGGGTGCCTGGGTTTCCGGAACCGGATCGGTGCAGCGCCGTATTCGGCAGTATCGCGCTCTGACCGATCAAGGATTGTGTTTGCAACTGGCTGTGCGCTTGGCTGAGGCGCGCGCGCGAGGTCAATTGAGTTTCTTACTGCGGTCAAGTCGAGAGACAGAACGTGCGACACCCGAAGTCCAAAGTTCTATCAAAGCCATTCGCAAGCTCCTATCGCCGATGTTGCGCGCGACGAGCATTGATTCCTTGCGCGGTTACGAAGGAAGCATCGGTGCTTATTATTTCCGCGTACTTCCCGATCTAATCGTTCCCGAAGCTGGCGAGGAGATGAAGCCCGATGGTCGCAGCCGTCGTCCGCCGCGTGACCGTTGTAACGCTTTGCTGTCGTTTGCTTATGCGCTACTGCTGAAAGACGTGACGAACGCGGTCATGGTAGTAGGGCTTGATCCATCGCTGGGATTTTTTCACCGGCCCCGTTCGCAAGCGCCGCCGCTTGCTTTAGACCTGATGGAACTGTTTCGCGTGCCCCTTGTTGACTTGCCGGTGATAGCATCGATAAATCGAAAGCAGTGGGATATCGAGAATGATTTTGACGTGGCGGGTCCGCAAGTTTGGTTGTCGGATGAAGGACGAAAGAAATTGATCACTATCTACGAGCGACGTAAGAGTGATTATTGGAGGCATCCGGTCGTGGGCCGATCGCTTACGTACTCAAGAATCATCGAGCTGGAAGTGCGGCTGCTGGAGAAGGAGTGGATGGATGAAGGTGGGCTGTTCGCGCGGATGCGATTGCGTTGAGCTAAGCAATGGAAACAAAGCAGTGGTACGTGATCTGTTACGACATCACCGAGCCCAAGCGCTGGCGGAAGGTCTATAAGAAGCTGAATGGGTACGGTCGGCGATTGCAGTATTCAATCTTTCGGTGCAGGCTGACGCGCCGGCAGATCGAAAAGCTGCGTTGGGAACTGGAAGGGATGCTCGATGCAAGCGAGGATCGCCTGTTAATTCTGAGTATTTGTGAAATCTGCGAGCGGCATGTCGCGCTGCATAACCGACCGGAATCCTGGGTCGATGAATCGCGACCATTTGACTTCGCGTAATGAGCCGCAAGCATGTGCCTCCGTAGACTGGCCGGAAGTTTGGGGGTTATGCGGAAACTAAATAGAGCCGCGGAGTTAGGCTCGGTACCTTAGTTGTTCAGATACTTGCGTCGATGTTAAGTGTCTGATTCTTGGGCGATTGTCACACGAAAACAAGGGCTGTCAGCATTGAGGGAACGGGTTGTGGAGGCAAAACGAAGAGATGCGCGAAAACAGACTTGCAACATGCAGCAAACAGGAGGATTGAGACCAGCGCGGTGAGAATTCCGATGATGCCGAAAGGCGTTGAGCACCAAACCACGGATAGCGTTCTTGCATCGGATTGGTTGTGAGAATTCCGATGATGCCGAAAGGCGTTGAGCACATCGAATTGATGTGATCATTCAGTCAGCGGTTACGTGAGAATTCCGATGATGCCGAAAGGCGTTGAGCACTATTTGGCCTGAACCCGTCAGTCGCTCAGTGTCAAATGTGAGAATTCCGATGATGCCGAAAGGCGTTGAGCACCAGGGAAAATTACAGATCAAGGTTTACGCGTCTGTGTGAGAATTCCGATGATGCCGAAAGGCGTTGAGCACGCACACAAATGTGCACCGGCTAAACCTGTCGAGCTTGGGTGAGAATTCCGATGATGCCGAAAGGCGTTGAGCACGTTGAAACTGAATGGTAGCCGCCACGGCTTTAGGTGAAGTGTGAGAATTCCGATGATGCCGAAAGGCGTTGAGCACCCGCTCATTGCGTTGTTCATAACCCCGGTGAACGCGTGAGAATTCCGATGATGCCGAAAGGCGTTGAGCACGCATTATTTTCGATCTCGACATCACTGCCGATGGGTGAGAATTCCGATGATGCCGAAAGGCGTTGAGCACCGAGCCTCCGAAACTTCAATATCATCTACGGCCGTGAGAATTCCGATGATGCCGAAAGGCGTTGAGCACGGAGTCAGGAAGGCAACGATGACGAAGCCACGTGTGAGAATTCCGATGATGCCGAAAGGCGTTGAGCACACAAACAACATTTCGATTGTGGCGGGCGGGTCTGACAGTGAGAATTCCGATGATGCCGAAAGGCGTTGAGCACTCGCGCGCTGGTTTCATAGTTTGATTGGTGGCCCGTGAGAATTCCGATGATGCCGAAAGGCGTTGAGCACTCAACCGGATCGAGAACGGCCTAGCGAAGCGGGTAAGTGAGAATTCCGATGATGCCGAAAGGCGTTGAGCACAGAAGCAAGAAATAAAACATTTCCTTACAAGCGTGTGAGAATTCCGATGATGCCGAAAGGCGTTGAGCACATCGACCAGGCAATCACTCTCGCCAGTGAAAAGGGAACGACGTGAGAATTCCGATGATGCCGAAAGGCGTTGAGCACTACTTATGGAAATTGTAGAAGAACTGTTTGCGTTGTGAGAATTCCGATGATGCCGAAAGGCGTTGAGCACTATACGCCGCTTGGTATGCAGTGGGAAGGCATCATAGGGTGAGAATTCCGATGATGCCGAAAGGCGTTGAGCACAGATTAAATCCGTGAACGTTCATCGGCGGGTTCAACCGTGAGAATTCCGATGATGCCGAAAGGCGTTGAGCACACATGGTAAACAGATTTGTTGACCTGAATACGGTGTGAGAATTCCGATGATGCCGAAAGGCGTTGAGCACAGATTGACCTTTTGATCGACGCCGCGATCGCCGAGGTGAGAATTCCGATGATGCCGAAAGGCGTTGAGCACCGGACCCGAATGTCTTGTTGGAGTGAATCTCCCAGTGAGAATTCCGATGATGCCGAAAGGCGTTGAGCACATCTGAGCGGAGAGGAGGCGGTCGAGAATGGTTGTGAGAATTCCGATGATGCCGAAAGGCGTTGAGCACTTAATAAAGTCGGTGATGGCTGGCATGGTCTAGTGAGAATTCCGATGATGCCGAAAGGCGTTGAGCACCAATTTGAAGGCGAGATAAACTTACTTTGTGTAAGTGAGAATTCCGATGATGCCGAAAGGCGTTGAGCACTCAACGAAAACCGCAAAGGATGCGGGTAGCGCAGACGTGAGAATTCCGATGATGCCGAAAGGCGTTGAGCACACACCCCTTTGGATCGGGACTTTTGCCGCGCCCGATATGGTGAGAATTCCGATGATGCCGAAAGGCGTTGAGCACATTGGTTGGTTGAAGAGGAAAAGCCCGGGGCCTTGTGAGAATTCCGATGATGCCGAAAGGCGTTGAGCACCCGCGCCTGATTGGCGTCAACGACACCTTCACCGCCGTCGGTGAGAATTCCGATGATGCCGAAAGGCGTTGAGCACGCGAGTTGTTGCGTCTCGCTGGGGTTCCCGAATGAGAGTGAGAATTCCGATGATGCCGAAAGGCGTTGAGCACAGGATGATGTGATTCAGCCCGACGCTCAGGGACCCAGGTGAGAATTCCGATGATGCCGAAAGGCGTTGAGCACAGACTTCGGCCGAGTGATTCAGTGAGGCCTTCGACGTGAGAATTCCGATGATGCCGAAAGGCGTTGAGCACTACGCAACAATCAACCTTCCCGGCTCCCGTCACTTCGAGTGAGAATTCCGATGATGCCGAAAGGCGTTGAGCACGGAACTACAGCATTTTGAGGCGCCACAAACCTACGGTGAGAATTCCGATGATGCCGAAAGGCGTTGAGCACACGCAAACGGCCGGGTCAATATTGTTCTCAATAATCCGTGAGAATTCCGATGATGCCGAAAGGCGTTGAGCACCACAAGTAGAGCGCTTGCTAGATGCAATGCGCCGCGTGAGAATTCCGATGATGCCGAAAGGCGTTGAGCACAGCATGAAGTGTTGATTGATGTTCTTTCAGAGGAGTGAGAATTCCGATGATGCCGAAAGGCGTTGAGCACAGCTTAGATTGTCACATATGCATTGCCAGTAGGGTCAGCAGTGAGAATTCCGATGATGCCGAAAGGCGTTGAGCACATATTTCGGGGACCTACCAGGACATCTACTACCTGTGAGAATTCCGATGATGCCGAAAGGCGTTGAGCACAGCGAACAGCCTGACATTCTGTTGCTGGCCGCGCGGTGAGAATTCCGATGATGCCGAAAGGCGTTGAGCACTGGATAAAGTAGCCGGCGACATTGACCAGGAATTCGGGTGAGAATTCCGATGATGCCGAAAGGCGTTGAGCACAACTAGTCAGGCGCCTAGGCCCCGAGAAGTGTTAGTGAGAATTCCGATGATGCCGAAAGGCGTTGAGCACCGCCACGCTCAACTTGAGCGACTACTCGCCCACCGTGAGAATTCCGATGATGCCGAAAGGCGTTGAGCACCGCGGCAAAGCCGCGGTGCTCAACGCCTTTCGGCATCGGTCAACAAGGCCCCGGTTACTTACTTTGCTCGATCCAATGCGTAGACTCTCCCGTTCTCCGTACCCCCCAGACAAGATTAATCCCACCCCATTTGGAGGCTAGAGCCAAGCGTTTAGATCCCCAGGGGGCGAAGGCACCAGGTTGAGAAGAAAACTGGAGGCGTCGGTTAGGTGACCTCTAGAGAAAAGCCACTAATCCAACAACCAAGTACAGATCATTCAATCAGACTCGCGGGAGGTTGGTTGAACCGCGTGCATAGGAATCCGACCATGAGCTTAATCAAGAAAAAGACGCGTATCAGCGCCAAGCTGGTAGCCGAGATTATAGGCTGCTCTCCAAAAACGGTGCTCAATCGCGGCGCGGGCACTGAGAAACTCACACGCATACGCAACGGTACCCGTCAGATTCGTTTCATTCTTGAAGAAGTATTAGCGTTCGCCGAGAACCAGGAAAAGCAAGCACATCATCAATCAAATAATCGTCAATAATACCTGGCGCCGGAGGCCGGCTTTGCCGCGAGGTCAGTCCTAAGCAGTTTTGAGATAGGGTCTAAAACACTCACCTTCACATTTAACGGCAGGTTCTTTTTCACCCGCTTCTCTAGCGCTACAAGAGTTTCAACAGGTCTCTATCGGTATACCCCTCGAGGATCATCTTCTCTATCGCCAGAATAGCTGGGCCAATGAGATTGGGCAGTAATCGTTGGTCCGTTCTTCCCGCTACCTAAAAACATCTCGCCAGACATCAGGTCCCCTTGCCGCTGTTGCCTCGGTACAAAGATTGCACTGTGCTCCCGCAGCTTCGTGAACGCTGTCAACCAACAGACGCGTTCCTTGCTTTCGGATAATTAGTTTCAACCTCAGAAAAAAAGAGGGGCACATGTCAAAAGAATCAGACACACCAAGTGCTGCCGACTGGGCAGCAGATGCAGAAGCATTCTTAACTATCGTCGAGGTTTCAGCGGAACTGCGATGCAGTTCAAAGACTATACGCAGGCAGATTCTGGGCGGGAAACTCAGAGCCGTTAAATTCGGCGGGCGCTACCTTGTCAGAACCCGCGACCTTGAGGATTTAATAGGCCCTTCAGATACCTAGGTGGATTAGCTTCTATTTTCACCGCAGAGGGGCTAACTCATTGACAATGTTGTCATTAGTATCAATTAGTAGCCTGCGTTGTCCACTCCGGTTCAAGCCCGACTATAAGTGTCCATTACAGTTCAATTAGAGCTTATCCGATTTAGTACTGAAGGACAGCAGCTTATCCGGAAAGCTGCCGCCTTACCCTACTAATAACGAAGCGGGGAGCCAATGAAACATTATTCTACAAAAGACCGGAACACATAATGATCATAAATTCAGAAAAAACACTTGGCCAAGTATTCGGAGCCCTTCTTGAAAACGATGCCATACTCCAATCTCGTAAAGGCCCCATAAAGACGGCGCTCAAACAGTATTCTAGACTGTTAGACTACAGCGATTTCCATGAATGCCCTTTCGAGACTTACTTTCAGAACGATCGCGCGAGAAATCGCATGATTGATGAGTGTGCTAATAGGACCAGGGCCGACAAGAGAAATGGTTCTATTCATCTTGGTCAAGATGCGGTTAGGAATCTGAAGAACAATGTCAGTTTTGCTCTGAGAAAGGCGGTGGAGTTAGGGATCATTTCCTCGCAAGAAGAGCTCTTTAGTGCAAGAACCGAACCGAGGCCTTTCCGTGAACGCCCCCGACGACACGAACATGTGATTTCCAGTAAGTACATATTGGATCCAATTCCGAAAAGGCTAATGGAAGAAATAAGTGAATACGAAACTTGGAGTACCAAGATCGTCAATTCGGCGCGCCCCGGAAAACTTCTAAAACGTCCCGTCAGTTTTGAAGCACACCGTCTGGGTCTCCTTCACGTGGCTGGCTATCTGGTGAAGTTCAGGGCCTTCGACCGTGATTCGATTAACCTGTTGACGTTGATAAGCGGAAGCAATCCGTTTGATTACGTAGCGTGGTATGTCGAGCAGCAAGGAAAGGTCACCAGGGGTGCCCGCTCAAATCTTAGCAAAGTTACCGTTCTTGCTAAGTATCTCTTAATCACTGGCACGTCTGACAAGAAAGCGGAGATCCGACAAATAGTCGACGAGCTCAAGCGGTTTAGGTCCACACTGGGTCTCGCAATGACAGTGGTGGATAAGAGCAAGCGCTGGTTAAGCCTTAAAGAACTCGAGAAGGTGCGCCTATCAATTTACCCTCTCAATGCGCGAAGGCTTGGGGAATTGACTGATAGGACTCGTCAGAATATGCAACATACAGGATGCAGTTCCCACGGAAATGGCCGACGCTTCGCGAGTGCTGTCCTCACATCGCTGTTGATAGGACTAGACATAAGAATACCCCTTAGACAGAGAAACCTGCGGGAGATGCTGTGGAACCCAAGAAACCCCGAGGATGGTCAAAACCTCTATCGACGCTGTGGAAACTGGTATCTTCGCTTTTCAGGACGAGAGCTAAAGATACCTTTTGTCGGAGGCGCAGTACACTCAATCGAGCATGAGTTTCCCAGCGACTTGGTCAACCTCTTAGAGGAGTGGCTCTGGAGATGGAGGCCCATTCAAATACTTGGCCAGAAGGGGCACCAGAAAGGAAATGAGTGTTCTAAGAATGGTCAAGAGTTCGTATTTCTTAACACGTCCGGCGGGCCGCTGTCGGGCAGGCGAGTGAATGAAGCTTTCCAGCGCGCGACGTACAAATTCACAGGAATAGCCGTAAGCGTACACATGATTCGGACAATTTGGGCCACAGAATATATCAAGGCTACAAGGAATGTGATTGACGCTGCTTTTATGCTTGGCGACACCGTGGAGACGGTATTGAAAAGTTACGCCAAACTTCTGGACCAAGAGTGTGGTAAGCGGGCCAGCGAATGGGTGGCAAACACGCTCGGGAGCGAGGCTTCGCCGGCGAATGCTAATCTCGCCGTTTCCAACGGCAAGCTTGGAAAGCTCCTTCGCATGCTGAAAGCGAACTTGCTAGAGGGAAATTCTGACGAACAACTTCTACAGTCGATGAAGGACATCTTAAAGTGATCCAGGACTTCATGCCCTGCATCTGAGGGGGTGTTAGCAATTGCCGACAATCTCAGCAGATGCCTGTCAGCGAACGCGAACACCCAAAGTCTTTTAAAGTCTTACTAGCTTCCCACTCGAGAATTGAGTAAGAACCTCCCAACCCTGGATGGGCGAGCGGTGTAGGAAAAGGAGAATTAACCGCGACTGGGCCACCGCTGCCGCCGGTTCCTCCGGCGGCGGCCAAGAGGACTGTCCCGTCAAGCCTAAGTTCGGTGTCCGTTGCATCACCGCCCGGCGAACCGGGATTTCCTCCGCTGCCCCCATCTCCGCGGGCGCCGCGAGAACCGATAACGATGTCGTATGTCATGCCGGGAGTGACCGGGACGACGCTTCGGACGTAAGCGCCGCTGCCTCCTCCTCCTCCGCTATTTCCGCTCGGTCCGCAACCACCTGAAAATGTACAAGCCGACCCAGCCGAACCACCGCCACCGCCGCCCCAAAGCTCAACGAATATATGAGTCACACCCGTCGGGACTGTAAACGTTCCCGAAGTGATGAACTCCTTCGTCCCTCGCAAACCACCGCCTCCACTGCCCGACCCCGGAGGTCCCTGTTGTCCCTGCGGCCCCTCTGCGCCTTGGAGACCTGGTGCGCCGTTGCAGACGTAATGCACGCCCTGAGCGTCCGTGTACTTCAGGCCGCCGTACTGACAATTACTGCCCGCCAGCTCAGGCTGGCCCACCGGCGAGACCCCGTCCGCGCCAGCCGGCCCCTGCGGCCCCGCCGGGCCTTGCGCGCCAGACGCGCCTGTCTCGCCTCTCTCACCCTGTGGCCCGGTCGCTCCGGTCGCGCCCGTCTCACCCTTGTCGCCCTTCGGCCCTTGTGGACCTTGAGCACCCACGTTGCCCTGCGCCTGCCGGCCCTTGTGGCCCCGGCGCTCCTTGCGACCCTTGTGCTCCCGGCGGCCCTTGTGGGCCGGTCGCTCCGATGGTCACCGTCAGCACGCCGAACAGACGACTCGACGCGTTTCTCATCACCAGCAGGTAGTCGCCCGCCGCAGGCAGCGGCACCGGCAGGCTCGCCACGACCTTTGTGTTGCTGTAGCCGTCATCAACCACCGGCGGCGTGCCGCCCATCGTGACGCTCGGCCTGCCGCTACCGAAGCCGATGCCGTTGATGGTGATCTTGCCCGCGCTCGGCAGGTCGAGCTGCACGCTCGTGATGACCGGCAGCAACGTGTTTGTTGACGGCGCCGCCGCGGCCGGGACGATGCTCGCGGCACAAAGGGCGAACATGAGCGTCAGGGCGGTGACTGAGCGTCGCCGCATTTGAGTCTTGGATTGAAGCATGATGAATCTCCTTATTTGATGTGTGGCGAAATTAATGGTCAGAGTCGTCGCTCAGGTCGGCGGCTGGCAGGGACAATGTGTCTGCGCCGCCAGAGTTGAGTCCTCCGTCTCCCAAAGAAATCTTATTCAGAAGTGAATTGGTGCAGACGAGACCACCGTCCGCGGTCTCGACGAAGTGGAGGTGGTCGGCGCTCACGCGGCGGCAGATGTCGCGCAGACTGACGCCGGCCAGGAGGGCAGCCTCCTCCGGCGTGACCATCGCCGACCGCGCAGACCGGCAGGGGTGCCAGGGTGTCAGTGCGTCGCCGCTGGGACGACCGTCATCTCATCGGTCTCGATCTCGATCGTCGTCGTCACCCCTGATCTTCCGGCGCCTGCTGACATAAACGTCCTGGTCGCCAGAGCCGCCCGCGCGATTCGACATAAAGTAAAGCTCGGTCCCATCGAATGAGAGTGAAGCTCGACCGTCAATAGAGGCGCTGTTCACCGTCGGTCCGAGATTTACAGGGGTCGTCCAGGGACAGGTTGTACACGCCCGAGTCGACACATAAAGGTCAGGGGAGCTCTCGAGCGAACCAGGTCGGTTCGAATCGAAAAATATCTCGAGACCGTCCCGCGCTCGGATGTTCGGGCGTATTTCATTGAAAGGGGTGTTAAATTCCGCAATGGGACTGGCCGGGCCAAAGGTCCCGTCTGCTTGACGCTGACTGACGTAAATATCCCCAAAGCCCATACCTCCGGGCCGCAGCCCACTGCTGAAATAGAGGTAAACCGTGCCGTTCTCGCGCCCATCGTCGTCGTCCTCCTCCTCGCCGACGTCCTCAAACAGCGATGGCGAGAGTTCGATTCCCGTGCTGTTCACCTGGCATCCGAGATTCTGAGGCTCACTCCACTCTGTGTAGCTATGTCTGCTGAGCCGTCGGGCAACGTAGATGTCGGTTGCGCCGCAGCCTCCCGGTCGATTGCTGACGAAGTACAGGTAGCGCCCATTGTTGGTCAGCGCAGGACAAAATTCTTCGTAAGCCGGCGTGTTTATGTCCGGCCCGAGCGAGAAGGGCTCACCCCATTCTCCGCGCCGGCTTTCCCGAAGACTGACGTAAAGATCCGTCGGCCCCGACCCTACGTCACGGTTCGAGGCAAAGAACAGGTCGCGACCGTTTCTGGCGATGAACGGGCAGCCGTCGAGCGCAGCCGTATTAACCGGCGAGCCCAGATTAACTGGGGCTGACCATTCGGTAAATCGAAGGGCCCGCCACCGAAACTGGGCGTCGGCCAATTTATCTTCTTCGTTGTAAGCGGTCTGCTGCGCCGCGCCCATGACGCAGCCTAAAACCACGACCGCCGCCAAAAGGCTGAATTTGACAAGAGATATGTTTCTCATTTCGTTAACCTCCGTTATCAGAGTTGAGTCATCTGTCTCCCAAATAAGTCTTATTCAGGAGCGAATTAGTGCAGACGAGCGTCCCGTCCGCTGTCACGACGAAGTGGATGTCGTCGTCGCCCGCCCGGCGGCAGATGTCCCGCAGGCTGATGCCGACCAGGAGGGCGGCCTCTTCCAAGGGGACCATTTCAACCTCGCTGAGGCACGCTGGACACAGGGCGGGGGCCGCGCCCAGGGCCGCGCCCCCGGGGCGTCTGACGATAACGATTTGGTGCATCTCAATAGTGGTCACGGTTCTCTTCCTCACGACTGTTCCCTCTTTAGCCTTTGACCAGACCCGCCCCAGCCTGGAGACGCCCTGACGCCGCGTCCGCCTCACAACCAGCGCCACATCCCGGGCGCTTGTGGCTCTCATCGGCGACTCCGTCTTACGTCGCGGCGGAGAGTAAGCTCGCACGCCCGGAAAAGTCCTTGAAGAATTCGGTAATTTCGCCGAAATGACGCCGAAAAATTCCCGCAGAGGGTTTACTGTTGTTTGCATTGTTATTTTTTTTACGCGGGTGCCGTTGGTTCCTTCAAACCAAAACCCAAGCTGTAAACGTGAAGGTCGCCAAAGCTAACTTAGCAGCAAACAGGACCGACGAAAGCAAGTACTGGCGTAACATGCCGGGCCACCTTCGAACTCTTCAACGCTGGGGTGAGTTCGCAGGGCTCGAACGTCATGTCGGAACGATTCAAGCTGATGACTTCGTCTTTTGGGTTGCCGCGGAAATGGAGCGCGGGAAAGACAACCGGCGAGCTCTGAAGAAGGCGACGGTCAGGCGAGGGCTGAACACAATCCGGGCTGCTCTGAATCACGCGGTTCAAACGTGCTCCGACCTTAGAACCTACAAGGTTCCCCGAAGTCCGCTTACAAAGAAATCAGAAGAGGAGCGCGACCGTGTTCTCTCAGATGAAGAGATTTCAAAGATATCGGACGCTCTCGCAATTAACAATGAATTAGCTGATGCGCTGTTCTTCTTTCAAATCGCTTTGATCACTGCCGGCCGTATGGCAGAGATTTTGAGGATGAAGTGGGAAGAATCCAGCGAACGATTTGGGACTGTAAAACTCTATTCTTCAAAAACCCAAAAATGGCGCACGATCAAAGCGCCGGCCGCCGCAGCTTTGATTGCCAAGCGCCGACAAAAAGAAAAAACGGCACCAACTGTTTTTGGGTGCCCGGATCACTGGATTCGAGGTGTACTACAGACGGCTTCTGAAAGTGTCGGCGTAATTTATGGACAACAGGTGCCAGGCGGCTGGTGCCCTCACGATCTGCGACATACATGCTTGACGAATCTTGCTTTTGGCTGGTGTGCCTTTGAATGGGATTAAGGAGTACGCAGGCCACTCGTCGATAGTAGAGACACAGCGATATTTGAAATTTATGCCCGCCTCAATTGAGTTAGCAGCAATGGTAACTAGCCGACTTGCCCAACTCACAATTGCCACGTCCGAATCACCTCAAGCAGCGAATGCTGTCGAAGATCCGGATTCAGCAGGTTCTTCAGTTTCCCTTCCCCCAATTCGCCGGTCCGCGCAATAGCTCCGCAGCATTGAGAATTAGGCGTCGGTGACTTATCAATAAACTAGGGATATGGTTGGGGAAACAGACTCCAGAGTCCAAGCGCACTCACGCTTCCAGGAGCACTTCAGGATGTCGCTTGGCAATGGTCAGTAACTTGAGCGCCGCATCGCTCGGTACTCTTATTCCCTGCTCCCACGCCTGTACAGTCTTCGGGCTGACATTCAACACACGAGCAAAAACAGATTGAGAGTATTTCAGTTGTTGCCCTAGGCGCGCGATGTCAGCGGATGACATCGGCCGCGGAGGACGCGGCACCGCAATCCGCGTGACGCGATGCCCTGAATCCTCGCCCCGCTCATACGCGAGCGCCTGCTTGGCAGACGTCATCAATTCGGCAAACGTCTCATCCGTCATCTGTCGGCTCTTGGTCTTCTTTCTGCTCATGTCAAGCCTCTCTCTTGATGCTGGCAATGATCTTTCCCAATCTCCTACACAGTAGGACTAATGTCAAATCTCGAGCAGTCGTAGGGACTAGGGGTTCAGCTCCCCGCGCTCCTAAAATATGTTTGGCCATTCCCATATGTAGTTGACTACATAATGTTCTTCGGTACATACTATGAAAGTGAAGTGGACGGTATCGTTTTATGACGAATTCGACTCGGAGTTTGGCGTTCTATCAGAAGCTGTGCAGGACGAAATGCTTGCTCACGCCAGATTGCTCGAACAGTTTGGTCCGCTACTCGGAAGGCCCCGCGTCGATACTCTGAAAGGCTCCCGCCACGCGAACATGAAGGAACTGAGATTTGATGCCGATGATGGCGTTTGGCGCGTTGCTTTCGCTTTCGACCCGAAGCGCAAGGCTATCCTTCTGGTCGCGGGTGACAAGTCGGGTGGCAGTGAAAAGCGTTTTTATCGGCAGTTAATAGCGAAGGCCGATGAGCGATTTGACGGCCATCTGTCACGCTTGAAAAAGGAAGGGAAGAACTAGCCATGAAGACCCTGAAACAGAAAATGAAAGGTATCGGTCCCGCGCGCCGCAAGAAGGTCGAGGCCCGCGCTGCCACCCTGATTGCCGAAGAAATGACCTTGCAGGAACTCCGGCAGGCCCGCAAACTCACCCAGGTGCGGCTGGCGAAAACGCTCGGCATCACTCAGGATGGCGTCTCGCGACTCGAGAAGCGGAGCGATCTGCTGCTCTCTACCCTGCGGAAGTCGGTCGAAGCCATGGGTGGCAACCTGTCCTTGGTCGCTGAATTCCCAGACCGTGAGCCAGTCGTATTGTCCGGCATTGCTGAAGCAGAACCGGAGCCTACGCCGACCCGAAGGAAGCCCGCTCCTTCCCACGCGTAACATGCGCTAAGGGTTTGGAGGCGATCAGCTTTGGCTGAACCTATCCCGCCCCTTGGAACCCACCGGATGGATAAACGCGAACTCGAGCTGCCAACTGTCTAAGGTGTCACTTGGCTACATCAATGAGTGCGACCACACCAGGGGCAGGAGAACCGACGCGGCATTGAAGGTTTCAGCTGAGGCATACCCTTAGCGTCGCCCAGGGAGGACTCACTTCCCAAAATTTGGTGTCTCAACTAAGTCTCAACTAGGGGTAAAAAGTGCAGGAAGTTTGAACAGTGTAAAACAGTGTGCGATTGAAAAGGCCAGTAAAAATGAAGAAACCGCATTTGCATGCGGTATCCTGATCGATGGTATGGTGCCGAAGGGGGGACTCGAACCCCCACGAGTTACCTCACACGCCCCTCAAACGTGCGCGTCTGCCAGTTCCGCCACTTCGGCTCGGATTGTCAAAAGACATTATAGCGGTAATCGTCCCTATAAAAAATCCTGACTTCCTTGTAGTTCGATCGTTTACCCAGTGGCGCCTAACGGGTATGGACTCCAAAAAGAACGATCCACGAAATAACACGAAGGAACACTAACGCCGCTTCGTGTCCGTTCGTGTGGTTTAGTGGATCGCGCTAACCGTCAACCTTCACTAATTGCCGTTTGAGATCAGCTGCTCTACTTCTGCGGACTTGCCGCTGGTGAACCACTGGCTGCCGGCGACGCCGCGGGCGAAGGAGCTTCAGTCGGTGTCGGAGAAGCTTGCTGCGTTGGTGCCGGCACAGCATCAGGCTCAGTTGATTGCAGCACTGAATGCTGACCTGTCACAGCCGGCAATGAAAGCATCAAGGCGATAAGCATAAAAGCTGACGCCGCGCCGATGGTGACCTTGGCCAAAACTCCCGCCGTGCCTCGTGGTCCAAAGGCCGCGCTGGAAATGTTACTGGAAAACAACTCGCCTGCTCCCGACTTTCCGGGTTGCAGCAATACAACAACAACCAGGACAATGCAGGAAAGAATAAATAGTCCGTATAGAAGATAAGTCAGCAAATCAATCTCCTCGTGAACCGTAAACCGGGAACCGTAAACCGAAAATCGTGAATTCGAACCTAAGCTTTGATACTTGTCGGTTTACCGTTCACTTCTTGTAGTTAACAATCTGCGCAAAGCTATCGGCTTTCAAACTAGCGCCGCCCACCAATGCTCCATCAATATCGGGCTGCGACATTAAGCCGGTAATATTGTCCGGCTTCACTGAACCACCGTAGAGTATTCGCAGATCCTGAGCAGCTTTTGGAGAGTGCCCTTCCGCGAAAACGCGCCGGATAAACGCGTGCATTTCCTGCGCTTGCTCCGGCGTCGCTGTACGTCCCGTGCCAATAGCCCAAACGGGCTCGTAGGCGACGATGATACGGTCGAGATCTGAGGCTGTCAACCCACTGAGTCCGCCACTCAGTTGGCCACTCACAACGTTTTCAGCGATACCTTGTTCGCGTTGCTCCAGACTCTCACCGACGCACATGATAACCGTAAGGCCAGACGAAACCGCGGCATGACACTTCTTGCGCACCATCGAATCTCGTTCGGCATAATGCTGACGGCGTTCTGAGTGGCCAACAATGACGTAGGTAGCGCCGGCATCTTGCAGCATGGAAGCCGTCACCTCTCCGGTGTGCGGACCCTCCTCAGCTTCGGTTGAACAATTCTGTCCCGCCACCATCACATTGGAACCTTCAAGCCGATCGGCGACGGTTTTGATGGAAGTGAAAACCGGCGCGATCACAACCTCGCAGTGATTGGCGTTGGCCACCAGCGGTTTCAGGGCGAGGGCTGTGTCAACCGAATCGCCCACAGTCTTGTACATCTTCCAGTTTCCAGCGATGACAGGTTTACGCATCAGTCAATTAGTAAGAGGCCGTGTGATTGGCAGATTCGGCAGATACTCTAGCACGTCTCGGGAAGGGAGTTGGCCTTAGTGCGTTATGTTTCGCCGACGGCCGAGCACTTTCGGTCAGGCGGCATCGCAGAACATTTCGTTGGCCACTACGAAGCGGGCTTCGCCGCGGGCAAGCAGATCACTGAACTCGGTTCTTGAGCGCAGACGGTCGAACCAGGAATTGCGTAACAAAACCTGGTGAGCATTGAAGCCCTCGTCCATGCACTTGCTGAGCGCCTTCAAGGCCCGCTCGGACTCACCCAGGTGGGCCATTATCAAACCCATGTAGAAGACGCCTTCCGGATCAAGATACTCCTCAATGCACTGCTCGGCCGCTTTTAGGCTCTCCGGGCGATTACCTTCCAGCATGGCTCGCCAGGCCACAATAAACGCGCGCATAGGCACAGGCATCTGCGACCGCTCGAGACTGCGAAAAGCCCTCACCCCCTCCGGTATTCGGCCCATCGCACCGAGTGTCATGCCCTCAATTGCCCACGCGCCCATAGCTACGTGGCTCAATGCACTATCGAAGTCTCCCAGTTGATAGTAAGTGTGACTTACGCTGGTTGCTATCTGTGGATCAAGTTCGCGGCCGCGCTCATGTGCCGCAACCGAGGCTTCAAGCAAACCACAAAACCGGCAACAGAGCACCAGCGCGACAAATATGTCAGGACTAGCATTACCGTTGTGCGCATGTCGCAGCAGTCGCGCTATTGCATTTTCTGCGCGGCCAAGTTCTGCTTCCAGAAATGCATACTGGCTGTTTGCTAGTGGAAGATCGGCATTGAGATCGAGAGCGCGCTGGAAAGCTGATTCGGCCAACCTCAGATTCTCGCGGCCGTTCTCCATTCCCTTGCCGATGAGGCGATAGCATCTTCCAAGTTGTGCCCAGGCCGGCGCGTAGCGTTGGTCTGTCTCGACGCAGCGAAGATAAAGATCCCTGGCCTGGGTGAGGTCGGCGAAACCTGCGAGTCCGCGCCGACTGAGCTCGTTGCCACGGAGATAAAACTCATAAGCCTGTGATGTGGTCGGCACATCGCGCTGGAGCCTGCCGTGTTCTCCAGCGCTTAACGAGAGCGATAATGACTCGACGATGCCCCGAACCAGATTGTCCTGCAACTCAAACAAGCCAGACATAGTCAGTTGAGGCTCATGCCACCACAGCACTGTCCCACCAGGGGCCTCCAGGAGCTGACACGTTACTCTGATCCGATTCTCTGCATGGAGAATCGTCCCTGTCAGCACTGCTTCTGCTCGCGATTCTTCTGCGATCCGCTTTAAGTCGAGAGCTCCTTCGGCGTAACGTGCGGAACTTGTTGGCGAGCGGACAACCACAGAGTCGAGCACTGAAAGCGCCCCTGCCACCGCATCTGGCACGCTGAACGCCAGAAAATCGATCTCGGGCTCGTCACGCAACATTCGGAATGGGAGCACCATCAGACGAGTGATTGGCCGCGCAGTGCCGGCGAGCTTCGCAGAATCGTTGACTTCATCAATTACATCGGGCCTGGTTGTGCGGGGCGTTTCCGTGATTGCGTCTGCATTCAATTCGACTTCTTCGATGACGATGCGGACACCTGTCTCATCGAAAGCCCTGGCAACTTGCTTAGGAGCGTTGCTGCTCACTTCACTGTCGAAGATATAGCCCCGACCGTGAACTGTTTTGATGATCTGCTGTGTCTCATCGCTGAGCGCATGGCGAATATCTTTCAAGCACTGCACAAGCGAATCGTCCGTGACAGCCGTATCAATCCAGACAGCGCGAATCAATTCATCCTTGCTGATCAGTCGTCCATTGTTTTCGACCAGATACTTCAGGACCTCAAACGACTTGGGGCGTAGTTTGATGTCTGCGCGATCGCGCAGCAAAAAACCGCGAGTCAGATCCAGCGTGAACTCGTCAAAGCAACGTGTCTGATGGGATTGTTTCGGCATGAGGAAGCCCACACATAAATATGCACGGGCGCAAATTCGAGTTGGTTCTCATAGGCGCCAAACCACGCTATTCGGCCTCTCTTCCTTGGTGGGTGGGTTAGTTTGAGTCGGCCCTCACGATAGAGCACGTAACCGAGCTAACCGGGCTGGGAGAAGGCGGGGTAGCATGCCTTCGTCTCGTGTTGACATGACCACCGGTGCAATCCTGCGACCCTCATTGCACGTTGTGGCCTCATCATAACGCCAAGCCTGTTGTTTTCACCAATCTTTCATCAATTTTTCCCGGTTCTTTCGTTATTCGCGTCGCGCCTGAGCGCTAAGGTGCAACCTCAATGCTGGAAGAAACAAATGATTCCTTCGCTAGTTCACCAAAGGAGAAAGCAAGATGTCGGAAAAGAAAAATAATCCTCAGATGCTCAGACCTGGCTTGATTCTGATATTGCTTGTGGGCGGTATGCTTACCCTTGTCATCGGGCAAGCTTCATCAGCCCACGTCCGCAGGTTTTCCGATTGGTCCACTCCAATCAATCTCGGCCCAATTGTCAATTCGGCCCTGAACGATAGTCAGCCGGCAATCTCGAAGGACGGCCGAAGCCTCTACTTCAGCTCCACCCGTCCCGGAGGGCTTGGCAACGTAGATATGTACGTCTCCCAGCGCGCCAATAGACATGAACCCTGGGGCTCACCAATTAACCTCGGGCTGCCTATCAACACCACCTCGAGTGAAGGGAACCCGGCGCTTTCACGTGATGGACACTTTATGTTCTTTCAAAGTACCCGGCCCGGCGGGCTCGGGAACATAGACATCTGGGTGTCATGGCGCAAAAACAAGCACGATGATTTCGCTTGGCAACCGCCAGTGAATCTTGGCCCGGGAGTCAATTCCGCCGCATCTGAAAACGGTCCCAGCTTTTTTGCGAACGACGACGATCGGGCCTGCGGGGCAAAGGCAATCAGGATTTCCGGTGTGGCTCAACTGTATTTTGGGAGCGACCGCTCAGGCGGCTTCGGCGCCTCCGACATCTATGTGAGCGAGCAAATGGCCGACGGCTCCTTTGGGCCAGCTGTCCTCGTGCCGCAATTGAACAGCGGGGCGATCGATCAGCGTCCTTCCATCCGGCGCGACGGATTAGAAATATTCATTCATTCCGATCGCCCGGGCTCGATACTAAGTCCCACGGGTGTTCCTAGCTTGGATCTGTGGGTCGCAACCCGCGCGAGTACGCTGGACGCCTGGTCACCTCCAGTGAACTTAGGTGCCATCAACACATCATCGCTCGAACAGCACCCGTACTTGTCATCAGACAGCAGGACTCTTTTCTTCACTTCGGACCGAGCGGGTGGGTCTGGGACTCCAGACCTTTACATGACCACGCGCGAAAGGCTCGGCGGAAAATCAGACGGTGAGTGTGACGACGACGATGACAACTGATGAGGTTGAGCGAGGAAGGTGACGGGAATGGATCACCCTGCGCACAGCTCTACACCTGTAGCACGGGGAATTGTATGAGGCGGAGTGATGACACGTGATGCACTGAATTGTCCCATAGTCCGGCGAGGCCGACGTTAGCCTTTCTCCCTCAGCGCCGCCACGCCGGGCAGTTCTTCCCCAGCCAGAAATTCAAGGGTTGCGCCGCCGCCGGTCGAAATGTGTGTGATGCGATCGGCCACGCCTGCCTTAACAACTGCCGCCACTGAGTCGCCACCACCCACGATCACAGTGGCTCCGCGATCGGCCGTTTCAGCCACAGCGTGAGCAATTCCGATCGTGCCCTGGTCAAAGGGTGGCTCCTCGAATACGCCCATCGGACCGTTCCAGATTATCGTGCGCGCATCGCGCAAGGCATTCGAGAAATGCGACACCGTTTCAACTCCGATATCCATGCCTGCATGGCCGAGGTTGGTAAACTCAATGGGAATAGTCTTGGCGATGATCTTTTCGCCTTTCACTGGCTCGTAGCTGTCTACGACCTGGTGATCTGTCGGCAACAACAAATCGATTCCCTTCTCTTCCGTCCGCTTTTTGATCTCGAGTGCGGTTTGCAGCATGTCATCTTCGACTAGCGACTTGCCAACGGTGAACCCTTCGGCTTTCAAAAAAGTGTAGGCCATCGCACCGCCGATGAGAATCTTGTCTACGCCGCGATCGATGAGCGCGTTGATCACCGGAATCTTGTCTGAGACCTTCGCGCCGCCGAGGATTGCCACGAAGGGATGCTCAGGAGTGCTAATGACTTTGCCAAGGTATTCGAGCTCCTTTTGGATTAACAAGCCAGCCGCCGCCTTGTCGACGTATTTTGTTATCCCAGCCGTGGAAGCGTGAGCTCGGTGGGCTGCGCCGAATGCATCGTTGACGTAAAGTCGGTCACACAAGCCGGCCAGTTGCTGAGCAAATGAGTCGTCGTTCTTTTCCTCTTCTTTGTGGAAGCGAAGGTTCTCCAACAGAAGCACGTCGCCATCCTTCATCGCAGCGGATTTGGTCTGCGCAGGCTCACCGATGCAGTCTTCAGCAAATGCCACCGGCTTTCCGAGCAGCGTGGATAGGTGTTCGGCAACTGGTTTGAGGCTGTACTTTTCTACTCGTTCACCTTTGGGCCGTCCCAAATGTGAAGCCAGAATTACCCGGCCACCATTCTCGAGTGCGTATTGAATGGTAGGCAGTGATGCACGAATCCGAGTGTCGTCTTCAACCTTGCCTTCTTTGATGGGAACGTTGAAATCGACGCGAATGAACACGCGTTTGCCGGCGAGATCGAGGTCCTCTATTAAGAGCTTGTTCATGTGAGATCGCGAACGGCGAATCGCTCAACCCTTTCGAGTGCGGCGACAAGCGCGGCACGGCTTTGGCTGTCCGACACACTTTAGTTTGTCGTTGAGTTGCGGTACCGACAGTTGAAGTGGAATCAGAGCCCACTTCATCCAAAGGCGTCTATTAGTAAGTCAACGACAAACTAAAGTGTGTCGGACATCCAAAGCGCCGTCGCCGCTTCGCTCTGCCGGCGCACTCCAAAGAGTGGCGCATTTCCGGTCAGAGGCCTTTCCCAGCTATGTACTTGATCAGATCCCGAACCCGACAAGAGTAGCCCCACTCGTTGTCGTACCAGGACAACACTTTGATCATGTGACCGTTGATGACTTTAGTGTACTCGGCATCAACAATCGACGAGTTGGAGTTCTTTTTGAAATCAACTGACACCAGCGGCTCTTCGCAGAAAGACAAGATCCCGGCAAGTTCTTCGTTCGCTGCGTCCTTCAGTGCGCGGTTAACTTCTTCGGAAGTCGTTTCTTTTTCGACTTGCATCACCGCGTCAACGAGCGAAACATTCGGCGTGGGCACGCGCACTGAAATGCCGTCGAATTTTCCCTTCAATTCAGGCAGCACCAGAGCCACTGCTTTCGCCGCACCGGTTGAAGTTGGAATCATCGAAAGGCCAGCCGCGCGAGCCCGGCGAAGATCTTTATGCGGCAGGTCAAGTAATTGCTGATCGTTCGTGTAAGAGTGAATCGTGGTCATCTGGGCCGAGCGAATTCCGAATTTTTCGTGAATTACTTTGGCTACCGGGGCCAGACAGTTTGTCGTACAAGAGGCATTGGAAATGACATGATGCGTGGCCGGATCGTATTGCTCTTCGTTGACGCCCAGAACGATTGTGATGTCTTCGTTCTTCGCGGGCGCGGAAATAATCACTTTCTTCACCGTTCCGCGCAGGTGCTTCTTCGCGTCCTCGGCCTTGGTAAATAAGCCGGTTGATTCAATCACTATCTCGGCCCCGACAGATTCCCAATCTATGGCTGACGGATCCCTCTGCGAGAAAACCCGAAACTCTTCATTGTCGACTTTGATCCCGGTTTCGGTCGACGAAATCTCGTGGTCGAGGTTTCCGAGGACCGAGTCGTATTTCAACAAGTGAGCTAGACTCTTGGTATCCGTCAAGTCATTCACGGCCACAAAATCAATGTCCGGATCGCCAATCGAGGTACGAAAAATGTTTCGTCCTATTCGACCAAAACCGTTGATGCCAACCTTCACTGCCATTTCGCTAAAGACCTCCTAGGGATGTGGGTTCTGACTTGTGGAAGCTAACTTCGTTTCCCGACTGGGCACACACGTAGTCACTGAGAGCAGAAGTAGCTAATCTGAACAGCGGGAAAATGAATACTCAGATTATGCGGCGTGGCTTTGACTGTCAAGCGACCAATCGACGCAAAAGTCGCCTCGTTTTAGACGTGTCATCCTCCTCACTGATCTGACGATCCTACGATGTGGGACGGCTAAGATCCGGTTCAAACTTTGGTGCGATGTCGAGGTGGATTAGACACATCGCTATTAGGCTTTGCCTCAAAAGTCGGATCTATTTCGAGTCGAGAGTATTTTGGTTCGTGTCGGTTTCGTGTGATTTCGTGGATCGTCCTAGTTTTCTGGACAAAAGGCGATCCACGAAGTCACGAACTAAACACGAAATTCGTTACCACCGAAATTGCCTTTTGAGGCAAAGCGTCGCTACTAAGACTCACTCTCAACTACTGCCGTCGAAAGGGCCACAGGCCATCATCTTTTTGAAACCTCGCTCGTTTAGAGAACGTAGACAATCCTGATCCGGTGGAGTCTGTTTACGGGTCGCTAAGTGTAAAATTGAGCAGGAATTACCGAGATATTAAGTTAAGGAGCGTTGGTGTGATGCCTAATTTCAAGCCTTGTCAATTCGCGAGAGGAATTATTGTGGGAGTGCTTTTGGTGGTTTCATGCGGTGCCACGCTGGCACAACAGCCCACAACGTCGCCGAACCCGCGCCAAAAGGACGCGACGCGTCCTCCCGGCTCGGAGACACAAAATCCGAACGTGCCTCCAGGAACGCAGCAACCTCCACCGAAGGCACCTCCAGGGACTCAACAACCACCGCCGCAGGCGCCCCCCGGGGATCCGACGGCGCCCGTGTCAGTACCGACTCCGTCAACCGAGATTGCACCTGTTCAAGAGCCACGTGAGCCAGTCTTTCCACCAGTAGATAAGAGGCCCTTGCCTCCAATGCCAAACTTAACCCGTCTTGGTGTAAGGAGCGATAACACGCTTACGCTTTCGCTGAACGACACGGTAAAGCGAGCGCTACAAAACAACAACGACATCGAGGTTGCCCGCGATGATGTGCGCTTTGCCGAAACGCAGTTGCGCTCGCTTGAGGGGTTCTATGATCCGATTTTTAGCATAACGCCACAAATCGACAAGCGCATTACGCCAGTGCAGAACGTTTTTGCAGGAGCCGGCGCTTCTGGACAGGTCTCCAACACCGTCTACTCGTTGAGTCCGTCCATCAACAAGTCTTTCTCAACGGGTGGCGGAAACTATGAGCTTAGCTTTAGCAACAACAAGACGGTAACGAGTGCTACCAACAGCACGCTGAATCCTTTCTATTCTTCAAATCTGGCTTTGACTTTCACGCAGCCATTGTGGCGTAACCGTTCAATTGATAACTCGCGCCGACAGATTCGCATTCAAAAGAAGCGGTTGGAGCAGTCAGATGCGGATTTTCGCCTGCGGACCATAGATGTTATCTCGCGGGTGCAACGGGCTTATTGGGATTTGGTATTTGCGTTGCGCGACCAACAGAATCAACTTGATAACCTTAATCTCACCCGGGAAAATCTCAGAAACGTTGAAGCGCAAATTGCAGTTGGCGCAAAAGCCCCTTTGGAACGAGCGGAAGTCCTAACTGAACTCGCCAATCGCGAGTCGGCCCTGTTGCTCGCGGTTCAAGGTGTTTCAATAGCGGAGAATAATCTCAAACAGCTTATCTTCAAAGATTCGCTGTCGCCCGAGTGGACTGCACAGATCACGCCCACTGACAGTCCGGTTTTTGACGAGTCGGCAATAAACCTGGATCAGGCTTTAAAGGAAGCTCGCGAGAACAGGCCGGAGCTTCGCCGTCTGCGCTTAGACACCGACATCAACTCGATTGACATTCAATACTTCAAAAATCAAACGCGTCCCCAGTTCGATCTTCAAACTACGCTGGCAACGACCGGTCTGGCGGGAACTGCGGCAGCAACCATCGCTCCTGATACACTGGTTCCGTTAATCTCAGGCGATCCCAACTTCAACGCCAATGCGTTTCTCCTTAGCCAGATTCAGGACGTGCAGCGGAGAGCAGGCTTTCCTGTCGCGACCTCGCCTCTTGTGGCCACGCCCGATCTTGCTCCGTCGGATCTTGTCGGCGGCTATGGGAAGACTCTTCGAAACCTCCTCAGCTTAAATACCTACAACGTCACGGTCGGTGTAGCGATTCAGATTCCGTTCAAGAATCGAACCGCCGAGGCTAACTATGCCGGCGCACGCATCCAGAAGGAGCAGCTTGAAGCTTCGATACGCTCTCAAGAGCAGGCAGTCGAAGTGGACGTTCGAAACTCAGCCCAGGCCGTCGAAACAGCGAGGCGACGCGTGTTGGCTGCAAGGGAAGCCAGAGTGAACGCTGAGCTTCAACTCGAAGGTGAACAGCGACTCTATCAGGTGGGCCGCTCTACTACGTTCCTTCTGTTCCAGCGTCAGAACGCTCTGACAAATGCGCGCAATGCGGAACTGCGCGCGGAGACGGATTACAACAAGGCTTTGGCCGACCTCCAGCGGGCCACATCATCCACGCTGCGAGCGAACAACGTGACCGTATCGACGCCTTAGACCTGCTCGCGGTTAGTGTGCGCTTAATGTCCGACATGCTTCAGTTTGTCGTTAGTAACGACAACTCAAGTTTGTCGGACATTCTTTTGTCCGATATGCTTTAGCTTGTCGTGAGTCACGTCAAAGTCGTTTCGAGATGTTGTAAGACAAGTTGAGTCTGCCGTCACTTACGACCAAACTAGAGGAAGAGTTCTGATCGAGTGGGCCACGCAACCAGCGCCGGAGGCGCGGCAGAAGGTAGCCAGGGGCAAGTCCCGATGCATCGGGACGCTGCCCCTGGATCAGCAGTCAGCAGCACGTGCGCCCTGAAGGGGCGCCAGAATCTTCGGACAGAAAGACAGAAAGTCTCTCGAAAGTCACGCTCCCTATCGCCCTTTCAGGGCTAGGATTCCAGATAACTCTATCCCAGGGGCGGCGTCCCGATGCATCGGGACTTGCCCCTGGCCCTTCTGCCGCGCCTCCGGCGTGGTTGCGTGGCTCATTGATCAGAGCTTCCTTTAGCTTGTCGTGAGTCGCGTTAGATTCAAGTTGCCCTGTTGTAATATCAGTTGAGCTTGGCGCCCGCCCACGACAAACTAAAGTGTGTCGGACATGAAAATCTCCGCGACCATTATCACCTTCAACGAAGCAGCGAACATTCGCGAAGCCTGCGAATCCGTGGCCTGGGCCGACGAAATCGTTGTCGTTGACTCTCACTCGACCGACCAGACACGAGACTTAGCTGCTGAGTCGGGCGCGCGGGTTATTGACCACGAATGGCCCGGTTTCGCAGCGCAAAAACAGTTGGCCACGGAAACAGCCGAGCACGACTGGATCTTCAGCCTTGATGCCGATGAACGTGTCTCACCCGAACTGCGAAGCTCGATCGAAGCGCTGCGCCATCACGCTGATGGTCAGCTCGCTGACGGCTATCTGATTTCGCGCCGATCGTTTTATCAGGGCCGGTGGATTCAGGGGGGCGGCTGGTACCCCGATCGCCAGCTGCGACTTTTCCGAAAATCACTTGGCCACTGGGAAGGAAAGCACATTCACGAGTCGGTAAGAATGAATCCCGGCGCCCGCGTCGAAAAACTCTCAGGCGACCTGCTGCACTACAGCGTGCGCGACGCCGCTCATCACCACCAGATGATCGGCGAACGCTATGCCCCACTCGCAGCTCGACAGATGTTTGAAGAAGGCCGGCGCACATCGGCGTTAAGGATCGCCACGGCCGCGCCTGCCGCTTTTCTGCGTAGCTTTTGTTTGAAGGGTGGGTTTCGTGACGGCCTCGCCGGGTTGAGCATCGCCAGCTTTGCCGCACATCACGCCTTTCTTAAACACCTAATACTTTGGGAAATGAATCAATCGTCTGCTGACAATCGTTCGTTTGACCTCCCAAAAACTCAAAAAGAAGATAGTAGGCAGTAGACATCAAGGCGGGTACAATGATTCTTGATGACCCTTTTGCTGCTCTCTCTCCTGCCCGACTCAAACTCACTAATACCTTCACCTTTTACTTACGTTTTCGTTGGCCTCGTCGGCGCCGTCATTGGCAGCTTTTTGAATGTGGTGATTCATCGCCTGCCGCGCGAAGAGTCGATTGTGCTTCCCAGCTCCAAGTGCCCGTCCTGCGGCACCGCCATAGCCTTCTACGACAACGTGCCGGTGCTGAGCTACGTCGCCCTTCGCGGACGTTGCCGAGCTTGCAAGAAGGGAATCTCAATCCGCTATCCGGCGATTGAACTTCTGACAGCACTGGTATTCGTCGCCGTGACCTGGCGCAGTGGACTGTCAGCAGCTTTGCCCTTTGATCTAATCCTGGTGAGCGCGCTGGTGGCTCTCGTGTTTATCGATGCCGAGCATATGATTCTCCCCAACGCCATCACCTATCCGGGTATGGTCTTCGCGCTGGTGGCCCGTCTCGCAATTCCTTATTTGGTCGGCGCTCCTTACTTCGACGACTTACCAGGGCTAATGCAAGGCTTGCTGGCTGAATTCCCGTTGTGGGCAGCCTCCGTCATTGGAGGATTCATTGGGGCGATGGTCGGCGGAGGTTCGCTCTGGCTGATGGGTTGGACCTGGGAGCGACTACGCGGAATTGAGGCAATGGGTTTGGGTGACGTGAAAATGATGTTCATGGTGGGCGCGTATCTGGGCTGGCGATTGACGATTCTTACAATCTTTATCGCGGTTTTTGCCGGTTCTTTTGTCGGCATAGTTATGATGGTAGGTCAGGGCAAGAAAGACATGCTGCTGTTACTTCCATTCGGCGTCTTCCTCGGGATCGGGGCGATTGTGTCTCTGCTAGTCGGCCCTCAAATCGTCGATTGGTATGCGGGACAGTTCCGATGATTGCCAATTGGCGTAAGGGGTTCGGGCAGTGGTTTCGGGAAAGTTAGACCCAGGGATTTACGAGGACCACTTACGAGGGCGATGTACGAGGGTAATTTACAAAGGCAATTTCGAAACAAAGTTTAAGCAATCCAAGTTTCATCAGTATTGATCCAATGAACCTGACTCAACTTTCCCAACGTGCCAATCGGCAATCGGCAATCGGAAATTGGCAATAATTTTGCGCTACGGAAATCGCATACAACTTGGTGTTTCGCTGCTAACAGGGTTCTTCCTGTTGGCGACGTTGTTTGCAGTGCTTCTTTACGCGCTGACGCCGGCCACACCGGCCGCGCGTGGACCACTGCTGCTGACAGCCTTTGTTACGATCCTCATCGGTAGTCTGGTCTGCGTCTTAATTTTGCTGCGATGGCTACTCCGTCCTTATCGTCAACTGGTCGGTGAAGCAGAGCGAGCGCCGATCGAATCCAAGTTTCGCCAATCGAAGGACGAAGGAGAATTTGTCCTGGAGACTTTTCAATCTGTCGTGGCCCAACTGCAAGCCCAGCGCAAGGAGTTGCAACAACTCACCGCCCAAGCCAGCGAGCGGGCCGATTCGGCCGTTAAACTCAGTGAACGCATCGTGGCCAGCATGCCTTCGGGCTTGATTGCTTTTGACGGAGTGGGTCGATCCATAGTGATTAATGCTCCGGGTCGAGCACTGTTGGAATTTGACGGCAAAGCTCTCGGACAACCAGTCGCTTCCCTTCTGGGCAAGATTCCACTATTGGCAGAGATGGTTGAGGAGTGTCTTCGCACCGGCAAGGTCTATCGGCGTGAAGTGCTTCAAACCGTGACTTCAAACGGACTGCCACGCCAAATCGGCGGAACGATTGCGCCTATAGATCTGGCCCCTGATCGAGGGACGCGCGGCGCGCTCTGCTTGCTTACTGACATCACTGAAGTGACTCAACTACGAGAACAGGTAGCACTCAAACGAAACCTGGAAAGCCTGGGCGAGATGTCTGCCGGACTGGCGCATGAATTCAAGAACGCCATCGCCACCCTACACGGTTATGTTCAACTGCTTCAAAATCTGGAACTCGACGAGCGTGGCGGCATGGTTGCGGCTTCATTGTTGAATGAAGTGCGCAATCTTTCGGAGATGGTTACCTCGTTTTTGAATTTCGCGCGACCGCAGCCTTTGCAGCTCGACGATGTGTCGGTAGTCGGGCTTCTTGAGGAGTGCGCTGGTGAATTGGACTCTATCTTTAACGACCAGCGAGTCGAATTAATAGTCACCGGCCTCCAAAACGAATCTGACAAGACCATCGTTCGAGCCGATGAACGCATGCTGCGTCAAACATTGCTGAATCTCCTGCGGAATGCTGCCGAGGCGATTCCCGAATCGGGGTTGCAACGAAAGGTTCTCGTACGTTGTCTGAACGAGGTCAACAACGACAACGAGGAGTGGGTCGCGATTGAAATCCAGGATAGTGGCGACGGTATTCCAGCCCCAGATCTTCACCGGATTTTTATTCCGTTCTTCACCACCAAAGAGAAAGGTCACGGCATCGGCCTGGCACTTGCGCATCGTGTCGTAACCGAGCACGGTGGCACGCTCACCGCCGCAAATGCGACGGCCGGTGGCGCAGTCTTCAAACTGAGCTTGCCGGTGTCAAAGAGTTAACTTCGCGGCAATACAGAACCGGGAGCAGTAGCGACCGCATTGTCCGACATGCTTCAGCTTGTCGTGAGGCTTACCTACACTCAAGCATAAAACTACCCGTTACCTTGTAGATTGACTCTCGCCAATCTTGACGACAAGCTGAAGGAAGTTCTGATTAAGTCCTTGGAAGTGATTTTTTGAGATGCCACGGGCTTGCCCCGTGGAGCCTCACGTTCGTAACTACAACCAACGAACTAAAACGATCTTAAGATGCCATGGGCTTGTCCCGTGGAGTCTCACGTTAGCTGCCGTAAGCGATGTTTTCGCTTTTAAGTTTCAAGTGTGAGACTCCACGGGGCAAGCCCGTGGCATCCCAAAAATCCAGACTTAATCAGAGTTTCCGGCGTATCGGACATTGCAGTCGCTACCGCTCCCGGTTATGTAAGGCGGGGGCGGATCGTAACGTCAGCATTGCAATCTCCGGTGGCACGCGAAATCGCACAGGGAAAACACTCGTACCCACACCGGTCGTCACAAAAAGATGTTTGCCTTCCTCTTCCACATGCCCGGCCGCGTAACGCTGGCCAAATTCTGAAGGCACAATCTTACGTCCTAAGAATGGCAGGTTAACCTGGCCCCCATGCGTATGTCCGGAAAGCGTCAACTGGAGGGTAGAAGGAAGCCTTGGAAGAATGTCGGGGTTGTGTGTGATGGTGATCGCGGGCCGACCGTTAGGCACCTTTTGTGAAGTGCCGACAATATCATCCCGACCCGTCCAGGCGTCTGCCAGGCCAACCAACCAGAACGTCTCACCGTTCTTACGGAGCTCAGTCACGTCATTGTCGAGAACTCGAATACCGGCATTTTCAAGGGCGCTGCGAACCTTTGCGCCGTTGTACCACCAATCATGATTTCCCAGGACGGCATAAACTCCAAGTGGAGCACGCAGGTCTTTTAAGGCGGCGGCGATAACCTCCGGCTCGACCTGCGTCGAATGCCAAGTATCTCTAACCATATAGTCGCCGAGCAAAACCGTCAGATCAGGATTGGCTTGATTCGTCGTCGCCACCAGGCTGCGAAGTTTCTCCTCATCAATAAAAGGCGAACCCGCATGAATGTCGGAAATCGCAGCGATGCGAAGACCGTCAAGCTGTGCCGGCCAGTTTCTGAGAGAGATTGTTTCTTCGTGAACTACGAGCCGATTGGGCTCGATGAGAAAGACCCAGGAGCCGAGGAACGCAAGTGTGAATACGATTACCGCGACAACACCAAGTGACAGTCTTTTGAGTTTCAGAGCCATTGTATCGCGGACCCAGCATGTCCTTTTTGTCGCTTTGCCTCAAAAGTCAAAATTCTGCGTCGCCTCGGCTATGCCGTCTGATGTGAGGCGCTGGCTTTGCCCCGCCGGCTGCGCCAAGATTATGACCCGGGGCTACGCCCCAACACTTCCAGCCTGGGTTTTTACTGAGCCAGAATGAAAAGGGGCATAGCCCCCAAAAACCAAACGGGCCGCGACGGCGGGGCAAAGCCACCGCCTCAGTGCGCCGGGATAAACCGGCAGGTTGTAGTGAATGAAAGAGTCACACGTTAAAGGTGTAGCCAACCATAACGGCCCCGAGTCATGCGTCATGTGGAGT
>Ga0187892_10002223_pt1 | contig 40280 bp, 33 predicted proteins | sample MA1701073metaG_FD_139345 | JGI IMG/M metagenome (GOLD analysis project Ga0187892, IMG submission 139345) | Bio-ooze microbial communities from a basaltic lava cave in the Kipuka Kanohina Cave System on the Island of Hawaii, USA - MA170107-3 metaG ... | reverse complement strand
TGACGATTCGCTCGGCGATTGCCGACCTCCAGGGTGCGCTGGGTCAGGCACGGGATGCCTGACCTACCAATATTTGAATGCCGACGGCATTCCAGCATTCAGTAGGCGTAGGTCTGGCACCCTGTGCCTGACCTGGCGCCGCCGAAATGGTTTCGCGTCGCGTGCGTGACGATTCGCTCCGCGATTGCCGACCGTCAGGGTGCGCTCGGTCAGGCACGGGATGCCTGACCTACCAAAATTTGAATGCCGACGGCATTCCAGCATTCAGCCAGGGTTGCCGCACTGCGGCTACCCTGGGTTACGGGGTCGTTCGATTCCTTCAACCTTGAAAAGGTTGAATCGATTGCGGTGGGCGCGGCAGCGCTGGTGTGGTGTTGATGCAACGCCTTCAGCGTTGAGGGGCGGATTGCGCGTCTGGTGACCCAGGGTAGCGGCTGCGCCGCAACCCTGGGCTGATTGCTGCAATCCCTTCGGGATAGTGGGGAATCACGCGCATACCGGCCGGCTTATGCCGGCAGCGCGCCGAGGTTGGTCGGCGGGCCTCGCTGCGCTCGACCCGCCCTACGCGTGCTGCAATACCTGCGGGATAGAAGCGTCACGAAGGCACCGGCCGGCTTACGCCGGCCGCTCGCCTGTCGTCGCTCTTGGGCAACAATCGGGTGCGCATTCGTCGTGACTTGGGCCTGATTCGCCCAAGGCGAGTTTGGGAGCGCCAGGATCAATCCGCTCCCAGATCAGCTCGCGGATCATCTGCACGAATCGCTTATTGCACCCCACCGTGCCGGCGCGGACCATATTGATGCCCAGCGACTCGCACAGCTCGCGCGCCTCGACGTCCAGATCGTATACGACTTCCATGTGGTCGGAGAGGAAGCCGATGGGCACGACCACTACGTCGCACGAATCTTGCTCGCCGGCGAGATGATTCAGATGGTCGCAGATATCGGGCTCCAACCAGCGCTCACCAGGGCGGCCACTGCGGCTTTGAAAGACAAGCGTCCCGTCGCGACGGCCGGTTCGCTCGCCGACGAGGCGGCACGCCTCCGTCAATTGGGCCTGATAGCGGCATCCGGCAGCCATCGTCTGCGGAATGCTGTGCGCGGTATAGACAATCTTCGCCGAGGCGCGATGATCCGGCGGAAGCTCGGCGAGCGCCGACAGCACGCGCTCGGCCATCGGTTCGATGAAGCCCGCGTGATTGTGGAACGCGCGGAGCTTGTCCACGCGCGGAGCCGAGCTGCCGACGCTTTCGCGCGCAGCGGCGATGTCTTCCAGGTATTGGCGGCAACTAGAGTACGAGCTGAAGGCCGAGGTCACAAAGGCCAGCACTCGCCGCCGCCCCTCCTCGGCCATCTGCCGCATCGTGTCCGTCAGGACGGGGTGCCAATTGCGGTTGCCCCAATACACGCTCAGGCGAGGCCCGTGATCGGCCAGCTCCGCCTCGAGCGCGGCGATCAGGGCGCGGTTCTGAGCGTTGAGCGGGCTAGCGCCGCCGAATCGCTCGTAATGCCGCGCCACTTCCAGCAGTCGCTCGCGCGGCACATTTCGGCCGTGCACCACGTTCTCCAGAAACGGCAGAACATCCTCGCGTTTCTCCGGTCCGCCGAATGAAACCAACAGCACGCCGTCATAAGGCGCGTCGACAGCCTCCGTGGTCGGATGATCGGGGTTGCTCATGTGCTCGCACGAATCGGGGAGCCCCGGCGAGGTTCCGGCCGCACGGCGACCATTCGCATTATTCACGACACCTTGGAATCGTATCAAGCCGCTCGGCGATTCGCCTTGACACGTTGCCGCTCGGCTGGCACGCTTCCCGCGTCGCACCACGGAGGGTGGATTCCACAATGTCGCTCGAAGCACCCGGTGAATATCCCGCCACGACCGTGGACACTCAATACGCGTCGTCAACACAGCGCCGTTCGCGGCCTTCGGCAATCATTGGCCTGGTCAATTCCACGCTCTGGACGCAGGGATTGGTCCGCCCGTTGGTGAAGGCGCTCGTGGACGCCGGCGAGCGTGTCGCGATCTTCACCGACCGCGCCGAACTCTGGCCATCGGAGGGAGACTACTCGATTGAGCGAATCGGCCCACCGTCGTCGAGCGGCGACCGAGCGCGGACGATCGCGGCGAGGGTGGCGCAGGTGCGCCAGCGCCACGATCGCGTTGTCCTCGATCTCACGCAACGTGGCATCGACAGCGAACTGCCAGCAATCCTGTTGCAGTGCGACGAAGTGTGGTGGCTGGTCGACTCGCAGTTCGCCGATGCGGCGCGGCGTAACCTCTCGGCGCTGTTGCGCGTGGAGCCAAAGCTGGGGCCGCGCATTCACCTCGTTTGGGTGCTGCGCGAGAACCAGCGGTTCGCCCCGCTGCGGCCGGCCGCATTGCCGGTGGCGGATTCGGATTTCAAGGTGGTGCTGGACGACCATTCGGCACAGCCTTCGCGCGCGGCGCGGATGAGCATCCAGCGGCTTGTTCGCCATTTGCTCGGAACGACGGTCGGTTTGGCGCTGGGCGGCGGCGGGGCGCGGGGGCTGGCGCACCTGGGCGTATTGCGTGAACTGGACGCGCGCGGTATCTCGTTCGATATGGTCGCCGGCACCAGCAGCGGAGCGCTCATGGGGCTGGCCTATGCCGGCGGCTGGCCGCCGGAGGAAGCGCTTGTACAGTTCCAGGAACACCTCACGCCGCCGCGTCTCTTGCGCGCGTTTCCCACCGGTGTGCATTGGTATCTTTGGCTGATGTTTCGCCTGGACGCCTGGGACCGCAAGCTCCGCCCCTACCTGGGCGACTGTCAGCTCCAACAGTTGCAGATACCTTTTTCGACGGTGGCGGTCGACCTGATCTCTGGCAACCAGGTCGTGCGCGACACTGGCGATGCCGTGCGCGCGGTGCTGGAAAGCGCGAACCTGCCGATCGTCGCCAAACCGATCCTTCGCGACGGGATGGCCTTGGTCGATGGCGGCGTCCTGAACAATCTGCCGACTGACGTCCTGATCTCTCGCGGCGCCCATTTCGTGGTTGGAGTGGATGTGGTCGCCAGGCTGCCCCAGACCGTTGGCGGCTGGACCCCATCGGTCGGCGCGACAATAATGCCGCGGTTGGGACTGGTGGACGTGCTATTTCGGCTGAACGAGGTTCGCGAGCATGGACTTGCCGCGCCGCGCCGCGGCGCCGTCGATTTGATGATCGCGCCCGACACGTCGCGATTTCAGTTTGCCGACTTCAGTCGTGCCTTCGAGCTAGCCGAAGCCGGCGCCGCCGCCGCGCGCGAGGCCGCGCCACAACTCGAGCAGATCCTGGCTGCACGAACACGAAGAACCGCTGTTCGCCCAATATGAAGAGAGGCGTATCCGCGCGCAACATTAGCGCAAACTGACCCCGACGGGATTTGAACCCGTGTTGCAGGCGTGAAAGGCCTGTGTCCTAGACCGGGCTAGACGACGGGGCCGCTTGGATTTGCCACGCTGTATAGCCCCGCGTCGAGCACTCCGTCAAGTAGCTGGCTGAAGGTCCTGCGGAAGAATACAGGCGCAGAGCAACGCCAGCATCACGATCGAGAAAGTCGCGGAGAGAAATGCAACAGACCGACGCAAACCGCGTAAGGGACAGCCGCTTACGGCTCGGGCGTTGCGCCAGCACTGCCGGTGTCGGCTCTGCTGGCCGCCTTGTTGCTCTCGGACGAGTCGTTTCGCCGAATCGCGTCGTAGACCTCGCGCCGGTGAACCGGCACTTCCTTCGGAGCTTCTACTCCCAGGCGTACCTTGTCGCCGCGAATCTCGACGACCACGATCGTAATGTCATCGTTGATGACAATACTCTCGTTCTTTTTTCGAGATAAGACCAACATCTCACAATCCTTCGCTGAAGTAGAAGCCCGAATCCTTCCTGTTCTTCCTCCCTAAACTCGCCAGAACCCCCCCACGCGGCCAACCCCAGGCCAAAGGCCTCGAACTACCGTGTGCGAACGCATTTCGTTCAACATTCACTTTACGTGCTAGTAGCGCCGAGTCAAGCAGATGGACAATGCCAACAGCAATTTTAGCCAAGATTATTTTCGATTTGGCATAATATTCGTGTCCGCGTCCCCGAAACCCACCCTTGGAAAAGCTTGCCAATTGCGACGCCGGACTAGCGCGGTTTTTTCATAAGATATTACAAAATAGAGACTTACTGCCATTAAACTCGAGGATCATTGCTGCCGCTATATCCGGCGTTTCTGCAGAACTGGCCAGCACGGCAATTACGGCCACGGCGAGTTTCTCGGCCGGTGCTTTTGCCACTGGTCTCCTCCTCAATCCGAGACTCAACCGCACGAGGCGCCCTATCCCCATGCCACCAAAGTTTTTGTATTTTGACCTCGGCAATGTGCTCCTGTACTTTGACCATCGACGAGCCGCACGGCAGATGGCCGAGGTCGCTGGCGTCACACAAGAACAGGTCTGGGACGCTCTGTGGACATGCGGGCTGCAATTGAAACTCGAGGCGGGCCTGGTCTCGCCGTCGGAGTTTTACGAGGCGTTCTGTGCCGAAGTTGGCACGCGGCCCGACTTTGAGGCACTGTCGCACGCGGCCAGTGACATGTTCCGCCTGAATGTGTCGATCGTCCCGTTGGTAGCTGCTTTGGCCCAGGCACGGTACCGCATGGGAATCCTATCGAATACGAGCCTCATCCATTGGAGTTTCTACTCCAATGGCCGATTCACAATCGTGCCGGCATTGTTCGAGGTGGTGGCGTTGAGCTTTGAGCTGAAGGCGCTAAAGCCCGAGGGGCGGATTTATCGTTCCGCCGCCGAGCTGGCCGGCGTACGGCCGGAAGAGATCTTTTTTGTCGACGACACGGCCGGCCACGTCCAGGGGGCCAAGGACGAGCGCTTCGACGCGCTGCAGTACACCGACACGCCGAATTTGGCGGCGGAATTACGGAGACGCGGCGTGCGATTCAACTATTGAATCTTTGGCTTCTGATGACCGTCGGCGGAAACGTCCTTCTTGGCGTGCTCTATTGTTTGGCCGTGGTGCTTGGCACGCTGGCGGTTTGCGTCCTGCCGGGATGGGCACTCATACGGCGCACACGGCTTGATCCGCCGAGCCAGTTGTTGGCGGCCTCGATGGTCAGTCTTTTTTTTGTATATCTCTGCGAGGTCACCGTATACATGTTCGGCGCGAGCCGCCTGACCGTTGCGGCGGTTGTCGTGTCGGCTTGCCTTGCGAGTGGAATCGACGCGCTCGTGGCACTTCGCCGCTCGACCGGCTGGCACGCCTTCTTCCCGTGGTCAGGCATCGCCCTTTGGTTGGCTCTGTCGCTCTGGATGCTCGCCCTACAGTGCCAGATCGCGGTGTACGGGTTCCCGGGTTGCTACGGCGACTGGTTCGAGCATTACGAGCGGACTCTGTTATTCGTGGAGCAGAGGCCACCTTCGACCCAATTCCTGGTGGACTTCGCGTTGCCGGCACGAGGCCCGCTGTTCAACGCGGTGGCGGCGTGGGTCGTCGCGGCATTCGGTCAACATGATTACTGGTGCTTTCAGATCGTGGCCACCGTCCTCAACGCCTATCCCGTCGTGGCCTTTGCGCTGTTGCTGCGAGCAGTGGCGCGATTCGAGGAGCGCGCGGCGAATCTGGCCAGTTTGGCCGTCTGGGCGACGTTTCCACTCTTCGTGGTCATGCTTGAGCTGTACACCTGGTCAAAGTCGCTGTCGCTGGGATTCATCTTTGGCGCCCTTTATCTTTACATACGGGGCGTGCGCTGTGACCGACCGTGGATGGCCTGCGCGGCGCTGCCGGCGCTCGGCGCGGGATTCTTGGTGCACTATTTGGTCTTTCCCTATGCGGTAGTGTTGTTCCTGGCGCTGGTGGCGGCCGCTTATCAGCGCCGGTGGCCGTGGCGCGCGGTGGGGGTTTCGCTGGCCGCGTCAGGACTGGTGGTGGGAAGCTGGTTTGTCTACCTCTTCTCTGTGTTCGGCCTTCGCGATACGCTGACGGCCAACGCCACGGTTGGCAGTGTCTTCGTGCAACGACTTGCCGGGGCCCGTTCCACGCCTCCGGCGTATGCAAGCGTGTTCGCGCTCAACTTGTTGGCCACGGTGGTGCCGCCGGAGGCCATGCCCGCCAGTCTCATACCCGAGAGCCTGCGCCGCTTTCCGTTGAACGACGTGCAAGTTACCGTCGATCCTCAGACTGGCTGGCTATCCTCGCGCGAGGTTGCCGGTCCGACCGTATATCGAGTGCTGGTTCGTCAACCGAATCTGTTCAGCGCGCTCGGTTGGACGGGCGAATTGGCGCTGGTGCTGGCGGTCGCGTGGTACCTGCTTGGCAAGTGGCGTGGTATTTCGACAGAGCGGTTGCGCCCCGGTGCGGCGTTCTGGCTATTTTTCTTTGTCGCCGCCATACCGCTGAACGTCGCCACGATTCGGTGGTATTGCTATCTGGGGACGGTCACACTCAACCTTTACGCACTGGTGGCGCTGTTATGGGTCTTCGTTTGCTCGCAGCTTGTGCGCATGCCGAACGCAGTGCGGTGGTTGGTCGCCGGCCTTGTTGTCGCAGAGTCCGCGATCGTGACCGCCATGTGGCTGTCGCTGGTGCTCCACAGTCCGCCCATCGAGCTAAGCGAGGACGGCCGGCGGATGACGGTTCAGGCGGACTTTGCCGTCCACAAAGATTGCCTGCGAAACGAGTTGCTCAAGCGACGGGTGTCCGTCCAGATGCTGTCGGACTGGTTCGGCGCGAAGCGCACCATCGCCTCGCTGGGCCTGGCGTCGATGGCCGTAGTGGTCGTGGGGTTTTGCGTCCGCGTTTCTTGGTCGGGCGACACGGCGCGGAATGGACCACTCAGAAAAAGCGGTTAAGTAGGTTCTCGATCATTTCCTGCCGGCCACTTCGGTTCGGTGCAGCTTCGCCTTTGTCGAGCATATACGCTTCGAGTGAGGCGAAGTTGTGCCGGCCGGCCTCGATCTCGGCGCCGAGGCCAGCGTCCCACGAGCTGTAGCGATCCTTGACGATGCGTGCCAGATCGCCATCGGCGCGGATGCGCGCGGCAGTTTTCAGACCGCGCGCAAAGGCATCCATGCCGCCGATGTGCGCATGGAAGAGGTCGAGCGGCTCGAAGCTTTCGCGGCGAACCTTGGCATCAAAGTTAATTCCGCCAGGAGCGAGCCCACCGTATTTGAGGATGGTGTGCATGCAGGCGGCCGTCAGGTAGATGTCGGTGGGGAATTGATCGGTATCCCAGCCGAGCAGCAGATCGCCGGTGTTGGCGTCGATCGATCCCAAAAAGCCTTGCATCGCGGCGTATTCGAGCTCGTGTTGCATGGTGTGGCCGGCGAGCGTGGCATGATTGGTCTCGATGTTGAGCTTTACGTGTTCGGTCAGACCGTGCGCACGGAGGAAGTTGATGCAGGCGGCGGCGTCAAAGTCGTACTGGTGCTTTGTCGGCTCCTTCGGCTTGGGCTCGAAGAGGAACTGGCCGCCGAAGCCGATCGACTTGGCATGCTCGACGGCCATGTGCATGAAGCGCGCGAGGTGGTCGAGCTCACGCTTCATGTTGGTATTCCACAGGTTTTGATAGCCTTCGCGGCCGCCCCAGAAGACGTAGTTCGAGCCCCCCAGCTCGTGTGTCACCTCGATCGCCTTCTTCACCTGTGCGGCGGCAAAAGCGAACACATCCGCGTTGGGGCTGGTCGCGGCGCCGTGCACGTACCGCGGATGGCTGAATAGATTCGCCGTTCCCCATAAGAGCCGGATTCCGGTGCGCTCTTGCTCTTCCTTGAGCACCTTGGCAATCGCATCAAGGTGCCGATTCGTTTCGGCGAGAGTCGTTCCCTCAGGCGCCACGTCGCGGTCGTGAAAGCAATAGAACGGAACGCCCAGCTTCTCCATGAACTCGAAGGCCACTCGCGCGCGACGCGAGGCGTTTTCCAGGTTGTCGACGGGAGCCTCCCAGGGGCGAATCATCGTCGGAGAGCCGAACGGATCGCTGCCCGTGCCGCGCAGGGTGTGCCAATAGGCAACGCTGAATCGCAAGTGATCCTTCATCGAGCGGCCTTCGACCAGCTCATTCTCGTCGTAGTGGCGGAAAGAAAGGGGCTCGCGCGACTCCAGGCCCTCGAAACGAATCCGCGAGATTTCGGGGAACGCTGTCATAGGGGCTGCCGCTTTCTGCAAAACAATCGTATCGCGTAGCGAAGCGACCGAAGAAACCATTATCGAGACGACCAGCAATCGTGCCACATCGGCACGCGCGAGGCAACCGGCGCGCGGAAGAGCTACGCGTAGCGATTCGCGCGGAACCAGTCCCAGGCGGCCTGGACTGACTCTTCTACCGGCCGAATTGCGTAATCCAATTCGGCACGCGCGCGGGCGGCGGAGAAATGATGCGGGACATTCGAGAACGCGGTGGCGGCGGAGTTGATGTCGGGCTCGCGCCCGGTGAGGCGGCCCCAAGCGTCGCCCGCGCGGCCCGCCACCCAAGGCATCCACCGCGGGAGCATGCCGATGGGGCGACGCACGCCGGCCACCTTGGCGAAGATGCGCCAGGCCTCGAGATACGAAAGCGGCTGCCCGCCTAATATATAGCGAGCGCCGCGCCGGCCGCGTTCCGCGGCACTCAGCACACCGGCCGAAACGTCGCGAACGTCGCAGAAATCATTGCCACCGGGGGGCGCCAGCAATGGACCGCGCCGCGCCACGGCCAAGAGCATGCGACCTGACGAGGGCTTCCAGTCCCAAGGGCCGAGCATGTAGGCAGGGTTCACGATCACCGCATCCAAACCACGGACGACCTGTTCCAGCACGATGCGCTCCGCGGCGCGTTTCGTCACGACATAGCCGCAGGCGATGTGTTCTCCGGGTGCGGTATCCTCATCGGCCGGGTTCTCGCGCGAGCCGGCCCCTAATGCATCGACGCTGGAAACATGAACCATGCGCGCACCGCAACTGCGCGCGGTGTCGGCGACGTTGCGCGTGCCGTCGACATTCACCGCCTGATGCAGCCCCGGATCGCTCCAGCCAATGTGGACCCGCGCCGCGCAGTGAATCACGCGCTCGGCATCGCGGAAGGCGCGTCGCACCGCCGCGGGATCGCGGATATCGCCGCGTGCGATTTCGACGTCGAGGCCGGCCAGTGGCCGCGGATCAGACTGCTCTCGCGCCAGCACGCGCACCCGCTGGCCCCGCGCCAAGAGTAGCCGCAAGATGTTGTTACCGACGAGTCCCGTGCCGCCGGTGACCAGCGTGACCATCGACCACTCCGTGGGTCTTCGCTGCGCACTGCGATGGCACGAGCAGGGCAACCGCGCGGCTAGTTCGCCGCAAGTTGCTTTTCCAGCACGCGACCCACATGGGCCTGATCATCGCCGGTGACCGTGAGCAGGAAGGTGATTCCCTCGAGCTGAATCGTCTTCTCGCCGCGCACCTGATAGTAGGCTTTCGCATCCGGTTTTTCCACTGGCGAGATGATCACCAGGTGTCCGCCTCCCTTAACCAGCAGAGTAGAGAGGCTCACGATCCCGTCCAAATGCAGGCCCCAAAAGCTGTCACCGGTGCGCAGGTTGAACTCCGTCGGCTCGGCAACCAGAGTTGCTTCAACGCGCGGGGGAGATTTGTAAACGTACGCTGCTGTTACGGACACAGACGTAACAGCAATCGCAACCAGTGAAAACAGCGTCTTCGGCCTCATCGAGAAGCTCCTCAGAAGTGGAGAAGAGAGATGTGATGTGCAAGTGAGGGGACCTACAACTGAATTATAGTTCCCTCAATCGTTGTCGTCGTGCCAAATAAAAAATTTGTCCGAATCGCCCGAGGTAACCTACCTCGCCTCTATTAGCTTTGTTGCTGTGGCCCGCCCAACAGTCACAGGATTCCGATCGGTGCGGCAACTCGACATCGCGAGCGGGGGCGTCACCGCGCGGCGCGAAGCCTTTAGCGTGCTAACGAGTCGAGGTACCTGATGCTTCTGAGCTCGTTCAGGTGGTGCCGTGCGGCGTCGAGATCACCCTTCTGGCGGTACAGAGTCACCAGGAGCTGGTGTGCGTAGACCGCGAAGGGATCGAACTCGACGGCGCGCCGGTACTGCTCGATCGCACGATCCGATTCGCCACGGAAGTAGAAAACGTGGCCCAAACTGACCGCCTGGCGCACAACTCTGTTGCTTGGCTCGCCTATCGTCGATTGCACCGCCAGCACGCCGCAAACCAGCACTGCCGCGAGGATCATCCGTGGTCCTTGCGCGCGCCACGTGCCGCGAAAGGAGGCCTCGAGTACCAATCCCAGGGCTACAGCCAGCGCCATGGCCACCGGCACCAGGCTCCAAATGGCGAACTGGTTGGAAAGCAAGTTGTTGGCGATCGTACGCTCACGCAACAGCGGCCAAGCGAGGTTGTACGCCGGGTTTCTGAATTCGTCCGGGAAAAAGGGGAATGTCACCTCGGCCAACGCGGCCAGCAGCAATCCGACCGCCGTCAATGAACTGAACACGATCGCCTTAGCGCCCCCCGGACGCAGGTTGCGGAGCGCCCCGCAGACCCCTACGAGCAGAAACGGGATCGCGGGCACCAAATAACGGGTGCCCATGCTCCAACCGCCCTTCCAATCGACCGTTGTGGCCGCAAAGCCGGCGATCGCCAGCACGACCAGCAGCGACACGACGGCCAGCCGGCGGTGCTCTCGATCGCGAGAGAGCACGAGCCAGCCCCAGGGGGCCAACAGCAAAACCGGCGAAAAGAAGAACAGGCCGCGCGAGGGGGAGCCGGACATTCCAGCAAATGCCCTCCAGTGCGGCGTTTGCACTCCCCAAAAACCCTGTCGGTACGGCTCGGCATACTGCTCGTCGGCATGGAAATGGAATCCGACACGCAGCGGATGATCGAAACAGGCATAGTTATACGCCATCCAAAGGCACAGTGGCGGAAGCAAACCGGCGACAAACGCCAAGAAACGAAACGCGTCGAATCGCTCGCCCACCAGTGCATAGAGTGCTAGCACGGCCACGGCCACCACGACGACGTAATCGACCGTGAACGCAGTGCCGGCCAACAGCCCCGCCCCTGCGGCCTTCGCCAGGCGCAGTGACGACGACGTGGTGCGCCCCGCATCGTGCGTCCAGTTAAACGCCAAAAAGCACAGAATCCCCGCCGGAACGTGGGCGAACAGGTGTGTGGAATAAATGAAGAAATTGGTTCCCAAAGCCCCCACCACGATGAGCGCCAGGCCGAGCTGAACGGAACCGGCGAATGCAGCCAGCCGTCCGCGGATCCCCATCCAAAAGGCGACGGCCGGCAATGACAAGCCCAACAGGCGAAGCCCATACAGCATTCCGGCGTAATCGTCGCCTGCGATCGCTGTTTTGCGCAGCACCCACGCAATCGGCACGAGCAAAAAGGAATAACCCGGTGCCTTGTCGGAGTAGAAATGGCCGCCCACGTGAGCCTTATCTTGGATGTCGCCGTATCGCTGGAGGCAGCGGTCGATCGACAGCGAGCCGTCGTCGATGATTGCCAGCGTCAGATAGACGCGGCTGCCGGAGTTCGGTTCGACCCAACTGGGGTAACTGTCAATGACGTAGACGTAGCAGACGGCCAGCGACAGCGCCAACGCCCAGGCTTGCCATCGCTCGGTCGTGAGGATTGACATTCCGTGACTTGCTCCGCCTGACCGGCCGTCGCCCGACCCATTCGGACATTTCGGTGTAATCCTCATTATTGCTATAAGCGTTGCCGATAAACCATGACGAAGAGCGATCGAGCGACCTGGTGCTCGTCGACGGGCGAGGACCTCATTCGGGCCGGCGGCGATAGCTCCAATTCAGTCGCCCCGAACCGATGCGCGGACGGAAGGCGTGTCTATGGTGCGCGTTGCGTGGGGGGCGATCATCGCCTTTTCGCTGCTTGGCCACGAGCACGCGCTAGCGGACATTGAGGCAGCGCGGCTGCGCCAGGAACTACCCGGTGAGCTAGTCCCGATTGGCCAGCCGGTCGTGCGCGCGGCGCCCATGTCGCTAGGCGACTTCGAGTCGCTGGCATTGGCGAACAGCCCGGCTTTGGGCAAGGCCGCCGCCGCCGTGGGCGCCGCGCGTGGACGTTGGCTGCAAGCGGGCCTGCCGCCCAATCCCGTTGCTGGCTATCTGGCCACGGAGATCGGCAACGAGGGGCGAGCCGGCCAGCAGGGTGCATACCTTGGTCAAGAGATAGTGACCGGCGGCAAGCGGCGCCGCGACCGAGCGGCCATGTCGCACGAGATCCGCCGTACCGAGGCCGAATTGGCGGCCGAGCGATTTCGCGTCATCACCGATACGCGACTGGCGTTTTTCGACGCGCTCTGGGCGCAGCGGCGCGTGGAGATCGCTCGACAGCTCGCCGAGCTAAGTCGCCAAGGCGTGCGCACGGCGACCGGACTCTTTCAGGGCCAGCAAGTGAGTGAAGCCGATGTACTGCAAGCTCGCATCGAGGCGGAGACGACCGAGCTGCTGGTCGTGGGTGCGGAAAACGATCAAAGTGCCGCGTGGCGGCGGCTGACGGCGATTGTCGGCTTGCCGGAGCTCGCGCCGGCGCCCATGGCAGGCGACCTGGAAGCGATCGGCGAGCCGATCGCATTTGAAGCCGCGCTCAGTCGGCTATTCGCCAGCAGTCCCCAGATCGCGGCGGCCGATGCTCAAATTGGACGTGCACGCGAAGCACTCTCGCGCGCACGAGCGGAGCGCATCCCGAACCTGGATGTGGAGACCGCCGTCCAGCACGACAACGCAACCCATTTCGACTACGCCAACGTGCAAATCGGCATGCAGCTTCCGATCATCAACCGCAACCAGGGCGCCATTGCGCAAGCGCAAGCCGAGCTGGCCGCCGCCCAGAGCGAGCGGCTGCTATTGCGAAACGAGCTGCAACACCGGCTGGCCGAGGTGTACCGGCGGTACGCCATCGCGCGCGAGCGCGTGGTGCGCTTTCGCCAGCGCATCCTGCCCGACGCACAGCGGACGCTCCAGATCGCCACGCGCGGCTACCAGGCGGGAGAGTTCAATTATTTGGAGTTTCTCACCGCCCAGCGTACTTACTTCCAGTCGAATATGGCGAACCTGGAGTCGTTGCGCGAGCTTCAGCGGAGCGCCGCGGAGCTCGACGGTTTCCTCCTTTGGGGGAGCCTCAGCGGCGCAGCGGGGACGAATCCTCCGGGATAATCCAGGCGGCTCGCATTGGATTCCGCAGGGTGCGTCTCGTCAGCGCGATTGTCCTAGCGCGGCCGATACAGCGCGTGATTGGAGCGGAGTTGATACTCCAACACCTCGCGCTCCTCGCGCGTCATGACCGGTTGTTGTTGCAACCTTTCCTGAACTTGGCGAGCGCTTTCGACGTTCGGCGCCTGAATCATCCAGCCATTGCCGCTGGCATCATGGACGTAGAACCAGAACGGCATCAGCTCCTGTTCGTTGGAAGTGGACCGCGCCGTCAGCTTGAACCGAACCTGGCCCGAGAGAGACGGGTACTGGATGACGACGAACCCCTCGCCGACCTTGCCTTGGGTCACTCCGAACAGATCACTGTGCCCACTGGTGGGCCGCCGATACTCATGGTATTGGCCTGGCGCTAACTCCAATTCGCGCGTCCACGATGGCCCATTCGCGCGGCGCAGCCGATAGCGAAGGACCTGCGGGCTAATGTTCCAGATTTGACCCACGCCCGGCTGTACCGCATCGGCGGTCACCTGCGCGTTGGCCGGCATGGGTGCCAAATCTAGGCCCACCCATGCAACCAAAAGGTACGTGATGGCCAACCGCCGGGCGTGACGTCGTGGATTCCTGCTGAGATGTCCAGGTTTAAGAGACGGACGAAATGGGTGGACTGTCATCATCGGCTGCTCCGTTTTGTACGCGAATCGTGCACATGGCCTCCCTGACCAGTATAGCCTGCCGGAATTGGTCGACGACAATTCGTGCGTTCAGCGTTGGTCTGGGCCGGCGACGCGGTGCAGCTCACTGGCCGCCAGCAGAAAGAACACGTTGTGTACCAGCCAGGGCTCGCTAGTGCGGAAAGAGGGGGACCGGTTGCCACCGCGACTCAGGTCGAAGCCCGGCCGGTCCGCCAGCCCCATGTCACGCACGAAGCCATTGGGGATGGCGCCGGGGACGGCGCCGCGCTCGCGTCCGTGGATCATGTTATAGCGGTGGTGGTACCGCGCGGGATTGACCTGGCCGTGTCCTTCGAACATGCACAAATGGAGCGTGTTCTTACCGAGCACCCAGTCGATCTGGTCCGACGCATAGGCGAGGGCGCGCTGGTCACCATTTAGGCGATAGATCAGAAGTGCCGTCCAGGCGCGCGACAAGAGCCAGAAGTTTACGCCCAGGCCCACGAAAGGGTGAAAATACTCTGGGTTTGCCTCGGTGACCCCCTGGCGCGACAGGCCGAAGGGGTTGTCGGCCCTGGAGAGACAGAACGAGAGGTACCTTTCGAGCGCGGCGATAATTCGCGCGCGCAGCGCGTCATTCGCGTATTGAATCGCAAAGGTGGCCAATGCCGCGGCCGCCACGTCGCCATGGTCCCCGGTATCGCCAGAGAAGCTGCCTCGCTCGTGCTGTCCGTCGAGAAGCTGCCGACAGGCTGCTTGCGCGAAATCGAGAAGCGCTTGCTCGCCGGTCGTCTTGTGCAATTCGCAGGCGCTCAGCAGCAGCAGTGTATTGCTGCTTGCACCCTCGCTATTGATCGACGCCTCCCACAACCGCCGCGCCCGCGCGAGGTAGTCTTCCGCGAGCGCCCGGTCGCTCACCGAGCGAGACAGCGCCGCCCATGCGGCGATCGTCAAGGGTGAGTTCCCATTACCCTCGGCGATCACCGGATCGTCCGATGTACCTGGCTGGTTATCGGTATGGCGCTCGGGCGCCAGCCAGCGCATCCAATCGCGTCCGGGCCCCTGCAGCACGTCAGCGCGCAAGAGTCCATCGTCGGCGCGCTGCATTTTGGCCAGGAAGGCCGCGCCCCAACGGGCTTCGTCGAGCGCGTCGGGACGCGAATCACCGTCGCGATCGTGGGCCGCGAAGACCGCCGGATGAGTCGCATGGGCGTGGCACAGCGCATAGGCCGCCGCGCCGTCGCCAAATTGCCACATCGGCTTGTTGTAGTCGCCGGCGCTATGCCAGCCTCCGGTGACGTCGATATGGCTTCCGTCCTTCAGCCGTGCATCGTCCAGATGGCAGGCCGCGTGCCAGTCGGGCACGTTGAAGCCGCACCGCTGGACGAAAAAGAAGTCGACAGCCGACTGGGCCGTGCGCTCCAGCAACTGGCCGCGGCCGACGTGAATCGAGTGCGAAGTGCCGCGAATATCGGCAACTGTCGCCTCGGCGCGGAAGGTGCCTTCCTCGCGTAATTCGGAGAAATCGACTCGCCAGAAGTACCAACCCCAATCATCGTCCGTGCCACCGTGAATCCGCCCGGAACAGGCGGCTTCCCCTTGCCAGGCGACGCGGCCGGCGGCGTCCAGCAGGCGGCACACCGCGGTCGATTGCTCGGCCGGGAAAAAATTCGTGGCGACCACCAGGCTCTTCGGCACGCCCAGTTCATATGCGACTTGATTTGCGAACACCTGTACGAGCTGACGCGCGGGCTGCATTAACACCAGGTCGAAGTCATCGAACCAGGCACGCCCGCGCGAGCAGGCTGCCACCAGGCGGACCGTGGCCGCTCGTTCTGGCACTGATGTGAGTGTGACTCGCAGTGGCTGCCACGATTCACCGCTGGCCGGCTCGCCGCGATCGACGCGAAGCACTTGCTGCATGTCGTCCTGCCAACAGGCCCACAGCTCGGCGGTCGCGGTTCGCTCGGTTCGTGTGAGACACGACAGCTCGAGCCGGTCGGTCCAGTGTGGGACCGGGTAATTCACCGACGAGATGGCGTACCAGTCGCCCTCGGTCGAAAGGCGAAGACTTGCGTCGTCGCGATGCCGCACCTCGGCGTCGGACCGATGCTCGCCGCGGCGCGCCCCGGGTCGAAGGTCGGCGTTTTTTTCCTCGTCCCAGAACGGAATCCGCCCGCGCGCGTCGGGCGTGACCGACTTGTTTCCCAGGTACGAGACACTAACCCGCGTGATCGACACGTCGTCCAAGTCGGCCGCGCCCTGGCTCCAGAATCGCACGCGGCCGCTCTTGAGCGGCGACCGCCATTCCACCGCCACATAGCGCCATGCGTCGGTATCGGCGACGAGTGGAGCTTCAATTGTTTGTCGCACCTGCGATTGTTCGTCCAGCAAGTCAATGCCCAGTCGCGCGATGCCGCGCGCGGCGCGCAGCCAGCCCTCGAGTCGGTAATCCACCTCGCCGCGCAGTTCGATCACCTCACTTTCGGCGACGACGGCACCGGCAGCCGATTCGCCATGCAGGTGGCGCTTGCCGCCGCGCGAATCGCCGCTGGCCAGGGAGCCGCCGGCGTGCAACCGCCAACCGGTCGGCGAATCTCCGCCCTCCTCGAACGAGCCATTCGGCAAGATCGGCTCAGCCGCCTCGGCCGCGCCAACCGCCAGTGCACAGACACAGATTTTCAGCAACAGGGTGATCGACATGTGTTGACTCGCAGCGAGCCACCGAGTTTACCTCGGTGGTTGTCGCCATAGTTTTGCAATCGCCTCGTACCCACGTCAACACGGCGAAAACGCCTCGACCGCCACCTCGCGCCGCTGCCGGCTTGACTCATACAGCGCCTCAAGCATCGCCGTGGTAGTCACCGTCTGCCATAGCGCGATCGGCGGGGGCATATCATCGAGCACGTGACGCACGAATTGGTCTATGAGCGGCGCATGCGAGGGGAATCCGCTCGGTTGCGGCAGTGCCACGTCCCAGGGCTGGCGATCACGCTCGCCGAACACCTGGCACTGCGGCCAACGGGCGCCGGCACGGCTGCCGAACCAGTCGATGCGCCACATTTCTCGCTCGGGTTGAAAGCCCAGCCAACTGGTCTCAATCACAAGGATGGTTCCGTTCTCGAACCGCACCATCCCGACGGCGAAATCCTCGACGTCGACGGTCGCCGCGTCCCAGCCGCCCCATTCGCCGCCCAGATCCCCGCGTCGAGCAAGGTAATTGAACGCCGCGCCCGAGACGGTCACAGGCGTCGGGCAGTCGATCATCCACCACGCGAGGTCGAGCAGGTGGGCACCGAGGTCCATTAGCGCCCCGCCACCGCTGAGGGAGCGATCGGTGAAGCCGGGGCGCGGCGGCAGCCGCCGGCGTCGCAAGTACTGGCAGCGTGTGTAATAGACGTCGCCCAAAGGTTTGCCGCTCAGGTGCTCATGGAGCTGTACGACACCCGGCTCGAAGCGGAGCACCTGCGCGATCATGAGCTTACGGCCAGTGCGCCGCGCCGCGTCGAGCATCGACGCCGCGCCGGCCCGCGTCGTGGCCATCGGTTTTTCGCACAACACGTGCTTTCCGGCTTCGAGTGCTTGCGTCGCCATCGCGGCGTGCAGCGCGCTCGGGGCACAAATGTCCACGACGTCGATTTCGCGATCGTCGAGCAGCAGCCGGTAGTCGGCCACGCGCCGGCGCACGTCGCGCCACGCGGCCGTGGCGGCCAGAGCTTCGGCCATCGGGTCAGCCACGGCGACGACCACCGAATCGCTCCGAGAAAGCCACGCCGGCAGATGCGCATCGAGCGCGACCGCGCCGGCGCCGATGATCGCCACTCGAAGTTTCGCGACAGACATGCGTGCGTAGCCCTTGGTGAATTCGAACCGGCGCGGCGTCTCAACCTATCACGGCGCCGGCGGCAATCCCAGAGTTTGCCGCGGCAGATGGTTGATCGGCGCCTTTGCCACCCAGTACAATCCCGCCACTTGGGCAAGGGACCATTCATGGCGCGCGCGTTTTTAGGGATCGACGTCGGTACTTCGGGCACCAAGACGCTGGCCATTGATGGGCGAGGCAAAATCCTGGCCCAGGCATTCGCCGGCTATCCGTCCTTTCATCCCAGGCCCCTCTGGAGCGAACAGGACCCCGACGACTGGTGGCGTGCGACCGTCAAGACCGTTCGCGCGGTCGTCAAACAGGGCAAGTTGAAAAAAACGGACGTCGGTGCAATCGGGCTCTCGGGCCAGATGCACGGGTCGGTGTTTCTCGATCGGCGCGACCGCGTCATCCGGCGCGCACTGCTTTGGAACGATCAGCGGACGGCGGCCGAGTGTGAGGAAATTGAGCAGCGAGCTGGCGGACGGAGCCAACTCATCGAGTGGGTCGCCAACCCGGCGCTGGCGGGCTTTACCGCGCCCAAGATCGTGTGGCTGCGGAATCACGAGCCACGTCACTATGCGCGGCTACGGCGAGTACTGTTGCCGAAGGACGATGTGCGTCGGCGCCTCACGGGTGAATTTGCCACGGACGTGAGTGACGCCAGCGGGACGTTGCTCCTGGACGTGCGAGGTCGCGACTGGTCGAAACCGCTTCTTTCGGCGCTAGATCTCGATCGGCAATGGCTGCCCGATTGCCACGAATCGGAGGACGTGACCGGCAAGCTCACGGTCGCGGCGGCCAAGGAGCTTGGCCTGTCGAGCGAGTGTTTGGTGGTGGCCGGCGGCGGCGACTGCGCGGCGGGCGCCATCGGCACGGGGATTGTGCGGAGCGGGGCGCTGTCGACGTCGATTGGCACCTCTGGCGTGGTGTTCGTGCACAGCGACGAAGCGGCCATCGACCCGGCGGGCCGGCTGCACACCTTTTGCCACGCGGTGCGCGGCAAGTGGCACATGATGGGCGTCACGCTGTCGGCGGGCGGCTGCCTGCAATGGTTTCGCGACGAGCTATGCTGTACGGACAACGAGCTTGCCACGCGCCGGAAGAAGGACGTCTACGACCTGCTGGCGGCCGAGGCCGCGAAGACGCCGGCCGGAAGCGAGGGTCTCTTCTTTCTGCCCTATCTCTCCGGCGAGCGCACGCCGCATGCCGACCCCGTGGCGCGAGGTAGTTTTGTCGGACTGTCGTTGGCGCATACTCGCGGCCATCTGGTGCGTGCCATCATGGAAGGGGTCGCCTATTCGTTGCGCGACTGCCTCGAGATCATCCGCGAGCTGGGGGTGACGGTGCGACAGATTCGCGCATCGGGTGGCGGAGCCAGAAGCCCGATTTGGCGGCAGATTCAGGCCGATGTGTTCGGCCAGAATGTCGTAACGGTGAACGCTGAAGAGGGCGCGGCCTACGGTGCGGGACTCCTGGCGGCGGTCGGTGCCGGAGCCTTTGCCAACGTCGTGGAAGCCTGTGACGCGACGATCGACATAGTCAGCGAGACGCGATGCAATCGCGCGGTCAACAGGCGGTACGATCGGGCCTTTGGCGTCTACCAGCAATTGTACCGGTCGCTGAAGGACGATTTTCGCCGCATTGCCGCTCTCGGTGAATTGTAGTCGATCGACTACCACGGTTGTGCTTGATGACGGGTTCAGAGAGACGTTTCTCGTTGCGCAAGATGAGGCTGGCGCAAGAGTTTTCTCGCGCGATCGCGACACTTTCCACGTTGACCCGACGGTGCTGTTCATGGTATTGTTCGATATAGAGTCTTGATCGCACGAACTGTGCGGAAAGACACTCCGGCCGCGTGCGTGTGGAATCCCTTCGGGGGCTTCGCGGCGCGCAGTCCGGTCACGTCAACAGGTCACGTCTGATCGGATCACGTTTGCCACGTCGTGGCTGCACGATGCGCCGCGGCGCTGATCGCGAACTACATGCCAGCATCGGCATTGCCTTCGCTCAGGCGATGCGCGATGGGACACGTGGTCGCGACGCGAATCGGTCCGGTCGTGCGGCATCCGAAAGCGTCGCATGGTACAGCGGACAATGCGATCCTGGCCGGCGCTGGCGCTCTTTGTTCTGGTGCTGTATGCGCGTGTCTCTCCCGTTCGGCATCCTCTACAGCCGGGGCGGCTGTATGACGTCGCCGTCGAATCCTCGACGGCCACGTTCGATTTACCCTTCCGCGAGCAGAACGAGCAATACTTGCTCGTGGTGGCCAATCCGTCGGTGCTGCCGGAGCCACAGACTGTCACGTTCTCGGCCGAGCCGATCGACGATGTGCGGTTGACGCCCCTTTCGCCGGTCCCCAGCTTGAACCGAGCCACGGCGCCGTCACTTCCTCGTTCATCCGTCCGGTCCAACCCATCGCCGGCGATTGCACAGCGGGAGTTCTGGATCCCGGTCACCGGTGGCTCGCTGGAGAATCCGGCGACCTATCGGCGGATCGTCGGAAAACTGGCGGCAGAGGGCCGAGGTGTGCGCGTCTATGTCGACCGTGACGACTCGGTGGCGAACTACACCATCGCCCAGATCGTCCGGCGCTTTCCGGTGACAGTGCGCCCCAAGATCGAGAAATACCTGGGTACGGCACGCGACATCGACGGCGACGGCGTTCTCACAGTCGTGTTGACGGGGTGGCTCGATCGGCTGGAGGGAGGCCGTGCGCCCTTGGGTGGAATGGTGCTCCCCAGCGATTTTCGCACCGACCGTCCAACCCCGTTCTCGAACCGAGCAGACGTGCTGTACCTGAACGCCAGCGTCCGCCCGGGCCGCCACCTGGAGACGCTGCTGGCTCACGAGCTGGCCCATGCGGTGGTGGCGAGCAACCGCGTGGCCGCCGGGTCGTACTTCTTTCCGGCAACCGAGGAACAAAGCTGGCTCAACGAGGGCATGGCCCACGTGGCCGAGAACCTGCAAAGCGACAACTGGTCGAACCTCGACTATCGCGTGGCGCGGTTCCTGGCCGCGCCGCACGCCACGCCGCTAGTGGTGGCCAATTACCACGACGTGGGCCTGTGGCGCGACTCGGCCACGCGCGGCGCCACCTATCTCTTCGTGCGTTGGTGCGTCGATCACTTCGGCGTGGGGCTTTTGCCGCGGCTGGTCGACTCGCGACTGACGGGCGTCGCCAATGTCGAGGCTGCCACGCGCTCGCGTTTCGATCGGCTGTATCGTCACTTTGCGGCGGGACTGTTCCTCGACACGGCAGGAGTGCACGTCACCGTAGCAACAAACGAAAAGGTTTTACCGCCTCTGGACCTGGGCAAGCCTCTGGGCGCCGCTGGGCTGTGCGGACCCTGTTTCGACGCTTGGGACGTATCACGCGGCTGGACGACTCCCGGCCCGATGCCGCTGGCGAGCGTCGCCGCGCGCCATATCGTTCTCTCGGCGAGCCATTCGGGCGCACGGCGCATCAGCGTCCGCGCCGCGAGTGCCTCTCCGCTGCAAGTGACGCTCGTGCGAATGCCGCCGACCATGGCGCGCCTGAACCTGGCCGTGACTCGTTCGCCCCAGGGGGCCTGGGAGATCCGCCTCGCCGAGCAGGTGGGCGTCGACGTGCAACTCTCGCATGTTGTCTGGGAGACCGACGAGCCCGAGCGACTACCACCTGGCGCACCGACGGCGGTCTGCCTGACGGAGCAGCGCCTCAGCGAGTTGTTTGACGACCCCCTGGTGCCGGGGAGTGGAACGCTCGTGAGCCGCCCGATCCGTTTCACCGGCATGCCACGCGGCAGGCTGGTGGTTCGCACGATGGGCACCGACTCAGACGGTCACCGTGTGGCCGCCTGGACGCGCGTTGATCTCGGCCGCTCGCGCGAGTTGGCCACCACGCGTTCGCAATCTGACAGCGAGGCGCGCATCAGCGGCACATAGCAGGCACGCATTGTCAGCAGGATGCCGCCCGTCGATATTCCCATACCGCGCAAGCGTGCCGATAATCGATATCGGGGGCGATGACGAGCAAACTTGGGAGTGTCTGCGCGAGCGAGGATTTTTCGCGTGAGCCGACGCGTCATCACGCTCACGACCGATTTCGGCCACGGCAGCGCGTACGTCGCCGCCATGAAGGGCGTGATCTTATCGATCAACCCCGAGGCGGCGCTGGTCGACATTTCGCACGACATTCCGCCGCAGGACATCCGACGCGCGGCGCTGGTGCTGGCCGACGTGTGTGACCGGTTTCCGGCCGAGACAATTCACGTGGCGGTGGTCGATCCTGGCGTGGGCAGCGCGCGGCGCATTATTTACATGCACCTGGGGACGCAGCATTACATCGCGCCGGACAATGGGTTGTTGAGTGCCTTGGTCGTGCGACGCACACCTACTAAAATCGTGGAGCTGGCGGAGCCGAGTTTCTGGCTTGAACCGGTCTCACCCACGTTTCACGGGCGCGACGTGATGGCGCCGGTGGCCGCGCGACTGAGCCTGGGACTCGACCCCGAGCGATTGGGCGTGCGGCGAGACGAGATCGTGCGGCTCGTATGGCCGGAGGTCAAGGTGTCGGATCGGCGGATCGCGGGCATGGTGCAGTCAGTCGACTCGTTCGGCAATCTGATCACGAACATCACGGCCGAGGAGCTCGCCGCGATTCCCGCCGGCATCGAGGTCCACGTGCGGTGCGGCGAGCATGAGACGTTTGGCATATTCCGCACCTACAGCGATCAACCACCGATGACGCTGATCGCACTGGTCGGCTCCAGCGGGCGGCTGGAATTGGCAATCGTCGACGACAGCGCCGCCGCGATGCTGGGCGAATCGGCCGGTTCTGAAGTCACGCTCTCCTGGTGAGCAAGCGCGATTGAACGACCCCTCACGCGATGAGCTCGAACGCTGGGACCGCCAGATCGTCTGGCACGCCTTTACCCAGATGTCTGAGTACGAGCCGCTGTTGATTGAGCGCGCACGCGGCTGCACGCTGGTCGACATCGACGGCCGCGAGTACATCGATGGTGTCAGCAGCCTTTGGTGCAACATTCACGGGCACCGCCATCCGCGGCTTGACGCGGCACTGATGGCTCAGGCGGAACGGATCGCTCACACGACGCTCCTAGGCACGTCGAACTCGACGACGATCCGACTCGCCAAGCGGTTGGTCGAGCTTGCCCCGCCGGAACTGGAGCACGTCTTCTTCTCTGACAACGGCGCCACGGCGGTCGAAGTGGCGCTGAAGATGGCGTTTCAGTATTGGCGGCAGCGGTCCGATCCGCGCCCCAAGAAGACGCTGTTCGCGGCACTCGGCGAGGCATATCACGGCGATACGCTCGGCAGCGTGAGCGTGGGGGGCGTCGAGCGATTCCATCACATGTTCGAGCCGCTGTTGTTCGAGACGATCCGATTGCCGGTGCCCCATCCGTATCGGCTTCCCGAGGGCGTGCGGACGGAGGCCGCCCTGCAATACCATCTTGATCTTCTCGACGAGGTGCTCGCGCGCGAGCACGAGCGCGTCGCCGCCGTGGTGATCGAGCCCTTGGTTCAGGCCGCCGGTGGCATCCTCGTCCACCCCAGCGGCTACCTCCGCGGCGTTCGCCAGCTTACACGCCAATATGATGTGCTATTGGTGGCCGACGAGGTGGCGGTGGGATTTGGCCGCACGGGCACAATGTTCGCCTGCGAGCACGAGGGCGTATCGCCCGATTTTCTGTGCCTAGCCAAGGGCATCACGGCTGGGTACCTCCCGCTGGCAGCCACGCTCACCACCGACGAGGTGTACGGGGCCTTTCTCGGCCGATACGACGAGGCCAAAACCTTCTTCCACGGACACACCTACGGCGGCAACGCCCTGGGTGCGGCGGTGGCGCTGGCTTCGCTCGATGTTTTCCGGGAGGAACGCACGCTCGAACGCTTGCGCGAGAAGATCACGCGACTGCGGCGGCATCTCGAGCGGATCGCGGATCATGCGCACGTGGGCGACGTGCGACAGTGCGGCCTGATCGCCGGCATCGAGCTGGTCGCCAACCGCCAGACCAAGGAGCCCTACACCTGGGCCGAAAAACGCGGCATCCGCGTTTGCGATACGGCGCGCACGCACGGCGTGCTATTACGCCCCCTGGGCAACGTGGTCGTAATCATGCCCCCCTTGGCAATCTCACTTGACGAGATCGACCGTATTGCCTCGGCCGTCGAGCACGGAATCGAAGCGGCAACCAGCGAATAGCGCGTAGGGCGCGTCGACGGGCACCAGCGATAGCTGGTCGGCGAGGCGCGCCGACCACCCTAGGCGAGCGGCCGGCGTAAGCCGGCCGGTGCGTTCGCGACACCTCCATTCCAGAGGGATTGCGGCACTCAGCCAGGGTTGCGGCGCAGCCGCTACCCTGGGAAATTGGAATGAACAAATCACCAACCCTGAAAGGGTTGCGTCGCGCGCACTGAGGGGGTGCAAACCTTCGCACCAACCCATGACAAACTTCACCCACTTCGACGAACAAGGCGCCAGCCGCATGGTCGATGTCGGCGACAAGCCGATCACCGCGCGCACGGCCCGCGCGAGCGGCCGGGTTCGGCTTCGCGCGGAAACGCTCGCGCGGATTCGCGACCGCGGCATGGCCAAGGGGGATGTGCTGGAGGTTGCACGCCTGGCCGCCATTATGGCCGCCAAGCGCACGTCGGAACTCATTCCACTGTGCCACCCATTGCCTCTGGATTCGATCGAAGTGTCATTTGATTTCCCCGACGCGGAGTCGGTCACCATCGAGGCCACGGTGCGCGTCACGGCGCGCACGGGGGTGGAGATGGAAGCGCTCGTGGCGGTGAGCGCCGCCGCACTCACCATCTACGACATGTGCAAGTCGATCGACCGCCAGATGACGATCGACTCAATCCGCCTCGAAGAAAAATCCGGCGGCCGCAGCGGACATTTCCACAGGCAACCGGGCGCGTAGGTCGTGGCCCCCGGACGACAGTTCCGTGCCGCTCGATGACGTGATGCTGACGAACCATGTGAAGCCGCTACCTTGGAGTTGTAGGTCAGGCACCCCGTGCCTGACACAGCCCCGCCGCTACCGTTGGCATTACTCAAGTGCCCTGGTTCAGCATGCCATCCACGAAAGACCGTTACCTCGACGTGACATTCCGCAAAGGTAATCCCTTTGCCGCCTATCTCTATCTGCCACGCGAGTCGAATGACGCCAGCGCGCGGGTTGAGCGTTACGAACATGGCCTCCTAGTCGATCGCACCGCCGATGGCCGCGCCATAGGAGTCGAGATTTCCGATCCGCGGCATGTGACGCTCACAGGAATCAACCACGTGTTAACCGAGTTGTCGCAGGAACCGCTGTCTGCGGCCGACATCGCGCCGCTGGGAGCGGCATGACCATTGGTCGGATGGTTGCTGTGGGCGTTCGGCCCTTGACACCAGCGGCATCAGCGCTACACCGGAATGGGCGCAATTCGACGCCAATATGATCGCATTTCGAGGCACCGAGATGTTCGCGGAGGCGCGCCTCGCCGACCAGCTATCGCCGGTGCCCGTCGACCCGCCCTACGGCGGATCCGCCTTCGCGTCCACCGCTTGCGCCAGCTTTAGTCTGCTGCGAACGTAATCGACCACAGACTGGTTGGCCGCATCCGATTCAATCTCCGGCAGCATCGCTTCGGCCAGCGACACCTGCTTCAATGCCGCCTGCTGCCGGCCGACATTGTGCAGCGCTACGGAAAGGTCGGCGAAAGACATTGCGCGTTCCACCGGCGTGATGCCCTCTGCCTTGAGAACCAAGTCGAATGCCTCCACCGCCTCTGAGTTTCGACCTGCACGGATCAGTAGGCGTCCGCGCAGGATTTCAACCAGAAGCCAATCGGCGCTTCCCGGTTTGACAAGTTTGCGCGCGGATTCGTAGGTCGCAATGGCTTCATCCAAGCGCCCGGCGTTCTTGAGCTGATCGGCCTCTTGCCGGTGATAGCGCAATGCCGCGCGGGGGTCGTCGGCGACGTCGGCGATCAGTTGGTCGTACACCACGATCGCTTCATCGATTCGTCCGAGACGGCAAAGATTGAATGCCACGCGGCTGCGAAAGTGTCGCCGGTCCTCGGCCGAAATCCCTTCATCTGTGGACAACTGCTTCGCGATCACTAACGCCTCGTCGTTGCGCTGGCTCCATTCCAGAAAGACTTGCCGACTGCGCCGCAACTGATACCGGAATTCCGGGGATTTTGCTCGCTGTAACTCGTCTTCGATCAGTCGGTTGGCGGCCTCGAAGCCCTCTTGGCGGTAAATCGTGTTGATATGCCCATGAATTGCGGCGACGTGCTGCCGCTCGGTCTCGGCGGACAGGATTTCATCGTATTTCGACTTCAGGCGCGCCGCGTTCGTCGCGTCGAGCGCGCAAATCTCGTCGATCTCCTGGCGGTAGAACTGTACGAGTGGGTCTCCGTTGTCCCCAACGTAGTCGGCATTGCACGACTTCCGAACCACCGACAGCGCCTCGTCCAGATGGCGCGCGCGCTCGAGCCCTTGCGATTGTTCCGCCTTGCTGAGAGCCGCGTCACGATCTTTTCGGCCTTGAGCCAGTTTTTGCAAATGCCGAACGTATGCGCTCGCTCCGATCTCGATATGACCTGTGACCGCGTACGGCCGGCCGGTCGGATCGGCCAGAAACACCGTCGGAAACGCGCGCACGTGGTACTGATCGCGCCAGGCAACGTACTTTTCGCGAATCGCGTCGGGAAGTGAGTCCGTCGACGCCGGAAACTCAAGCTCGACCAGGACGAACGCCTCGTGTGCTGGAGCAAACTCGCGTTTGCTCAGGACGTCGCGTTCGAACTCAATGCAGGCGCCGCACCACTCCGTTCCCGTGAAGTTGATCAGGAGGTCTTTACCCTGTTGAGCCGCCAGACGTTTTGCATGGTCAAGATCACCGTGCCATCCGTCGGCTCCGTAAGCGGCACTGGCGATCAATGGCACCAGGCTAAAGATCAAACGCCAACCGATGCGGCCAACATATCGGTCCATCATGCAATCGACCTGTCCATCAGTATGGCTCGAAGAAGGTGCCGGACCGATTGAACGATATGCGGTGGCCGCCTTGGATTCAAGACAAGCGAAACCTGCCGGCGATCGGGGGCGAGATCTGATATACTTTGACATTTGCTACAGAAGCTGCATTCGAACGCGCCGATCCGTCGGTTCTGGACCGGATACTCGAACCGGTGGCCCAGACGATGAGCCGTGAACAGGCGGAGCGGTTGGTGAACTTGAAGGCCGATTCGGCCGTCCAGTCGCGTCTCGATGAACTCGCCGACAAGTGCACGGAGGGCGCGCTCACCCCCGATGAGTCGTCCGAGTACGACACCTAACTCAAGACCATTCAACTCATTAGCATTCTGCAGGCAAAAGCTCGTCGGCTCCTGGGCAACCCCGTGGCTTAATGGACGCCGCTCTCCGACAGCTCGTTCGCGAACGAGCCAACGCGCGATGTGAATATTGCCGAATAAGCCAAGACAGCCGACCATTCGCGAGCTTTGATTTACGAGACGGCGACGAGTTCCGGCCGTATCGGGCTTGCTGGAGTGGACGTTCAATGCGAAGATGCAGTCACACCGCGAGGGAGGTGCGCGTTCGAACACCCACGCCCGGATACTCGTGACGCGCGGCGATTGCTCGGTAAAGCCGAAGATTCCTGACCGGGATCAACTTGGCGATCCGTGGGGCTGCCGAGGGAGCGGCAACCGCAGATTCCCCATGAGCACCTATTTTGTCCGGTTGACCGATATTCGCTGCTTCGGTGATTCAACACTGCCTTAACTACCGGTGACCGTCATGGCATCCAAGACTGGTAGCGAACGCTGGATTGGCTGAGCCAACGGGCCAGGAAACACGGGTGCTCGGCGGTCAACCGGTTTCATTCGGGTGCCACCCTACGCCGTTAGCCGTTTCAACGAGAGAAACGCGCAGATTACGCAGATTTCGCAGATGAAATGCAGTCGGTGCGACGGCGATCGGTGCGGCACGCGATACACTTACTTCTGGCTGAAATCTGCGGAATCTGCGGATTGATTTAACGAGGTTTAACGGCATTGGGCGCCTCCTGGCTGGGGCAAAGTGGGCAGAACCTGATACCATTGCCGCACGAGCCCCTTGGGCCGAGTAACAAACACCGCTGCACGGACGCAAAAGAACAATGACGAAAACGGATTTCTTCTTTCTATTGGAGGAGGTGCTCGACGGAGAGCCTGGCTCGCTCACCGGAAACGAATCATTTCGCGAGCTGAAGGGATGGGACTCGCTGGCGATGATCTGTTTGATTTCACTGGTCGAGGAGCGATTTGGGACCGTCCTAGCGCCAGAGAAGATCGTCGAGCGCACCACGGTGGCCGAGTTGGCGGAGTTGGCCGCCCATACGCTTGCAATTGGGCCTGGTCGATGACACTGCAGCAAATTCACGTCGTTCGAGACCGACAACGCCGCCGCGCGGCCTGGGCAGGTCGATGCCCAAGCGCAAGGCTTCGGCGACCCCGTCCTGCCCCATAACATCCCGCCGGTATAGCCCCATGCCAGCCAATATTCGGGCGATCGAGTTTCACCTGCCCGACAAGCGGCTTACCAATGTCGATCTCGCGGCCGAGTTTCCCGACTGGTCGGTGGCCAAGATCGAGAAGAAGACCGGGATCGAAGAGCGCCGGCTTGCGTCTCAGGAGGAGTGCGCGAGCGACCTGGCGGTGGCCGCGGCCGAGAAGCTGTTCGCCGCCGGCGCCTGCCGCCCGCAGGAGATCGACTATGTCCTGTTGTGCACGCAATCGCCGGACTATTTTCTCCCGACGACCGCCTGCCTGCTGCAGGACCGGCTGCGGATACCCACGAGCGCTGGGGCGCTCGATTTCAACCTGGGGTGCTCGGGATTCGTTTACGGCCTGAGCCTGGCCAAGGGACTGATCGAGACCGCGCAGGCCACCAAGGTCTTGCTCGTTACGGCCGAGACGTACAGCAAATTCATCCACCCGCGTGATAAGAGCGTGCGGACCATCTTCGGCGATGCGGCGGCCGCGACGCTCGTTCAAGAGACGGACCATCAGCGCAACCCCTCGGGAGCCGCCATGGGTCCGTTTGTCTTTGGCACCGACGGACGGGGAGCGGAAAACCTGATCGTACGTACTGGCGGCATGCGCCGGCCGCAGCAAGCGGGGAACTCGCAACCCTATCAGGATTTCCACGGCAACTGGCGGACCGAAGACAACTTGTACATGAACGGGCCGGAGATTTTCACGTTTACGCTGCAATCGGTCCCCGACGCGGTCCATGAGCTGCTGAAAAAGGCCGACAAGACGCGAGACGACGTCGACCTGTTCGTGTTTCACCAGGCGAACCAATACATCCTGGAACACCTGCGCAAAAAAATCCGCATTCCCAAGGAGCGGTATTGCGTGGCGCTGCGCGAGTGCGGCAACACCGTGTCGTCCACGATTCCCATCGCGCTCAAGAGCGCCATGGACACCGAGCGCCTCCGACCCGGAGACCTGGTCATGCTAGTCGGCTTCGGCGTCGGCTACTCCTGGGGCGCGATGCTATTGCGCTGGCCCGCGTGGTAGCCACGGCCGCAATCGCTCACAGCTCAAGCGGAAAATCGGAGAGCAGCTCGACGCCGGTGCTCGTGACCAGGTAGTCGTTCTCCAGGCGTATCCCGGCGCGAAGCTGGGGGGCGTACAAGCCCGGCTCGATCGTGAAGACGTCCCCCTCCTCGAACCTGTCGTCCCAGTTCGGGTTGACGTAGGGAATCTCGTGCGGGAACAGCCCGATGCCGTGACCCAGGTGGTGCCGGAAGCTGCCTGGCATGTAGTCGTCGAGCTGGGCCTTTACGTCCTCGAACAGTTTCCGGCAGCTCACGCCTGGCTTGACCGTCGATTCGACAAGCGGGAAGACGGCCGCTATCTGTTCCCAAGTGGCGTGTTGTTCGTCGGTGGGATGGCGGTTAACCGCAAACGTGCGGCAGTTGTCAGCGAAATAGCCCTGATATGCCGGCCCCAGGTCCAGGATGTACAGCTCGCCATCCTGAGCGAGGCGGTCACGTGGCGGCCCCCCCCGCTCGCCGCACGCATAATCGTTGCCGGTCCCGGTGAGCATTTCACCGAGTTCGGTCACGGCGGCCGCCTGCAACTGGCTGAACACATTGAGCTCGTTGATCCCGGGTTCGATGATCTCTCGCGCACGCTTGTACATCGCCCCGGTGGCGGCAATCGCGCGATGGATCCGCGCCAGCTCGTCGGGGTCTTTGCGGCGGCGGAGCGCCCGGATCTCCGCGTCGACGTCGACCAGCTCCGCATCGACCATCGTCGTCATGTGGGGCGGACAATGGCTGTACTCGATGCCGATCCGCCGCGGCGTCGCAAGTTCTTTCATGGCGCGGTGCAGCTCGGCCACCGAGCGCTGCCGCTGGTCGCTCCGCAGCGTGGAGAGCGATTTCGCCTTGTACGTGCGAATGTCATCGGCCGCCGCGACCCCCGGCGGCGAGCTCGGCGCCACAAGCGTCGCGCGCCCGTCGGCTCGCAAAAGAAAGCTCGGCTCGAAATACCAGAGAAACCGCGGCCCGGCGAGCCACTGCACGTTCTCGAGGCGCGTGACGATGACCGCGTCGAGCCGCAACGGCTCGATGCGCTCAAGCAATCGCGCCTGGCGCCGGCGGCACAGCGCGAGGTCGATTTCTATGCGGGTCGCCACAGGTCGATCGGCCTCTTGGCGTCGGTGGGAAACGGCAGTTCGATCTTACGGCCCTGACCGGCCGAGGCGTAGGCCGCCATGACAATCTCCAGCACGGCACGTCCGTCTTCGCCGGTCACCAAGGGCGGCTTGTCGTCGCGGACGCACTCCACGAAGTGGGCCATCTCTTGCGGGAAGCCGTAGTTCCAGGCCTCTTCGTAGATGGTGAAGCTCCAGCCGGCGGTGGAGCCGGCCTTCTCGACCGCGTAGCCGTAGCCGCCACGTGAATAGGTGTGAATCGCATTTCCGCGCAGTAAATCCGCATACGCGACCCCCTCGGATCCATACACTTCGGCGCGGTCGTCCATGCCGCCAGGCTTGGCCCAGCTTTCCTCGGCCACCGCAATGCAGCCGTTCTCGAACTCGATGATCACCACCGCGTCGTCGTCGCCGCGCGTCTTGTCGCCATGTACGTGCGTGCCCATTTGCGCGTAGACGCTTTTCGCACGCGGACGATTCGCGCAATCCTTGCCCGAGAGAATCCAGCGGAAGAACTCAAACGCATGGCAACCCATGTCCAGCGTCACGCCGCCGCCGCTGCGGTTCACGTCCCAGAACCAGGGCGAGTGCGGGCCGTCGTGCTTTTCGGACTGCTTAACGAGGTAGGGGCGGCCCAGCGCGCCTTCGTCGACAAGCTGCTTCAGGCGGACATACTTGGGCGCAAAGAGGATCTCCTCGGCATACATCAGCTTCACGCCGGCGCGGCGGCCGGCGTCGATCATCCGGTCGCACTCCTGGAGATTGAGCGCCATCGGCTTTTCCAGCACCACGTGCTTTCCGGCCGCGGCCGCCGCCAGCACAGCCTCGCAATGCAGGTCGTTCGGCAGGCCGAGCACGACGAGGTCGATCTCCGGCAGCGCCAGCATTTCGCGATAATCGACGAACCAGCGCGGAATTCCGCGCTCTTGGGCGAACCGGCGGACGTGCTCGATCGTGGGCGACGCGACCGCCAGCACCTCGGCCGACGGCACGTGCCGGAAGCTCTCGTGGTGGATGCTGCTGACGAACTGACTGCCGACCAGGCCAACGCCCATTCTCTTCACGGCGCAACTCACGCTTGCGGGGGATGCGGATCGAGTACGTCGCCGCGTCCGACGAATTGCGCAAGCCGTCGCCGATCATTGCGAGCGGGCAACCTCGACTACGCTTCGGACTGGTGTGAATCGTCCGGCGCGTCCGAGCACCCACCCTCGGCCGGTTCGGCCTCCGTGTTGGCGCTCTTGCGAAGGCGGCGAAAAACCGAAGTCAAAAGTCTGAGGCCTGCGGCGGCCCACGTCAAGCGGCCCCAAGCTTCGACGTCGGCCCGCAAACCTTCCGTGCATTCGAGCTGTGGCGACTCGAGCGGCTCGACAGCCGTAGGCCCCTCGTCCGTTTTGTGCGCTTGGTCCACTTCGGCCTGTTTGCGAGACGCTCGCACCAAACGAACCGTGAGCAGGCCGAATTGCGCGAACCAGACCGCCGATACGAGGATGCAGGCCAGTCCGCCGTAATAGGTTGGCAGGCCAGCCCCTTGCGAAGCCGCGATCGCCGCGACACCCACGCCCAGCGCGATCACACCGACGAACAACTTGCCCACGATGATCGTGATCATGCGCTGTCGTGCATGACGGTCTAGCGCCATCTGCGTGGAGAGATTGGCAAGCTCGCGCATCGCGGGCAGATCGGAAAACAGCTCGCTGGGTTTTGGCCGCGATGCGCGCACCGGCGGCCCAGGTTCGGAACCAGCCACTATTCCGTCCTCAGACGTCATGCCGCCATCGCCGCTCGACTCGCTGCACGGTAGCACCGCTGGAACCGATCGTTGCGGCTGCCAGTTCGCTGTCGATCCGCTCGTACGCCCCTTCGCGCGCTCCAGCAACTTGGCCATATACGATTCGATCGACTCATCCGCCTGGTCACCCTCCACGGCGGGTGCGGGCTCCATACCGCCCGTGGTATGCGACGGGCGCTGTGGCTCGACGGGGGCCATCTCCGTACGAAACGCGCTCGATGGCGCCGAAGTGAGATGGGCCGTGGCGCCGTGCTCGCCCGACGCCATGTCTTTACCCAGCCGGCTGAATACATCGCTCGCGCTAACGGGCGCGTCTTCGGAGACCGACTGGAATGCGACCTCTGTTTTGGCGACGCCCACTTCCTCTCGCGTTTTGACCTGCTGTTCGAATTCCTCGCGCTGCTGCTTGAGCTGGGCGCGGTCTCGTTCAAATCCCTGGCGATCGGCTTCCAACTCTTGCGCCCAACGCTCGAGATTGGCGCGACGCTCGTCAAGCTGCTGACCGCGATCGTCAAGCTCGCCGGCTCGCTGATCCCGGGCGCGTTGCCTCTCGTCAAGCTGTGCCGACCGCTCAGTGCATTCCTGCTCGCGCCGCGTCGTCTCGTCGTCCAGAGCGACCAGGTCGTCTCGATGGGCCTGCAGCCGGCCGACCGACGTTTCCTGAAGCCGGTTTACCTCGGATTGCAGACGTTCGAGCTCGGCTTGCAGCTCGGCGTCCGAGCGGATGGCACAATTGTCCCCATCGGTGTGTTCTTGCTCGGTCGAGGCGAATGGCGACTCGCCGGCTGCCACGACCTCAAACGCCACCGGACCGAAGCTGAGCCGAACGCCCGGCGTCAATTCGGCTTCCGTGAACTCGCGGCCATTGACGCGCGTCGCGAGCGACCAACTGCGCGCGATGGTTCGTGCCGCGCCGCGAAGGATCAGGCAGTGCACGTCATGAATGCCGTGGCCGACGAGCCGCAGAGTGCACCAGGGCGCCGAGCCGATCGAACACTTAGGGCTCCACAAGCGAACGATTTCACCGTCGCGCGGACCACCGACGGCGCGCAGCACCAGCTCGCCCCGACGATCACCCAGCAAACTGCCGGCCACTTGTGCCGTTAATACGTCGAGCAATCGTGCACCTCTCAGCGAGCAAAGTTCATCCAGCGCCACGACCAGCGGCTCCACCCAGCCGGCGCCTGGCCGCACGATACAAACCGCTAAGGTCATCTAGCTTGCGGACCCTGGCCGGTCAACGCGGTAACTGTCCGCCAAATCGACCACGACGCAATCAACCGCAAATTCGCTACGATTAGTGAAGGAGTCCGAAGGGAAGATCGGCTGTGAATCAGTGGCTCGCTCAGTTTCGACGCACGGGCGCCGGACTGCCCGGCCGCCCTCGTGGCGTGATCAGGCAGGTGTACGAGATGGAGTGCGAATGCGGAGCAGTGATCCGCGGTGAGCGCGCCAGCACGAGCCAAAGGGTGGTCTGCACGGCATGCCGTCGCGAGCAGTTCGTTCTGCCGCGAAATCCTCGGCCGCTGCCGCCGTCGGTGGCGGCAGAATCCGCAATCGAAACGACGGCACAGTCGCACTCTCGGCAGGCGTGGGTTACGACAAAGGGCATTCGGGACCATTGGCGAGCCGTGACCGGCCTCGCGTCAGACCGGCTTGCGCGGTTGCTTCCACCGAGGCATTGGTTTTCTGTACCCAGGCTGCTCTTGGCACCCGTCGTCGTGCTCCTCGGCCTGACGCTGTCTGTCTACTGGAGCCGTGGCCGGCGAGAGATGGCTCTGGCGGAGTTTGATTCGGCAACGGCCGCGGGACGAAGCGCGCTGGATCGCGGCGACTTCGTTCAGGCTGTGGAACGTTTTGGCGCGGCGGAGCGTGCCGCCACCCAGCTCGGCCGAGACGATGCCGCGGCGCGCTCGGCAGCGCAATGGCACAAGGAAGCGCGGCTATGGACGCGTCTTGCGCCGGACAGTCCGGATGCGCTTCTGGCGGGTGGCCCGCCGATAGACGAGCAGGCCGAGGCCACGCTGCATCAGCGATTCGAGCGCGACTTCGTCGGTCGAACCGTCGTCATCGACGGTTGGCTGTCGCGCCCTTCCGAAGCGGACTGGCAGCCGGCCGCCGACGCCGATGGTCGTCGCACGCCGCGCACGCCGCTCGAGCTCCAGTGGGCGATCGTGGGTGAAGGCTGCCAGCTCGAGCTGTCGCTGGCAGGGGTGACTTCCTTCGACTGGGTTCGCCCGGGGGAGTCGCGCCGCGCCGTGTTTGGTGTTGAGCTGGCTGGCCTGAAACGTGCCGGCCGCGATCTGCGTCGCTGGGAGCTCTTGGTGGAGCCCAAGAGCAGTACGTTTTTGACCATGATCGGTCCACTGCGGCACCACGGTTGGCTGATCGACGAATCGCTGGAGGCGCTACTGGTCGAGCAAGGAAAACGATTGGGTATCGCGCGATGACCGATCGTCGCCGATGGCCGTGGGTTGTTTGCGTATGCCGCGGTTGGCTGCTGGCCGTGATCGGACTCGTCCCGTCGGCAAGCGGCTGGGGGTCCGAAACGCTCGAGGTCCACGAGGTCGAAGCCGAACACGCTCGCTATCTGAACAAGACGCTCCGATTGACCGGCCGCTTTGAGTCGGCGACGGGGCAAACGTTGCGGCTCGTTGATTCTCAGATCATCTTTCGCCTGGGCAAGCAGGCGACGCCGGTTCGATCGGGAATGGAGAATGTGGAGCTATCAGGACTGCTGCGCCGCGACGGCGAACGGCTCACGCTCGTGGTGGAATACTTGGAACCGGTCCCCAACGAGGTCAAACAGTTTGAGCTCCGTCGCAACAAGGTGACAGTGGGAGATTTTGGTGCGCTCTACGCGCTCAGCCAATGGGCTCGACAGCGTGGTGCGTGGTATGCCGATCCAGCACTCAAGCAACTGGCGGCGGCGGCATATCGGGAGTCCTTTGCCTGGGAGGAAGAGGCAACCGCACGACGGCGCGACGTGCCGCGCCTGCTGGAATTGGCCGAGGAAGGGCGCAGCCGTGGACTGGCCGATCGCGACGTTTGGCGCCTGCGGCATCGCGCCATACAGATCGAGCGGACCCGGCTTTCCCCCGCCGACGCCGCCGCGCACGCCGCGTTGGCCGAAAAGGCGCGGTCGCTCTTGCCCGGCACCGAAGCAACGCATCCAGTTGAAAGTCCGGAGTCTCTCGCCGGCTATAGGCGCGAGCCGATCGTGGCCTACGCCTCGGCCTCAGACGAGCTGCGCCGCGTGTTTCATCGAGCGCTCTGGGTCGATCTGGTTTCGCGGTCGATCGATCTGCAATCTCAATTGCCAGACGCCGACTTGGCGAGCCTGGTGCGACAATGCGCGGAGCTGGTTCCCGAACAGGTTGCGCTGTGGCGCACATTGAAATTGCGCGTCGCGAAGGACCGTGCCGCGCGGGTCGAGCAGTTGTCTCGCGCTGAAATCGTCAGCTTGCGCGACGAGTTGATTCAACTTGAGGCTCAAGATGATGCGCGCGATCTTCTCGCGGCCTGGCTCGCGACGCGGCGGCAAAAACTTGATGCCAGCGATGCCGAAGGGGCAATGCAGGCGGCGCGCGATTATCGCGAGCTGGCCGGTGACGCCGAACAGGCAGCCGACCTCTATCAGCAGGCGCTGCGCGCCGCGCCCCGACTTGCCGACGCCGAGGCGGCGCTGCGCGAGCTCGGCTACGAAAAACGAGGCGATCTGTGGCGGGCGGCGCCCACGGCCGACGCACGCGCGGCACGAGGCGAAAACCAACTTCGCCGCGGCAGCATTGAAGTGGGCGCCTCGGAGCAAGATGTCCTCAGGCAATTGCGGCGGCCCGATCGTGTCGCTCGCATGCTGACCAGCAGCGGCACGCTCGAACAGTGGATCTACGAGGGCCCGCCGGTCGTCTACGTCTATCTGCGTCGAAACCTGGCTGGGGGTGTGGCCCACGTAGCGGCGGTGCGCGCACCTTGAAAGTGCCTCGATCGTGTCGTTCCGGTGGCGATCTGTCGCGCCACCCTGCCATGGTGGCGCCGCGCTTGGGGCTTCACGAAAAATGGGCTGCATATCCCTGCCGGTTTTGTCGATTATCGGATAGCGATACCTGTACGTCAGGCTTTCCGGCCTGACCCAGAGGCGCAAAACCAATTCAAGTCGGTGTGAGCGAGTGTAAGTGTCGTTCGTCGGAGAGCCCGCAGGGAGAATACAACTAGTTCGCCATTGCTGTTGCGGGTATTTTCAAACGTAACATACTACGTTGAAAAGGCTTGCGGTGCAGGGGCACATAGGGCGGACGGGCGACGCCGCATGGCGGATCGCGCGATCTCTTTTGCAATTGCTGCGTACTATATTTGGGTTATCTGTCTATTGACCGCGTAATGGCACGCGACTCGCAAGCAGGTGACCAACCGGACCAGAGGTAACAGGTACGACCGCGGCTTTGCTGAAGGGGGGCACCTTCGGCGCAGCCAAGATCGGGCAACTGAGAGGGGAATGCTTACATGGCACGCAAAGATGCGATGCTCGGCATGCGGCAGGTTTTGATCAAGCGCCGTGACGCGCTACGCAAGGCGCTGGCCGGCGACTTGAGCTTGTTGAAGGAACTGCGCGAACAGACGGCGGGAGACGTGGTAGACGCCGCGCTCGACTCGGCACAGGACGAGATCAGCTCGAAACTCGCCGAGGTCGAAAGCCGCGAATTGGCCAGTATTGAGAACGCCCTGGAGCGGATGCGCCAGGGCCAATATGGTATCTGCGAGGGCTGCGGCAACAAGATTCCCATGGCGCGGCTCAATGCCTTGCCCTACGCCACGTTGTGCATCGAATGCCAACGGGAATTGGAGCGCCACGGCGCGAGTGGGGCCGCCGAAGCCGACTGGGGAAAATTGCTCGATCACTCGGGCGGCGAAGTGGACCTGTCGATCAACGATATCGAGTTGGACGTGTCGTGATTGTCGGCCGACTGCCGGCGCCGGAAGGAATCCGTCGCATCCTGGCCATGACGGCCTACAGCGCCTTCTGATGTCGCCGCGGGCCCTAACGTGGGGAATTCGCAGTGGCGCTTCGTTGGTTCGCGCTGATAACGGCGATTGGCCTTTGTAACCCCCTGGTCTCGTCGCTGCTGCTCCCGGCATCCGCGGACGCCGGCCAACTCCCCTCGACGGCGGATCGCGCCGCGCTGTACGCCGAGCTGGAGCGCGACGCGCAGCAGTTGGATCGTTGGAGCCACGTGCTGCGCAAGATCGTCCGCCTGATTTCTCCCACCGTGGTCCACATCGACACCGAGAAAAACGATCGTTACAGCCGCCGCTACGGTCCGCGGCATTGGGTCGAGGAGGCCGGCTCGGGGGTCGTCATCGAGCACCTGCAGCGGTATTACGTGCTGACCAACTGGCACGTCGTGCGCGACGCGGCGATGTCGAAGATTAACGTCAAGCTCGCCGACTCGCGCGTGCTGTCTCCCACCAGCGTCTGGCATGACGCGGCGACCGACGTGGCCGTGCTGGCCATTTCCGCCGAAAACCTGGTTGCCGCCCACTTGGGCAACAGCGACCTGCTGGAGATTGGCGATTTCGTGCTCGCCGTGGGGAGCCCCTTCGGGCTGAGCAACTCGGTTACTTACGGCATCCTCAGCGCCAAGGGGCGGCGCGACCTGGAGCTGGGCGACGAGGGGGTGCGCTATCAGGATTTTCTCCAGACCGATGCCGCGATCAATCCCGGCAACAGCGGCGGCCCGCTCATCAATCTGCGCGGTGAGGTCGTGGGAATCAACACGGCGATCGCCAGCAACTCGGGTGGGAACGAGGGGATCGGTTTCAGCATTCCGATCAACATGGTGATGGCGATCGCGCGACAACTGATTGAACATGGGTCGGTGGAGCGAGCGTTTCTGGGCGTCAAGGTCGACTCGCGCTTTGGGCCCGACGTGGCGGCCAAACTGGGATTGGGCCGAGTCCGTGGGGCGCGGATTTCGGTGATCATTCCCAACTCGCCCGCCGCGGCCGTGCCGCTGCGCGTGGGGGATGTGATCCTGCGGTTTAACGACGTGGACATCGAAGACGACGCGCACCTGATCAACGTGGTCAGCCATACGAAAGTCGGCAGTGAAGTGCCCGTGGTCGTCTACCGCGAGCAGAAGGAGGTCGTGTTCCAGATCAAAGTCACCGAGCAGCCGCGCGTGGGGCCGCAAAGCTCGGTCGAACCGACGCCACGCGAGGGACGCGCCATGGACCTGGTGGGACTCGAAGCGTGGGATGTCGACGTGCTGGGCCTGACGCTGGTCGGCATCGATGCCAGCGTCGCGTCGCGATTCGAACTTGCGCCTGGGCAGGTCGGGCTGCTGGTCGTGCGAGTCGATGCGCAAGGCCCCATGACGGGACAGATCCAGCGCGGTGAGATCATCGAAGAGTTTGACGACCAGCCCGTGCGCCGCATCGAAGATCTCGAGCGCGTGATGGCTGGCTCCCCCACGGCGGCTGGACTGCGGCTGAAGGTCACGGCCGCGCAATCCGACCAGGCTCAAGCCAGCCGTACCGTCGTCATCAAGCCCGACATGAACCGCCTGCGCTAGTCTCCCGCGAGGTGGTGCCACGCAGGGCGCCGCGAGTACGGCGCTATCTAAGCTGCGCGACTGGCCGCACGGCAGGCGCCTGTTAAAATAGAGCGACCGGCGTGAGTTCGGCGCGCGGCGGAAAAACGGCGCACGGAATGTGCCATTTACTTCGGTTGCGGCTTCACTGCCCTCGAGCAGGCTCTCCGGCGAGCTCGCCATGGCGCTCACCATTCTGCGCGTTGTCTTCGTGACCGTGGCCGTGGGGCTGGCGGTGTGGACCATCAGCGCCGACCGCGTGCCGGTGGAGAGCCCTTGGCAGTCGTGGCTGGTGTTCGTCGGGGTGATCGCGCTGTCGCTGGTCGTGATCGGCGCCGACCTGGCCATTCCAAGCAAACAGCTCGACACGATCTCCGCTGTCTACTTCGGCCTGATCGTGGGACTTTTCCTGGCCTACATCGTGCACCTGGCGCTGACCCCCTTGCCCATGAATTCCTCTGCTCGCGATGTATTGCGTTTGGTGCTGGCCATGATCCTTTGTTATCTGTGCATCAGCTTTCTGCTGCAGACGAAGAACGATTTCCGATTCATCATTCCCTACGTCGAGTTCTCGAAGGAGGTCAAGGGACTCAAGCCGTACGTGCTCGACACGAGCGTGGTGATCGACGGGCGGATCGCCGACGTGATCGAGGCGAATATCCTGGACAGCCAACTGGTGATGCCGCGGTTTGTCCTCTCCGAGCTGCAGGCGATTGCCGACAGCTCCGACCGGCTGAAACGCAGCCGAGGGCGCCGCGGGCTCGACATCCTCAACCGGCTGAGGGCAAACAAGGCGGTCGACTTGCAGATCTACGATCGCGACCTTCCCGAGTTCGCCGGGCAGCCGGTGGACCTGAAGCTGGTGCTCTTGGCAAAACACCTTGACGGCAAGGTCGTGACCAACGATTACAACCTCAACAAGGTGGCGCGGCTGCATGGCGTGGGTGTCGTGAACCTGAACGAGCTGGCCAACGCGCTCAAGCCGATCTTCCTGCCAGGAGAAACGCTCGACGTGCTGATCGTCAAGCCCGGCGAGGAAGTCGGACAAGGAGTTGGATATCTCGACGACGGTACCATGGTCGTCGTGGAATCAGCGCGCGACCATATTCATAAAACCGTCAAAGTGGCTGTTACCAGCGTGCTGCAAACCAGCGCGGGTCGCATGGTGTTCGGCCGCTACGAGTCCGACGCGCCGGTTCAGACCGCATGATGCCACGCTCGATCGCATTGGGGTTCTGACCGCCGCGCGGGATCACGCCCATTCGAGCCTGCCACATCTGGCTTGCAGCGCGGTGCGCCAACAGGACGGGTGGACAATCCACCGGCGGCCCCCTATGGTTTAGAACGGTGCTCGAGAATCACCCAGGGCAATCGCATCAAAATCTGCGGGTTGTCCGATCGCCAGTACGCGAAGTTGACGAAATCCGATCCGAGACGCACTTGTCCTTGACTGAATCGGTGCGAAGAATGGCCGCTCGAATTATC